>Ga0247727_10013191_pt1 | contig 13991 bp, 13 predicted proteins | sample WisWelCaveWW1625_FD_202498 | JGI IMG/M metagenome (GOLD analysis project Ga0247727, IMG submission 202498) | Biofilm microbial communities from Wishing Well Cave, Virginia, United States - WW16-25 | ecosystem: Environmental > Aquatic > Deep subsurface > Groundwater > Cave microbial mat | place... | reverse complement strand
TTGTTGCTCGAACAAATCCTTTCGATTCTAAATGTGGACGCCGCCGTCATCCTTCTGCTCGAGCCGCATACGCACCTGCTGCGCTATGCGGCTGGGCGCGGCTTTCACTCCAACGCCATCCAACACACGAATCTCGCCTTTGGAAAGGGCCATGCGGGCCGCGCCGCGCTCGACAGGAGCACGCTCCACATCCGCGATCTGGCGAACAACCTGGATGAATTAGCGCGTTCCACGAGCCTCGCCAACGAGAAGTTCAAATCCTATTTCGCCGTGCCGCTGATCGTCAAGGGCCACGTCAAGGGCGTGCTCGAGATCTACCACCGCTCGTTTTTGGATCCCGATCAGGATTGGATCAATTTCATGGAGACCATGGCCAACCAGGCCGCCATCGCCATCGAAGACGCCCAACTCTTCAACGACCTCCAGCGCTCGAACCTCGAACTTGTCCTGGCATACGACGCCACCATCGAGGGCTGGTCGCGCGCCCTCGACTTGCGCGACAAGGAGACCGAGGGCCACACCCAGCGCGTCACCGCCATGACCTTGAAACTGGCCCAAACCCTCAACATTGACCAGCGGGACATCATCCACATGCGGCGCGGCGCGCTCCTGCACGATATCGGAAAAATGGGCGTGCCGGACGCGATCCTCTTCAAGCAGGGCGCGCTGACCGACGAAGAATGGGAGATCATGCGCCGCCATCCCGGCTACGCGCGCGAGATGCTCCTGCCCATTGATTACCTGAAACCCGCGCTCGATATCCCCTACTCCCACCATGAAAAATGGGACGGCTCCGGCTACCCACAATTCTTGAAGGGCGAGGAAATTCCGCTCGCCGCGCGCCTCTTTGCAATCGTGGATGTGTGGGACGCGCTGACCAGCGACCGCCCCTACCGCGAAGCATGGTCAAAAGAAAAAACCCGCGCGCACATTGCCGCGCAATCAGGAAAACACTTCGACCCGCGCGTGGCGGAGGCCTTCCTCAAAACAATCGCCGAGGAATAATCTGGCAAAGCGCTATTTTATTTGAACAGCCAGACGATCTCCCACTTCGCGTCAGGCCCCGGTCCCGTGTACCAGATCTCGCGCGGCGGTTGAACCGTTTCGCAGCCGTTCTTTTGGATCCAATCCGCGGCCGCGTCGTACGCGCCGAGCAATTCGGGATAGTGGCATAGTTCGCCAGTGATGACGACGCACGCCGCCTTCCCGCCCTCCAGTTGTTTCACTTCGATGTTCCCGCGCCCTTCGACCTTTCCATCCACCGCGAGACAGGTTTCCACGGGCCCGTCCTCCTTTTCGCTGACGGGTCCGTGATAGACGCCGAACGGCGCTCCCAGCGTGCGCGCCCCGTAATCGTTTGCCAGTGAAAATAACGCGCCGATGTCCTGCTCTTCCTGTTTGCCCAGTCCGTCCACGGTGTGGCGGCGGGTGATGCTGATGATTTGCTGCGTGGGGATGTCCCTCACGGTGACGATGAGATTCATGGTATTTGCCTCCGGTTTCAATTGTCGGGTGAATTGACGGGCCTGCGCGCGGATCAACTCCAGCTGTCGCTCGCGTTCCTCCAGATACTGATGCACGATCAATTCGGCTTGCGCCCGCGAAACGGGCAGGACTGTCAGCATACGGCGGATTGCGGCGAGGGGCATGTCCATCTCGCGCATGTTCCGGATCATGCGCGCGCTGGGGATTTGATCAATGCCATAGTAACGGTAGCCGTTTTGGGAGTCGGTGTGAAGCGGCTGTAAAATCCCCAATTGATCGTAGAGCCGCAACGCTTTGAGCGAGAGGCGGGTCATGTTCGCGAACGTCCCTATGGAGAGCAGATCCTTTGGCTGGTTCATGTCGGTAGTATACAGTCTGCCCGTGGGGCAGAGTCAAGAGGCAATGTGATACTGAAATGGACGCGACCCCGGTAATTCAAGAAGACCGCGCCTCCTGAGGCGCGGTCTTCTTGTAGTAAGTCGCTAATCAATGTAGCTTTGTTTTGTTGTTCTTTTGGGATTCATCAAGATACTATCTTTTTTCTTTAGCATTTTTGAAGACGCAATCATCCAGGTAACTATATGGCTTATCAATCGCCCTAATTTATTTGGGCGGAGCGCTTTTTCGCTACTGATTTCGTCTTCGTAAAAGGACCGGGCTCCTCGTTGAAGCTGCAACCGATACTTCTCAAGAAAAAAAGCGCTGAACCTTTGGTCCATATTGGGCCTCCATTTGACGCAGAATTAAGAAATTTGGGAAGCATGTTTACTTGAACAACCAGACGATCTCCATTTTGGGGTTATCGCCCGGACCGCTATGCCAGACTTCGCGCGGCGGTTCCGCCATGGCGTAGCCGTTCTTGTTGATCCAATCGGCGGCGGCATCGTAGGCGCCGAGTATGGCAGGGAAGTCAGTTTGGGCGCCGACCGTCATCACGCAGGCGGCGTCGCCGCCCTGCAATTGTTTTACGGCGATCTCGCCTTTGCCGTTGACTGTTCCATTCACGGGCAGGCAGATCTCAATGGGACCGTCTTCCTGTTCGTTGATGGCGCCATGAAAGATACCGAAGGGCGGCGCTGACGCTTCCACCTTCTGCTCTTTGAGCATGGCATACATGGTATCCACAGAGGCGCGGATGGTTTCATCCAGTTTGTTCACTTTGATATGCTGGGTGACACTTAACACCTGTTGCGGCGCGACTTGTTTTACGTTTACTTCGAGACTCATGGGGTTATTCTCCTGTTGAATTTGTTGAATCAATTGCTGGACCTGCGCGCGGATCCGCCTGACCTGCTGTTCGCGCATCTCTGCGTATTCCCTCACCAGTGCTTCGGCTTGCTCTGGCGAGGAAGTCAATGCCGCGAGCGCCTGCCGAATGGTGACAAGAGGCATGTCCATCTCGCGCATGTTCCGGATCATGCGCGCGCTTGAGAGTTGATCAATGCCATAGAAACGGTACCCGGATTGAGGGTCCACATGACGCGGCTGTAACAGATCCAGTTGATCGTAGAGCCGTAGAGCCTTGATCGAGAGGCGGGTCATGCTGGCAAAAGCGCCGATGGAAAGCAGGTCGTTGGGTTGATCCATGTTAGCAGTATACAATCTCCCCAAGGGGTAGAGTCAAGAGGCAAAATGAATTATCCGACGCGTTGATGTTGTTCAAAGGCGAAACGTCGCCGGACCGAGAATCAAAAAATCCCCAAGACTCGCGTCTCGGGGATTTTTCGTCAGACTTCGGTCAATCAGCCGATAACGACGACGTTGGCGGCTTGCAGGCCCTTCGGTCCTTGTTCGACAGTGAACTCGACCTTCTGGCCCTCTTGCAGGTTCTTGAAACCCTCGCCTTGAATGGCGGAGAAGTGTACAAACACATCCGCACCGCCTTCACGTTCGAGAAAGCCGTAGCCTTTCGTCCCATTGAACCACTTGACTGTACCGTTGATACGTTCCGACATTTTTGCCTCCTTGGCAAGAAAAAAATTTTTGGAGGGTACTCATTGGGTGTTGCATCGAAGCCGCCTCAACGGCGATAAAACAAAGCGGCTCACGGACGATCCGTGAGCCAACCTGGTACTTCCAAAGCAAACTGCTGGTATCCTACGCCCGCAAGGATAACACGAGCGGGAAAATGTGTCAACGAAAATCGGTTAATTCGTGTTTGCGCGTCGTTATCCTTTTGCCGTCAATCCTTCCACCTGCTTGATCGTATCCTTGATGTTGCGGGCGCGCCCGATCATATCGTGCCAGAACGAGCTGCCCGCGCTCGCCGCCAGGCCCGTGAGAATGACGCCGCCGTAATGACCCACCGGCGTGGAAAGCGATTCGATGATCTTGTCCGAGAACATCGAACCCAAAAGAGTGAAGGTGTTGATGTCCAGCGCGAAGGCGATCGCGATCCCGATCAATGCCGAGATCGTACGCAGGATTGTGATGCGCTGCCTTTGCGACGCGGCATATTGCTCGCGCAGAGTCGCCAGTTTGATCGCAATCTCCTTTTGCGCCGTGTTTACCTGTCCCTCCAGCCCCAATTGTTTCAAGGTTTCCACCGCGCTTGAAGTCAAATCCTTTGCCGTCGCGTCCAGTTTCGCAAGGTCGGTTTTTGTCTTTGCCGCGTAGGTTTGGATCGCGACCACCTTTGCGGCTTCGCCCGAACCCTCCGGCAGCCACTCCTGCACCGAGTTCAAAACATCGTCCGGGTTGACCGGCTTTTGCAGACCCTTGAAAAACGAAAACGGTTCAAGGATCGTTTCCACGCTCACTGAAAGCACGAGCAGGATCGCAAAGTACGCGCCCAACACGCCGATGACGGCCGAAATATTATTGATATCGAGATTCATGGTTGTTCTCCTCCGTAAACGTTCGCGCTACAACATCTTCTCAATCGTGGCGCGGTGTTCCGCGAAATGATCCGTCGTGTCGCCAAGCACCCACAACAAGATGGGACGTTTCTCCGGGTCTTCGGCGTGGCGCGGCATCAACAGATATTCAAAAGACAGCGACTTTAGTTTCTCCAGCAACTCTGCATACACGCGCCGCAACTCATCCAACACGTCCTGCGTCGAACGATCCCGGTTGCGCTCGAATAATACAGGGTTGATGACTTCCGTATCCCAATCTTTCGTGACATCTTCAGAGACTCTCATCGCCTCATGCGCCGGGCGGCGATCCAGGTGATAGCCCATCAACACATTCATCCACTCGGAGAGATGCGCCAGGTTATCCTTCGGACTCCAGCCGCCCGCGTCGGGCGCGGTCATCTTTGCTTCATCCAGTTTTGCGACGACGTTCATCAGGGACTTCCACTCATGCTCGATGGATAACAACAACTCGGACATACTGCCGGGGACCCATTCCTCATCCTCGCTCATCTTCGCCTCTTTCTACGGGATAATTGATCCGCCAACTTCAAGTTTTTCCTTCTCTGAATCTTTTCTCAAGACCCAGGCGTCGCCGCGTACGAGAGTCGTTTTCTTTCCGTCAACTTGCACATACGCGCCGTCGCTTAACATGATAACAGGATTCTCGTGAAACGAATGATACTCCGAAAGCCAGTCGTCCTGCCGGGTCTCCTCCGCGTAATGAGCAAAAAAGTTGAACGGCGAGGCTTTCAAACCCTCGAAATGATTCGTCGCCACGGAGTTCATGTCGCTGGAGGTGAGGATGTTCGCTCCGCATACGATCATCCCCGCGCTGAAACCGACGATGGGCAGCCCCGCCTGTATTTTCTTTTTCAGATACGGCGTCAACCCACTGAGATGCAGGCGATGGTTCAACAAAAACGTATTCCCGCCTGAAATATAAACGACCTGCGCCTTGCGGATGATGGCTTCCATGGCGGGCAAATCCATGCGCTCGGTGTCAATCAACTCCACGCGCGCCAGTCCATCAAACGCGCGGACGGTGTAATCCAGCCGGTGATTGACGTTCAACCATGCCTGCGGCAGGAACGCGACTGTTGGATCGTCCTTATCCGCAAGATACGGGCGGCACGCCTCCAACACCCGGCGAATATCGCGGTCGCCCGGCGTGGAAAAGAGATGGAGGTTGATCATAGCGTCAATATGATCGGCTCGTTCTTCGTGACGATAATCGTATGCTCGAACTGCGCGGCAATCGCTTGATCCGACGTACGTAAAGACCAGCCGTCGCGCTCCTGGATCACGCGCCCGATGCCGGGGGTGAGGAAAGGTTCGATGGCGAGGACCAGTCCGTCGTTGAGAACGCGGCGGTCGCGCGGGTTGTCGTAATTCAGAATCTCGCCCGGCTCTTCGTGGAGTTTGCGCCCAATGCCGTGACCTGTCAGATCATAGATGACGTTGTAACCGCGCTTCTTCGCCTCGTTCTGCACCGCGCGGCTGACGCCGTTCAACGGGTTGCCCGCTTTGGCGGCGCGCAAGGCTTTCGTCAGCGCGGCTTTCGTGGCTTCGATGAGTTTCTCAAAACGACGTTCGCCCTTTGAAACGACCATCGAAGCGCCGGTGTCGGCGTAATAACCATTGAGTTCGGCGGAAACGTCAATGTGGATCAACTCGCCCTCGCGCAAAACATGTTCATCCGGAATCCCATGCGCGATGACAGGCGAGACGCTGATGCACGTCGCGCCGGGGAATTTATACATGGCTTGCGGCGCGGAGCGCGCGCCCTCCGCTTCGAGAAACGCGCGGCCGATCTCATCGAGTTCGCGCGTTGTCATCCCCGCGCGAGCGTTTGCCTGCATCCGTCGCAATGTCTCCGCGCAGACGCGCCCGATGGCTTTGAGATGTTGAAGGTCTTTGGTTGAATCGGCGGTCATGATATTTTCCATGTACAGTCAAAGAAGAATCTAGTCCATCCAAAACACATCCCCCTGGTTGATTACCATTCATTGCCTGCCAAAGATTTGACGGCTTTGCGCTGGGTCTTACGCATCTGTTCCATTTCTGTTTCGTCAAGTTCAGGATTGGAACGGTTGATCTCCTCCAACAAAAGTTTGTTTTGATAACGGCGGATATAGTCTTCCACCGCCAGCACCAACCGGCTGCGGGAAATCTTCATCTCTTTTGCGATTGCCTCCGCCTTCTGGAAGAGATTCTTTTGAATGGAAATTGCGGTCTTTACGATTGTCATGTTTATACCTCTGGCTCCGCCAAAAGTATAGTATCAATCGCGGCAAAAATCAACCGCGTTTTTAACGGCCGCGCAACGGCATTGGATGAAACATTCCTGATATATCGGGTCGCCTTGAAATCAAGTACAATCAAAATATGTCAGGGACGCGCAATCCTCTCACCCCCGAAACCTTCAACACCTTCGGCGAACTGTTGCGTTACCTGCGCGAGCGCGCCGAACTCTCGCAGCGCGAACTCGCCCTGCAGGTGGGTTATCACTACTCCTACATGAGCCGCATCGAAAAGAACGAACGCATGCCCGATTCAGCCACGCTCATGGCGCGCTTCGTCCCGGCGCTGGGATTGGAGGACGAACCTCAATGGACGGAGCGACTCTTGCGACTCGCCGCCAGCGAGGAAAAGACCATGTCGCCGCGCCGCGCGGGACAAGCCTCCGCTTCATACTCGCCCGTGGTCGCCTCCACCCTCCCGACTTTTGACTCGCCTCTCAACCCGCTCCCCCTAAGCCTCACTCCATTGCTCGGTCGCGAAACAGAAGTGGAAACCCTCGCCAAAATTATCTCGCGCCGCGATGTGCGCCTCGTCACATTGGTGGGCGCGCCCGGCGTTGGCAAGACGCGCCTTGCCATCCACACCGCAAACGAAATCGCGGGCATGTTCGCGCACGGCGCGGCGTTTGCCGACCTTACCCCAATCGCCGAACCAAAGGATGTGCTGACCGCGCTGTCGAACGCGCTCGGCGCGCATGAGTCGTCCGACGCGCCGCTGATGACGCAACTCATCAATACGCTCAGACAAAAAAACCTTTTACTGGTCATTGACAACTTCGAACATGTCATTGACGCCTCGCCTCAACTGGTGCAACTGCTGGGGAACGCGCCGCAGGTCAAGGCTCTGGTCACCAGCCGCGAGGCGCTGCGGATTTCAGGCGAACATGAATTTGCCGTCGAGACCCTGCCCGTGCCGGGACAAAGCGCCGACCAAATGGGAGGCTTGATAGATTACGCCGTCATTCAACTCTTTGCCCAGCGCGCGCAAGCCGTTGACCCCAACTTCAATCTCACGCCCGACAACCTCAAAGCCATATCGGAGATCTGCCGCAGGCTGGACGGCCTGCCGCTCGCCGTCGAACTGGCCGCGGCGCGCGCCAAATTCATAGCGCCCCAGGCGATGCTGGCGCAATTCGACCGCCGCCTCGACTGGGCGGCGCGCGGCGCGCGCGACGCCGTCTCTTCGCGGCAGACTTTGCGCGGCGCCATCGAGTGGAGTTACAACACTCTCTCTGAAATGGAACGCGTGTTGATGCGGCGCTTGTCCGTGTTTTCGGGCGGGTGGAATGCCGACGCCGCCGAATCAGTTTGCAGCGACGATGAAGCGCGAGAGGCGCGTCCAGTGTTGAGGCGCGCGGAAGTCCTCGATACGATCATCCAATTAACCGACAAGTCGCTGATCCTTGCGGAGAAAAATCAGGACGAAACGCGTTTCCGGTTCCTCGAAACCATCCACGATTTTGCGCGCGAAAAACTGGAAGCCTCGGACGAAGGCGCCGAATTCAAAAACAGGCACCTGGCGTATTTTGCGAAATTTGCCGAAGCCATGGAAAACGCCATTGACGGCGCGGATCAGATCAAATGGACTCTCACGGGCGACCAGGAACACAACAATTTCCGCGCCGCGTTGGATTGGGGCCTGCGCGCAGACGCGGCGTTCATGGACGGTCTGCGGGTCGCCGCGGCGGCGAGCGTTTACTGGATCGCGCGTAGTTACCTGCGCGAAGCGCTGGAGCATATTCAAAGTTATTTGAGCCGCGCCGTGGAACACGAACATCAAATTTACCGGGTGAAACTCCTCTATCGCGGCGGGGCGATGGCGGGCTATCTGTTCGATTTCGTCACCGGCAGAAAATTGTGCGAACAGGGACTCGCGCTTGCCCGTTCGCTGGGCGGGAAGCGCGACATCGCCAACGCGTTGTTTTACCTGAGCGAGATCGCGCATAACACGGGACAGATGCAGGAGGAGCGCGCCGCGCTGGAGGAATGTATCTCGCTGTGCTGGGAGGAGAATTACTCCTCCCAGTTGACCGTGTCGTTGACCAACCTGGGCGTGCTGTTGAATAAGGAGGGCGATTTCAAAAGCGCGCAGTCCACGCTGGAGGAGGCGCTGGGGATCGCCAATCGCGCCGGCGACCTTTGGGGAATCGGTCATGCCCTGCTAAGCCTGGGGACCATCAACCGCTTTGAGCGCAAGTACGACGCGTCCATCGGATATTTCGAAAACAGTCTCGACGCGATCATGAAAATCGGCGACCGCCGCGCGGAGGGCATCACGTATTCGAACCTCGCGCTCCTGTATTACGTGAAGGGAAATTATGAACGGGCGGGCGAATGCGCCGAGAAGTCGTACGCGGTCTTTCAGGCGCTGGGCAACGAGTACCAGTCGCCGTATCCGCTGCGGATCATGGGCTATTCCGCGATCCACGCCGGGAATGTGGTGCGGGCGCGCGTGCTGGTGCGCGAGAGTCTGCGCGGCAATTACGCCATTGACGACACGCTCGGTCAACTGGCGTGCCTGGTCGGCATGGCGTACTGCGACCTGGCGGAGAAGGACCACAAGAGCGCGGTCAAATTGTGCGCGCTGGCGGAGGCGCAACGCGAAAAGAATCGTCTCGCGTTCCTCGAGCCCGACGCGATTGTCGTGGAAGAGATTACGAAACAGTGCAAGAAGAAACTGGGCAAAGCCGCGTATGATATCGCGTATGCGGATGGGCAAAAATCGAATCTCGATCATGTCTTGATGATGTTGATGGCGGAGTAAACGATGGACGAACATATTGTGTATCTCTCACTGGGCTCGAACATGGGCAGCCGCGCCGCAAATTTGAAGGAGGCGCTCTCGGCGCTCTCCCCGCAATTGGATGTGAAGAAAAAATCGAGGGTGTATGAAACGCCGCCCTGGGGCTACGCCGAACAGGAAAAATTCCTCAACCAGGTCTTGATGGCGAAGACGTACGTGGAGCCTGAACTTTTGCTCAAACATCTGAAACGCCTCGAAGTCGCGCTGGGCAGGAAACCCTCGTTCCAGAATGGTCCGCGCTCGATTGACATTGATATTTTGTTTTACGACGACCTGGCGATTGAATCGCCCGCGTTGACGATCCCGCATCCGCGCCTGCATGAACGCGGCTTCGTGTTGCTGCCCTTGATGGATATCGCGCCCGATCTTCTGCACCCGGTTCATAAGAAAAGTATCAGTGAACTGGTCGCGTCTTGCGATACGGGCGGCATAACGCCGTTTATATAATATGGAAACCCAGGCGCTTCCCACACTCCGCCCGTTGAGACTTGGCGAACTGCTCGATCAGTCTCTGCGGCTGTATCGCCGCAACTTCCTGACCTTCATCGGGATCATCGCGCTCGTCTATGTGCCGTTGACGATATTGCAGACCGCCGCAACCGCGCTCATGTCCAGTTCCGCTTTGGGCGCGATATCATCCAACCCCGAGGCGATTTTTACCAGCTACGCGTTTTGGATTGGGTGGCTTGGCACAATCGCGCTCGCGTTTATCCAGTTCGTTCTTGTGCAGGGCATTGCCACCGGCGCGATGACGCGCGCTGTTGCGGATAATTACCTCGGGAGGCAGACCAGCATCCTGGACGCCTATCGCGGGATTAGCGGATCGTGGGTCTCGTTGCTGGGCGCGTTGTTTTTCATCATCGTGCTTTATATCGTCGCGTTGATATGGTGGATCGTCGTTCCCTGCGTTGGGTGGTTCACGGGGCTGGGCATGATGGCGTTCCTGTTGGGCGCGATCAATCCGCTTGCGCCGTCCGTCGTTGTATTGGAACGACAGGGCGCGGTCGAGTCGGTGCGCCGCGCGTGGAGCCTGGCGCGCCGTCAATTCTGGCGCGTGCTGGGGTACGTCATCGTCCTTTATTTATTCAGCCTGATCGTTGTCGCCGGTCCGAGCATGGTGATCAACCTGGTATTGCAGGGCGCGCTGGCGTCCTTCCGCGACCCGGCGCTGATGGCGGTGGTCTCGACCATCGTTCAATCGCTTGCGCGGCTGGTCGTCTCGCTGATCTATTACCCGGTGCAGATGACCGCGTTCACGTTGATCTACTTCGATCTGCGCGTCCGCACCGAGGGGTTCGATCTTGCCCTGCAAACGATCGATCCCTCCAGCGCGGCGGATCTAAACCAGGCGCTGACCCCTCCGCCCGCGCCGGACGAGCGCTTTATGACCGGGCAGGATTTGGGCAACTTCGCCATCCTCACGCTTGCCGGAGTGGGAATTTATATCCTGTTCTTCTCGGTCATCATGGGCGTCATATTCCTTCTCGCCTCCTCAATGCCCGTATAAATCTATATGCGCTTCACTCTTGCAGTCTGGCTGGTCGCGTTATTTTCCATTTCGGCGGATCATCTTATTCAAGACGCGCCGCCGATCACGGTGGAGGCGTATTGGGAACGCGTGGAGACGACGCGGCAGTCCATCGTCGAGATGGAGGCGTTGCCTGAGGCGGAGGTCAGGCGTCAGTTGGACGATCTGGCCGGCGGGTGGAAAAAAGTGACAGCGGTGGAATTCCCCGATCAGCGCGTGATGCAGATCGATTCCTCCCGCCTCGTCACGGACCTGGGAACTGATCCGCCAGACCTGAAACGTCTCCTCAGCCTGATCGACGCGCTGCTCGCGGCGCACGCGCAATATCCGCACGAGGTCTTTACGGTTGAAGATATCGAGCCGTTGAAAAAGATTCTGGCGCGCCCGGAATTTCAATGGGGCGAGGCGCAGGCGGCTGAAGCGCCCGCCTGGGTGCAAAGGATTTTTGACGCGTTCGCGAATTTCATGGATCGCCTCTTGTTCGGCATTGGAAACGCGGTGTATTACGGGCGCACGCCGATCGTTATCGCCGCAGTTATTCTTTTTCTCGTCGTTTTATATTTCATCTCGAACAACCTGGCGCGCAACCTGACGCGCGAGGCGCAACTCGCGGCCGAAGAGGAATCCGGCGCGCTGACCTCGCAGGGCGCGTTGCAACGCGCGCAGACTCTTTCGGGTCAGGGCGATTACCGCAACGCGATCCGCTATTTGTATCTTTCATCTCTGCTGGTGTTGGATGAACGCGGACTTTTACGCTATGACCGTTCGCGCACAAACCGCGAATACTTGCGAAGCCTCGCCTCGAAACCGGAGTTGGAGAGTCCGCTGCATCGCGTGATTGACGTGTTCGACCGCGTCTGGTACGGCTTCGAGAATGTGGACGAACAGACGTATCGAACGTACGTCGCGCAGGTCGAGGAATTGCGGGAGAAAAAGGAATGAAGCCGCTCTCGCGCGATACCAGACTTGGGATCGGGATCATCCTCCTGCTTGTGATCGTCACCGCGTTTGCGGCGACGCAGAGGCAGACGCAGGAGCAATATCCCAGGTTGTCCAGCGTCTCGCCCGCGCCGGACGGCGCGCTGGCTTTGAAGATGTGGCTGGATGAATTACAGTATGACGTAAACGAAGATACGCTGGATGATTTTGCGCCGCCGAAGAACGCGTCCATTCTCTTGATGCTGGAGCCGCTCTTCCCCACCGAAGGCGAAATGAAAGCCGTTGACGAGTGGGTGGAGAAGGGCGGCACGTTGATCCTGATCGGGGAACAGTATGGCATGTTCACTGCAGTGGATCATTACGGGTTCTCGTTCAGTTATCTGGAAGGCGGGACGGGCTTGGCAGGGATCGAGTCTCCGCTTTTGCTTTCGCCCGCGCAATTCGATTTGAGCGCCGCCGAGGTTCGCTTTGCCCTGGAGACCGAACGCGACGATTACGTCGCGCTTGCCGTGCATCGAGGCAAACCCGTCCTGGTTTCGTTTGATCAGGGCGCGGGACGCGTGATCCTCGGCACGGTCGCCGCGTCGTTTACGAACGCGGGCTTGAAAGAAAATGGAAATCCCGAACTGGTGTTGAACGTCCTCGCGCTGGCGCGGGCAAAAGGCGCGGTCTGGTTTGACGAGTGGCATCATGGCATTCAGAGCGGAAATCAGGTCGTCGGTCCGTCTGAGTTTTTGCGGCGCAATCCGGTGGGACGCGCGTTGTTGTTCATCACATTCGCGGTGTTCCTCACGCTCCTCCTGCAGGGACGCGGCTTCGGCAGGCCTGTCCCATTACCTCAGGAGATCAGGCGCCGCGGCGCCATCGAACACGTGACGGGCGTCGCCAACCTCAACCGCCGCGCCGCGCATCGCTCCGCGGTGATGATGTATTATCACAACCAGGTCAAGCGCAGACTCGGTCATCGTTACCGCCTTGATTCAAGCATGGACGACGACGAATACGTGAACGCGCTTTCCCGCTATAACCCGTCGCTTGAAAAGGATCAATTGCTCGGTTTGTTGAATCGTTTGAAACGCAAGGATGTCGGCGAATCGGAAATGGTGCGTCTCGCCGTCGAGGCGTCGAAGTGGATTGATAATTAACATCGCGCTGAACGGAGTGAGCCGATAGACGAAGCGCGGGTATTACGGTGTTGCGTATTGCGTGTTGCGTGTTTCGTGTTTCGTATCTACGTGTTTACTTGTCTACTTGTGTACTTATCTAATTGCCCGCTTCCTCACAGGAGAAACAATGAACCCCACTGAACTCAAAACGATTTTTGAAAACTTACGCGCGGAAGCCAATAAGGTTTTGGTCGGCTTGCAGGAACCGTTTGAATTATTGGCGGTCGCGCTGTTCACCGGCGGACACGTTTTACTGGAAGGCGTGCCGGGGACCGCCAAGACGTTGATGGCGAAGACGCTCGCATACATGGTGCAGGCAAAGTTCACCCGCATCCAATTCACCCCGGACCTGATGCCGTCCGATATTCTCGGCACCAGCATATTCGACGTGCGAACCACGCAGTTCCATTTGAAGAAGGGACCGATCTTCACGCAACTGCTCCTCGCCGACGAGATCAACCGCGCGCCCGCCAAGACTCAGTCCGCGTTGCTGGAGGCGATGGAGGAGAAACAGATCAACCTCGAGGGCGAACGTCACCTGCTCGACGCGCCGTTCATGGTGGTCGCGACCCAGAACCCAATCGAATACGAAGGAACGTATCCATTACCCGAAGCGCAACTGGACCGTTTCATGTTCAAGGTGCTGGTCCCGTATTCGCCGCTCGATGATGAGATCGAAGTATTGCGCCGTTATCATCACGGCTTTGACGCGCACGATCTCGAAGCCGCGAATCTGAATCCCATGTTGACCGCGAAGCAGGCGGTTGAAATCCGTGAGTCGATCAAACAGATTGTTGTCGAAGATGGAATCCTGAATTACGTCGCGAAGATCGGCGCGGCGAGTCGGCAATCGCCGGATATTGTCCTCGGAGCCAGCACGCGCGCGACGACGCATGTTTTGCTCGCCGCGAA
>Ga0247727_10013190_pt1 | contig 13992 bp, 15 predicted proteins | sample WisWelCaveWW1625_FD_202498 | JGI IMG/M metagenome (GOLD analysis project Ga0247727, IMG submission 202498) | Biofilm microbial communities from Wishing Well Cave, Virginia, United States - WW16-25 | ecosystem: Environmental > Aquatic > Deep subsurface > Groundwater > Cave microbial mat | place... | reverse complement strand
TCTTCGCCTTCACCTTTCACCTTTCGCGCATCGCTCTTCACCTTTCAGTCTTTCACGCTGCCATCCGCGCAATCGCCGAAGGCGCATGCGTCACCGCAATCGGCTCGACTTCAACCCACTTGTTGATTTTTGCGGATTGATACGCGGCTTCGATCACCTTCACGGATTCCAAACCGTCAACGCCGGTGATGAGCGGTTGCTCGCGGCCTTTGAGCGCGGCGATGAAATTTTCCAATTGGCCGTCGAACGCGCGATTCTTGTCATAGCCCTCGCCGAATTTTTCCCATTCCGATTTTTCGGAGCGGCGAAACTTCGAGCCTTTCCAACCGATGGAGATTACGCCCTTGGTTCCAAAAATTTCAATGTACGCGTCGCGCTCTTTGTGAATCGACCAGCTCAAATCCACGGCGCCCAGCGCATCGTTCGCAGCGCGGAAGTATAAACGTGAAGTGTCTTCGACTTCGAGCGGCTGCACGCGCTTGCCTTCTTCGGCCTGCACTTTGACGATGGGCCCGAGCAAGTAGCGCGCAATGTCCACCGAGTGGCAGCCATTGTCGATCAACACGCCGCCGCCGGAAAGCGCGCGTTGCGCATTCCAGCGTTGCGTCATATCCACCTTGCTGCAGAAAACGTTTTCGAATAGAATCACTTCACCGAGCACACCGGCTTCGAGCATGGCTTTGGCTTTGATCACATCCGCGACGTAGCGAAACTTGGAGGCCATCATCAACAAACAGCCTTTCTCTTCCGCTTTTTTCACCATCAGCCGCGCGTGATTGGAGCTGACGGCGAGCGGCTTTTCGCAGAGCACGTGTATGCCGCGATCGAGAAACTGCAACGCGATTTCCGCATACGTGCGCGGCGGCGTGCAAATGATCACGGCGTCGAGCGCGAGCTTTGCGTCGAGCAATTCTTGATAATCGATGAAAGCCCTGCAGCCATGCTGCGCCGCGACCGCGCGCGCCGCTTCTTCGCACACGTCAACCGCGGCAACGAGACGGCATTGCGGATTTTGCGCAATGGCTTGCAAGTGCGATTGCGCGATGCGGCCGCAGCCGATCAACGCGAGATTGAGACGCGCGGTTTGTTTGATAAACATGAAAGGCTCCTTGAAAAAACAGGAAGTTTGACAGTTGACGGTTTGACAGTTGCACGGTTTAACCGGCAAACCGTCAACTGTCAAACCGTCAAACAATTTTACCTCCTGATTGACAACCATGTTTGACTGTTTAGCTGCGTAATTCTTCCGCGACTTCTTTCACGCTGGCTGCGAGATATTCCACGTGCTCGTGCGTGTAGAACTCGTTCCATGGCAGCACGACCACGTGCGCGAGCGCATCGAAAGCGCCGGGGAAATCTTGCGGATCATAAACCACCGGCGGATCGTTTTTGCGGCACTCGCCTTCGAACGGAAAGCGGCTGTTGCCGAAGGTATTGCGCTCGACGAAAATTTGGCATTGAAACGCGGGCTTTTGGATATAGCGCGGCGCGCAGAAAATGCCGCGAGCTTTCAGCTTGCTCGCGAACGCATCCACGCCGCCTTGGATCACCGCCGCGTCGATGCGCAGCGGATATTTCCAATACATGTGCTTGCTCTGCGCCGTCACTTTCGGCGGCAGCACGCCGACAACGTCGAGGAGCATTTCAGTCATCATGCGCGCGGTTTTTCTGCGATTGCTCACAACGGCGTCGACTTTCTTGATTTGCGCGAGCGCGACCGCGCCTTGCAACTCGGTCATGCGATAGTTGAGCGCGAGGAAGTAATGATCGGGATTGGGATCGCCGTAGCCCCAGGCTTTGTCGATGAAGAGCTTCATGCGCCGCGCGAGTTTGTCGTCGCTCGTGATCACGATGCCGCCTTCGCCGGTGGTCATGTGCTTGCCTTGCTGCAAGCTGAAGCAACCGACGTCGCCGATAGCGCCGAGTAGCCTGCCTTTGTATTCGGCGAGATAGGATTGGCACACGTCTTCGATCACGGGCAAGTTGTGTTGGCGCGCGAGCTCCATGATCGGATCCATGTCACACGCGTTGCCGAACAAGTGCGTCACAACGATGGCTTTGGTGCGCCGCGAAATTTTTCGCGCAAGGGTTTCTGCCGTGACGTTGTAAGTGAGCGGATCGACGTCGGCGAAAATCGGGATCGCGGTTTGATAAAGAATCGGCGTCAATGCGCCCATGTCCGTGATCGGCGAGGTGATGATTTCATCGCCCGGCTCGGGATTGATCGCCGCGACGGCAGCGTGAATGCTCGCGGTGCCGGAGGTGGTCGTATAACAAAACGGAACGCCGCACTTTTCGGCGAACTGCTTTTCAAATTCGCGCACCACCGTGCCTTTGGTGCAATTGAGCACGCCGGAGGAAATCACTTGCTCGAGCAATTCGAGCTCTTCGGCTCCGAGATTTCTGCCGGTGTGGTTGGCGTCGCTGGGAAGCTGCAACATGATTTTCCTTTCGCTGTGATGTCGAGTAGCAAGCGCTGGTAAGGCCTCGGTCTTGGGTGGAGTCATGTTGAGCGAAGTCGAAGCCTTGCCCTTCGACTCCGCTCAGGGTGGCTTCAATGAGCCCATTCCACCGGCGCCTGAGGGATTAGCGCTGAAAGAATTTTTTGATTACGTCATCGCCTCATCATAGCGCGAGGCCTCGGCATATGCCTCGTTGCCGAGCGCCGGCGCGGCCGGCTTCTCATAAAGCTCATCAAGACGCCGGCGAATCGCTTGAAATTCTTCGCGGGCAAGGCGGATTTTGTTCGTTGTGTGAAAAGGCTTAAGCTCGCGCCGCATTTTGTTTTCATCCAAATCGAGGCGCAAAAACGTTTGCGCGACGTGCCGCGCGGTTTGGCAAGGTTCGCGGCAAAAATCTTCATACGCGATCGACAAGAAACGTTCTGGGGCGACGCGCTGTTTGTCGGATTGCAACCTCTGCTCGATGCGAAAAACTTGTTCACACACTTCGGAAACATAATCGAGATTCTGCGCGCCCCGTGTTTGCGGCGCGCTGGCCAAGCCCCAGCCGATGGCTTTGCTGCCTTGAATATGCTCGCGCGCTTGCAACAACGATTGCACGACGAAGGCCGGCTCGCGCCGCGCTTCGATGAAATAAACGTTGCGCAGCGCCGAGGCCAGCAATGCGACGCACGCGGTATTGCGATTGTTCTTGTTCAAAAGCGGTTTCTGAAAAGAAGAGAGCCAGGCGTTGAAAAACCTCTGCATGTCTTGTTGCGCGGCGGGGCTGAGCTGCTGCGCCACGCGGTAACGATCCGTGCCCAGCCAGCGATTCCACACGTGAAAGCCGTCGTTCGGCGCGGTCCAGCCTGCGGTGTTGCCATAGTAGCTGTGATAATCCGCTGCGCGCGTTTGAAGGCGAGGCCCTAGCTTCGCGCTTGCAATGAGCGGCGAGCGTGGAAACAGCGCCGTGAAGTTTTGCAAGTAACTCACCGGCAGAAAACGCGCGAGCGTTTGATAGAGCAGCGTGGTGCCGCTGCGAGGCGCGCCGACGATGAGTATGATCGGCAAATTGGAAGGCTCGGCTTCCCGCAAACGCTTTTGCTCCAAGGCCTCCCACGCCAAATCGAGAGGCAGCAAGAGGAAACTCAATGCTGCGCGGCGCAATGCCGACCATGCCGCGCGATCGCGCGAGCGCAGCATGCGCATGACGAGACCCAATGGGTCGTGAAAGTTGGAGTAAGTGTTCGCCATTGTGAAGGGCTCATTTGACTTGATAAAGTTCGATGCCGGCAAACCGAATTTGTTTTTGCACCAGGCCTTTTTCAAACAACGCGCTTTTGAATCTGCCGCCGGGGTCGCCATGAAACGGGCGCGTATAAACCAGCCACAACGGCGCGGGGTTGGCTTGAATGAGCTTCAGCGTTTGCTCCAAGCCTTGGCCTTCCTTGCCGATGGCCGGCAGCGCATGCACGGCCCAATCGTTCTGCAGATAGTGCCGCACCGAATTTTCCATGTAATCCGCCAGCACCAACACCGGCGCCGGGCCTTTCACTTGTAGATAAAGAGCCAGATTTTGCACGTCTTCATTCTGATAACGCGCCACGAAATTGCGATTATAAAACGCCGCGGCGAACATCAGGCCGAGGGCGGAAACCGCTATTGACATGCGCCAACGCGGCGCGAGACGCGCGAGCCTTCTTCCCAGCCAAACGAGCAAGGGAATGGCGGCCCACATCAGGTATTGCGTTTTAAAACTGACGCGCAGCATTTCCGTTAGCGCGCCGCACAGCAATACTGGAATCAAAATCAAAGCAAAGAGCAAAGCGCCCGGAACCGTTTCGTTGCCGCGCCGATTTTGACGAACTGCGAAGAGCAGCGCGAAGAGGCCGCCGCTCAACAGCGCCAACCACGGCAAAAACTCCGGCAACGCTTCGTAAAGGCTCATGAAGTGCAGCTCGCGCAAGGACCGGCCGAGGCTGTAGCCTGCAATAAACGTAAACAGGGTGTATCCCAAAGCCGCGAAATCGAAAGGCGTTCTGGTGATGACACACGCGGTTTGATAGGCGATATCTTCGACGAACAGCCAAGCCGCGATCAAACCGCTCAACGCGATGGCGAGATGGACCGTGAAGATCAGCAACGGTTGCGCTGGCTTGCGTTTGAAGAGCGCCAGCAGAGCCGCGTTGAGCGCGAGTAGAATCGCAAAGAAGTAATGCGTAAAAAGGCCGGCAATGCCGGCCAGCGCATATGCAAGCCAGTCCTGTTTGCGATCAAACTGCCAAGCGCGGGAGAAGAAGCCTAGCGCGAGGAGCGCAAAGAAAAAGTATAACACGTAAGCGCGCGCTTCTTGCGAATACCAGATATGAAAAGGAGAGAGCGCCAATAAAAACGCGGTCCAGAATTTTTCTTTTCGCCCTTCCAGCCCCGGCGCGAGTTGCCACATTGCAAAAACGGAGGCGCAACCCAGCAGCGCGGACAGCCATCGCGCCGCAAGATCGCTGTTGAAGAGGCGCAGCCAACCGTGCAGGATGAAATGATACAACGGCGGAAAGCCGTCGCGGGTGTGCAGAATATCGAGCAGCGAGGTGCGTGCGATACCGATCTCCGCCACCTCGTCGGCCGTGAAGCTTTGCTCTGCGAGCCCGAAGACGCGCACGCCGAAAGCGAGCGTCATGATGCCGAGGAGCATGAACAAAGAAGTTTGGCGCAGTTTGAGCTTCATCGTGCAAACGTGCTGCAAGCTTTGAAAGGATTATCTGATTATGGAATCCAACTTAGGTCTTCGGACACTGTCTTACGCAAGGCATATGCCAGTTGGGAGATAGAGCAACATGGAAAGAAGGTGGCTCTGGAATACAAAGAGTTATCCGGCGGGAGTTGTGGTCGAAGCAGAAAGAAAAGAGGGGTGATAAAAACTAGCCGTAACGTTTTATTGCGGAGGAGAGCTTACAAGGGAGAAGGGTTGGAATGAAATGAAGCGTTGAAGTCTTCGAACCTAGATCAAATCATCCCCCCAAGCTTTGAAGGGACGGATTTGATTTGTTGCGCCCCAAACGCGGACTTGCCGCATCAAAAAGAAAAAGCCTCGCCCGCGGAAATGAAATCCCACAGAAGCGATCTCAGGGGTTTCAATTCTGTGGGACTTCAATTCTGTGAGCGAATTTTTCGTTCTTTTTTGCGCATCGATCTATCTCGCCAGCAACTCCACCAATCCCACACCGAAGATCGCGCCGCCCAAGATAATCAAACCTAAATACACGGCGATGAAGATCACGAAAGTCGTCACCGTATACGGCACTTGTTTGTCTTCTGGAGTTGCCATCAGCACGGGCAGGCCGAGGTAAAACAGGTATGCGCTATACAGCGCGCCTACGGCCCACACAAACATGCCCACGACCGGCAAAAAATTCAACAAGCCGGTTACGAAGACCGGCGTGACGCCAAAAGCCACGAGCTTCAACGCGCGACTCACGTCTTTCTTTGAAGCAAAATTTGTAGAGAGCAGATTGATGAGATACGCGCTCACGTCCACCGCTACTAATGCGAACACAAAACTGATGATCGCCGCGCGAATGTTCAATACGAAATTGCCGTAACGAAAAAAGCTGATGAGATAGCCCACCGCCGGCAGCGCCGCAATCCAGATCACGTACTTCAAAAAAATTTGCGGATTGGTGATGCGCTCGTCGCGAATCTTGATCCATTCCGCTTGCGGACTGAATAGCATATTGTAGAGGCGGTTGATGATATACATTTTTTCTCCTACGCGAATTGCGTGGATGGTGTGAGCGGCTTGATGTAGAGGTTTGAATTTCTGGCTGCGAAAGTAGTATGGCGGAGGGGGAATGTCAAGGCGGAAGTTCGTGTGAAAAGGAATCCTCAGTTAGTTCTCCAGAATTGCAAGCGCCCAAGCGCGAAAACGTTCCAACAGCTTGGCGAGCTTGTCAATATAGCGGCGCTGGAAGATTTGACCGCTGTAGGCAATCCAGTTCTTGTGATTTATAATGTCGCGAAGCTGATCAAACGCTTTTTTCTTTTTAGGGTCCGGAATAGCGAACTCATTCAATAAGGTAATAACTTCGTAGTGGTCTTCTCCGCGGCAACGGACCCCGCCAAGTTTGATCGTAAGAGCATCGGCTAACGCGATAGCCGTATGCACCTGAAGGATCGCAGCGGCGTTCCAATAACCGAAAGCTGACGCCACTTCAGCCCCATTGAAAAAGCTTTCTGCGACGGCTTTATAATCGGAAGCCTTTGAGCGATGAACTGAAATCCGGGATCCGCCTCTACCCATAACGCAATTTCCTTAACGATATACCGGCGATTACGATCCCCTGTGCCAAGATATCTGCTACCGGCTGTGATTTGCTTCGGGCTTTTTTCTGAAATTCTGCAAGGGTTAAAAAAATAGGCGCAATCAAAGCGCCGAACTGCTGGAACATCGGAGAAGAAATCTCATGCACTTTTTTTTGCAATGCGCTTTTTTCTTTTCGGCCTTGAACAACAAAGCAGAGATCGACATCGCTTTCAGGCCGTTCCTGCTTTCGCGCGACGCTGCCGAATAAAATGACTGAGAGGGCATATCTACCCAGGCGCTTTCGCAGAACGGAATAAAACTCAGAAGAAAAATTTCGTTCCGCAGTAAACAAAGGCAATATTGCTTTGCTGACCAATTGGTGGCGCCGATTCAAGCGCAAGAAGTGGGTTTTGCCGCCGCGCTGGCGCTGCAAGACGTGCAACTGCTCGAGTCGCGCCAGAGCGCGATAACAAGCGCGATGACTTAGTCCTGCTTGCCGCGCAATTTCACGTCCGGTGAGACCCTGTGCCGAGTCTTGCAGGGCGCGTAAAATGGCGATGTGCGACCATGTCGCCAAGGCTTCATCTAAGGGATGATGTATGAGCATAATGAAGCTTTACATATTGGATACTTTTTAATCCATATGGATACTTTTTGTGCCAATGTAAAACCTCGATCTTTCTTAGGCAAGAAATAATTTCGAGACGAGAAAAGCAAAATTACGTCGGCAAAGGCAGGGAATTTCGATTGGTAAGGAGGCAAAACATTTCAAAACAAAAAAGGGGCTATGCCACAATTGAGATCGGCGCTCCTGCAAGCAGGATTGCTCCACGAGGGAAGTCCTGACGCCCTGGCACGAAGATCTCGAAACCAGTACTTGGACCGGTGGTCATAGCCCCTCTCTCAAAACACTTGGAGTATTGGAGTGATGGATTGTTGGAGTAATGTTTTCCCAACACTCCAATACTCCATCACTCCAAACGGCTCACACGCCCTTGGCCTCTTTGATTGCTGCGGTGAGCGCGGGCACGACTTCGAAAAGATCGCCAACAATTCCATAATCCGCAAGATCAAAAATCGGGGCGCGCTCGTCTTTGTTGATCGCGACGATCACGCGCGAGCCTTTCATACCCACAATGTGTTGAATCGCGCCGGAGATGCCGACCGCGACGTACAGCTTCGGACTCACGGTCTGGCCGGAAGAACCGATTTGGCGATCAATAGGCAACCAGCCATCGTCGCACACCGGTCGCGAGGCTGCGAGTTCTGCGCCCAACACTTTGGCCAACTCTTCCACGATTGGCATTTTGTCTTTCTCTTTGATGCCGCGCCCGACCGATACGATGACCTCGGCTTTCGTGAGATCGACTTTGCCTTTCACGCCTTCGAAAATTTCGAGCACCTTCGTGCGAATGTGTACGCTGGAAAGATCGAGGCCCTCATCTGCAACCGTAGCGCTGCCGCCGCGCTGCAATTTATCACTGCTCATCGCGCCCGCTTGAAAGCTCACGAAATGCGGCGGATCGCTCGTGAAAGCATAATCCGCGTTGATCTTGCCTTGAAACGTTTGCCGCACGAACACGAGATTGCCGCCTTCGTTGCGATAGCCGATGCAATCACCGATCAAGCTGCGCTCGAACGCAGTGGCGAGCTTGGGCAGATAATCACGCGCTTGATAGGAGTGGCCGACGAGCACGTACATCGGCGCGCTCTTTTCGATGACTTGTTTCGCCGCTGCGCTGAAGCCATCCGGCGTGTAATACGCGAGCTCTTTGTTCTCTGCAAAAGCAACGCTTTTGATTTGCGCCGTCGCCACTTCTTTCGCCGCCGCTGCAGCATTCTGCCCGAGCGCGAGCGCATGCACTTCCATATTCAAGCTCGCGCCGATTTCTTGTCCGGCCGCCAATGCCTCCCAACCGATGCGGCTGACTTTGCCGTCGTTTTGTTCGACCATCACGAGGATGCCGTTTGCCATTTCTATTTCTCCGTGTTATGCAGTGTCATGACTTAACAACCGAGATTCTCATTGTTTTTAACCGAGTGCGCGTTTACATTCGCGGCGTGTTCATTTAACAAAGAAGGAGTTTTTATTATGGAGCAACTCACACTCGTGTCCAATCATACTCGCTCTCTCAAACCGCTTGTTGAAGCGGCATTGCAAAACGAGCTTCGCCTTTTGCAGGCCGGGATTCAGCGTTCCGAACAAAAGTTGCGAACATGGGAGGCGCGCTACGGCTTTCCGACGTCGGAGTTTGTGCATCGCTACGAAAACGATCAATTCGAGGAAACCTTGGAGTTCGCAGAATGGATCGGAGAACATCGCTTGTTGGCGCGTTTGCTGGAAAAGGCGCAAATCCTGCAAGAGGTGAAGTTTGCAAATTGAAGCCTACTTCCATCAACACCAGCTATGGATCGATGCCTGCGCCCTAGTGCAATCCTTCAATGTATCCTTTGATAAACGCGGCACGCATCAGGGCGTCATTCGCAACGAAATCCTTTTTATGAACGGCTCCATGCTCTACGTGCGCGAATTTATCGACGTCGAAAGCGGTGTAGAGCGATTGATGTACTCTTATCATTACGTCGACTCTAGCAATCAACTCATCTTTCGTTACGACAATACGGGCCATCATAAAAAACTCAATCTTCCCACCTATCCTCACCACAAACACGTTGGCCAATCAAATACTATTGCCGCTTCAACCGCTCCCGACTTCGCTGCCGTCCTTCGAGAAATCGAAAACGAAGTTGTTCTTTCGGAGCCGTTTTAATCTCGCAGCGACTTGGCGGTTTTAGATCACCTTCGCTTCGTTCTTCAACTTCTCCGCGAGCTGCGCGGCTACGCTCTTCGCATCGCCCGTGAGCATTTGCGTGCGCTTGGTTTTCACGGGCACGTACATTTTGCGCAGCTTCACGCCGCCGCTATTGAGATCGACGCCGGTATCGGCGAGCGTCATTTCCCGCATCGGCTTCTTCTTCGCGGCCATGATGCCTTTGATCGTCGCATAACGAATCGGCGCGTAGCCGGATTGCACGGTGAGCACAGCCGGGGCAGGCAGTTCGATATATTGAAACCAGCCGCTCTCCAGCTCGCGTTTGATTTTGAGCCGACCATCGTCGACTTGAATCTCCATCACCAATGTCGCGTGTGGCATGCCGAGCAACTCCGCAAGCACGACGCCCGTTTGCCCGAAGCCCGAATCATCAGATTGCAAACCTGTGAGCACGAGATCGGGATTCTCCGGCTTGATCGCTGCCGCCAAAACCTTTGCGGTCGTAAAAGAATCGGCCAGCGGCGCTTCATGATTGATCACGATGGCGCGATCCGCGCCTTTGGCGAGCGCTTGCTGAATGGCTTGCTTCGCGCGGCCCGGGCCGATGCACGCAACAATCACCTCGCCGCCGTGCTGCTCTTTCAAACGCAACGCGGCCTCGAGGCCGTAGTGATCGCTTTCATTGATTTCGTAGTTGAGATTCTTTTCATCCACCCAAAGATTGTCGCCGCTGATTTTGAGCTGCGAATCTTTGAGAGGAACTTGCTTCATGCAGAGAACGATTTTCACGTGGATCTCCTGCTAAACTGTGGTTATCAAATTTGAATGACCGTAATTCTCAACACACGCCGCAATCTCCAAAGACCTGGCTTTTCAACCGCGAATGTGCGCGAATTGCCGCGAATGAAAAACATTCGCGTTCATTAGCGCTGATTCGCGGTTAAAAACGGATGGTTGAAAAAAAGGCTGCGATTTAATGCTCACGCTGCTTGCGGCACGACATAAAACAAAATGGCGAAGTAATGGCAAACACTGCCGGCGAGCACGAAGAGATGCCAAATCGCGTGATGATAAGGCAAGCTCTTCCATACATAAAAAATGACGCCCAAACTATATGCTAACCCACCCGCGACCATCCACAAGAACCCTGCGAACGCAATGTGCGCCAGCAGCGGCTTCATAACAAAGAGCGCCAGCCAACCCATACCCAAATAGCCGAGCGTGGACAGAATTTTGAAACGTCCGATAAAAAAGATTTTGAACACCACGCCCGATAACGCCAAGCCCCATAGCAGGGCGAAAAAAGTCCAACCCAACGGCCCGTTCAAAGTGATGAGCAGAAACGGCGTGTACGTTCCCGCGATCATGACGTAAATTGCCGCGTGATCGAGCGTGCGCAAAAGCTTGCGGAGCGTGTCACGAGGAATGGCGTGATATAAAGTTGAAGTCGTGTACAGCGCAATCATGCTCGCGCCGTAAATGCTGCAGCTCAACCAATGCCAAACGTTGCCACTGGCGGTGGCGGCAATGATCAAAACCGGCGCGCCGATCAAACTGAGCACTAGCCCGAAACCGTGCGTGAGTGAGTTTGCCAGTTCTTCATAAAAAGTTGTTCGCAGATTCAACCAGACCGCCTTTTCTTAGGATTACTGGAGTGATGGAGTGTTGGAGTTGTTGCGTGCGGCATGGTTTCGTAATCATTACTCCAAGACTCCATCAATCCATCACTCCAATTTACACATTCGTGGTCCATGGATACCCGCCCTCATACACCATCTCCGCGACCTGCTTGCGCTGAACATCGATATTGTCGTCGACCTGCCGCGCATTGCGTCGCACTCGGCGCCACGCTTCATCGACAAACGTATTCGCGAGCAACAAGTCTTGCTCGACGTTCGCGCTCTTTTGTTTGAGCAAAGTATCAACGCGCGAGATGACCGCGACCATCGCGTACAAATCAATCGTCATGTCAGCGAGGCGGCGTTGCACGAATTGCTTGAGGATGATGTCCTTGCCGTATTTCATGAGCACGCGCTCGGTGGCGCCATGCAGCTCTTTTGCATACTCGTTGAATTTTGCGGCTGCTTCGCTCAATTTGGGATGAACGTTCGCAAGATGATCGTGCGCCACCGTGTCCTTCACCTTGCTGACCGCGAAGCCGGTGAGCAAGCCAAAGCCTTTGATGGGATCGCGCAACGCTTTGCCGATCTTTTTCAAATACTCGCCGGGGCCTTCCATGCCTGCTAGCGCAATGAACGCGCGGAGAATTTCGTTCGTGCCTTCGAAGATGAGATTGATGCGCGCGTCGCGCAACGCTTGCTCGTAGGGATAATCTTTCGAATAGCCGATGCCGCCCGCGATCTGCATCGTTTCATTCACCACGCGCCACAAAGTTTCGCTCACGAAAATTTTGCTCGCGGCAGACTCGAGCGAGTAATCGAGGCTCTTGCGATCCGCGAGCGCAGTGGTCAAATACACCATGCTCTCAGCGGCATAGGTGTCCGCAGCCATAGTCGCGATCTTCTCTTGCATCATCTCGAACTGCGCAATGGGCCGATTGAATTGCTTGCGATTCTTCGCGTGCTCCGCCGACATTTTGAGAAGCTGCTTGCAACCGCCGACACAACCGCTCGCGAGCCCGAGGCGCCCGGTGTTCAAAATCTCCATCGCGATTTTGAAGCCGCGTCCCATGGCGCCGAGCATGTTGTCAACCGGAACATTGATGTTGTCGAAATTGAGCGAGGCCGTGTTCGAGCCGTGAATGCCGAGCTTCTCTTCCGGCTTGCCCGAAGAGAAACCTTTTTGACCGCGCTCAACGATGAAGGCCGTGATCTTTTCTTTCTTCTCACCGCCTTCATCCATTAACGTTTTCGCGAACACGGTGAAGACGTCCGCGAGACCGCCGTTGGTAATCCAAATCTTGCCGCCGTTGAGCATGAAGGATTTTTTATCCGCGCTCAACACGGCTTTGCTTTGAATGCCGGCCGCGTCGCTGCCCGCGCCCGCTTCGGTGAGCGCGAAGGCCGTCATCCATTCGCCGCTCGCGATCTTCGGCAAGTAGCGCTGCTTCTGCTCTTCATTGCCGAACATGATGATGCCCTTCGTGCCGATGGAAAGGTGCGCGCCGAGCGAGACGCCGAGCGAGGCATCGGCAATGCAAATCTCTTCGAACATGCGGCTGTATGCGGTTTGCGAAAGTCCCGCGCCGCCGTATTCTTGCGGAATCGCCAGCCCGAAGAAGCCGAGTTCCTTCAGACCGGCAAACACTTCCGGCGCGATGAAGCTTTGCCGGTCGATCTGCGCGGAATCAATGTTGTCGCGCGCGAACTCTTTGAACGCGTCGATGATCACGCGCAAGTCTTCGCTCTCTTCCTTCTTCATGAACGGATAAGGGAAGACGATGTTTTGCTCGACCTCGCCGGCGAACAGGGATTTTAGAAAGCTGCGGGTTTTGTCATCGGATGCCATATGGACCTCGAAACAACGGTTTTAGTTTTTCAATCGCAAAAGCGGCTTGCATAACACACGGATCAAAAACACACGCGGAGCAGCGTTGGTGAATTCAGCTCGAAGCTCGTGCTTATGAATTTTGACTTTCAGATTCGATGATCGCCTCTAGGCCCTGTCATTTGGAGGAATCTTTTTCGGCGCTGGGTCTTGACTCCAGCGCTTAAAAAGTTTCTTACTGAATGACATGATATGGGAGGCTCGCTTGGTTATTTGACCTTCAATTTTTATGACACGCACCGCAAAGCGCAAACTGCAGCGTTTGAACGGCATGTGCAAGAGCCTCAACCTCATTCGCAAAGTAGCCGCTGGCGGCAAGACTTTGAAGTGCGACGTAAATCTCCGGACGTTGCAGCAACGCACGTGAAAGGTTTTCTATCCTTTTTTCAAGAAGCGCGCTGCTCAAGACCGCGACATCGTGCTCGACGTCTTCCATCGTGAGAAGATCGGCGTCGGATTCGTGCGGAGTAATGTGTGACATGTTCATCTCGCTATTCTCAAGCAGCCGCATTGCCATTCCCCGCCACAATGCTCGGACAAACCTCCTCGACCTCGACTTCGAAGCCGTGCAAAATTTTAGAATGCACTATCTCGCCGACGGCGTATTTGCCTACGAGCGCATATGCTCCCTTCTCCAGCCAATAAAGTTCAATCGTACGCGCCTCGGGATCGATGATCCAATATTCACGCACGCCGGCCTTGGCATAAACTTGAAACTTGCGGCGACGATCCGCCACCCAATTCCACGGCGAGAGCACTTCCACCACGAGGTCAGGCACGCCTTGAATGTTTTCATCTTTAACGATGTGCAGATTTTCTTTGAGCACGAACATCACGTCGGGCTGAATCGGTGAAGTCAAGCCGGGCAACAGAACATCGTAAGGGGCGTCGAACACGGTTCCCACCTCGTGCTCTGTTGTGTAATTCCAAAAGGCAGCGTAGAGATTGCCTTTGCAAAGTTGGTGCTTTG
>Ga0247727_10013189_pt1 | contig 13993 bp, 15 predicted proteins | sample WisWelCaveWW1625_FD_202498 | JGI IMG/M metagenome (GOLD analysis project Ga0247727, IMG submission 202498) | Biofilm microbial communities from Wishing Well Cave, Virginia, United States - WW16-25 | ecosystem: Environmental > Aquatic > Deep subsurface > Groundwater > Cave microbial mat | place... | reverse complement strand
ACTCCTAAAAAAAGCGATGGACGCACTGCCCTGCCGATTTTATCAAGGCTATGGCATGACCGAAGCCGCCCCGTTGCTGACCATTCTCAGCCCCGGAGATCACGAAGAGGCGATCCGGAATCCGCAGCGCAGGCATTTATTGGCGTCAGCAGGCAAGCCATTGCTGGGCGTGCAAGTACGCGTTGTAGATGAGCACGATCGCGCTGTGCCCATCGGGAGCGTTGGCGAAATCATAGCCCGTGGCCCCAACGTGATGAAAGGGTACTGGCAAAAATTCGAGCAAACGCAAAAGTCATTGCGTGGCGGCTGGTATCACTCCAAAGACATGGGGCGCTTTGACGAAGAGGGGTTTCTTTACATAGTTGACCGCAAAGACGACATGATCGTCACCGGCGGCGAGAATGTCTATTCGACCGAAGTCGAAGCTGTACTTTATGAACACCCACATATTCAAGAAGCTGTTGTGATCGGAGTGCCCGATGAGACCTGGGGCGAAGCGATCCGAGCGATTGTTGTCCTAAAGCCGGGCACGCAAGCGACAGAATTAGAGATTATTGAGCATTGCAAGAAGAGCCTTTCAACCTACAAAGTGCCCCGTGGTGTTGATTTCATGCCCGAATTGCCCAAGGGCGGCACGGGCAAAATTCTCAAAACAGCGATACGCGACAAGTACTGGGGTGGGCAGGAGCGAAGAGTGCATTGAAGACAGAAAGTCACCCGCGCCAATAGCTCTTCGTCATGAGTACGATGACGGGAAATATCTCTAGCCGCCCCAGCCACATCAAGAGCGCCAAAAGAATTTTTGAAGTCTCCGGCAGCGGCGCGTACGAGGCCATGGGGCCAAAGACGCCAAAGCCCGGCCCGACGTTGCCCAGTGCCGAGGCGACCGCCGAGACGGCATCCCAGACCGCCAAGGGCTTCCCTTGAATGCCCCCGATGCGCTCGACGTCCAAGATGAGCAAGATGCTCCCCAACGCAAAGAGTGTCACGTAAATAATCGCAAAAATCATAATGCCCTTGAGCGCCTCTTCGTGGATCACTTTTTTCCCTAACCGAATAGGCATCACGACGTGCGGGTGCAAAATTCGACGGACTTCTCGCACGATAAGTTTAAAAATCAAGAGCGTTCGCACGAGCTTGATCGAGCCTGCAGTACTGCCGGCACTTGCCCCTAAAAACATCAGAGCGAAGAGCAAGAGTTGCACCGTTGAATTCCATTTGGCCGGGTCGGCAAAATCCGTGCTCACAAATCCGGTGGTGGTCATGATGCTCGCCACTTGAAACGCGCCGTGGCGCAAGGCTTCTTCGAAGGTCGAGTACGAAAAGAAAATATGCAAGAAAACGAGCAGCGTAAAGCTCACGAAGACTAAGACATAAAATCTGAACTCGTCGTCTTGAAGAAAAGCCGCGCCATAAAAAGGCTTGCGCCGCATGCTACGATAGAAGAGCGCAAAGTTCGTCCCACCGACCAACATAAAAAACGTGATTGTCCATTGTATGAGCGGTGAGAAGGGCTCAATACTCGCATTTCTTGTGCCAAAACCGCCCGTAGAAAGCGTCGCAAACGTGTGCGTGAGGGCATCGAACCAAGAGAGACCCAAGAGCATCAGCGCGATGGTTTGCATCAGAGTCAGCCCAGCATAAATGGCCCAGAGCGCTTGCGCTGTCTCGCGGATGCGTGGCGTGAATTTTTCCACTTCAAGCCCTGGCACTTCGGCGTCCATCAATTGGCGCCCGCCGATGGCCATCTTGGGCAAGATTGCAATGGCCAGGACGATGATGCCCATGCCGCCCAGCCATTGTGTCAGCCCGCGCCAGAAGAGTAAAGCGCGAGACTGCGATTCAATGTCGGTGAAGACCGTAGCCCCCGTCGTCGTAAACCCGCTCATCGATTCAAAAAAAGCATCGACGGGCGAGAGCGCTCCTGAGAAAACATAGGGCAAGCTGCCCACTTCAGCGATGACCAGCCAACTCACGCCGACCATTAAGAAGGCTTCGCGAAAACTGATCTCGGCGCTCGAGCGCGTGAGTGCGCGCAAGAGTAAGCCTGTCCCCGAAGTAATAAAGAGAGAAGTCAACCAGGGCCAAATCGTTTCACTATTTATCAGGGCAATGAGCAGGGGAACTAAAAAAGCGAGGCCCAGCCAGGAGAGGACTGTCGCCAGCAGGTGCACCGTCGCGCCGATGTCGACGGCGAGTTTTTTCATAGAAGGGGCTCGACCTCCGCGACGACCGCCTTCTCGCTGAAAATAATGACGCGATCACCGGCTATCAGAGCGTCGTCGCCTCGCGGTATGATGACCTTGTTTTTTCGGACGATCGCGCCGACGATGGCTCCCTTGGGCAGCCGATTGTCTTTGAGTGAAGTTCCGATGAGTGGGCTGGTTGCTGAAATATTTGACTCTAACACCTCAGCGCGCTCGCCCTCCAGAATCGACATGCCCGAAACGCGTCGCTTGGTGAAGCGTATGATCTCATCGGCGATGACTTGGCGTGCGCAGACCGCGACATCGACGCCGACGCGCTCGAAGAGCCGTATGAAGTCCGTATCGGTCACTCCAGCGATGACGTGTCGAACGCCAAGGCTCTTCAGCAGCAGAGCAGAGAGCAAGTTTTTTTCATCGGCGTTCATCACGCTCACGCCCACTTCGGCTTGTCCAATCCGTTCTTGTTCTAGGAAGTCAAAATCAGTGCCGCTTGCTTGAAAGACGGTGCTGTTCGGAAGATTTTCAGCCAGCCATTGACTGCGATCTAAACCGGCTTCAATAATTTTAGGATGCAATTTTTGTTGTTCGAGTTTTAGGGCTAAGCGATAGCCTATGCGTCCGCCGCCCACAATCACAATTTCCTCGGGGACCGGGCGACCGCTGGCCTTGCGATTGAGCGCTTGTACGGCCTCGGGAATGCCGAAGCTGACCATCAAGTCTCCGGGCTCGATGATGTCGTCGCCTCGAGGAATGATCACTCGGCTCTTACGGATCAGACTCGCGATCATCGTAGAGGCAGGCAAATCGAGCGCACGAATCGCGACACCCACCAAGGGCGAATCTTTCTCGATCGCCAACTCGGCCATCAGAATTTTTCCATCGGCAAAGTTATGAATATCGTGAGCGGCCGGCACGCCGATGAGTTGCGCGATCTTCTCAGATGTGAGCAGCTCGCTGCAGACCATGAAATCGACACCCAGCCGCCCGCGCTCCCAGGTCTCGATGTAATCGGGATTGTGCACGCGAGCAATTGTAAAAGCTTGACCAAGCTGCTTGGCTGCCGAGCAAGCGACCATATTGACTTCGTCGATATCGGTGCAGGCAATCAAGAGATTGGCATCGTTGGCGCCTGCTTCTTGCAGTGTCTTTAGGCTGGCGCCATTGCCTTCCACGGTCATCACATCGAGCTGTTCGAGATTTTCGAGATTTTCTTTTCTCTGCTCGATGACGATGACATGATGCTCGCTCTGAAAATCGTGCGCGATCGTCTGGCCGACTTGGCCGGCGCCAATCACAATCACTTTCATTGCTGAATCACATCCGATGATATGCACATGAACGGAACATTGTAGAGTGTTGGAGTGAGCGCGTCAATCCGTCCGACGTTTGCGCATATAAAGCAATCGAAGGTGACGAAGATCACCTTCGGCGTGGCAAAGAGGGAGCGTCGCTCCTTGGCCTTCCCAGTATGCTGACCTAGAACGTGCGGCGAGTCATGCTCAATTGGCCTACAAGAGGGTGGACACGGCACGACGCTGCATTGCTGAAAGGAGTCTCTCTATGCTTCGAAAACTTTGCGGAATCGGCGCACTCTGCTTACTTATCGGTCTGGCCGGGTGTGCCCCAGTCGTGGTCGACGAGGGGCCGAACCTTGCTCCGCTCGCCAAGATCGCTGCAATTTGCACTAGCTGCCAAGCGTTTTATACGGGCTTTGCGCCTCTCATGGTGACGTTCGATGCGGGCAGTTCGTCAGACGATCACGGTATTGTCGGGACTTTCTGGGACTTTGGCAATGGGTTTACTTCGGCCGAGACCAAGGTCGTCCAGACCTATACCCAAGTGGGCACTTATGAAATCAAGCTCACCGTCGTCGATGCGCAAAGCCAAAAAGGCTTCGCCGAGATGACCGTGCGCATCATCGAAAAACCGATCGAATATAAGATTGATCGAGGTGAGAACGATTATTTCGCGATGGAACGCATCATCGAAGATCGGGCTTATCAGAGCGGCGATGTAGTGAAAATTCGCTTAAAAATTACACCGAAGCGCGACCTTGAGTACAGCTTCTGGCAAGAGATTTTGCCGACTGGGCTCACTCCGGATTATCCGCGCTTAGAGTTTCATGGCTTCCAACTCAAATGGGGCCAGCCCGTCTCGTGGACCTATGAAGTTACAGTAGAAAAACCGGGGCCGTTTAATATCGATGGGCGCGGGCAGGTTGCGGTCGGTCCCAATTCGATGGAGATGCGACTCGCGACTCAATTGGATACGAAGAAATAGACTCTTAGCACATTCTAGCTAAACTATGAGGGATACGGGCTGACTCCGTGTCCCTTTTTCTTTATCTTTGTCTCTTCTTATCTGAGAATTTTGAATTTCTATTTGCCCGCTACGGCTTTGCGAGCGCTACGTCTCATTCCTTCTTGCGTTAATACTTGCGTCAAGACGAGATAAACTCCGTAGCTCGGCGCTGAGCGTAAGCGTTGGCCCGAGAGCGTGAAATAGACTATATGCTCAAAGTTCGGTTCCGCTGCAAGCGTTTTAGGCGCGGCGTTACCGTTGGTAGTTCCGTTGCCCGCTTCTTCATCGTCCTTGGGGCGAACGCGCGAATCAATGCTGGCAAGTCGCGTATTGATCTCGCGGGCTCGGGTTAACAAACGCTGTAAGCGAATGTCAGTCGTGAATAAGCTCTTATCGGCATCACGAAAAGCTTCGCGCGCGGGCTCCAAATCGGATGGATCGACGAGAATGCTAGAGGGCGTGGTCGACACACCAAAATCTACGTTATCGAGCGCTGTCTCCATTGCCTCGATCCCCGCTGTGACTAAATCAAAAGAACCTTGCAGACGTATGCCGACTTCTGCCATGTCTTTTTGTATCGAATCGATTTGCTTGGACAAATTCGTTAAATCACGTAGTACGCTCGTGACGACAGAACTTGTCACTAAACCACGATTGCCCAATTCGACAATTTTCACAGCCAAGTCACCGATCGGCTGCAACTGGCGGCGCAAATCTTCCAAGTTGGAAAACTCGCTACGCGCATTGTCCAGATTCACCAGAGCTTTGTCTCCATTTTTGAGCATCTGCTCCAAGCGGCTCACATTGATGTTGCCGCGTTGCAATTGCTTGAAAATATTATTGACGTCTCTCTTGGATTGGCTGGTATAGCGCTTGGTATCGTTGACGGCCTTCTGAAATTCTTGGATGATCTCACGCAAATCTAAGATAGATTGTTTAACGTCCGTGGCGGTACTGGCAAACGTTTGAAAAGGGGTCAGCACAATTCCCGCCGCAAAAGCGAGCAAGGCCAGCCCTGTCAATAAGATACGACTTTTCATAAAAACTCCTCCTTCGATGATCGCTTCATTGTAGCGAATATGACAGCGAAGGTGTTACCTCCAAGACCGTCATCGCTCGCTGCCGTATTCTATATCGCTTTAGACAGTTTGTGCGTAACGGAGATTACGACAAGCCAGATGAGATAATTCTTAAGAAGAATAAAACGAAAAGAAAATTTGTGCTCTCAGAATGCTTGAATGGGTTTTAAGTTCTTTGGTCGGGATGGCGGGATTTGAACCCACGACCTCACGCACCCCAAGCGTGCGCGCTACCAGGCTGCGCTACATCCCGAAAAATGGCTTAGTTGGCGTCGGGGCGTTTCTACTATAACACAGACAAAGAGCATCCTCAAGCATGGCCCGACTTGCTCTCGCGTTTTTTCAGCCTATAATGGCTCTCATCCGAAGGCATCGGGAGGTCGGTTGCTTTATCAAAGGTCCTTTTTTGCTGAACGAGCGCACGGCCAAATATATGATCTCAAAAACGATCCCTGGTATTTTTGTGCTCTATACCATCCAAAATGGGCCGCCGCGTTATGTTGGCTATGACGAAACCGATGTCAAACGCAAGTTGCTCAAATGGGTCGGGCGCAGCTATCGCTATTTTGGCTTTGAGTACTATGAGTCGGGCGAAGACGCATTTTATGAGCTGTGCAAGCTGTATCATGACCACAAGAAAACATTGGATAATACACGTCATCCCGAAGGAGCGACGGGATCAGACTGGCGCTGTTTATTGTGCGATGCGTCGGAGAAAAAAGAGAAAATGGGTAATTCAGGGCGTGGCCAATACTGAAAAAAACGTAATGGCTGCGCCTCGCTCACTGCGCAAATGAAGAAGACGGGAAAATTCTCTTCTGTTATCTGAAGCGCTTATAGAACTGTCTGTCCAGTTATGATGCGTGTTGGGGAGGAGCCGGTTTGCTCATAAATTTTATCTCAGAAAAAAGTTATATTTTTCATAAAAAAAGAGCCCCGGAATTCCGGGGCTCTTGCTCGTTAGCTTCAAAAAAGAGACTAGCTCTTTGAACGAACATTGGCGGCGCGCAGTCCCTTTGCGTCATTCTCGACATCAAATTCGACTTCCTGTCCTTCTTTGAGGGACTTATATCCGTCCATCTTGATTGCCGAAAAATGGACGAAGACATCGGGACCACCGCTGTCTTGTTGGATGAAGCCAAATCCTTTGGCGTCATTGAACCACTTGATTTTGCCGGTTGCCATGGAACAACCTCCTTTGTGTTAGACTTGACCTACGGCCACGACGTGCTTACAGGAGGATGCTCCTTGCTAGCAGCCCTGACTCGTACAGCCATCGAAATTACGCTGGCTTTGTAGGTGGGCACTCTGTGCGAGGTCCGTCACCGCGAAAGGACCAACTGCCCAAACAATAGCATAAGACGCGCGAATTGTCAAGCAGGTTAGTGTGAATTTGCTTCAGTGGATGAGAGCTATCGCCTACTGCCCAAATAACCATTCATAAAACCGAGTTGGTTGAGCGGCCAGACTTTCAAGAAGGGCTCGCCGATAAAATCTTTTTCGTCCGCAAAACCCCAGTAACGGCTATCCAAGCTATTCCCTGTGTTATCGCCGAGCACAAAGAATTTTCCTTCGGGTACGGCCCACTCTTCTTTTAGCATATTGCCGCTCTGTGTGTAGCAGCGTCGTTGTGAGTCCGGATTATTCGGGTTATTGAATGCAGAGCCCGTCATCGCGACGCCATTGATGTAAACATAACAATCTTTAATCTGTACGTGTTGGCCGGCCACGGCGATCAAGCGCTTGACATAGCGCACCGGCCAGGTCGATTCGTTGTGCCAAAAAACAACAATATCTCCAGGACTGGGTTTTCTAAAATAAAAACTCAATTTATCGACAAAAAAAGAGTCATCGATTTGGATGGTCGGTATCATGGAGCCAGTGGGTACGCGCATGCGCACGATCACAAAAGTCATAGTAAACCAGGCGAGCAATCCCGCTACCGCGAGCACTTGCACCCAATCCAAGGCCCATTCGGCATTGGAGCTGGTGCGAACCCCGATATTATTGAGCGCGCGCGCCAAAAAAGGCTTTGGCCGCGTATCGTGGTCGTCGACCCAGAGCGCCTCTGTCGTGGTAAGAGGCACCCCTAATACGGTCGCGCCCGTGGGATAGGGCATCGGCAAGGATGAAGCATTCGCTGGTGCGATCGGCTCGCAGGGTCCCTCGCTTGCGGGCGGCGGCGTTGGAGACTGAGGAGTTTCCTCAGTTGGCATTCTTTAAGGCCTCCTTGCGCAGATAGTAAAGCCGGGCGCGACGAACTTTGCCTTTCTCCACTAGCTCAATCTTGGCGACTCGGGGGGAGTGCGTTGGGAAGACTTTTTCAACGCCGATACCCGAGGAAAGTTTTCGAACGGTAAAGGTTTCACCGCTGCCGCCGCCGTCGCGCTTTATGACAATGCCTTCAAAAATTTGAATGCGTTCCTTGCCTTCTTCTGTGCCTTCCAGAATGCGCTCGTGGACACGAATTGTGTCACCGGGGCGGAAATTCGGTAAATCTTTACGCAAGAACGACTGCTCTAACTCTCGAATGATTTGCTGCATATCACTTCACTCCTCAGACAGAATTTCTTGTACGATTCCTTGCGACATTTATTCCAATTCTCTTGCTCCATCGCTAAGACAAATTCTTGCGTTTTCACGCTGGATCTCGATTTCCCTTTAACCTATCTAGAATAATCGCGACCGCCGATCGTACCGAGAGATGGTTGAACGAGCCCGGTCCACAAATAGGGGGAAGCACCACATCCATTCGCACCAAAACTTCTTCGGCGATGCCCCAGCCTGTGCCAAAGAGCAAAAAGATCGGCGTTTCTTCTCGTTCGATCTTCTCTCGCAGTGGCGCGTAGCCGAGATGTTGTCCGCCGTATTTGCGCGCGGACGTGCCGACAATCAGAGGCCGAAGCCCCTCAATGGCGAAAACATCTGCCAAACTGGCTTCTAGAGTATCAACTAGTTTTAGCACTTGCAAGGCCTCGCGTCTGTGCGGCTGATCACGCTCTTCGTTCTCCCAGTAGTCATAAATGCGTTGCGCCACTTGTCGCTGCGAAGCCAAGGGCTGAATCACATAATATTTTGAGACTCCGTAGGTGCGACAGCTACGCGCGATGTCCGGCACATCGAGCCCGGTGATCGCCGAAGTGACAATTTGCCCTTGTCTGTTTCGTACCGGGTAATGCAACAAACCCACATACACATTGCCCATAAATTTATCTTTCTTGAGTTAAAGCACCAAAAATAATTTGCTCAGATATTTCTTATTTTTTTAACAAATCCGGTCTATTTTTTAATGTCTTTTCGAGCGCGGCGCGTTCGCGCCATTTTTCGATCTGCTGATGATTGCCCGTCAACAATATCTCGGGAACTTTCAGGCCTTCAAATTCCGGGGGGCGCGTGTACTGCGGCGCACCGAGCAAGTGATCGCGATAGAAAGAGTCGTGTTCCACTGATTCGATCTTGCCCACGACTCCGGGAACCAACCGAGCTACGGTCTCGGCCATGACGACTGCAGGCAGCTCGCCGCCGCTTAAGACATAGTCTCCGATCGAGAGCTCATCGGTGACAAGGGTGAGCACACGTTCATCGACGCCCTCGTAGCGACCACACAAGAGAATGAGCGATTTTTCTTGGGCCAACGCTTTGGCAAGATTTTGGGTAAAGAGTTTTCCCTGCGCCGACATCAACACGACTCTCGGCTGGGTCGCGAGCTGACTTTTGATGGAGTGCACAGCGCGAAAGAGAGGTTCGGGCTTGAGCAGCATGCCCGGCCCTCCTCCATAGGGGCGATCATCGACTTGGCGATGTTTATCGAAGGTGAAATCGCGCAAATCGTGCAAGCGAATGTCTAGCAATTTTTCATTCACAGCCTGCCCGATAACGCCAAACTCGAAAAATCCCCGAAGCATCTCGGGGAAGATCGTCACAATATCCAGGCGCATAGTGAAACCCTAAGAGGAAGGCCCCTTTGGTGGCGTGTTGTTGCGGTCTCGGGGGGGCCGCTGGTTTCCGCCGCCTTGCGGGCGACGCCCTTGAGAAGGCGGTGCAGGCCGTGGCGGTGACCCTTGACCCTGCCCTTGTTGAGGAGGCGGCCCTTGTGGCGGTCGAGGTCCACGCCCTCCGCCGCCGCGCCGTCGCTGGTGCTGCGGACGGCCGCCTCTGCCATCCCGCCGTGGGTCATGCCGGGGCGGCCGCTGACGACGATCGGCCTGGCCTTCTGAAGCAGTCGCGATTTCCAAGCGTTGCTCGATCACGTCGATGATCGCTTCTTTCTCTAATTTTCGCGCGATCCCGGCGAGCACATCGCGCATCGCCTCGACCGTGCGGCCCTGGCGCCCCAAGAGACGCCCGAGCTCACCCTTCGGCGAAGAAAGATAAAATAGATCGACCGTCGCTGTTTCAATACGATCGATGGCCACATGTTGGGGCTCTTCGACCACGCCCGTGATCAAGTATTGCAACGCCTTGTAGAGCATTGTCATAACTTACGCTCGTGCCAGAGCACTATCAATAGACTGGCCGCCCTTCAGTGTATAAGTGTATAGTAGAAATAGAAGTAAGACTTATTTCTTACTTCGTGACAGCTCCCCGACGAATCTTGTGTAACTCGGCCATCAAGCCTTGCTTAGAGAGCAAATGTTTTGTCGTCTGTGTGGGCTGCGCGCCGCGCTTCAGCCATTCGAGCGTCTGGACCTTGTCGATCTGCACTTCTTCCCTGAGGGGATTGTAATAGCCCAAATCTTCGACGACGATAGAGTCACGGGGGCTGCTCTCGTCCATCACCACAACACGATACGAGGGTTGTCCCCGCTTTCCGATACGCTTGAGTCTGATCTTTGCTGCCATCAAACCTCCTTAACGGTTTGGCTTACTAAAAAATTTCTTATCTGCGACGAAGCCCGCCGCGCATGGCCCCTCGGGGCAACTGGTGCTTCAGCATCTTCATCATTTGACGCGCTTCGTCAAAACGCTTTAAGAGTTTATTGACATCGCTGACTTGCACACCGCTGCCGGAGGCGATGCGCATCTTGCGGCTCCCGTTGAGAATTTCGGGGCGCTTGCGCTCCTGCACTGTCATCGAGCTCATTATCGCTTCGACGCGCGTGAGCGCTTTTTCGTCTACTTCAACGTTGCCCATACCGGGGAGCTTTTGCAAGAGTTTATTGATCGGTCCGAGGCGACGCACTTGATTGATCTGTTTCCTAAAATCTTCCAGGGTAAATTTGTCTTGCTGCACTTTTTTGACAAAATCTTCGGCATCGGCATGGTCGAGTTCGGCCTCGGCTTGCTCGATCAATCCCAAAATATCGCCCATACCCAAAATTCGCTCGGCCATGCGATCGGGATAAAAGATTTCCAAATCTTCGGGCTTTTCGCCGATGCCGATAAATTTGATCGGTTTTCCCGTGACTTCAACCATCGAGAGCGCCGCGCCGCCACGGGCGTCGCCATCCATCTTAGTTAAGATAATTCCCGAGATGGCGAGTCGTTGATCGAAAGCTTGGGCGATGTTGACGGCTTCTTGACCGGTCATCGCGTCAGCGACCAAGAGAATCTCACTCGGCTGGAGCTTTGCTTTCATCTCGTCCAACTCGGCCATCAATTCTTCGTTGATTTGGAGACGGCCAGCCGTGTCGATAATCAAGACATCAATGCTATTCTTGCGGGCATGATCGAGCGCACCGACTGCTACTTGCACTGGCGTCTTGCCCTCGGTGAAGACGGGCTGACCGATACGATTGCCCAGTTGCTTGAGCTGTTCGATGGCTGCGGGGCGCTGCAAGTCGGTGGCGGCCAGGAGCACTTTTTTCTGAGACTTAGTAGCCAAATGCTTGGCGAGTTTGGACGACGCTGTCGTCTTGCCCGATCCTTGCAAGCCGACCATCAGCAAAACAGACGGATAGCGACTCAGATTCAAGTCGGCGTGTTTTTGACCGAAAATCTGCACCAGCTCATCGCGGACAACTTTGACGACCTGTTGGCCGGGCGTCAAACTCTTCAAAATATCGTCGCCCAGCGCTTTTTGTTTCACACTGTCGATAAATTTTTTGACGACTTTGTAATTGACATCGGCTTCGAGCAAAGCGAGCCGCACCTCGCGCAGGCCTTCGTCCAAATCTTTCTCGGATAGTTGGCCTTGGCGGCGAAAACGCTCTAATACGCCGGTCAATTTCTCAGTTAAGTTATTAAACATAACGATTCAGAATGGCATATTTTACGCGATAGACTGCGCATTTTCAATGAAGTCAGTCTTAGAAATAGCTTAAGGGGATTGTCAAAAAAAGAATTCCAACTGTCTGTAAGCACAGAGTTTGGTTTGGCAGGGGATGCACAACGCTGTGCTTTGTTAGAGAAATGAACATTAATTGGAGAGAGAGAAAGAGCTACTGAATATCCTAATGAACATGGCATGAGCATTTTACTTCTAGGCTCCCAGTACGAAATTCAAAAGGAGGATGAACAAGATGTTCAACAAAATTCTACGACAGTGGACGGCAGCGGCAGTCTTGACGGTGATGGTGGTCGGAACGATGGCGGGGCTTCTGGTAGCGCACGAGACGGCGAACTCCAAACAAGCGGGCGATACGATGGCCGCCTACTTCAAGATCGGTAACAGACCGACTGTGATCACGGTCGAAGAAATCGAAAAACGCATCGCGAACTTCCCTGACTTTGGCGAGAAGGCCGTGGCGGCGCTAAAAGCGGCCGCGCCGATTGACAACGTAACCAAGTTGGATGGCTTGAAGAGCGCGAAGGGGCGAGACCTCTTAAATTCGAAACAGCTCGTACTGCTGCTCACTTTCTATAATCTCAAGCTGTAACCATGACCCGTTGGGTTACCGGTCGTGTCTCACGGTTCACCTTGGTATGGCACCACGACTGAGTGACCTCATGCCTGGCAGCAGTACACTGTGTAAAGGGCGATCCCCCGATCGCCCTTTCTATTTTTAGAAAAATCTTAACGACTATAGAAAGAGCAAGCATTGTTGTTTAGAGACTATCAGACTTCGTAGCACGCAACTTTGTGCCCGTTGCTCTTCTCGACAAGAGGCGGATGATCCGAGCTCTCACAGCGCGGCGTTGCGAGTGGGCAGCGTTCGAAAAAACGACAGCGCGGGGCCGGGTTGATCGGCTTGGTCACGCCGCCCTTGAGTTCCAGCGTCTCGCGTCGTATCGAAGGGTCCGGAATGGGCACGGCGGAGATGAGTGCCTTGGTGTACGGATGCTGCGGGTTCTGAATGATTTCTTCGGTGGCTCCCATCTCGACAATTTTCCCCAAATACATCACAGCGATGCGATTGCACATGTACCGAGCAACAGCAAGATCGTGAGTAATATACAAAAAGCTGATATTAAATTTCTCGCGCAACTCGAGCATCAGGTTCATCACGCCGGTGCGAATCGAGACATCGAGTATCGAGGTCAGCTCATCGGCCACAATAAAACTGGGGTTCAAAATCATCGCTCGAGCGATCGCGATACGTTGTCGCTGGCCGCCGGACAATTCGTGCGGATATCGAAAGAGAAACGTCTCCGGCGGCGTCAACCCGACCAAGGCCAAGAGCTCGGCGACGCGCGCCTCGCGCTCCACAATGCTGCCAATATTCTGAACCGAGAGCGGTTCGGCGCAAATATCATAAATCGTCATGCGCGGGTTCAATGACTCATATGGGTCTTGGAAGATCATTTGCACGTTGCGCCGAAAGAGTTTTAGATTTTTGCCTCGCAAATGGGCGATATCTGCAAAGTCGTCTGTGTCGAGAAGCTTCATATTCTGTTTGTGTATTGGTTGTGCTTTAGAAAGCTTCGCATCGATGTGGGTATTTTTGATCAAAATTTGACCTGTCGTTGGAGGTTCGAGTTTTACAAGAAGTTTTCCGGTTGTCGTCTTGCCGCAGCCCGATTCGCCGATGAGGCCGAGCACTTCGCCCATGCCAACGTCGAAGCTTATGTCATCGACCGCGTGAATGAAATGGGTTGCCGAGCGAAACACGCCCGCCGCCACCGGAAATTTTTTGGTCAAATTTCGTACTTTGACCAGTGAAGGCGCTCTCGTTTTTGATTGTCTCGTTTGCTCTATCATAAGATTTTTTTCTTAATTTAAGGGATTCCAACAAGCTACCAGCTGTTTCTCTTGACGCAACTCGAGGTGTGGGTCTTTCGTTTTGCAGATCTCGGTCGCGTGCCGACACCGGGGATGAAAGCGACATCCGCTTGGTGGATTTATTAAATTGGGCGGTTCGCCGGGCAGTGCTTCGAGCTTCTTCTTCTCTCCCTTGAGATTGGGGAAACTCGACATCAATGCTTTGGTATAAGGATGCGCAGGTCGCTTGAAGATCGACTCAGCGTCAGCAATCTCGACGAGTTTTCCGCCGTACATAACCCCAATGCGATCGGCGACTTCGGCGA
>Ga0247727_10013188_pt1 | contig 13993 bp, 12 predicted proteins | sample WisWelCaveWW1625_FD_202498 | JGI IMG/M metagenome (GOLD analysis project Ga0247727, IMG submission 202498) | Biofilm microbial communities from Wishing Well Cave, Virginia, United States - WW16-25 | ecosystem: Environmental > Aquatic > Deep subsurface > Groundwater > Cave microbial mat | place... | reverse complement strand
CTTCCCCCTCCAGCAATCGGACCAACCCATGGGTGGCTCCGAAACTATCCGCAAGTTCACGCAAGACCACTTCCAAAATCTCGCTCACGTTGAAGCTTTGAGTGCTGGCGGCGGTAATGAGAGTAAGGCGGCGAAGTTTGTCGTTGAGTTCTTCCTTGCGCGACCGAGCACCTTCGAGCACGACGACGGCCAACGCAACTCCAAGTGCGGCCTCAAGAAACGCGCCGAGTCCTGTCCGTGCAAGATAGAACTGCTGGCCATCCCAAAGGGGCCGATCAAGATCGTGAAGTGCGTTCAGGATAAATGTGAGGCCCAGCAGGCGCGCGCTCCAACCTCTTCGCCCCTGAGCGAGGCGGATCAGAAGAAATCCCGCCGCAAAACAGATGACAGCTTTCAAGCCGACGGCCAGCCAGAGAACTCCGTAAGTGTTCCCGACATAGAGATCGAACCAGAAAAGCGCAAGAAGCCCTGCCAAAGCCAATGGCCAGATTGCCGTCGCTCGTCTCGCCCGACCGGTATAGTCGAAGACCGAAGCCAGTAAGGTGGAGGCAGCGGCCAGAGACAGTCCGTCCGCAACCAAATCTCCCTGTGGAAGGATTCCAAACGGCCCGAGAATCCGCGAGGCCGCAGCAGCCGTCGTTAGTGCCCATCCGGCAATCCACAGGCGGAAGAAGCGCGATGGGATGTCGCGATAAAGCAGCAGATAAAGCACCAGCAAAACCAGGGCGGCGGACACCTGCAGGATGCCAATCGCAAGCACTCCCTGGTTGTGCATCTACAGGGACACCCTCCTGGCTGCACGCCCGCGGCGTGCCGACGCACAGCGGGCCTTGGCTGTGAGAGACGAGAGAGGTAAGCCGTTATCGAACGTAGCACGCGATGATTATTTCCGGCAACAAAGCCTTGGTCAGACTGTGCCCTGCCGTATAATGCCAATTTTGGGGTACATCGCGTGCCAAAGGAAAAAATCCTCGTGGTGGACGACGAAGAAGCGATTCGCGAAGTGGTGACCACGCTTCTGGAGGCACAGGGCTACCAGTGCGCCATGGTGGGAAATGGCCGGCTGGCACAGGAGCAGCTTCAAAAGGATTCGCCGGACTTGGTGCTGAGTGACATGGTGATGCCCGAAATGGACGGAATGCGGCTGCTGGAATGGATGCGCGGGCGCGAACCGGACGTGCCGGTGATTATGGTGACGGCGATGCACGACCTTTCGACCGCGCTCGAGGCCATGCGCCGCGGCGCCTACGACTACATTCTGAAGCCCTTTGAGAAGGATCAGCTTTTTTTGTGCGTGCGCCGCGCGTTGGAGCACCGGCGGCTAGTGCTTGAAAACCGCAATTACCAAAGAAACCTGGAAAAACTCGTGGAAGAGCGAACCGTGCAGTTGCGCGAAGCGTTCAGCCAGCTCGAACAATCCTACGACCACACACTGGAAGCCCTGGGCGGCGCGCTCGACCTGAAAGATGCAGAAACTGAAGGGCACTGCCAGCGCGTCACAGCGTACACCATCTCCATCGCTCGGCAGATGAACCTCGACCCAGGCATGCTCCGCCAGATTGCCCGTGGCGCGTTCCTGCACGACATCGGCAAAATGGCCATCCCCGACGGCATCCTTCGCAAGCCCGGACCGCTAACGGAAGAAGAACGCACGGTGATGCGGCGGCACTGCGAAATCGGCTATGAGATGCTCATGCGCATCCCCTTCTTGAGAGACGCTGCAGAAATCGTTTTGACGCATCAAGAGTTCTACGACGGGACGGGTTACCCACGCGGCTTGAGAAGCGAAGAAATCCCGCTGGGGTCGCGCATCTTTGCGGTGGCCGATGCCCTGGACGCGATGATCTCCGACCGACCTTACCGGCGCGCCCGCTCCATCGAGGCCGCACGCGAAGAAATCCAGCGCTGCACCGGCACACAGTTTGATCCCCAGGTGGTCAGCGTGTTTCTTGCTATGCCGTCTTCGCTATGGCTGCAACTGAGAGAGAACATTGCCGCGCCATATCAGCTCTCCCACCTGAAAGACGTATAGAGGAAATCTACTCCCCACCGCCATTCCACTTTAGTCCCTTGCCAACCTGCTGATCGACGCTCCTATGCTTCGGATGCCCCTGCTCGCTGTTAGAGCTCCGTCCAAGACTCGGAATCCGCACACTTGAGGCTGGCGGACGTTTGCCCCTGTCCGTCATCCAGTGCTCACGTTAAGTGTAGGCAAATCCTTCCCGTCTGATCAGCCACCAAAAAGCAGAGCGGGCCCCGGAAACCTGGGGCCCGCTCAGTGTGCGAAACGAAATGGGGTTGCGTTTAGAAGTCGTAGCGCAGTGCAAACTGCATCTCGCGCGGCGAGCTCCGTTCGCCCGAGATCTGTCCGAACGACCCGGAATTGAAGTTAGCATTGGGTTCGAGGAAGCTCGGGTGGTTGAACGCGTTATACATCTCCCACCGGAACTGGAGGCGGTGTTTCTCCGACCACGGCATCTTGAAGTTCTTCAACACCCCCACGTCCACATTGGAGAATCTCGGCCCTCGCAAGTTGTTGCGGCTGCCGATTTCACCATTGTTCGGGTTGCGAAGCGCCCCCAGGGCTGCAGTGGGATCCCGGAAGAACTGCAGCGTGGACGAGGATCCCGTCCCAACCGTGTGGATACTTCCTTCCAGGGCCGAGCGAGCGCCCATGACGGCGGCCGGACTGTTAAAGTTAAAGCCGACGGGGAAGGACCCCGTGGTTGTACTGAAGGCGAATCCAGTCCGCCAGGAGTAGATTCCGGAGACCTCCCAGCCACCAATCACGTGGTTCAGCCACGTGGGGATGTCCCGGCCGATGAACTGGCCTCTGCCAATCGGCAAATCGTAGATCCAGTTCGCATTGATGATGTGCGCCGCGTCAAAATCCGAATTCCCACGACACACTCGGAGGTTCCTTAGGTCGCAAATGAGCCCGCCGGCGACCGTGTTGACCACACTGGATTGGTTGTCAATCGAGTGCGAGTACGTGTAGTTGAGGTCGAACTGAAGGTTCTGGGAGTACCGCTTCCGCAGAGTGACCAGCAGGCCGTTGTAGCTCGAACTGGCAAAGCTCCCATTGTAGATGTTGGTCGAGAACTGCCCGCTCAGGCCCACGTTCGCAAGAAGCAAGCCGTTTCCAAACATGGCCTGCACCGTATCCGATGTGTCGCCTATTTCGACCAATGAGCCGAAGAAGGCATCAACCAATTGGGTACAGTTGGCCACGGAGAATCCAAAGAAGAAAGCGGCATATTCCGGGCAATTGTCCACCCCAAACGCGCTACTGAAGTTGCTGGCGACAGCACCGTTCATCTGATTCTCAAACCACGGTTGCGTCGTAATTGGGCTGCCAGCAATGATCTGCTGCTGCAACGCGTTGAACGCTGCGATCATGAACTGGCTGGAGGCGTTGTCGCGGAAGTCAATGACCTGCGCCGCGTCAGCCTGTGCAAACAGTTTCCGCCCCATACGACCCACATAGACCACCTCAGCAATCATATTGCCGGGGATCTCTCGCTGGACGCTGAGGGCATACGTGTAGGCGTAGGGCGTTCGGAAGTTCTGGTCCACAGCGAAGTTGAACTCACCGGTGCCATTCCCGGTGGGGACGCCGCCGCTCACGAACGGCGTGAACGGCCGGGTGATGCTTGGCAAGCTGGGGACTAAACCCACCGGAAGCGTGGTAATGCCGGTGAACCTCGGGTCGGTTTGCAAGGCAGTGACCGGGTTGGCATTCCCGAAGAGCCTGGTGGCATTGTTGTCAAAAAGGTACGACACCTGGTCCTGGATGAACGTGATCGCCCCGGCAACGCGGTCATAGACGATACTTCCACCCGCGCGTACCACCGTCTTGCGGTCGCCGAAAATTCGTCCCAGGAACCCGTCCCGGAAGGAAGGGTTATAAGCCACGCTGAAGCGTGGAGCGAAATTGTTCAGATCCGGCTCAGAGTAGCCACGCGTGTTGTTGGCCTTTCCGCCCAGGTCGTACCGCAGGAAGGGTTCGGCGGAATCTCCACTCACGCCATTGGCGCCATTGAGAGTCCGAATCCCCAAGAGATTCGTCAAGTCAATGTCGTTGATGGCCTGGAAGCCATTGGCTTCATAGGGCACGCTGTAATACTGCCAGCGAACCCCGTAGCCGAGTGTGAAATCATTCCGCATCCTCCAGGTATCCCCAAAGTATGTTTCATACTCGTTGTATTTGAAGTTGCGATTCTTTCCGGTACCCGCCGGAAAGGGAGTGCCAGCCGTGTTGTAGTTCGCCTGTGCGCTCGCGCTGGCAAATCGCCCCAGAAGGAAAGTGAACGTGCTATCCCACTGGCCGCGGGACGTGGCGTTATTGAAGATGTTGGGAATGCCAAAAATGGCCTGATTTGGCCGCAGATTCGGCCCTGTAGTGGCCGTGCCGCCCGCGCACTGACCTACGGTTCCAGACGTACGGCCACAGAGCGCGCTGGTGAAACCACCAAGCCCCACGGTGATGAAATTGAAGTCATTGGTCAACTGCGACTTCTGCTGAATGGGCTTGACGGTGAACCCGGCTTGCCAGGTGTGCTTTCCGTGAACGTACGTAAAGTCGTCGCGAATGGTCGGCACCGGGACATCTCGCCCCTGGCTGCTCAAACCGGTAAAGGGAGCACTCAGGCCACCGAAGGTGAAGCTGTTCGGGAACGACGGCCGGAAAGTTCTGTTGAAGGCGAACACCTGCTTGGTGATCCCAAAGGTCGCCTGATTGATCATCGAAGTGCTCAGGCTCCAAGTATGTCCGATTGAAAATCTCCAGTCCCGGCTGGTGCTATTCGTCGTTCTCTCGTCCCCCGGGAACTGCTGAACGGGGCCGTCGGTGCGGTCCTGTTTGAAGCGCTGGATCGTGAACACTCCGAAGAGCCGGTGTTTCACAGTGTTGAAATCAATTTTGTTTGTATAGATGTTGTCCGCAAGATTCACGGGCGAATTGAAGCGGACGCCCCCGGTATTTACTCCATTACCGAGGCCAAGGCCGAGCTGGCCTACCGGATAACGACTGCTCAAAAACGTCAAAAGTTCGGGCGACGCTCCAATCCCGCGCGGATCAATAGCGCGCACCTGTGCGGGTGTAAGAATGGTGACGCAGCTCGGGGCGGTTGCAAGCGTGCTTGTTGCGCTGCAGCCCGCACTCGTATTGACGTAAGCCACGCTGCCCTGGAACACGTGAGCCAGCGGCGCCGTCCGCGCATTGGTGAACTCGCGGGTGTCGCGCCGACCCTCATAGTCAGAAAAGAAGAAAAGCTTGTCCTTGATGACGTATCCGCCGAAGCTTGCCCCGTACTGGTTCCGATGAAGTTTCGGCTTGGGTGTGCCTGCCTTGTTGTTAAAGAAGCTGTTGGAGGCAAACTTGTCGTTCCGGAGAAAGACGCGGAGCGAGCCGTGCCACTCGTTGCTCCCGCTCTTGGTGATCAACTGGATCTGGGCGCCGCTGCTGCGGCCGGCATCGGCCAGTGGATTGGCCGTCACCGTCCGAAACTCCTGGATCGTGTCAATCGGCGCCTGCCCAACCGTCGTAAAGGCGAAGCCGCCTGCCATGTCATTCACGTCAATCCCATCCACAGTGATGTTGCCCTGATCAGTGCGCGCACCAGTAACGGCGCCATCACGGTTCGCCCCACCACCGGTGTTTGCCACCACACCGGCTTGCAAGCCCAGCAAACGCGCCGGGCTGGTACGAATCAGAATCGGAAGATCCTGAATACGCCTGGTTTCGATCGCGTTGCCGATCGTCGCATTCGTGGTATTCAGCGTGGCTGCACTCTCTGCCTGCACCTCGATTGTTTCGGATACCGCGCCGACTTCGATCTGGGCGTTGTGGGTAGACGCCGTGCCCACAGCCAGGTAAACGTCGAAGATTGTGACAGTCTTGAAGCCGTCCTTGCTGAATGTAATCGAGTATCCAGTACCCGGCACGAGGCTTGCGTAACTGTACACCCCGATCTCATTCGTCATTGTGGTTTTCTCGAACCCCTTCTCTTTGTTGGCCAGCGTCACTTTAACGCCTGCCACAGAGGCCCCAGTCTGGTCCGTGACCACACCAGTGACCGAAGCTCCCTGCTGCGCCACTAATAGTGTGGGAACCACAAGTAAGCCAGCCACGAGTACGAGTAGAAGTCGCACACTTCTCCCCTTCGTATTCACTTGTACCTCCGTTGATGTTGGCAACCTGAAGATTTTGGCAACCTAAAGAATTCCACGTCTTGAACGCAGCCAAGAACCACCCTTCGAATCTGCGCCCAAACCATTTGCTGCAAAGTTCTGGAGCAATACTCGCACCATTCTCGGGCGAGGCAATTAGGTCTGCTAACTGTCTTTCTTTCTGTGCCTTGCACAATCACTTGAAAGTGGCAGATCTCAAGCTTGTATGAAATCTCATAATTGCGGCGGGCTACCTTCCAAAATACAGAGTCTGGAAATAACCACGGTCCAAAGGGTCGCTTGGGTAATACAGCATGAAACGCACCGAAAGTGCTGTCACGAGGCATATTGGATTTGTCAGCCGTTGCCATTCGCAAGAGGTATAGGTAGTATCGCGGGAGAGGAGACGAAATGGCTCTAGTGCCGATCAAGACGGCTTCTATCACCGGCTATTGCGATTGCATTTGTGGATGTTATGAGCTGGCCAGCCTGCGCGATGAGGACACTGGCAAGGGGTTCTGCCAGCGGTGTGGCAAAGATCATTTGGAGTTGAACAAGAACGTTGGGCTGCCGCAGCCCGCTCCCTCAAAGGTTTCTGCCCGGGAAGCCTCGCCCTCGACCAGGCCGTTTATCCCCGAACCGGCTGACCCACCAGGGAGATTGCGTTGATCTCGTCCTAAAGCGGTCGAGAAATCAGGAAGTCTCGCCTACGCTGTGCCGGCCAGGCGTTTCAAGACGCCCACAATGTGATGAATCTCACGCGTTGATAGTTCAGGGTGGATCTCCATCAACAGCAAATGGGAGGCAAGCCAGGAGAGGTCGGGGGAACCCTGTGCGGGCTCGAGCTCTTGATAGGCGGGCCAGATCAGGCGCAGAGTGACACCAGCCTCGGCAGCCAGTTCGCGCCATCGGGCGGCGGCCCCATCGGTTGAACACAGAAGCAGAAAGGAGCCTGTGTCGCCCGAATCAGGCTGAGGGCGAAAGAGAAGCGGTGTGTCGCGGAGTGCTTCGTACAAAGCGGCGAGAATTTGGCGGCGGCGCGAGATGGTCGTGGGAAGTTCGCGCAGCACGCGCCGAGCTCGACGGGCTGCGGCCATCGACATGGCACAGTGGAAATCGGCAAAATCAAAAAAATTCCTTCCGCGCATTCCGCAAACACGCTCGACCCAACGGCCAACGAATTCAGCTGCCCGCGCGCGCGACGGCCGGTTGGACGCAAAATCGGCACGCCGCAGCAGGCCGTAGTCCCACGCAGAGCGAGCAGCGTTCGCAAACTCAGACGTTACACGCAAACGAGCGTGCTGGGCACAGAGTGGGTCGCGTGCGGTAAGAAGACCTCCTCCATAGCACCAGTCACTCTTGGTGAAAGAAAAGATTGCCATGCCGCCGCAGGCGCCGGCCATATGTCCATCCGCGGTGATTGCCCCCAGCGCGAGTGCGCAGTCCTCGACTAAAACGATTCCTAGCTCCCGGCAGGTGCGGGCAAGATCGGCGAGCAATGGCTGAACCCGGCCGAAAAAGTGGGGCACGATTGCGGCACGTGTTTGCGACGTGACCATCGCGTGCAAATGTTCAGGACGAATTACGAGATCACGCGGGACTCGATAATAGCGCACCTCAGCACCCGCGAGGCGAACGGCATCGGGGATCTGCCGGCAGATGAGGTTGGGAACCAGCACCTCACATTTAGAGGTCCTACTGTCGATCCTTCGCGTGAGGGAATGTATCGCCAAATAGGCGGCGCTGCGGCCGTACCCCGTCGCGACGGTATCGGGTACCCCCAGCCAGGCCGAAAAGTCTCGTTCGAGCGCTTCAATGGCCCGCGGCATGACGACAATCATAGAGACCCGGCGTCATCAGGTGGATGGATTAGAGAAAGCTTGGCAGAAATCTGTGGAAGCGTATAATGGCGCGCGAGCACGGGAACGATTTACCAAGGAGAGCGTACACGATGCGCATTCTACTAGCAGCACTGGCGCTGGCACTCTTTCCGGGTGTGACCGCCCAGGCGCAGCAGGCACCACGGCCGGCTGTCGCGAGAACACACCTCAAGGTTGGCGATGTAGCACCAGACTTCACGCTGCTGGATACAACGCGGAAGCCTGTGAAGCTCTCCGACTTTCGCGGGAAGCAGAACGTGGTGCTGGCGTTTTATGTGCTGGCGTTCACCGGGGGTTGAACGAAAGAGATGAAGGCATACCAGGCTGGTATTGCCGAAGGCAAGATTGATCCACAAGAGACACAGGTACTGGGCATCAGCGTGGACAGCTTTGCGGCGAACGCGGAGTTTGCCAAGCAGAACAGCATCCAGTTCCCCCTCTTGAGTGACATGACGCGCAAGGCTTCGAAAGATTACGGCATTTTGCACGAGGAACTGCAATTTGCCATGCGAACAACGTTTGTCGTGGATAAGAATGGTGTGATTCAGCACGTCGAAGAGGGCGGCAGTGCCATCGATCCTACCAACGCGATCAGCATTTGCACGAATCTGAAGAAAAAAGCGGGCGGGCAGTAACATCACATGACGCGCTCCTGATTTGTAGGTACGCAGTATGCTGCGTCCCTTGATCGTTTTATCCTCCGGAATTCGCTGAGTCCTAGCGTTCGCTGCATTACCTCCGCGCTTGGGTTACAATTTCGTGACCATGAATCCGACGGCCAGAGCAGTGGAAACAATTCCCATGCTCAACCTGCGCGCACAGTACGCTTCGATTGCTGCGGAGATCCGCGCGGCGATTGACGAGGTGCTGCATACGCAACAATTTGTCCTTGGCCCGCAAGGCTCGGCGCTTGAGGCAGAGGTCTCCGCATTGTGCGAGTGCCGTTACGGCGTTGGCGTAGGCTCCGGGACGGATGCGCTGATGCTCGCCTTGCGTGCGGCCGACGCGGGGCCGGGCGATGAGGTGATCGTGTCGGTCTTCAGCTTTGTGGCCACGGCAGGCGCGGTGACGGCGCTGGGCGCGCGGCCAGTTTTCGCGGACATAGAGGCAAATACGTTCAACATTGATCCTGCACAGATTGAAAGAAGAGTGACGCCGAGAACAAAGGCGATTGTGCCCGTCCATCTCTACGGCCTGCCCGCTGACATGGACGCAATCAACGAGATTGCGCGGCTGCGCGGACTCACCGTGATTGAGGACAATGCACAGGCCATCGGCGCTCGCTACAAGGGTCGGCACACCGGCAGTTTAGGCGACGCTGGGGCCATCAGTTTTTACCCGACGAAAAATCTGGGAGCATACGGCGACGCGGGCATGGTCGTCACCGGGTCGGAAACGCTGGCAGCGCGCGTGCGCAGCTTGCGCAATCACGGGCAGATGGCAAAGTATGTGAGTGACGAGGCGGGCTGGAATTCGCGTCTCGATGAGATTCAAGCCGCCGTGCTGCGCGTAAAGCTCCGCCATCTGGACGAATGGCAGAAGGCGCGACGGGCGCACGCTGATACATACAACCGGCTACTGGCGGGCTTTTCGGGCGTGACGACGCCGCAGGTACCCACGGGCGTGGAACACGTCTATCACCAGTACACCGTGCGCATCGCCGGCGGGCAGCGCGACCGCGTGCAAGCCAGTCTCGCCGAGCGCGGGATCGGCAGCACCGTTTATTACCCCATGCCGTTTCACCTGCAGCCCATCTACGCCGGGCTGGGCTACCGGCGAGGCGATTTCCCTGTCGCGGAAAAAGCCGCTGAAGAAGTGCTCTCCTTGCCGATGTACCCGGAGCTGACCGCCGCGCAGATCGAGCGCGTGGCGAAGACGCTTTCGACCGCAGGCACCCTCAGGGGCTAACAAGACCCGAGAAACCCCTTCAAATTTGTCATTGCGATGGACGACGGTTCACGTAAGCACCAGGAATCTGCTTTCTGATCAGCACAAGTAAACCAAAAGCAGATTCCTCGCTACGCCCGGAATGACAGTAGCGGCGCTCTCTTACTCGACCTTCAGGGCTGGGCGCGGCGGATGGTGTAGGTGAGGATGCCGATGAACATCGCCAGCGGCGGGACCAGGAGGACAAGGATGCCGATGTTGAGCGAGCGCATGGCGGCGGCGCTGGCGGCTGCGGCTGAGGTGTAGCACATCGCGCAGCCCTGGGCGAAGGCCGCAGGGGCAGCCATGGAGGTAAAAAGGACACAGACAAGAAACAGAAGCAGGAAGCGGCGAGTTTTGGCGGTCAGATTCATGCGGTTACTATCCAGCTTACAACAAAACTCCCACAAGCGCTGGAGCAAGCTCTTCGAAGCGTTACACTCTCCAAATGTGGCCGTTTGGCACGGGGGCGCTCATCTGGCTGAGCGGCTTGTACTCCTTGCGCTGCTTTTCCAGCCGAAACCCATCCGGGAAAAAGAAAATCAGAATCATGCAAATACAAAAGACCAAGGCCGGGATGAGCCACAGGACCAGGCCGAGCTTCTCCCAGCGCAGGTGCATGAAGTAGGCCATGATCATGGCCACCTTGATGGTGGAGAGGCCGACGAGGATGGTCAGCATCAACTCGGGGCGGATGTGCATGTAGGCGAGGAAAACCTCGACGGCAGTAATGAGAATCAGCCAGAACCAGACCCAGGCGAAGGTTTTCCCTGTGCCGGCAGCGTGCGTTTCCGCGTTGGCGTGTGCGCTCATCGTTTGGTCAACTCCTTCGACTATCGACTGCCCTCATCACAACGCCGGACAGGCAAGAAGACCTGTCCCACTAGTACTTCACCGACATCAGATAAATCAGCGGGAAGACAAACATCCAGACCAGATCCACGAAGTGCCAGTAGATGCCGCTGACCTCAACGTCTTCGGAGGTGAACTTGCCGCGGCCAAAGCCCGTGGCGATGATGCCCAGGTAGATGACGCCGATGGCCACGTGGGTCATGTGCATGCCGGTGACGCCGAAAAAGGTGGCGCCGAAGAGTGGCGAGCCGTTCCACGGGTTGGAGAAAGGCCGCAGGCCATCGTGGATCAGGTGCATCCATTCGTAGGAGTGGAGCACGATGAAGAGCAGGCCACCGAGCATCGTAAACAGGATCCACTTGACCGTTGCGCGGCGGTCGCCGCGGGCGGCTGCGGCCACGCCCATGACCATCGTCAAGCTGCTCGAGAGCAGGATGACCGACATCGTCGAGGAAAGGGCGATGGCCGGCCAGATCGGGAAGGGCGTAGACCAGTTAGGGTTGGTCAGGCGGGAGTAGCTATAGGCCACCAGCAGCACCGTAAAGGTGAGCGCGTCGGAGATAATGAAGAGCCACATCCCCAGCTTCTTCGACCCGATGGCAAAGGGAGAGACGCCGCCGGACCAGGGTGAACTGATCGCTGCGTCAGTGCGAGGTTCGCTCAAGGTTCACCGTCCCAGTGGTCGTGGCGGCAGCGCCGCCACGCGGTTTACTGCCCGAGAGACACCAGCAACAACAGAAAAACCCAAAGCCCGTCCATGAAGTGCCAGTAGACCGCCGCCAGCTCCGCGGCCGTGCCTTGCGAGATGGACGAACGGCTCCAGGCGCGGAACGCGACGTAAAAGAGAAACACAATCCCGCCCACCAGGTGCAGGCCGTGCGAGGCCGTCAGGACATAGAAAAAGCTGCTGGCGGGACTGCCGGCGAGGTAGATGCCGCGTTCCACCATCTCGCGCCAGGCGACGAGTTGGCCGACAAGAAATGCCACGCCCAGCGTCGTAGTGACCCACCACCAGGCGCGGAAAGCGCCCATAGCCGAGCGGGCCAGTTTACGGCGGGCGATTTCGATCGTGGCGCTCGAAGCCAGGAGCACGGCGGTATTGAGCCAGAGAATGCGCGGCAGGGCGATGGCCTGCCAGTTTTCGCCCAGGCCCTTGCGGACGATGTAGGCGCTGGTCAGCGCCATAAAAAACATCAGTATGCCGCCGAGGGCGAGGGTCAGGCCGGTGAAGTAGGCGCGGCGGGTTACGGCCGAGGCGTCGCCGCCCGGGCCCCGCGAGCTGTCGTCGCCGCCAGCGGGCGGAGGCGGCGGCGAGCCTTCGCGGCCGCCCTGCTTGATCTCGATGTTATCTATGACAGCGGTGGGCATCGCTTCCAACCTGCCTAGGACTTAGCCACCTTTTCCGGCGCCAAGTGTTGCGGGAGAAAATCTTCTGTCATCCCGGGCACACTGAACTCGTACGGGCCGCGGTACACCACCGGCACGTGGCCGCCGAAGTTATCGTGCGGCGGCGGCGAGGGCACGGTCCATTCGAGCGTGGTGGCGCGCCAGGGATTCATTTCTGCTTTTTTGCCCCACTTCAGGCTGTAGAGGAAATTGATCAGGAAGATGAGCTGTGCGCTGATCGTAACGATGGCGGCGACGGAGATGAACTTCTGGATCGGCATCATCGGCGGAAGGAAATCGTAGTTGCTGAAGTCCGGGATGCGCCGTGGCTGGCCGAACAATCCCTGGAAGTGCATAGGCATGAAAATCAAATAGACGCCGATGAAGGTGAACCAGAAATGGATCTTGCCCAGCGGCTCGCTCATCATTCGGCCAAACATTTTCGAGAACCAGAAGTAGGTGGCTGCGAAGATGCCGAAGATGGCCGCCACGCCCATAATGATGTGGAAGTGAGCGACGACGAAGGGCGTATCGTGCAGCGCGATGTCCACCGCGGGCTGCGCCAGGAAGAGGCCCGTAACGCCGCCCGTCACGAACAGCGAAACGAAGCCGATGGCAAACAGCATCGGCGAGGTGAACTGGATCTTGCCGCCCCAGAGGGTCCCCAGCCAGTTAAAGGTCTTGATGGCCGAGGGCACGCCGATGGACATAGTCAGCAGGGAGAAGGCCAGCGCCGAATAAGGGCTCATACCGCTCATAAACATGTGATGGCCCCAGACCATGAAGCCCAGGAAGCCAATCCCGCAGACGGCGAAAACCATGGCGCGGTAGCCGAACACCGGCTTGCGCGCAAAGGTGGAAAGCACGTGGGAAGCAACGCCCATGCCCGGCAGGATGGCGATGTACACCTCCGGGTGGCCGAAGAACCAGAACAAGTGCTGCCAGAGCAGCGGCGAGCCGCCGGCGTGGTTGACGGCTTTGTCGCTGAGGATGAGTCCTCCGGGGATGAAGAAACTGGTGCCGGCAACGCGGTCAAGTAAGAGCAGGATGCACGCGGCCAGCAAGACGCCGAACGCCAGCAGGCCGAGGATGGCGGTGACGAACCACGTCCAGCAAGTGAGCGGCATGCGCAGCAGTGAGAGGCCGCGGGCGCGCAGGTCAATCGTGGTGGTGATGAAGTTCAGTGCGCCCAGCAGCGAGGCCAGGCAGAAGATGGCCAGGCCGATCACCCAGAGCGTCTGACCGGTGCCCTGCCCCGGGCCGGCAATCTCGCCGAGCGCGGAGAGCGGCGCGTAGGCCGTCCAGCCGCTGATGGGCGCGCCGGCGGTGACGAAGAACGCTGCCAGCATCACCACCAGCGAGACAAACGTGACCCAAAACGAGAGCATGTTGAGCACCGGGAAGGCCATGTCCGCCGCGCCGATCTGGAGGGGCATGAAGTAGTTGCCGAATCCGGACTGCGGCGCTGTTGTGAGCACCATAAAGACCATGATGGTGCCGTGCATGGTCATCAGGGCCAGGTACTGCTCCGGCGTGATGATGCCATCCTTGAAAAACGGAATGTGCGCGTCGGGCCAGGCCAGGTGGATGCGCATGAAGAGCGAAAGGGTCATGCCGACGAACACGGAGAGGAGCGCCAGCAGAATATACTGGATGCCGATGACCTTGTGGTCGGTGCTGAAGATGTACTTGCGGATGAAACCGGTGGGCGGGTGATGGGCGTGCGCCCCGCCTTCCTCGTGTGTCACCATCGAGTCTCTCCTCGGTTCTGCCGTAAG
>Ga0247727_10013187_pt1 | contig 13994 bp, 14 predicted proteins | sample WisWelCaveWW1625_FD_202498 | JGI IMG/M metagenome (GOLD analysis project Ga0247727, IMG submission 202498) | Biofilm microbial communities from Wishing Well Cave, Virginia, United States - WW16-25 | ecosystem: Environmental > Aquatic > Deep subsurface > Groundwater > Cave microbial mat | place... | reverse complement strand
CCATTCACCTCTGTCCCGGCATGGAGTACCTGGAGCGCGCCTGGGATGACGCCAAGTACGGCCGGCCGTCCCAGGGGCCGCTCATCGAGATGACGCTGCCAACCACCTACGACCCCGCCCTCGCGCCGCCCGGCAAGCACATCCTGGGCATCTTCCTGCAATACGCCCCCTACACGCTGCGGGACGCCGATTGGGACCGGCTCCGCGACCCCTACGCCGACCACGTCCTCGAGCTGGTCGCCGAGTACGCGCCCAACATCCGGTCGATCGTGCGCCACCGCCAGGTGCTGACGCCGCTTGATCTGGAACGCATCTACGGCCTCACCGGCGGCAACATCTTCCACGGAGCGATGAGCCTCGACCAGATGTTCTTCCTGCGTCCGGTGGCGGGGTGGGCGCGCTACGCGACCCCGATCCGCAACCTCTACCTGTGCGGCTCCGGAACTCATCCCGGCGGCGGCGTGATGGGCGCCCCCGGCTACAACGCCGCCCGGATCATCTTGCGGGACTGGCGGCGGAGGTAGGCTGAGGAGGCTTCTGCGCCACCATCACCTGTGCGGCTCCGGCACCCATCCCGACGGCGGCATGATGGGCGCCCCTGGGGCTACAACGCGGCCCGGATCATCTTGCGGGACTGGCGCCGGAGGTAGGCTGAGGAGGCTTCTGCGCGGCGTTCCGCGCCACCATCACCTGTGCGGGTGCGGCACCCATCCCGGCGGCGGCGTGATGGGCGCCCCTGGGCTACAACGCGGCCCGGATCATCTTGCGGGACTGGCGGCGGAGGTAGGCTGCGGAGGCTTCTGCGCGGCGTTCTGCGCCACCATCGACGCTGTCGCCCGATCCGTCCACGTCTCCTCGTACCGCAGCACGCGCAGCCCCTCCGCCAGGCGCAGAAGTTCATTCGGCTCGAGCAGGTGCGCCGGATTGCGGGGACCGGTCTGAAAGCGAAGCTGATCGGTGGTGAAGGTCCGGCAGATCAGCAGGCCGCCTGGGCGGAGCGCCCGGAGCAAGGCGGGAAACAGAGGGCGATGCAGGAAGTAAAAGACACAGATAAGGTCGTGGGCCTCATTCCCCAGATCGACATCCACCGCCTCGAGATTCACCTGGCGGCATTCCACCGGCAAACCCGCATCCTGGGCCAGTGAGCGGAGCTCCGCCAGATTTTCGGGGGAGTTGTCGAGCGCCGTCACCCGAAACCCGTGACGGGCGAGCCAGAGGGCGTGCCGGCCGGCGCCGCACGCTACATCGAGAGCGGAAGCCGAGGCCGCCGGCAGCAGGCCGAGGCAGTCGAGGACAGAGTCCAGGAACGGATCCGCAGACGGACCCGCGTGGGGCGCCACTACACGTTGAACGAGCTGCCGCAGCCGCAGGTGGACTTCACGTTCGGGTTCTCGAACTTGAACCCGGCGCCTTCCAGCGACTCCACGTAGTCCACCCTCACGCCGTCCAGGTACAGCATGCTGGCCTGGTCGACGAACACCTTGAGGCCGTTGAAGTTGTAAGTCTTATCCAGCGGTCCGGCGTTGTTCTCGAAGGCCATCGAGTACTGGAAGCCCGAGCAGCCGCCGCCTACCACAGCGATGCGCAGCCCGGCGGGCTGGGGCTCCTGACTGCTCAGAATCTCGGCCACTTTGGTGACCGCCGTTTCGGTTAAGTCGATCATAATCTGTTCTCCGTAGAGGAAGCTCCATCAGCATTATAGCAAAAACCGCCGATGCTATAGTGTTTCTTATGGCGCATCGGGTGACGCTCATAGCCGGAGACGGCATCGGTCCGGAGGTGGCCCGAGCGGCCGTGCGGGCGGTGGCCGCCGCCGGCGTGGCGGTGGAATGGGAGCCAGTCGAGGCCGGCGCCGGTGTACTGGCCCGCACCGGGGAGTTCCTCCCCGGCGAGGTGCTGGACTCGATCGGCCGGTCCCGCGTGGCGCTGAAGGGCCCTGTCACCACCCCCATCGGCGGCGGCTTCCCCAGCGTCAACGTGGCTTTGCGCAAGGCCTTCGACCTGTACGTCAACTACCGGCCGGTTCGCTGCCTGCCCGGCGTCCAGACCCGCTTTTCCGACCTGCCCCTGGACATGCTCATCGTCCGCGAGAACACCGAGGACCTCTACTCGGGCCTGGAGCACGAGGTCGTGCCGGGGGTGGTGGAGAGCCTGAAGATCATCACCGAGAAGGCGTCGTCGCGCATCGCGCGGTTCGCGTTCGAGTGCGCCCGCCGCGAGGGCCGCAAGAAGATCTCGGTGATACACAAGGCCAATATCATGAAGCTGAGCGACGGCCTGTTCCTCGATTGCGCCCGCCGCGTCGCCGGGGGCTACCCGGAGATCCACCATGAGGAGCTGATCGTGGACAACACCTGCCTCCAGCTGGTCATGCGCCCCGAGACCTTCGACGTGCTGCTGCTCGAGAACCTCTACGGCGACATCGTCTCGGACCTCTGCGCCGGGCTGGTCGGGGGTCTCGGCCTGGTGCCGGCCGCCAACCTGGGGGACGACTGCGCCATCTTCGAGGCCGTTCACGGCAGCGCTCCCGACATCGCCGGCCGCAACGTCGCCAACCCCACCGCCCTGCTCCAGTCGACGGTGCTGATGCTCGCCCACCTCGGCGAGAGCGAGGCCGCCGGGCGCCTTCAGCAAGCCATCGAGAGCGTCTACGCCGAGGGCCGCGTCCGCACCCGCGACCTGGGCGGCGGCGCCTCCACCACCGAGTTCACCGACTCGGTCATTTCCGCGCTGGAAGTACCGATCCCCAGCGCCTAGCCAGAGAAATCGCCGCGACGCTGCTCCCCGGAGGGCGCCGGCATCCAGGATGGTTGTCCCCGCGCCCCGGTTGCAGGGTGTCCGGCTTTCAGAGTGGAATCCAAACCAGCCGGTTGCGCCACTCGTGCTTGGCTGGTCGTCCAGATCAAAGACAGCTCCACCGCGACAAACCCGCCTCCTCGGCAGTCTGAAAGTCAATCTCTGGCTGCCGCCGCTTCAGCCCGCGAATGATCCGAGCATCCAGGTCTGGCGAGCCCGCTGCAACGGCGTGATCAAGTCAGCATTGCGGCGGCGGGACTCGGCCTGCAATTCCCCGGCCAATCTCTCCCCTTCCTCGACGTATTCGTCCACCATCTGCTGATTCGCCAGGGTGGCGAATCCAAGGACACACGGCTGCCGGCGACGCGGTAGGCGCCCTCCACTTTCTCCACGTAGTCCTTTGCCATGCGTGCTGTCCTAGCTCGGCGGGGAACGGCGGTGAGCCAGCTCCCCCTCTCGTCCTCAGTACGCCCACCGCCACAGCGACGCCCCGGCCGTGTAGCCCGCCCCGACCGCCGCCATCATCGCCAGGCTCCCCTTCTTCAGCAGCCCCCGGTCGACGGCATCCTGCGCCGCCAGCGGAATCGTTCCGGCGGTGGTGTTTCCATACCGGTCGATGTTGATCAGCACCCGGTCGCAGGGAATCCCCAGCCGGTCGGCGCTGGCGGTGATGATGCGCCGGTTGGCCTGGTGCGGGATCAGCACGTCCACGTCCTTGGCGGTGAGGCCGTTGCGCGCCAGCAGCGCGGAGCAGGTCTCGTGCATCTTGCGCACCGCGAACTTGAACACCTGCCCGCCGTCCTGGTGGACGTAGTGCATGCGCTGGTCCACTGTTTCGCGCGAGGCCGGCCGCCGGCTGCCGCCCGCCGGCATGTATAAGTACTTCCCACCCGATCCGTCCACCTCGTGGATGAAGTCGATCAACCCCTCCTCGCCGGACTCGGCCGGCTCGAGCAGCATGGCGCCCGCTCCGTCGCCGAACAGCACGCAGGTCGCCCGGTCGGTGTAGTCCACGATCCGCGACATCGTATCCGACCCGATGACCAGCACGCGCCGGTGGGCGCCGCTGGCGATCATCTGCGCCCCGGTGGTGAGCCCGTAGAGGAAGCCGGAGCAGGCCGCGATCAGGTCGAAACCCCACGCGCCCCTGGCTCCCAGCCGGTCCTGCACCAGGCAGGCGGTGGAAGGGAACAGCATGTCCGGCGTCACCGTGCACACCAGGATCGCCTCGATCTCATCGGCCCTCAGCCCCCTTTGCTCGAGCGCAGCCCGGGCCGCCTCCACCGCCAGGTCCGATGTGGCCGCCTCGGGGCCGGCGATGTGCCGCGTGTGGATCCCGGTGCGCTCCAGGATCCATTCGTTCGAGGTCGCCACCATCTTTTCCAGGTCTTCGTTGGTCAACCGCCGGGGCGGGACATAGCAGCCCAGGGCGGTGATCTTGGCTCTGGTAACGGGTCGCGGCTGGCTCACTGATCTCTCCCTGGCGCGGGGGCCAATTCCACATCATACAGCAGGCCAGCCGTTATAGATTAGAAGGGTGGCCGAACAGACATCGTTGTTCTTCGAGACCGTGGAGCAGATCTACGGGCGGGTATTTCGCGAGCTCCGTCCCCGGACGCCGCCGCCGGGCTTCCTCATCGAGTACCGGCCCTTCGCCAACGTCAACAGCTTCATCCGGCGCCAGGACAGCGGCATCCAGGTCCGGATGTCGGACCTGCTCGAAGGCGCTCCGGCCCCGGTGCAGGAGGCCCTGGCTTTCATCCTGCTCTCGAAACTCTACCGCAAGACGATCCCGGAGAAATACAACCGGCGGTACCGCTTGTTCCTGAACCGGGCCGACGTTCGCCGAAAGATGCTCCTGCTGCGCCAGCTCCGCGGCCGCAAGCGGGTTTCCACCGCGCGGGGCGACTGCTACGAACTCGAGGAAATCTTCGAGGACCTCAACCGCCGCTTCTTCGATGGCCTGCTGGCGCGCCCGGAGCTGAGCTGGAGCCCCACAGCGTCCCGGACCATGCTCGGTCACTTTGATCCGGCCCACAACGCCATCATCATCAGCCGCGTTTTCGACCGTCCTGAGATCCCGCGTTTTCTGGTCGAGTACATCGTCTTTCATGAGATGCTGCACTTGCGCCACCCGGTGGAGCACCGCCACAGCCGGCGGTGCGTCCACACGCGCGATTTCAAAGAGGCGGAAAAGGGGTTCCCGCGGCTGGATGAAGCTCAACGGCTCCTCAAGACCCTATGACTGAAGTCGAGGTTAACCACCGGGCGGCCGCCCGGGTAGCTTCCGGCCACCCCTGGATCTTCGCTTCCGACGTGACGGCAGTCCACGACGCGGCGCCGGGGTCGGTGGTGCGGGTAGTCGATCCGGCCCACCGGCTGCTCGGCACTGCCCACTACAGCTCCACCTCCAAGATCGCCCTGCGGCTGCTCTCCGGCCGGGGGGAGAAGGCCGACGCAGATTTTTTCCACCGGCGGATCGAGCGCGCGGCCGCTCTGCGCAGCGTGCTGGTGTCGGGAACTACGGCCTACCGGTTGGTACACGGTGAAGGGGATCTGCTTCCCGCCCTCATCATCGATCGGTACCGGGACTGCTTCGTTCTCCAGACCCTCGACCAGGGCATGGACGCGGCCAAGTCCCTCATCGTCGACGCGCTGCAGTCGTTGTTCACTCCTGCCGGCATCGTCGAGCGCAACGACGCCGCCGTCCGCGCCCGCGAGGGTCTGGCCGCGGTTACCTCTGTGCTGGCCGGCTCGGTCCCCGAGGAAGTGGAATTCGAGATGAACGGGCTGCGCCTGGCGGCCCGGCTGCTCGGGGGGCAAAAGACCGGCGTGTTCCTCGACCAGCGCGAGAACTACCTGGCCGCCCGCCGGCACGCCCGCGGCTCGGCTCTGGACTGCTTCACCTACTCGGGCGGTTTCGCCCTCCACCTGGCCGGGACTTGCGGGAGTGTCGAGGCGGTGGACACCTCGACCGACGCCCTCGAGCTGGGCCGCGCCAACGCCCGCCGGAACGGGATCGCCAACGTCGAGTTCCGCCACGGGGACGTCTTCGACCTGCTGGCGCAGTACAACTCCGCCCGCCGGCGGTTCTCGACCGTGGTGCTCGACCCGCCCGCCTTCGCCAAGTCCCGCGGGCACCTGGCGGCGGCAGCCCGCGGCTACAAGGAGATCAACCTTCGCGCCCTGCGGTTGCTCGACCGCGACGGCGTGCTGATCACCTGTTCCTGTTCGCATCACCTGAGCGAAGCCCAACTGCTCGAGCTGGTGGCTCAGGCTTCGCTCGACGCCGGCCGGCCGCTGCGCGTGCTCGAGCGCCGCACCCAGGCCCTCGATCACCCCATTCTTCTCACCGTTCCCGAGACGCACTACCTGAAATGTCTGATTCTTCAGGTGCTGTAGGGAGGGCAGGGGGCGGCCGGTTGGTAGTATCCTGAAGCGTCAGCACATGCGGGTTGTGTTGCTCGCCAGAGTGCCCGGTTGGTTCCCCTTCCGCGGCGACCGGCTGATACCCCGGCTTGTCGAGGATGGCCATGACATCGCGGCGGTGATTGCCGAACGCACACCCACGCTTCCATGGATACGGGAGTGGCTTGCCAGGCTGGGCCCTCGAATGGTCCTCGGGAAGATCTTGCGGAGGGGCCTTGGCCTTGCCGGAATCGGCGGCGGCACGCGCCGGGCTGAGGTGAGTCCGCCGGTCCATGTGGTGGCGTCGCACAACTCACCGGCCTGCGTGGAGCTGTGCCGGTCGCTCCAACCGGACCTGATCATCCTGCGGGGCTGCGGGATTATCCGGAAACCCTTGCTCGATGCGGCCCGGATAGGCGTTATCAATGGGCACTACGCCGAGCTACCCAGGTATCGGGGCGTGGACGTCACCGAATGGGCCGCCCTTCACGGAGATCCGATCGCTGTCAGCGTGCACTTTGTATCCGAGGGCGTGGACAGCGGGGCGATCCTCGATTCCCGCCGGGTGCCTGTCGAGCGCGGAGACACGGTGGAGCTGCTGCGCGAGAAGAGCGCCTCGGTGGCGGCCGACCTTTTCCTGGCCGTGCTGCGCGCCCTCGAAACGGGCGCCGCGAAACCCAGGCCGCAGGGGGCCGCTGAAGGGCGGCAGTATTTCCGCATGCACCCGCGCCTGCGCCGGCTGGCCAATGAGCGCCTGAAGAGGATTCCCTAAGCGTGACGATTCTCGATCAGCTCCGCGGCGTCTCGCCCGGGAGAATCGCGGCCGCCGGCCTGCGCGCCTTGCATCCGTCCCTGGCCGCGTTGCTCTGCCGTGACGTCCTCGGCATGCCCTTGCCGCGGCCCCGTTCTTCCCGCGAGCACCTCGATGCCGCCATGCGCTGGCTGTGCCGCGCCCAGGACCGCTGGCCGGGCGGAGGGGTGGCGGCCGGCTATTCTCTGCTCGACGGCTGGCAGCAGCCCTATCCGGAAACCACCGGCTACATCATCCCGACCTTCCTCGACTACGCCCGGCTGACCCGACAGCAGGAGTTCCGAGACCGGGCCATCCGCATGGCCGACTGGGAGATCCGGGTGCAGCTCTCGAGCGGCGCGGTTCAGGCCGGAGTATATCGCGGAGAAGGAAACCACCGGCGCCCGGCCGCATTCAACACCGGCCAGGTCATTCTGGGCTGGTGCCGCGCCTTCGCCGAGACCGAGGACCAGCGGTATCTCGACGCCGCTGGCCGCGCCGGCGACTGGCTGGCCGCGGTCCAGGGCGCCGGCGGCGCCTGGTCGCTCGACGACCCGGAAACCGAAACCGCTGTGCACGCCTATGATGTCCGCACCGCCTGGAGCCTGCTCGAGTTGCACCGCCTGCGGCCCTACACCCGCTACGCCGAGGCCGCCAGCCGCAACCTGGATTGGGCCCTGGCGCAACAGCAGGACAACGGCTGGTTTGAGAACAACGCATTCTTCCTTTCGCGCCAGTGGGTCCTGCCGCTGACCCATACCATCGCCTACGTCATGGAAGGCTTTCAGGAATCCTGGCGCCTGCTGGGCGAGGATCGGTATCTGCACGCGGTAGAGAGGACCGCCGGCCGGCTCTTGCGCATCTTCGAGCTGCGCCGTTTCCTGGCCGGAGAGTTTGACGCCGCCTGGAGGACCACGGCCACCTACGCCTGCCTCACCGGGAGCGCCCAGGTCGCCGGTGTCTGGATGCGTCTCTATGAGCACAACGGCGACCTGCGTTACCTCAATGCCGCGTTGAAGCTGAACGACTTTGTGAAGGCAACGCAGAGGCTGCGGTCGCTAGATCCCGACATTCGGGGTGGAGTGAAGGGCTCCCAGCCGATCCAGGGGTCCTATACGCGGTTCACCTACGTGAATTGGGGCGCCAAGTTTCTGGCCGACGCGCTGATGCTCGAGGAGCGGCTGATGGCGGAGGTGGAGCGAAAGCTCCGTTGACGCCACCCCTTCCGTGTGGGAGAATCAAGGCGCAGTACAGTCGAACCCTGGCGCTGCCGGGCCGGGGTGTGAGGAGATGTTGAGTGAGGGAAAAAGGGATCGTGAAATGGTTTAACGCCGCCAAGGGCTATGGTTTCATCCAGCGCACCAGCGGCGACGACGTGTTTGTCCACTTCTCCGCCATCCAATCGGACGGCTACCGCAGCTTGAACGAGGGCGCGGAGGTCGAATTCGAGGTCAAGCAAGGCCCCAAAGGACTACAAGCCGAGAACGTCACCATCCCCTGATACTACGGCCGCACGTGCAGGACCGACCCGGCCGGAGCCATCAGGCTCAGCAGGCTGAGCCTGGCCGCCACCCGCCGCCCGAGGTCGTGGAACGCCTTGCCGAGCGGGTCCTGCTGGCCCCGTAGCACCACCGGCATCCCGGTGTCGCCACCGATCCGCACTTCCGGATTCAGCGGCAATTCCGCCAGGAACGGCACGCCGTACCGCTCCGCCGTCCGCCGCCCGCCGCCGTGGCCGAACACGTCCACCCGCTCGTGGCAGTGCGGGCAATCCAGGTAGCTCATGTTCTCGACGATCCCCAGCACCTCCACCTTCACCTGGCGGAACATCTCGACGGCCTTGCGGGCGTCGTCGAGCGAGACGTCGGACGGCGTGGTCACTACCACCGCGCCGGTCACGGGCACGGTCTGGATCAGGCTCAGCACCACGTCGCCGGTGCCCGGCGGCAGGTCAATAACCAGGTAGTCCAGCTCCCCCCAGGCCACGTTCTTGAGGAACTGCTGGATCACGCTGTGGAGCATGGGCCCGCGCCAGATCACCGGCTTGTCGCCCGGGCTGAGAAAGCCCATCGACATGACCACCAGCCCGTACTGCTCGAGCGGCTGGATGCGGTCTTCGATGGCGTGGGGCGACCCGCTCGCTCCCATCATCACCGGCACGTTCGGTCCGTAGACGTCAGCGTCCATCAGGCCCACCGCCGCCCCCATCGCCCGCAGTCCCACCGCCAGGTTCACCGCCACCGTGGTCTTGCCCACGCCGCCTTTGCCCGAGCCCACAGCGATGAGGTTCTTGATGCCGGGCAACGGTGGTTTGTCCGTCCCTCGCGCCTGCGGGATCTCCGCCTGCCACCAGATCCGCACCTGCCGGACACCGGCCCCCGCCAGCTCCTTGCGGATTCCATCCTCGATCTGAGCCTGGAAAGGCGACCCCGGCGTCACCAGCGCCACCTTCATGGACACCGAGTCGCCCGCTACCTCCACGTCGCGCACCATGTCGAGCGTCACCAGGTCCTGCTCCAGTTCCGGCTCGCGGACCCGGCGCATCGCAGCCATCACGTCTTGCGAGTTCATCGGTTCGAGTATATCATCGGCCTCATGATCCCCCGTTTCGTCTGCCTGCTGCTGGCGCCCGCTCTGCTCTGGGGCGCGTCGCGCGAAGAATTCGAGTCGCACGTTCAATCCGGCGTGATGGTCGCGATGCGCGACGGCGTGAAGCTGGCGACCGACATCTACCGCCCCGCCCGGAACGGCGCGCCGGTGGATGGCAAGTTTCCGGTACTGCTCTACCGCACCCCCTACAACAAGGTTGGCGCGGGCCGCGAAACCAGCTACTTCGCGCGCCACGGCTACGTGGTGCTGTCCCAGGATTGCCGCGGCCGCTTCGCCTCCGAAGGCGACTTCTATCCCTTTCTCAACGAGGGCCCGGACGGCTACGACACCATCGAGTGGGCGGCCGCACAACCTTGGTCCAACGGCAAGGTCGGGACCATCGGCGGTTCCTACCTGGCCTGGGATCAGTACTACGCCGCCATGTACCGGCCGCCTCACTTGGTTGCGATGTTTGCCCTCGTCGGCGGGGCCAACTTCATCGAGGAATATGGCCTGCCGGGCGGCGCGCCCAACCTCGGCTGGCCCTTGTGGATTCTCAGCTCCGCCGCGTCCAGTCCTCAGGCCGCCCGGGATCCGCAGGCCCGCGAGCCCCTCGCCCAGGCCCTCAAAAATCCCCGTTCCTGGCTCGATCTCCATCCCCAGAAACGGGCTGAGGTCTTCGATTCCTTCCCCGCCCACAAAAAGGTCTACCAGGACCTCTACGCCCACCCGACCTTCGACGACTACTGGAAGCACAAAGCCTTCTACATCTCCGGCCACCACAAGGAAATGAAGGACGTCCCGATCTTCTTCCTCAGCGGCTGGTATGACTACTTCGGCGAGGGCGTGCTCGACAACTACACCGCCCTCTCCCGCTTGCAGAAGACCCCCAAGAAGCTGCTGATGGGGCCCTGGCCCCACGGGACCGGCCGCGCCGAGTGCGGCGACGCCTCCTTCGGCCCCGCGGCTGCCGTCAACCAGTCCGAGCTGGCGCTCGACTGGTTCGACCATTGGATGAAGGACGACCCGTTCGAGCAAATCGGCCCGGAGCCGGTGCGGATCTTCCGCATGGGCGGCGGCGCTGATGCCCGGCGTCACGGAGGCGAGTGGCGCACGGCTTCCGCCTGGCCTCCGCCGGCCGCCAGACCCTCGAAGTACTACCTGGGGGCCGGCGGTGGCTTGCGAGCCGTCCCGGCCCCCGGGGACCCGGCCGCCTTTGTCTACGACCCCGAGAACCCGGTCCCCACCATCGGGGGACGCTACAACCATGGCGGCGCCTCCCCGTGCGCCCAAAACCAGGCGCCCCTCAACGGCCGTCCCGACATCCTCTCCTACTCGAGCGAACCGCTGGCCTCCCCCGTGGAGGTCACGGGCAAGATCCGGGCCCGCCTGTGGGTGGCCTCCGACGCGCCTTCGACCGACTTCACCGCCAAGCTGATCGACGTCTACCCCGACGGATACGCGCTGATTCTGGCCGACGGCCAGGTCCGCCGCCGCTTCCCCAAGCCCGGTGTTGCCGAGCAGGTGGAGATCGACCTCGGCTCGACCAGCAATCTGTTCGCCGCCGGCCACCGCATCCGCGTCGATGTCTCCTCGAGCAACTACCCCCGCTTCGAGCCGAATCCCAACACCGGCGAACCCCTCGGCCGCTGGAGCCGCCGGGTCAAGGCCCGCAACACGGTCTATCAGGACTCCCGCCGCGCGTCCTATGTGGAGTTGCCGCTCATCCCATGACCGGGATCCATGAGCCCTTGCAGCCCGGCCCTCCATGGTGAGCAACGCCGCTCTCTCGTCAGGGGACCACCGGCAGCCCTTCCTCACCGGCGGCCTGGCGCAGCCGTGCGTCAAAACAACCGAACGACGGCCTTCCCATCCAGAGAGCGGAACAGAGGTGGACCGCGTCGAAGCCCCGCAGACCATATCGCTCAATGAGACGATCCGCTGGACCGAGCAACTCCTCACTTAGTCCGACGATGTGCAGCTCCTTCCAGTCGGCGAGGAAGGCGCTCTTCTCGGTGACGTACCGGCCTCGGGTCAGGCGTTTCTCGCGCGCCGCTCGAGCCAGCACCGACAATGTCTCCGCATATGCCACCAGGCTGGTGAAGACCACGCCGCGGTGTTTCTCGAGCAGGGCGTCGACCGGCGGGCTGTCCGGCTCGGTGACGTAGAGTTTGGCCAGGGCTGAGGTGTCCAGATACAACATCAGCGCCGATCCTCGGCGATCATCTCGGCGATGGACTTCCCGGGCTTCAGCACGGCTGGTTTCGATCTTCGGAGCTGGCCACTTCCCAGGCGAACGTTGCCTGTGGCGGCCAGACGAGATAGCAGCTCGACCCGCCCTCGCTCTGCGGGGCTCCCGACGGGAAGGATACAGGCAATCGGGTTTCCGCGATCGGTGATCTGAACCGAAGCCCCGTTGCGGACCAGGCGCAGGTACTTCCCCAGGCGATTCTTCAGCTCCTTGCAGGCCACCACTGTCATCTTGTAGCTATCTATATCATAAGATAGCTACTTTGGTCAAGCAGGAGCGGAACAGCCGAGATAACACCTTGCCCTGCCCCGGCCATCCTGCCGTATAATAGGACCGCAGTGTTTTCTGCCTGAAGGAGGGGTCCATGCTGACGATCCCCGGCCGAAGCGGCCGCTTGTGCGACGGATCCACGCGGCGCGATTTCCTCACCGCCGGCTCGATGGGCCTGTTTGGCTTGACCCTGCCGCAGTTTCTCTCCTGGCAGAAGGCCCAGGCCGCCTCCACCGCCCGCTTGCAGGGAATGAAGGGCTTCGGCGCGGCCAAGTCCGTCATCCTCATCTTCCTGCAAGGCGGCCCCAGCCACCTCGACATCTGGGACCCCAAGCCCGAGGCCCCCTCCAACATCCGCGGCGAGTTCAAGCCCATCCCGACCAAAGTCGCCGGCATCCAGCTCAGCGAGACGATGCCGATGCTGGCCCAGGCGGTCGACAAGTGCACGCTGATCCGGTCGATGAGCTACACGCCGGAGGGCCTGTTCAACCACACCGCCGCCATCTACCAGATGCTCACCGGCTACCCGCCCGACAAGGTCTCGCCTTCGGGGCAGCTCGAGCCGCCCTCTCCGGCCGATTTCCCCACCGCCGGCTCGCACATCTCGAAGATGAAACCCCCAGCCGAGCCCGTGCTGCCGTTCGTGGAGCTGCCGCGCACGCTGCAGGAATCGAACGTCGTGGGAAAAGGCGGCGCCGCCGGCTTCCTCGGGAAGGCTTACGATCCCTACCGCCTCTACCAGGACCCCAACAAGCCCATCCGGCTCGACGACCTCACCCTGCGCCGCGAGATCCCGGCCGACCGGCTGCAGGACCGCTTCACGCTGCTGAAGGGCATCAACGCCTCCATGCCCGAGCTTGACAAGGCCCTGAAGCCGTATGCGCTCGACGAGTATTACTCGAAGGCATTTGAGCTGGTCCTGTCCGGCAAGGCCCGGGACGCCTTTGACCTCGAGAAGGAGCCCGCCCAGATCCGCGAGCGCTACGGCCGCACCACTTTCGGCCAGGGGGCGCTGATGGCCCGCCGGCTGATCGAGGCCGGCACCCGCTTCGTCCAGCTCAACTGGCCGGCGGTGGCCAACGGCAATCCCGAGGTCGACTCCTGGGACACCCACGCCGCCAACTTCAAGCCGCTGAAGAACCTCCACTGCCCGGTGCTCGACCAAACCCTCTCGGCGCTGCTCGAGGACATGTCTCAGCGGGGGCTGCTGGGGGAGACCCTGGTCATCGCCGTGGGCGAGTTTGGCCGCTCGCCGCGCCTGGGCGTGAGCACTTCCGGCAACACCAACGCCCCCGACGGTCGCGACCATTGGCCCTATTGCTACACGGCGATGATCGCCGGCGCCGGCATCCCCGGCGGCAAGCTCTACGGCGCCTCCGACCAGACCGGCTCCTCCCCCAAGGAAAACCCGGTCCACCCCACCGACCTGCTGGCCACCGTTTATTACACCCTGGGCATTGACCCGGACATGGAGATCCGCAACCACCTCGACCAGCCACGCGAGCTGGTGAAGGGGAAGCCGCTGACCGGTCTCTGGTCCTAAGGCAGACAGACAAAAAAGCACGCGGAAACCGGGTGAATTGGGTGTATACTGCTGCGCACTGGAGAACCCCCAGCAGGAGGCAAGTATGCAGCACAGATTCACCGCTCTATCGGCCGGTCTGATTCTGGCCGTCGCCGCACCAATCACCCAGGCGCAACCAGCCCAGCCGAGCACCTACGCCGCCGTGAATTACTACTTCGTAACCCCGCAAAACGACGCCGCCTACATGGAGCTGACCCAGGGCACCGGCCGGAAACTCATTGGCGATCTCATGCGGGCCAACCCCAAGATGATCCGGTACAACCTGCGGCGCGTCGTCTACCCCGGAGTCTCTTTTCCGAGGTACA
>Ga0247727_10013186_pt1 | contig 13994 bp, 6 predicted proteins | sample WisWelCaveWW1625_FD_202498 | JGI IMG/M metagenome (GOLD analysis project Ga0247727, IMG submission 202498) | Biofilm microbial communities from Wishing Well Cave, Virginia, United States - WW16-25 | ecosystem: Environmental > Aquatic > Deep subsurface > Groundwater > Cave microbial mat | place... | reverse complement strand
CAGCAGAGCTTGCCCACTGGGAGTCTCCTCTTTTGTGAGTCTGCTATCGCTACTCGGTTCCATCATCAATTACCGAGGCGGGACTTTCACCCGCAGGTATATCAAAGAACGAAGGCTGCACCAAGAGGCCGACCCCGATATGACTGATTATTCCGCAAAGCGGATCGGGAAGCGATTGCAGAAGCTTTGACCGCACTTGACTTCGATTTTCAACGCGAAACAAGAAAGGGATCGCGAAGGCATCCTGACATTTCAACTGGATGGGAAATCGTGAAACTGCTGGGTTTGCTGGGTTTAAATCAACATTTCCTGAAAAGTCCTCTCGCGAATAGTAAGCTAAGACTTTATGGGAAAAGCCGTTTGAAACCCAGCAAACCCAGCAAAATGTCCGTTTCTTCGGGCGAATCGGCTGGTATGGCGGTCAACCTGGGCGGATCTGTGGCTGGCCACACGCTGGCAACAAGGCGCGCACATAAGGAATCTTTTCTCACTTAGAAAACAGAGGTTCCAACTTCCCCGCGCCTACTTTTTATGAAAAATGAAAAAATCAAAACGCACGCTTTTAAGGTAGGAGAAAAAAGAAATGAAGAGGAGAAATTCGCCAGCTTATGATTCACTCAGACAAGCCGCATCAGCCACAAAGACTCCTTTGGATGTATTAAAGGAAAGCAAAGCACGAGGTTGCTCTGCCTTTCGTCATGGACGTGTTTATGAACCGGAACTATTGGAATGGTTAAAACAGAATTATAGCGAAAATTGGAGCCATCACGCACAACTGAATGATTTGATTATCAAGCTCGATCTTACTCAATTTTTGATACAAAATTGTGTCGATGATCACAAGTTCCTGAATGAAGATCGGAAGCTTCTTATGAAATGCCTATGTCGTGGCATTTTGGAAATCGTTGAACAGATATTTGATCTAATGGAGCATGAAGACAAAAGTAATCGTGGAATAGTCAATTGAGACCTTTCTTGAGCAGAAATAGTATTTTCCTTGTCATATAATCAGAGTCCATCCGTCCCTTTCTTTCGCTTGTGAGGGGGCGCAGGAGGCGTTTTCTTCATGCGGGGAGCGGGAACCCTCTCCGCGAAGAATTCATGGAGGTTCAAGCCAAAGCCAGAAGCCAGCTTTTCGAGGGTGCGGACTCTGATGTTGACCCGCCGCCCGGCTTCAATCCCTTGATAGTATTTGTACGAAAAGCGGGCATGTTCGGCAAAGCCTTCCTGCGTGAAGCCCGTTTTCACTCGAAGAGCCCGCAGGCGAGCCTTGATGAAGGTATCTGGTGCGATGTGGCTTGGCATCCAGCAAGGATCATGCCTTCATTTAAGATTGACACCTCCTCAACGTTGGTGTTTATTTTAGCGGGCGAAAGGAAGCATGTGAAATCTCTAGCCACTGTCCTGATTCTGTCGTTTGCGTGCAATTTGTCCGCTGTGGAAAGCCTGGATGATGCATCCATGAAGTGCGATCTGGAAGTCGAGGTCAAAAATGCAGAACTCATAGATGCCTATCGTGTGGATTTGGGAAAGCTCCAGAATGACTTTCAGAAGAAGGGCGATCTTCAGAACACTCTGATTGTCAAAAATGAGCTGGAGCGTGTCGCAACAGAAAAGCGATTGGGTGATAGCAACCTCATTTCCAATCCTCCGCAGCTTCATGATCTCCAAGTTAAACACATTGCCGCACCACGCAAACTTTCGGAGAGCATATCAAAGTCGTGGATTGCAAAGCTTGAAGAGGCCAAGCGAAAACTTACCATCGATGGAAAATTGGACGAGGCCGTAGTGATGCAAAAACAAGTTGATGCGATAATGAAGAAGTACAGCGTTCAGAACCCGTCGCAAGCTGCGGAACTAGACCCTGCGAAACTTCCCAAGTATGTCACCCTCACGGAAGCTGCGGAATTTTCCATTCTGGTTGATGGCGAGCGCATAGGAGTCGTTGGTGTACAGAAGGGCGAGATTTTCAGGCTACTCAAAGTAGAAGGAAAGCTTGTCACCATCAAAACACAGGCAGGCCGTATAATCACCGTGCCGATAGATTCCACTGACCTTATGAAACGGATAGCAATCCTCATGAAAGGTAGCGAAGAGGAACAGGAGGCAATGAAGCAAGCGGACGAGGAAGCATCCGGGGCTGTTTCCAGTGGCTCTGTAATTGGTAGCCTTAAAGTTATCAAGGCAACCTATGGCGCCCCCACTGGACGCGGTGCTATTGTGGATATTACCCAAAGGCTGCAATCGCTGGTTACAGGAAATCAACTTCGCGTTCAAGGGAACTCAAGCACTCTGGCTGGCCATGATCCAGCGGGAGGAGTTTTAAAGGAAACCCGAATTACCTATTCGATTGGTGGAAAAAAGAAGGAGGCATTTTTCATCGAAGGGGCACTGATTGTGCTACCATAAAAACGGTAGGTACATCTGAAGGAGTCCAGCCGACCGTTTCATATGCTCCTGTTGGTGGAACGTGGCGAACGAAATGTCACCTTTTTAACTCTTTGCCAAATTGCCCGGACGTTGCAACGTGATACTGGCTCGTTAACAAAAGACCTCCCATAACCAGCCCGCGCCCCAGTCGGGTTCGATCCCACGACGTCGACAGCTTTCCAGGATGGAGTGTATGCGTCACGTGAACAAGCTTATAGTCATGTGAGGTGAGTGGGTATACGATGTGACGAGCCGTAGCGCTGGGCTGGCCTGTGGCTGGCTTTGATTACGCCAATGGAAAAAGGGGGGGCCTGCGGGAATGAAAGACAAAACGGGTTTTCTATTGCTCTGCCCCGTCAATGGTTGTTGGCGACCTCCAAAAACTGATCAAAAATTTGTCACCCTGTTTTGTCACCCTATCTGAAAAAATGGGCAAAATTGAATCAACGTGAATCTATGTCTGAAACGCCATTTTCAGAGTGAAAAATGAGATGAATACACATGAATCAAAATGAGTCGTTTACCCCGTTTTCATTTTTACAGTCTGCCCCGTTTGGCCACTTCGGTACCTACCCATTCATCGCAGAAAAGATCGCTGTTTGCGCTTTGCGCGCGGATCATATGCTGGAGCCGAATGACACGGCAAGCAGAAATCCCGTCTCAACCGTCTTGCAGAACAAAATAGACTGGCAATTTCGAAAACCATTGTGTAGGGCATTTCCATGCCGACATTTGCGTATCAAGCCCGGGATGACAAGGGTGCCACAAAAAAGGGGGTCTTGGAGGCCGCAGATCAGGCCTCGGCGGCGGCTTCACTGGCGCAAAAAGGTCTGATGCTCGTCTCCATCACGGAAAGCGCGGCCGTTCGTCGACGTCAGGCTGGAAGAGTTGGTGGAGCCAAAATTGGAAAAGTTCCCGAGGCGGATATGGTGATGTTCACCCGCCAGTTGGCAACCATGATCGATGCCGGCCTCCCCATCGTGCAAAGCCTCACTGCGCTCACAGAACAAACCACCAATAAAAATTTCAAGCCGGTGCTTCAGCAACTCACCGCAACGATTGAAACCGGCGAACAGCTGTCCACTTCCCTTGCCAAGTTTCCGACCGTATTCGACCGTCTTTTCGTGAATATGGTGCGCGCCGGGGAATCCGGAGGCGCCCTGGCCGAAATCCTGGATCGGTTGGCTTCTTATATGGAAGCATCCTCCAAACTTAAAAAGAAGGTGAAGTCTTCGATGTCCTACCCCGTCATCGTGATGTGCATGGCCGTGATCATCGTTATTTTTCTATTAATAAAAGTCATTCCTGTATTCGCGGGAATCTACAAGGATTTCAACGCGAAACTCCCTCTGCCGACGGAAATATTGATACGTGTCAGTGAACTTCTGCGATCTCCTGCCGGCATTGTAGTCGGCCTGGTTGGCATTGGCATCATCGTCGGTCTCCTCAAATACATCAAAACCGAGGGTGGACGGAAACATTGGGATAAATTCAAGTTAAAGGTGCCTGTTTTCGGACCACTTTTACAGAAAATCGCCGTGTCGCGTTTTGCGCGAACATTTGCCCAGCTGATTCGCAGCGGCGTTCCCATTATTGAAACCCTGAATATTGTCGCGGCTTCCAGCGGCAACTGGCTGATTGAAATGGCCACCATGGATGCAGCAAAGGCGATTGAAAAGGGAGAAAGCATCGGTCCCTCACTGGCCAAACACCCCATTTTCCCACCGATGATTATTCGTATGATCACCGCCGGTGAATCAACCGGCAAGGTGGATGTGATGCTGGAAAAAATCTCTGATTTTTACGACAGTGAGATCGATTCCATGCTATCCGGACTGACCGCTCTCATCGAGCCGTTATTGATCGGTTTTCTTGGAATTGTGATCGGTGGAATTGTGCTGGCCATGTTCATGCCCATCTTCAAACTCCATGAACTGGTCAGCAAGTAGCTCCCACCGGCCGGCGAGAATTGCGCGAGCATCGATCACATTGAAATCGTTGTGGTGGATTCCTCTGTTGCGTCTCCTCAGCAAAACCGTTGAAGCTTGAAGGCGCCCGTTCGGAAAAAGGGCCTTAAGCAACCTGCTTCGATCAATATGAAACATCTTCATCATTCTTTCTTTCTGCTCCTGGTTTGCAGCTTGAGCCACTCAAATATTCAGGCTGAAACCTCCGTTCCCATTCCACCGGGTCCATTGGATCTTCAGACATGCTTCGAGCTTGCCGTTTTACACAGCGAAACCCTTGGCCTGAAGGAGGAGGACATCCGCATTGCCCAGGCAAGATACTGGCAGGCCATCGGCAGCGTGCTGCCCAAGGTGCATGTGCTTGCCTCGGAAACCCTGCAAAACAATCCGGGTTCCTTTTCTTCAGGCTCCGCCACAACAAGCACGGATGTTCTGGATGGTGGTGCATCGGGAGGAAGCCGGAAGGATCGATTCACTTCCAGATTGAATGTCAAACAACCCATTTTCAGCGGCTTTCGCGAAAGCTCCACTGCTGCCGCATACGAGGCGAACATTGAAGCGCAGAAACATCAGAAACGACGAAACCTGCAACTTCTTTATCTGGATGTCGCGGATGTCTTTTATCAGATCCTGATGTATGAAGATGACATCCGTCTTCTTGGAGATATTCGCAGCGCCATTGAAGAACGTGTAGCCGAACTTGAAAAGAGGGTACGACTCGGAAAATCCCGAAGCGGGGAATTGCTCATGGCCAGATCCGAGCTGGCGGACTCTCTGGTTACCATCGAGCAGGTCCGCGGTCTTCTCGACGCGTCAAGCGAACTCATGAGCTTTCTGACCGGAATAAGACTCTCCCCATTCAAACTGAAGGATGCCCAGACCCTGCCCGGCACGGAGGCGTTGGAATTCTACCTGAGCAGGACCGGTGAACGCCCGGATATACTTGCAGCCATTCAAAATGAGAGATCCGCACACCGACAATTATCCGCAGCCAAAGGCGAACACTGGCCGACCATTTCGGCGGAAGGAAATTATTACCTGCATGAAAATCCGGTATCCAAGCGCGAATGGAACATCCTGCTGACAGTTGATCTTCCACTTTTTGAAGGTGGTCTCATCGAGGCGCGCGTGAGTGAACGCAAGGCGCAGGTGAGATCCAGCCAGTTAAGCCTTGAACAGCTACGCCGCACAGCAGACAAGGATGTCCGCACTGCGTACAGCAATTTCCTGGCTTCAGCTGCACAAATGGCGCGCCTGCAGGAAGCTGAAAAAGTTGCGGATGAAAATTGCAGGGTGCAAACTGAAGATTACAAGCTGGGGGTGGCCAGCAATCTCGACGTTCTGGAGGCCATGAAACAGTTGTACGATACCCGCCGACGGCTCCTTGGCATGGAAATGGATACACGCGTCGATCTTATCCGTCTTCACGTGTCAGCAGGCATGATCCAGAAATGACCCTCTCCGATCTTTCGATCAAGCGTCCTGTTTTTGCATGGATGTTGATGTTCGGACTGATTGTATTCGGGGCAATCTCGCTGGGACGTCTCGGTGTGAGCAAACTGCCGGATGTGGATTTTCCACAGCTCTCGGTCAGCACAAGCTGGGAAGGCGCCGCGCCGGAAGTGCTTGAATCAGAAATCGTGGACCGGGTGGAGGAGGAAGTGGTGTCCGTGGAGGGCATCCGGGACATCACTTCGGTGATTCGGCAGGGCAGCGCCACCACGACCATCGAGTTTGGATTTGAGCGCGACGTCGATGCCGCGCTTCAGGAAGTCCAGTCGAAGATCAGTACCATTCGCATGCCGAAGGGAGCGGACCCCGCGACCATCAGCAAGAGCAATCCGGATGACAACCCCATCATGCATCTCGGAGTCAACAGCACCCGCTCCATCCATGACCTGATTGTCTATGTCGACACGCAATTACGAGACAAGCTCGAAATCCTTCCCGGGGTGGGTGAGGTCGTGCGAAGCGGCTTCACCGACCGGAATCTCCGCTTGTGGGTGAAGAACGACAAACTCAAACAGTACGAACTGACAATCCTGGATGTCCTCAAGGCTGTGGAGGTGGAGCACATCGAGACCGCGGCGGGTTACATGGAGAATTCACAACAGGAACTCAACATCCGAGTGATGGGCGAAGGCCGCACCCCGGAGGAAATTGAGAACATCCTGATCACCCGTCGGGGAAGTCGCCCGATTTACAACACACGGATCCGGGTGGGCGACGTGGCCCGGGTCGAGGACGGGTTGGGCGAGGTTCGTCGGATCACAAGAATTTCCGGCGCGCCGGGCGTTGGTCTTGGTATCAAGAAACAACGCGGAGCAAATGCTATCGAGGTATCCCGGGCCGTCAGAGAGTGCCTGAAGGAACTCGAAAAAATTCTGCCCAAGGACATTCGGATCACGCTCAACTTCGACACTACGCCGTTCATCGAAGATGCCATTCACGAAACCGAGTTCACGCTCATTCTTTCGGCTCTTATCACCGGTTTCGTCTGCTGGTTCTTTTTGGGTTCCTGGAGCTCGACGGTGAACATTCTTCTCTCCATTCCAACTTCCATCGTTGGAACATTCATCATCATTTACTTCATGGGGTTTACGCTCAACTTTTTCACTCTTCTCGGGCTTACCCTCGCCGTGGGTATCGTGGTGGATGATGCCATCATGGTGCTGGAAAACATTGTCCGGCATCGTTCCATGGGGAAGGATCGCATGCAGGCAGCCCGGGATGGAGCCCGAGAAATCACCTTTGCCGCCGTTGCCGCCTCGGTCGCCGTGATGGCAATTTTTCTGCCGGTGCTCCTCATGAAGGGGTTGATAGGAAGGTTCTTCTTTCAGTTCGGTGTCACCATTTCTGCGGCGGTGGCCCTCTCGCTGTTGGAGGCGATCACGCTCACTCCCATGCGTTGCTCGCAGTTTCTCGAAACAGGATCACGCCGGGGAAAAATGGCGGCGCTTGCCGATCATGCGTTTCAGAGAGTGGCGGGATTCTACGCAAGACTTCTGATACTCTGCCTGCAGCGAAGATGGACCGTTCTGACCATTGCAACCATCTTGTTCGGCAGCTCCATCCTTTTGATAAACGTGCTTCGCAGGGAACTCGTCCCATCTCAGGACATGAATGCCATGATCCTGGCCTTTGAAACACCTGTCGGATCGTCACTCCAATATTCCAGCGAGAAGGTGCTGGAGGCCGAAAAAATCCTGAAGAACCAACCCGAGGTGATCCGGTACCTGGTTGCGATTGGAGGGCCGTATGGCGGGGAAAGCAATCGCGGGAGTATCTTCGTTACACTCACTCCGAAATCCCAACGCCGGCGCGGGCATCTTGAATTAGCCAATTTCTTCCGCACGGAAATGTCCAAGGTGCCAACACTGCGCGTGTACTACCAGGATCTCTCACAAAGTGGATTTTCGGCACAGAGAGGTGGCGCCTCGGCTCTGGAATTCAATGTTCGCGGTCCCGATTATGAAGTCCTTGACAAAAAGGTCAGGGAGATCATCCAGCGCCTGGAGACCACCGGCCTCGTGATCGATGTCAACACCGATTACCGAAAGGGGATGCCGGAAGTGCGCGTGTGGCCGGATCGCGCGCGGGCAGCCTACAGCGGGGTAAGCATGGAAGCGCTCGGCGATACGATTCAGGCGGCGGTCGGAGGGATTCGCCAGGGAAAGTATACGCACGAAGGACGGCGCTACGACGTCAGGATTCGCCTGGAAGAGCACGAGCGACTTCGAGCCGAGGACATCGAAGCCCTGCAGGTCCGCACTGAATACGGCGAATTGATACCGCTCATGGATGTGGCCCATGTTGAAACGGTGAGCAGCCTGTTCAGCATCACCCGCCGCATGCGCGAGCGGTCGATCACCATTTCTGCAAATGTCCCGGTGGGGAAATCCCAAGCGGACGCGGTGGAAGCAGCGGAATCAATTTCACGCGGAGTTCTTCCCGAGGGTTACCGGCTCTTCACCTCCGGAACCGCCCAGGCCTTCAAGGATACCAAGGAAGGCCTGCTCTTTGCTCTTCTATTGGGAATTGTGATCTCCTACATGGTCCTGGCTTCCCAATTTAACAGCTTCATCCATCCGGTTACCGTGCTTCTGGCGCTCCCATTCAGTCTGAGTGGCGCATTCCTTGCCCTGTTCATCGGGAACCAGTCTCTCAACCTGTACAGCGGCATCGGCATCGTTCTGCTCATGGGCATCGTGAAAAAGAACTCGATCCTTCTGGTGGAATTCACAAACAAGAAGCGCTACGAAGACGGCCTGCCCCTCTACCAGGCCATTCTCACCGCGGCGCCCATCCGTCTGAGACCAATTTTAATGACTTCCTTTTCGACACTGGCAGCGGCCATCCCACCGGCCCTGGCTCTCGGTCCCGGCTCCGAGATTCGCATTCCGATGGCGATTACAGTCATTGGCGGAGTCTTTGTTTCCACAGCATTTACGCTGTTAGTGGTCCCCTGCGCCTACAGCCTCCTTGCCCGACTTGAAAAAGACAGGCCGGCAATGCCAACGCATGACACATGAGAGGTTATTTCTTTTATGCTTGTTGTCTGCCAAAAGCCGTGAAACCATTCTAATCCATCAAGAAATGAAATTATGATATCACTTGTCTTTGATTTACAGAAAAGCCTCATGAAACTTGCAATAATCCTTCTGTGGACAGCCTCCGGTCTGGCTGCGGAGGCTGCCACGGAAACTTATGCCATCGATCCGGCCCATTCATCGGTTGAATTTAGCGTACGACATTTTTTGACGAAGACAAAAGGCCGCTTTCAAAAGTTTGAAGGGGCCATTACCGTCGATCGCGAAGCCATGGAAAAAAGCAGTGTCATAGCCTCGATGGAAACCTCCAGTGTGGATACAAACCAGGCCCAGCGTGACGAACATCTTCGCAAGGCGGACTTCTTCGATGCGAGCAAATATCCCAAGATGACGTTTCAAAGCAAGAGCTGGAAGAAAGTTGGAGAGCAGGAGTATGAGGTTGCCGGAGATTTGATGCTTCATGGAGTCACCAAGCCGGCTACACTCACTGTAAAGTGTCTTGGTTTTACTCAGGGAATGAAGGGCGCCCCGATCTCCGGTTGGGAAGTGCATGGAAAAATCAAGCGCTCCGATTTCGGAATGACTTATGGAGGTCCGGCTGTTGGAGATGAAGTGGAGATTGAAATCAACATTGAGGCCAAAAGGCAGTAAACTTCGAAAGCTTGTGTGAAGTACATTTTTGTCACCGGTGGCGTGATTTCATCATTGGGGAAGGGACTGACTGCAGCTGCGCTGGGCACACTTCTCGAACATCGCGGATTGAAGGTGGTGATCCAGAAGTTTGATCCGTATCTGAATGTTGATCCGGGCACCATGAACCCATACCAACATGGAGAAGTCTACGTGTTGGATGATGGAGCGGAAACCGATCTTGACCTGGGACATTACGAAAGATTCACCCACTGCCGTCTTTCCCGGAAAAATAATCTGACTTCAGGCCAGGTTTACGAAACAATCATCACTCAGGAACGCCGGGGCGATTACCTGGGTAAAACAGTGCAGGTTGTGCCTCACGTCACGGATGAAATCAAAAAACGCATCCGTACAATCACAGTAGATCAGCCTGCGGACGTGCTGATCACAGAAATTGGGGGAACGACCGGTGACATTGAGGGTCTTCCCTTTCTTGAAGCCATCCGTCAGTTTGCGCTTGAGGTGGGGCATGCCAATGCTTTTTTCATGCACGTCACGCTGGTTCCCTACATAGGCGTCGCCGGGGAATTAAAAACCAAACCCACCCAGCAAAGCGTGGCCAAACTGCGTGAAATCGGCATCCTCCCTCATGCATTGATCTGCCGGACGGAATATCCTCTCACACCCGAGGTGCGCCAGAAAATTTCCATGTTCTGCAATGTGCCGATTGAAGCCGTGATCGAGGAAATGGATGTGGCCCACTCCATTTATGAAGTGCCGTTGATGTTGCAAAAGGAAAAACTCGACCAACTGATTTGTCATCATTTTCGCTTCAATCGTCCTCCAGCGCGCATGGGCGCATGGCGGGGCTTCGTCCGGCGTGTCATCAAACCCAGACGACAGGCAACCATCGCAGTTGTCGGCAAATATATTGAATTACAGGATGCATATAAAAGCATTTATGAATCACTGACACACGCCGCTGCCTACCATGACTGCGGAGTAAAAACAGTCAATGTGGATGCGGTTGAGATTGAAAAGAGCGGCGCTGCCCGCAAGCTCAGCAATGTGGATGGGATCCTGGTTCCGGGAGGATTTGGAAATCGAGGCATTGAAGGAAAGATCGCCGCGGCAGTCTATGCGCGTAAAAAGAAAATTCCATATCTCGGACTCTGTCTCGGAATGCAAATCGCTGTGATTGAATTTGCGCGGCATGTGGCTGAACTGCCAGGAGCCAACAGCACCGAGTTTGATGAGCACACACCTGATCCGGTGATCTCTCTGCTGGAAGACCAGCGCGCCATCCTTCACAAGGGAGGCTCCATGCGATTGGGAGCGTGGCCGTGCAAGCTCGTCAGGGGCACAAAAACAGCCCGACTTTACCGCCAAACGATGACGAGTGAACGCCATCGACATCGCTATGAATTCAATAATGCCTACCGTCAGAGATTCGAAAAACTGGGAATGATCATCTCCGGCATCTCACCACGCAATGACCTTGTGGAAATTATTGAGCTTCGGGATCATCCTTGGTTTCTGGGATGCCAGTTTCACCCGGAATTCCAATCCAAGCCCAACCACCCCCACCCTCTTTTTCGCGGCTTCATCGGCGCCGCATGCGGTCGTTAACCCTCCAAAGCCGCCTGGGCTGCGGCCAATTTTGCAATCGGAATTCGGAAGGGAGAACAACTTACATAACTCAAACCGTTTCGATGGCAAAATTTGACGCTTTCAGGATCTCCACCATGTTCCCCGCAAATTCCCAGCTTGATATCCGGCCGGACCCTGCGACCACCTTCCACCGCCATTTGCATAAGCTTGCCGACACCTGATTGATCCACTGAGGCAAAGGGGTTTTGTTTGACGATTTCCTGCTCCTGATAAAACGGGAGGAAGGAGCCGGAATCATCACGACTCATGCCCAGCGTGGTCTGCGTGAGGTCATTGGTGCCGAAGCTGAAAAATTGGGCGTGGGCGGCAATTTCATCGGCTACCAACGCGGCGCGCGGAATTTCAATCATGGTTCCCACCAAATACGGGATTTTCACCTTTTGGCGCTGCTGAATTTCCCTGGCAATGCGGTGGACGATTTCCAACTGAAGAGTTAATTCCTTCTCAAAGCCAATCAGTGGAATCATGATTTCCGGTTTTGCCTTTCCACCTGAGCGAATCACCGCGGCGGCTGCCTCAAAGATGGCGCGGACCTGCATTTCCGTGATTTCCGGATAAACCACCCCCAGGCGACAACCCCGGTGACCCAGCATGGGATTTGCCTCGTGGAGCGCGACAACACGGGCATTCACCTCCTCAAAACTCTTGCCGAGCTTCTGAGCCAGTTCACGAATCAGACCACCATCGTGCGGTAAAAACTCATGGAGCGGGGGATCAAGAGTGCGGATGGTTACAGGACGCCCCTTCATTGTCTTGAAAATACCGATGAAGTCCTCTCTTTGATAAGGCAGTAGTTTGGCAAGCGCGGCCTGCCGTTCACTCAGGGTCCTGGCCAGAATCATCTCGCGCACGGCGTCAATGCGATCGCCTCCAAAGAACATATGCTCCGTGCGGCAGAGACCGATACCCTCAGCTCCAAATGCCATGGCATTTTCCGCCTGATCCGGCTGATCCGCGTTGGTGCGAACCTGTAATTTCCGCAGCTTATCCGTCCATCCCATCACACGTTTGAACATCCGGTAAACATAACTTTCCTTTTCCGGAAGCGTCTTTTCCACAAGAACCTGGACAACCTCGCTCGGGGCCGTGGCAATCGAACCCGCAAAAACTTCGCCGGTCGTTCCATCAATGGAAAGAAAATCACCCTCACAAATCGCCTGTCCCCGGACAACCAGCTTTCGGGTCGCGTAATCAATGTTAAGTCCTTCAGCTGCGCACACGCAGACCTTGCCCATCTGGCGCGCCACGAGCGCGGCGTGAGAACTGACACCTCCACGAGCTGTAAGGATGCCCTCCGCTGCCAGCATGCCGCGAATATCTTCAGGGCTGGTCTCGATCCGAACAAGCAGAACGCGCTCACCTTTCCGCGCTGCAGCCTCGGCATCGCTTGCGTTAAAACAAACCTTGCCACAGGCCGCGCCCGGACCCGCCGGCAATCCCTTCGAAAGAAGCCGGCCCTGTTCGATCGCCTTCACGCGATCCTTGCGATCGAAAATCGGGGCGAGCAATTGAGAAAGCGAATCCGGCGGGATCCTCTTCACCGCCGTTTTCCACTCAATCAGTTTTTCATCAACCATCTCACAGGCGATGCGCACCGCAGCCAGACCGGTGCGCTTGCCATTGCGGGTCTGAAGCATATAAAGATGCCTGTTTTCCACGGTAAACTCAAAATCCTGCATGTCTTTGAAATGGATCTCAAGTCGGGCCCGGATTTTTTCGAGCTGCGCGTGGGCCTCCGGCATCTGCTTCTTCAATTGAGAAATCGGCTGTGGCGTGCGAATTCCGGCCACAACATCTTCACCCTGGGCGTTGATCAGGTATTCACCATAAAAAACCTTCTCACCGGAAGCCGGATCCCGTGTAAAAGCCACACCGGTGGCGCTATGATCCCCCATGTTGCCAAAAACCATGGCCTGAACATTGACCGCAGTGCCCCATTCATGGGGAATGTTGTACTTGCGACGATACACGATGGCGCGCTCGTTATTCCATGAACCAAACACAGCTCCGACAGCCCCCCACAATTGCTGAACCGGATCCGATGGAAATTCCCTGCCGGTCCGTTGCAAAATCAAGGCCTTGAAACGCTGGACAAGCTCTCTCAAATCCGCAGCCGACATTTCAGTATCCTTCTGAATCCGGCGCTCACGTTTAAGGGAGTCCATAACCCCTTCGAAGGGTTCATGATCCTCGTCGTCTTTCTTCTGAACTCCCATTACCACATCTCCATACATCTGGACGAACCGGCGATAACTGTCCCAGGCAAACCGCTCGTTGCCACTGAGTCTGGCCAACCCCTCGACTGTTTGATCATTCAAGCCAAGGTTCAAAATGGTGTCCATCATGCCCGGCATGGAATCGCGCGCACCGGAACGGACAGAGACCAAAAGTGGCTGTTGAGAATCTCCAAACCGCTTGCCAACGAGTGTTTCCATTCGAGCCATGCCATCCACCACCTGCTTTCGGAGAACGGTCGGATAACGTCGCTGATGCCCGGAATAATAAGTGCAAACTTCGGTCGTGATCGTGAACCCCGGAGGAACCGGAAGACCCACCCGGCACATCTCAGCCAGATTAGCCCCCTTCCCACCCAAAAGCGCCCGCATTTTTGTATTACCATCCGACCGACCTGAGCTGAAAAAATACACGAACTTCTGTCTTCTTGAACCCGACAAAGATGCCTTCGCCACAGACTTTTTACGGCGACGGCTTTTGTATTTCTTATGTTTCCCGGGCACGAGTT
>Ga0247727_10013185_pt1 | contig 13996 bp, 10 predicted proteins | sample WisWelCaveWW1625_FD_202498 | JGI IMG/M metagenome (GOLD analysis project Ga0247727, IMG submission 202498) | Biofilm microbial communities from Wishing Well Cave, Virginia, United States - WW16-25 | ecosystem: Environmental > Aquatic > Deep subsurface > Groundwater > Cave microbial mat | place... | reverse complement strand
GAAAATTGGGGGATGGGCAACGCGGCTGAATTTATCGCGGACGAGTACGAGGTCACGCGCGAAGCGATGGATCGTTTTGCGTATGGAAGTCATCAAAAGGCGGTCGCCGCGCAGGCAGCGGGAAAGTTCAGGGATGAAATCGTCCCGGTTGAAATCGCCGGGCGCAAAGGCGATGTTATGATTGTGGATCAGGATGAAGGTCCAAGAAAAGATTCGTCATTGGAAGCCCTGTCAAAACTCAAGCCCGCGTTCAAGTCCGATGGCAAAGTGACGCCGGGCAATTCATCCCCAATGAACGACGGCGGCGCGGCAGTTGTGATCGCATCGCGCGTGTATGCAGAAAAAAATAATCTCAAGCCAATTGCAAAAGTTGTGGGCTATACACAAGCCGCGCTCGAACCGAAATATTTATTCGCCGCGCCCGCGTATGCAATCCCGAAGTTGCTAAAGAAAATTGGATGGACGTTATCGGAGGTTGATTTGATTGAATTGAACGAAGCCTTCGCCGCGCAAGTTCTCGCCGATGGATACGCTCTCGCCGATCAAGGCTGGGACTGGAACAAGGTCAACGTGAATGGCGGCGCGCTCGCGTTGGGACATCCGCTGGGCGCAAGCGGTGCGCGCGTTCTCACAACCTTGATCTATGCCTTGAAAGATCGCGGCTTGAAGCGCGGCATCGCGTCATTGTGTCTCGGTGGTGGTGAAGCCGTCGCGATGGCGGTGGAAATTGAGTAGGGGCGACCCATCAAGGTTTTCACGATGCTTTTCCCTTGTCGGGCGGGTCGCCCTATTACATAAGGTGAGCGAATGAACATAGACTATTCCTCCAAAGCCTCCATCGGTATGTTGAAACGAATCCCGGCGGGATACTTTCGCATGGGCAGTCGTTTTCATGCGCGTGAATATCCGCCGCGCATGGTGCAGGTCGGTGAATTTCAAATCGCGCAAGTGCCGGTGACGGTGAGTCAATATTCGGTATTCATTGACAGCAAGATGCAGAAGGATAAAAAATGGTGGAGCGCCGAGGGCTGGGATTGGTTGAACGGAAACTCCGTTGGCTGGGGGCGCAAGGATCGCAACATGCCGGATGGCTGGGAAGCGCAACTCAAAAGACCGTTTCGTCCGGTGACGGGTGTGACGGCTTACGAAGCCGAAGCCTATTGCGCGTGGTTGGGTAATGTAAAGAATCAATCAGCGCGTTTGCCCACTGAAGAGGAATGGGAATACACAGCGCGCGGCGAGGATGGGCGCGCCTTTCCGTGGGGCGATGGATTCATCAGGACCTTTGCCAATGTCGTTGAAGGCGAACACTTTGCCTTGCTCGATGCCGGAAACACTCACCAGGATTCAAGTCCCTTCGGCGTGATGGATATGTGCGGCAACGCCCAGCAATGGACATCCTCCGCGTACGCTCCCTATCCAAAAGAAAATGTCCCGCCCGGTCCATTGTGCGTGGCGCGCGGTGGATCATTCAACGATACAGCCTTTGGCGCGCGCACCTCTTACCGCAGAGGGTACCCGCCTGGATTCTTCTATCCGTTTTTGGGATTCCGTATTGTTGTCGGAGTTGTTTGATTTAAGTAGGGGCAACCCATCAGGCTCATCGAGTATTTTGTTCTTGCTGGGCGGGTACCCTGCGGGCATGATATCGCCCTTGCACCTGCGAGGAATAAATTGCGTATGATGAATGATGTAATTTGTTTTATGTAGCAGGGGCGACCCTCCCTTTGCACAACTTGGTTCTTGATAATATTGACGGGTCGCCCCTACAGTATATATGTATAACAACAGTTGATCTAGTGAATGAATAGAGGCATAAATGGATTACTCTGAAAAACCAAAAGTATCTGGCAATGCAATCGTTGTAACGCTGGCAGTTCTCCTGTTCGGTTGCATCATCCTGGCCGCGTTGTTTTTCCCGCGCATCTCGCAAATGCTCCAGGGTGAAACTGGTAGTACGCCCGTCACAGAGGCAACTGCCGCGCCTCCCGCCAATTCCATCGCAATTGAAATCTCATCCTCCAATACAAAAGAAGATTGGATGAACGCGGTTGTGGAAAAGTTCAATGCCGAACAACAAAAGGTTGCATCGGGTGATATCATCTTTGTGACGGTCAAGCATGTTACATCCGGCGGATCGCAAAGAGCCATACTGGATGGCACGAGCCAACCCGTTGTCTGGAGTCCCGGCGATCAATCCTGGGTGGATGAAGCCAACCGCGTCTGGCGCGACCGCAAAGGCACACTGCTCATCCCTGAGGCATGTACGCAAACTGTTTTAGCGCCAACTGGTTTTGCGATGTGGCGTCCGATGGCTGAGGCGCTCGGCTGGCCCGATAAGCCCATCAGTTGGGATGATATCGTTAAGTTGTCAGCAGACCCGCAGGGGTGGGAAGCGTTGGGTCATCCTGAATGGGGACAATTTAAATTTGGGCATACCCATCCCGATTACTCCAATGTCGGTCTCCTTAGCATGACCACCCTTGCCTATTCCACGCTCAACAAAACCGAAGGGCTTACTGCCGATGAAGTGTATTCCGATGTCGTCGTGCAAGCCTTCGCGGGTGTTGAACAAAACACATATCATTACGGTTTACAAAGCCGCCCGCTGATGCAAATCCTCGCGCAACGCGGACCCGAATATCTGCACGCCGTAACAACCAGTGAAGCCGAGACGCTCAAGACCAACAAGGAATTTGAATCGTCGCTTCGTTATCCGCTTGTATTCATTTTCCCTGCTAAAGGCACGTTCTGGAGCGAGCAGCCTTATTGTGTGCTGGATGGCGATTGGGTCAGCGATGTTCAAAAAGAAGCGGCTGGAATTTTCAAGGATTATCTGCTCGACAAAAAACAGCAGGAGCTGGCGATCACTTATTATTTGCGCCCAGTGGATCCAACGATTCCGCTTCACGCGCCACTCGCGCTTGAATCTGGCACCGATCCGCGCGTCACCACTGACAGCATTCCCGCGCTCGTCAGCCCCTCCGCTGAAGTCTCGTCCGCGGTAAAAGATGTCTTCCATCAGACCAAGAAGAAAGCCACCATTGTCCTCCTGCTGGATATTTCAGGCAGTATGGAAGGGGACAAGATGACGAGCGCTGTAGAAAGCTCGGTTAACTTTGTTAAACGTCTTGACCCGAATGATGAGATTTATCTGATTGTGTTCGGTGGCGATGGTGATGTGTACGAACTGGGCGGCGGGCGCGCTGGTGACATTGCCGAAGCATTAGCAGATAAAATCAATGGCTTGTTCGCAAACGGTAACACGCCGCTTTATGATGGCGTTTGTTCAGCGACTCAAAAAATTAACGAGCTTCAGGCGGCACATGAAGCGAACAATGAAAAACGACTCTATGGAATCGTCCTGCTTTCAGACGGGCAGGATACCGCCAGCGCAAACACGCAGAATCAAATGTTCAACTGTCTGCCCAGTGGAGAAAATGTGGATGGCACAAAAATCTTCACCATCGCATTTGGCGAAGACGCCGATGCAGATTTGATGCTGAGAATCGCCAACCGTACCAACGGCAAAACCTTCAAAGGCGACCCAACCAGCATCGAGTCAATCTACAACTCTATTTCCGCGGAGCAATAACAGAATCATTTCACAGTATGTCATTCTGAGTATATCCATGGCGCGGAGAAGCGCGCCATTCAAAGTGAAAGAAACAAAAGCGTCATGTCGTTGCGAGGGCGCTCTTGTTCTTCGCCCGAAGCAATCTCCTCGCAACAGGAGACTGCTTCGCCGCCTGCGGCTCGCAGTGACATTAGTTCCTTAGTAGCGAAGCGAAGAATCTCCCTCACGGTGACATGCCTTCGGTTAATGTTATTACGTAAATCACAAAAGGTAACTTATGCAACAGCCGCGTCGCTTCTGGTTCCTGCTCGATATCTATGCCTGGCTCATTCTTGGAATGAGTATCGTCACCGCCATTGTCATCCAACAATGGTGGATCGTTCTGCTTGGCGTGATTGGATATTTGATCTCCCTGCTGACTGGTTTGGCAGGGGGCCGCGCACTGGGACGTACTGGCGCCATGCGGCTGGCGCGCGCGGAGCAGGAGAATCGCGAACTCAAAGCGGAACAAGCACGCTTGTTGGGAGCGATCCGTGAACGGGAGGAGAAGATGGAAACCACACAGAAGAAAGATGAAGGAGAGACAGGTACACAGGAAAACAAGTAGACAAGTAAACACGCGTGTACATGTATACCTGTTTACGTGTCTCCTTGTATACCTTCACACAAGGAGATTGTATGGAGAAACAGGAACGTGAATCGAAGATCGAACTGTACGGCAAGGGCTTTGGCATGTTGGTTGATGTGCTTCAGGGTATTCCGCGCGACATGTGGCAGTTCAAGCCTGCGCCGAGGGAATGGAGCATCCATGAGGTGATCATCCACCTCGCGGATTCAGAATCCAATGCCGCGTTGCGGGCGCGCATGTTGATCGTTGAACCGGGCGGTACGGTGATGGGGTATGACCAGGATCAATGGGCGGATGCATTGAATTATCATGAGCATGATCTAGAGGATGCTCTTGAAATTGTAAGACTTGCCCGAAAAACAACCTGCGCATTGTTGAAGAAACAGCCTGACGAAATTTTTGAGCATATCGTCATGCACCCCGAATATAACGAGCCTTATACGTTTGAGAACTGGCTGAATATTTACTCGGCGCATATCCCCGGTCATATTGAGCAGATCATGAATAACTATAAGATTTGGAGAGATCAGCAGGGGTAAAGTAACCAGGTACACAGGTATGCACGTAAACATGTAAATACGTGTGTACTTGTATACCTGTCTACTTGTATCCTTGTTTACCTACGCCCCATGTCTAAAGTTGTTGTCGCCATGTCTGGAGGAGTGGACTCCTCAGTTGCCGCGGCTCTGCTCAAGGAGCAGGGCTATGAAGTCATTGGGATGATGCTCCGCTTATGGAGTGAACCGGGGAAAGAGGAATCGAACCGCTGCTGCACCCCTGACTCGATGGCACAAGCGCGGCGGGTGGCGGCGATACTTGACATTCCTTTTTATGTGATTGATGCCAAGGATGTTTTTCGCGAGACGGTCGTTGAATATTTCCTGAGCGGATATGCGCGCGGCGAGACGCCGAATCCATGTCTGGTTTGTAATCAAAAAATCCGCTGGACGTTTTTGCTCGATCATGCGCTGGCGTTAGGCGCGGAGTATATGGCGACGGGACACTATGTAAGAATCAGGAAAGATGAAAGCGATGCCCTGAGGCTCTCGAAGGGAGGAAAGAGTGAGTTATTGCGTGCAGTGGATCGAAATAAAGATCAGTCATATGTGTTGCATGTTTTAAATCAGGAAAAACTCAAACATGCTCTGTTTCCAGTGGGTGATTACCCAAAACCTGAGATTCGGGCTATCGCAGAAAAGCATGGATTGCCGACTGCCTCACGAAAAGATTCGCAGGATTTATGTTTTCTGGCAGGCGATGATTATCGCAACTTCCTTCAAAGAAATGCAAGCGAGATGCTCAAAGAGGGCGAGATTGTGACGCGCAATGGAGATGTGTTGGGTCGTCACAATGGACTCGCCAATTACACCATCGGTCAGCGCAAAGGACTCGGAGTCGCTTCGCCGGTTCCGCTGTATGTGATTACGAAGGACGCAGTACGAAATACGTTAATCATTGGCGAACAACATGAGCTTGGTTCAAATGAGTTAACCGCCCACAATGTCAACTGGCTTGCGGGCGAAATCCCGACTGAACCGTTCCGCGCCGAAGTGAAGATTCGCTACACGGCGAAGGAGGCTGAGGCGCTGGTCATGCCAATGGAGGAGGATCAGGTTTACCCTGAGTTTGATCGAAGGGTCCAGGTCCAGTTTGACGCGCCGCAACGTGACATCACAGCCGGGCAGGCGGCAGTCTTCTATCAAGGTGATGTGATGCTCGGCGGCGGAATCATCCAATAATTTGCTTTGCGTAATTACATTAGGTTTGTATGACTATCCCATCGTTTCTCTTTGCTCTCGTCGTTGCGTTACTCTACGGCGCGCTATATCATTTCCTGCGCGGCGGCGGGTTTTGGCGATTAATTTTCTATCTTGGCTTGAGCCTCCTGGGATTTGGCGCGGGACATCTCTTCGGTCTTTGGCTTGGGTGGTTTGTCATCCTGGTTGGCTCGTTAAACCTGGGGCCTGCCTCGCTTGGCAGTCTAATCTTTCTTGTTGGCGGGGACTGGCTGAGCCGCATCGAAGTGAACCCGGAAAGCAAGGTATAATCTGCGCCTGTTATAAATCCCAGACATCTTTATGTCACCCTGAGGGAGTGGCGCCTCGCGCCACGACCGAAGGGTCTCTTACATCATGGTAAAGATGCTTCGCCGCAAAGCGGCTCAGCATGACATGACTTAATTTCTTTTTGAGAAAGTCATACCCGATGTCTACATCTTGAATTGAGAGAGTATTATGGAGCAAATTAAATTTCTGATTGATCTGTTTTTACACCTTGACGAATACCTGGCAAACATCATCACCCAGTACGGCACATGGACGTACATCATCCTTTTTGGTGTTATCTTTGTTGAAACAGGCCTGGTGATCATGCCGATCCTGCCCGGTGATTCACTGCTGTTCGCGGCAGGCACCTTTGCGGCGCTTGGCTCGCTGAATATTTATTATCTGGCTGGGTTGTTGATGGTCGCGGCGATTCTCGGCGATACCGTGAATTATTCCATCGGACATTATTTGGGCGAACGCGCCTATAACATCAAATGGATCAAGAAGGAGTATTTTGACAAGACCCACGCCTTCTTTGAAAAGCATGGCGGCAAGACCATCTTCCTGGCGCGCTTCGTTCCCATCGTCCGCACGTTTGCGCCCTTTGTCGCGGGCATCGGAAAAATGTCCTATGGGTATTTCATTACCTATAACTTCGTGGGCGGCATTGTGTGGGTATTGCTTTTTACACTTGCCGGTTATTTCTTTGGCAATATCCCCATCGTCCGCGAGAATTTTGAACTCGTGATCATCGCCATTATTTTAGTCTCTGTTGTGCCGATGGTTGTTGAATGGTGGAAAGCGCGCCGCGCAACGAAAGCCGAAACAGTCGAAGCCTAATGCTTGGGGCGGGTCTCAATCCCGCCCCAAATTTTTATCATGAAATGGATAACATTTTTCTTCGCCCTCTTTATCCTGCTTATCATCGTCTTTGCCGATATGGGGAAACTTGGGCTTCTCCGATTCGTTAACCAGATCCCTCATGGCGACAAGGCCGGACACTTCATCCTCTACGGGATTTTGACTCTGCTGATTGATCTGACTCTCCTGCGCTCGCCACGCTTCACACTACACCCAAACCTGCTCGTGTTTCGAATTGCCTTGATCCTCGCCCTGCTCATCGGACTCGAAGAATACTCGCAACAATTCTTTGCAAAGCGTACGCCGGATATGGTTGATTTGATATTCAGTTATCTTGGCGTTGTATTCTTTTCACGGCTGGCGTTGAGGGTGCGTCGGACTAATAAATGAATATCCATTCCTGAGTGGACTCCTGTTTTGTTGTATGCGGTGCGTATGTATTAATAAAACCGCACTACGCAATCTATAATCCCGAAGGGATGTCATGGGTTTTATAACCATATCATCCCTTCGGGATTGAGTTCCAGGTTCTGCGCGTTGTTATAATCCTTTCACCCTTTCAGGGTTGGCTTGATTATTTCGGCGTCAACACCAAATGTCCCTCGGTGTTGCCGGTAATTGCATCTTCTTCCCACCACATCGGATAATATTCAATGTTTGCCCACATCCCTGCCATATCAATATAATGCGGATGATAGGCGTGACCAGATTGTCCTGTTGTATGCACAGTGACCGAGTTGTTCAAATCCCCCAAATCCACGATCATGCGCATCGATGGGACGTTGGTCACTTCGTAGCCTGCACTTGCTCTCCAACTGGTTGCGTTGACAATGTCTGAGCCTCCGCTGGTTGCGAAGGGTCCGCGATTGAACAGATCTTCGATCAGGAAAACACCGGATTTTCCAAGCGTGCCATTCTCAAAGGTGGATGTGTGTATTGCGCCCCATGTCCATTTGGATGGGTCTTTGCCAAGGGTATCTTCCAGTTCAGCGATGGCTTTCTCGTAGGAACGAGTGAAGATATCGTCACGAGTTTCAACCGTATCGGTTGTGGTTTTATCGTCCCACCAGAAACTGTTCGGGTCGTTTATGATGTTGCGTGTGATCTCGAACCAGGCATCTCCGCCATTGGGGAAATATCTTTCAGGCACATCATCGTTGAATGTGTCCGCGATGAGATTCTTCCAGAAAACTTCATAGATGGCGGCGGGCGTGGAATCGGCTGAGGCTTGGTAATCCCAATTCTTTAGCAGATCCATTGCGATGGCTTGGTTGGGCGTGCCTGCTTGAAATTCCATGTTCAAGAGCATCGGCGCGATATATTCCGCGCCGCCGTCGTAGCCGTCGCCCTGCATCTTTTGCAAGTACGCGCTGTCTATTTTGCCGGGTGCGTTTTCGATCATCTGCACGATGCGATCCGCACGATAACCGAGATCATAATTGGACGAAATGAGGTAGGGATATTCACCGCGCGGTTCCACCTGGTTATTGGCGGTTACGATATAACCTTCAATGGGATTGTATGCGTAAGGCAATTCATCAAATGGGATGTAGCCCGTCCATTCGTAATCGTCCGTCCAGCCGGGGACAGGCAGCCTGCCATCGCCGTTTTTGCGAATCGGAATATCGCCCGGCGCTTGATAGCCGATGTTGCCTTCGATATCGGCATACACAACATTTTGCGATGGGACTCTGCCCACGCGCGCGGCATCTCTAAACTCCTCGAAGTTTTCGGCAGTGTTGAGTTTCCACGGCGCGACGAAGGAACTGGAGACGGTGAACGCCGTCCATTTGAGGGCGATGGCATATTGCGCGGGGAGTTCGATGCCGACGTTATCTTTGAAGGGAATGAACTTTTCATCGTCGGGGTCGCCTTCGTTTTTGAGGACGCCGAAGACTTCAGAAATGACGGGTCCATGCCGCGAGATACGGACATCCATTTCGATGGGATCTTTGCCTGCAACTTTGATGATCTCCTTGCGGATCTCAAAATCAACCCATTCGCCGTTGACTTCGTATTGGTTTGGATTTTCAGGATTGATTTTTTCGATGTACAAATCCATCACGTCGGGAACAAGATTGGTGAGGCCCCAGGCAATATGATCGTTATGACCAATAATGACAGCGGGGACGCCAGCCATCGAGAAGCCTGCCACATCATACGGACAGTCTGCATTCTTTGGTTTACAGTGCAAGCCGATTTGATACCAGATCGAGGGCATTTGAATCTCAAGATGCGGATCGTTGGCGAACAGCGGCATGCCTGTCGTTGTGTGCGTGCCTCCGATCACCCACGAATTGGAGCCGATGCCGTTATCGAAGGGTCCTAGCAATTCATCGAGCAGGGTGACGTTGTGATATAACGCGGCGAGCGTTTCATCGGGAATTTCAGCGGCGAGGGAAGTTGGATTTGTGAGCGCAGAAGTTCCAGCGCCGATCTTGTTGACGATGACGGGATGATCTTCAGGATAGGATGGGAAGAGTTCGTTTACCTGTTCGGGTGTGAGAGTCTTCAATAATATTGCGCGTTTAATTTCATCATCCATGTTGCCACGCAGCTCATAAGCGAGCATCTTGCCCCAGGTGAGGGTGTTGGAGGGAGTCCACTCTTCGATCACATAATTGGCATTGAGCAAGCCGAGAACTTCATATTCGAGACTCAAGGCTTCCTTATCATGATCCTTGAGATAGGCATTCACGCCCTCCGTGTACGAATTCAGCATGGCTTTGTATTCGGGTTCGAGCGCATCATATTCCTGTTCGGTGATTTCGGTCCAGCCGAGGGTGCGGAGGAATAAATCGGTATCCACTTGTGAATTAAACATTTCAGCGACGCGCCCCGCGCCGATGTGCCTCCAGAAGTCCATCTGCCAGAACCGATCCTGCGCGTGGACGTAGCCCTGCGCGAAGAATAGATCATGTTGTGTGGTTGCATAAATGTGCGGGATGCCCATGTTGTCGCGATAGATATCAACAGTTCCATCAAGACCTGCGAGTTGAATCTCGCCGTCAATTTGCGGGAAGGATTTTGGGGCGATGGTGTTGGGAAGATAGCTCTTGAAGTAAAAACCTCCGCCGCTTCCCAGAAGGATGACGAGAACGAGCAAACCAATCCCTCCGCGCTTCACGTATGTTTTTGTTTTAGACATGACTCCTCGTTATGTTGCTTGAGCCGCCGTCCCCGGCGGCGGGTTGCCGATAAACCTTACGCCGAGGACGGCGTAAGGAGCATAACTGGGTCTGAGATCCCAACTGAGCGATATTCTACTTGATATTCCCAAGCAGACGCGGGAACCAGTACCATAATAAATCCGAGGCGGGTTTGCCGTGAATGGATGCGGATTTATCCTGCAATACAACAGGGGCGAAATAGCCGCGGCTGACGAAACCGCTGACCCACGATCGAGCGTTCATGGCGTTGAACATCGCATCGTAGATGTCCACTTGTTGTTGCAGATCAAGGTTGACCGTGTTGATGTCTGCGTTGGGGCGGTTGAGGGCAGTCCAATCGAAACAGCCGTTACTGCCATTGGGGATACAGCCTGTGGCAGAATAGGTTGAGGAAGGATATGCCAGCGCGAGGATGAATGGCTTGCCAACTTGCGTTTGGATGGGGGCAATGTTGGTATCGAGTAATTTGCCGGCTTCGTTGATCATATCCGCTTTGGTGGGGGAGGCGTTGGGGCTGAGTTTTACAGACCAGAGTAAATAGATCGCATCTACATCTTTGAGCACATTGATGGGCGCCTGAATAACAGTGTTATCATAAGGAATGGCAAACACAATACTGCCATGGAAGTGTTGACGTACTTCGGCGATGATATTTTTCCAGCGTGTTTCGGCGTCGGCGGGGACTCCGCTTGGGTTGCCGTCGGCAAGCTTGCCCGAAGGAATAGCCGGGGCGATCCAGTCGCCGCCGAGGATCACAGCCTGTGAGGCGGATTGAGTCGCCAGATCCGCATGATGGATGATGAAGGCGCGGTAATGGTTGAACCAGTTATCCCACCAGCCTGAGTCGCGCGGGGCGGACTTCCAGAAGTCGTTTGCGTTCACGGTAAAGCGAGGCTGCGGGAACAACGCGACATTTAGGTTCAGCGTGCGCGCTTGCGCGACAGATGCGATCGTGTCAAGCCAGAACGGGTCTTTGCCGGGTTGCGCGCCAAAGACCAATGGATTGTTGCGCGCGTATGCCCATGAGGGCGTGAAGATGATCCAGTTGGAACCGATTGCCTGGATGTTTTGCAGGGCAGGCAATACGAACGTTGGTGTGTTTGGATCATAATAGGATTGGAATTCAACGCCTGCCATGAAGCCTGTGCCGCGTGAGGGGATCGCGGCGGCCACCAATGTTGGGCTGCCAACTTTTGGTGACCATGTCCATTCATTGACGGTATCCACAATATCCTGCGGCGCGAGGGTGGGCGAGATGTTGCGGCCATGCGCGCCAGCGCCGGGTGTTTGCGCGTCGTCGGCTGAGTCGCATTGGGCGTTGCGGCAATAGCGATAACCGAATGAACCGATGATGTTCAGAGGCCCATACAGTTTATATGCCCAGCGATTGTTGCCCTGATTCCACATGGGGATGGGAGGCGTCCAGCCATAGGGATTGAATTGAATGTATATGACATCGCCGCCGATTGTATTTTGCGGCACACTCACTTGAAAGAGGATTGGCGCGTTGGGTCCGGCTTGCCAGGCTTGCACACCATCTTCGATCGTAGTGTTTTGGGCTGGGACGAGCAACCTGCGCGTAAGGTATTGGCCTGTGGATGTGAACTCAGCATTCCAGAATCCATCGCCGAGTGTATATTTGTATTCAAGGTCTGTGCCGGTGGGCAGGAACAATGAAACGGAATAGCGTCCATCTGGCAGCGGCGTCATCACGGGCATACGATCAGCAATCACGCTGAGTCCGCCGCGCAGGTCTGAGAATGTATTACCAAACTGAAGCAGGTTGCCCGCGATGCGGAGCGGCACACCAGGTTGTGTGTTCTGTGGCACAGAAACAGTGAAGATCACGTTCACCAACTGCGCGGCTTTCATTTTGATCTCAACGGGTGTGGTTTGATTCTCTGCAATCGTTGCGCCTTGTTGAAAAGTTTGATACATGCCATCCAACGCGTAGGCTACAAGATTATGCGATCCGCCGCGCAAGCCGATGATCTGAAAACGCCCAGCTGAGTCGGTAAGGACTTGCGCGCCGCCAGCCGTGACCATGATATTGGGAATGGGCGCATTGGTATCTGCATTGAGAACCGTGCCTGAAACATTCCCCGATAACGTGCTGACGGGTTTGTCCGCCCAACTGCTTACCGTGTCAACGAGTTGCGTCGGTCCGTTGATGAGCAACATGCGGTAACGAATATAACCATCCGTGTTTGTGTCTTCGGTGATACGCGCAGCGCCGTGTCGAACATAACGATATTTGATCACGGCTTTATCGGGGATTGGGAGCGTGATCGAGTATGTGTTCGCATCCACGATTGTCATTTGATAATTAACCGGGTTCAATGCCAGCCCGGTCACTTCATCCAGCACGCTGAGCATCAGAACTTCATTGGGCAACAGCGGCTCAGGCAGGCGTACGGTGAACGTCACCTGGGCGCGCGGCGCGGGGGTGGGCGGGGGTCCGCCGGGGCCGGGCGTGTTCGGGGTTCGCGTCGGAAAATCAATCAGCGATATGGCGCATGCCTGACTGCTCAATGCGAGAATGATTATAAATATAAAAAAGTGACGCGAAAAAATGGGATGCGCTTTCATACTCTCTCCTCTTGTGTGATGCTCATACCGTCCCGCAGGTTTCTCGTTCAAATGTTTTCGGACGCAATGAACCTGCGGGACGTTTCCAACTCAGCCAATGCTTGATTCTGTTTCATTAGCCTTATCTTCCTTTTTACGTCGCCCGGCGTAGGCGATGTAGCTCAAGCCGATGCTGACAAAGTATAACAAGGTCATCGGCAGCATTACCAGCCCCATGTTGACCGGGTCCACTGTCGGGGTGACGGCGGCGGCGAGGACCGCGATGATGATAATCGCCAGTCTCCACTGTTGCGCCAGTATGTTTGGTTTGATCAATCCCATCGAAGTGAGAATATATACAACCAGTGGGAATTCAAAGAACAAGCCGATCCATAACATCAAACCGGTTACAAATCCGAAATAATCGCTTGCTGTCCATACTTGTTGGATTTTCGTGAAGCCGCCCAAAAAGGGCAGGGCGGTCGGCAATAACACAAAGTATGTAAAGGCTGCGCCACAGAGGAAAAGTAAAGTTGCGAGCGGAATCCCAGCCAGCCCCATCTTTTTTTCACGGGCTTTCAGCCCTGGCGCGGCGAACAACCAAATTTCAAACACGATATACGGAAGCATAATCATGATACCGCTGGCAAGCGCCACGCGCATGAACACGCTGAGCTCTTCTGTGACCTTAATGGCTTGTAGTTTGTCCAACCCTTCAATGGGGTTGGCTAAATATTCCATCAGCGGAATGGTGAAATAAAAGGAAATACCCACGCCGATCGCCAGCCCAATTACCATGCGCAGAAGATGCATCCGCAGAGCTTCCACATGATCCCATAAACTGGCGCGTGCCTGTGGTTCGGTGGCGAGGCTTGAGAAAGTGTCAATCAGTGGATGGTCTTCCTCGGGGTCCGTGTTCAGAAAACGATAGGCAGCGCGAATTGCACGGAACGGAAAGGCGATGATATTGAAGACCAGCACAAATGGAAATGTAGTCACCCGCCAAAGGGCTTTGAGAAGTTTACGCATTTTGATTCGGGGCTGATGCGCTTCCAACGCCGTCCTCGGCGCTGGATGATTCGCCGCCGGAGACAGCGGCTTGCGCGGTTGCATTGGCAGGAGGAGGTTGAATTGAGTTTTCAGCCTC
>Ga0247727_10013184_pt1 | contig 14001 bp, 8 predicted proteins | sample WisWelCaveWW1625_FD_202498 | JGI IMG/M metagenome (GOLD analysis project Ga0247727, IMG submission 202498) | Biofilm microbial communities from Wishing Well Cave, Virginia, United States - WW16-25 | ecosystem: Environmental > Aquatic > Deep subsurface > Groundwater > Cave microbial mat | place... | reverse complement strand
CCCGCCAGCGACGAGTACAGTTGCACCGGATGCACAGGCAGCGACCAGGCATTCGCCGCGATCCAGCCGCGAGCCAGGTGATCCAGTTGCGCCTCCGTCCCCGGTGGATACCGGATGGCCCACACCACGCCTCCGACAATCCCATGATTGTCGCCGTTAATGAGGCAGCCCAGCCGTCCGATGGCGTAGCCCAGCGCCACGGCCGGGCACACCGCGTCCGCGTAGGCCAGCAGCGATCCCCCCAGCAGCCGCACCGCCAGCGCGCCCGCCGCCATCCCCGCCAGCAGGCCGCCGTAGAAACTCCGCCCGCCTTCCCAAAGCGCGCCCGCCGCCAGGGGTTCGCTATGCACCAGGAGGAACATCGCGCGCGAGCCGAGCAGTCCCGCGCCGATCGCCGCCACGCACCCCCAGTACATCACCCGGCCATCGAGCGAGTCGCCCTCCCGGCGGGCTTGCCAGGGAAGACCCCGAGCCTGCCACACTGCGCACAGCAGGGCCGCCGCGAATGCTGCCGACCAGAGTAACGCCGGGAGTGCGCCCGGCTCCGGCATGGCGTAGCCCGGCATCGCCGCTTTAGGACCGCCTGCGCCTGATGTGCACCAGGACTCCCAGCCCGATCAGGAACGCCGGCGTGTAGCCGAAATTGTAGCTCGAGCAACTGGACCCGGTGCAATACTTAAGCGACAGCGGGCTGAGCGGCGACGTGCAGGCGAAGCCGCGCATCGATTGCAGTTGGCCGTACCGGTCGAACACTCCGCTGCCCAGCGGGCGGCCGCCGTTCCCAAAGAACTCGTTCCCGCCGTTCCCAAACGCCGGCTGCCCGAAGTTGGTGCGGATCGAACCCACCCGCCCCGGCGGAGATTTCAGGAAACCAGGGGCTCCCAGAGATACCTGTAGCTGCAAAGAGGGACGCAGTCTCTGGGTTTGAAACGAACCGATAGCGGACGTCAATGGATCGAAGAACCGGTTGTATTGAAAACCGGAGCCGGCCACTTGCGATCCAGGCAAGTTGAACTGTCGCACCGGAGCAAACTGGATGTTGGAGTTCTCCGAGAAAAGAGCCGCCAGCGCGATCAGGCCGCCGAAAATGTTGACATCACGGAGTCCGAGAACCCTGCCGCCCCCCCCGTCGAGATAGCCGGAGCCGCCGTCGAAACCATGACCTCCGCCGCCATCGTAAGCGCCTTCCTGGGACCCGTCTTCGGCATACTCCTCCGCTGGATACAGCCCCGAGGGATCGCGGTACTCCAGCGGATTCCCCAGCGCGAATTCGTACGGATTCACAGCGCGAGGATCGATGCCCGGCGCCGGATCCCGCGAGAGGAACCGCGCCGAGGCGCCGTCATAGTAGCGCGCGCGCATGTAGTAAAGCTGCGTCGCGCCTTCCTGCATCACGCCGAACGCACCATGGAAAGTGAATGGATTCTCGGTCGTGCCGGTGCGCGCCACCGTCTCGCCGTAGGGCGTCACCACCCAGGTGTCGGTGACGGCGCCCGCGTCGTCGGTCAGGAAACTGGTCGAAGCGTTCTCGTCGAAGTGATAATAGCGCCGCGCGCCGCTGGACTCCACGGCTTGTAGCACCGTGCCATCCGGCAGGTAAATGTAGTAGCGCTGGTCCGCGCCACCGGATCGGACCACGTCCACGGTCGGTTGCGCGTTGGCATAATTCAGGACGTAGCTTCGCGTCACGCCGCCACTGTTGCGGGACACTCGCTGCCCCAGCCCGTCATAAGTGAACGTCGCCGATCCGTCCGCGCCGGTGTAAGCCGTCAGACGCGAAGCCAGATCCCAGGTGTATGTCCGTATCCCGTCGGATGTCAGCCGCCCCAGGGCGTCGTAGGTGGATCCGACGACCTGGTGCGCGGCATCGTAAGCGAACGGCGCTGAGCCATTGGCGACATCCGGTGCAGGCGGCGCCGTCCGGTCCACGCTGGTCACCTGGCCGGCGGCGTCGCGCCGGATGGTGATTGTCGAGATCGTGGTCCCCCCGCGTGTGATGCGGGTGGACGCCAGCCGCGCGTTGCGGTCATACGTGTATTCCTCCCGCACGCCGTTGGGCCGAGTGAGCGCGGTCAACTGCCGAGCATCATCGAAGGTGAGCTCGGTGAGGCCGCCAATCCAGTCGGCAACGCGCGTCAGCAGCCCGCGGGCGTCATAGGTGTAGCGCACGGTCTTGCCGGCAGCGTAGGTCACCGACAGGATGCGCCCGGCGTCGTCACGCTCGATTTGCAGCCCGTTGGAAGTCACGATGCGCCCGGCGCGATCATAGGCCAGCGACAGGTTCGCCGCCGTGGTCAGCCGGTTGGCTGCGTCGTAGGTGTAGGCAAGGTCGATGCTGTCGGAGTATTGCGCCCGCGTCAGACCGCCGCCTGCGTAGGTGAACTGCACCGATCCCAAACTAACGGCGCGGCCCGCCGACCGCCCGCTCGACTGTCGGCCGGCCGGGGACGCTTGCGGCGCCGCCGTGGTGTCCGGCAGGTCGATGCGGCTCACCCGGTTGCCCTGGAAGGAGAACGATGTGGCTCGCCCCAGAGGGTCCACGCTCGAGGTCATACGCCCCGCCGGATCGTAGCGCCGCAGCCAGGCGCTTCCATTGGGGTCCACAATCCTCGAGATCGCCCCCAGGTCGGTGCGCTCCAGTGTCGTGGTGATGCCGCCCGGGATCTCCAGGCCGCGGATCTGCCCCCGAAGGTCGTAGGTGGTTCGCGTCGTCCGCCCCAGAGGATCGGTGGAGGTGAGCGGCCTGCGCATGCTGTCGTAGGTAGTGTCGTAGTTCTCGCCGCCCGGTGTGTTCAGCCGCGTCACATCCCCGCGCTTGTCGCGGGTGAATCGCACGATGCGACCAAGTGCGTCGGTTACCGACACCAGCCTGTCCTCGCGATCATAAGCGAACGTTGCGCCCTTACTGGCGCCGTCCACCGCCGAAGTCAGCCGGTTCTGCGCATCGTAGGCGAAGGCGATCCGGTTCCCGGCAGGATTGGCGATGCTTTGCCGACGCCCCGCGCTGTCATAGGTGAACCGCGTGGTCTTGCCCAGTGGATCGGTGACCGACGACAGCCGGTCGTTGGTGTCATAGGCCGACGTGGTCGCCGCCCCAGTGGGATCGGCCACCGAGCGCAGATTGTTGTTGTCGTCGTAGCTGAACGTCGTGGTATTGCCGCCCGGCGCGGTGCGCCGCACCAGGTTGTTGCGGGAATCGTACAGGAACCGCTGCGACTGGCCGCCTGGCAGGAGGAGCTCCGTCAGCCGGTAGGCGGAGTCGTAGACGTATCGCGTGGCTTCGCCCGCATCGCTGCGCGTCGACGCCAGCGTCCCGTCGGTGTTATAGGTCCGCGTGGTTACGCCGCCGGTGGGATTCGTCACGGCTTCGATCTGGCCGCGCTGGTTGTAGGTCGCTTTCCAGGTCTTGCCAGCGTGGTCTGCGTACTCGGTCAGGTTGCCGCGCTCATCGTAGGTGAAGCGCGTGCTCGTCCCGTCGGCGAAGCTCACGGTGGCGAGATTCGAAAAGTTGAAACCGCCCTGCGTCTGTGAGGCATAGGTGGCCCGGGTGGTGTTGCCGAGTTCGTCGGTGTAGGAAGTCGGCAGACCTGTGGCGTCGTCCCAGGTCCCCGCAATGCGGTCGCCCAGCCGGTTGGTGACCCCGGTAGGGCGGTTGTTGGAGTCATAGGTGATCGACAGAGCCAGCCCCATCGCATCGATGTAGCGCGTCAGGTTCAGCGCGGCGTCGTGCGCGTGCGCGAAGGCCGCTCCCGAAGGTTGCGTCACCGCGGCGTTGCCCGTGGTGGCCGGATACTCCACCAGCCGGACGTTCCCCTGGCTGTCCGTCTGCCGGAACACGCGGCCCCGGGGGTCAAAATCGCTGGTCACGGGTTTGTTGCCGGCCGGCCGCGTTTCCACCGAGAGCAGCGAGGTCAGCCCGCCGGCCGTCGTGTAGGTGTAGAGTGCCTTTTTTCCGTTGGCGTCGGTGAACGAGGCCAGGTTTTCTCCGGAGACCTCATAGGAAACCGTGCGCCCGGACTGATCGCCGGCCCGCACCAGCCGCCCGCCGGCGTAGGTGAAAGTGAGCGTGCGTCCCACGCCATCGGTCACCCGTGCGGGTCCGATGTTGCCGGCCTCCGGGGTGACGGTCAAAGCGTTGCCGTTGCGGTCCTCGATCCGGATCAAAGCGCCGGTGGCGTTGAACGTGTAGATCAGGTTCGAGGCCGGGTCGTAGAAGCGGTAATCCGACCCCGCGGAAACCAACTGGTAGGGCGCGCGTTCCCGGCCCGCCAGTTGCCAGACCCCGCCGCTTTGGGTGAAGGCGACGGCAACGCCGCGAAACAGCCGCACGGTTGCGTTGGTCCCGCTGACGGCCATCCTGGCGTCGAAATTGTGCATCCAGTTCGCTCCCACGGCGCTCGTGAAACCGTTAGCCCGCAAATAGGAGGCGTAGTAGCGATGCAGCCGCAGCGGCAGCGGTCCGCCCAGCACCAGGTCGACCACGTCATCGTATCCGAACAGCTCGCCCGTGGCCGTCGAAACCGGATCGCCAAAATGCCCGCCGTAGGAGGTGGTGTAGAACGTGCGAGGCCCGCTCGGTCCCGGCGTCGGTGGTGGCGTGGTGCCGCCGCCCGTTCCCGTGGCGATCAGGCTGCCCGTCTCAAGGTTTCCCGGAAAATCGGGGTTGCAGATCGCCCCGATCCGAAGGGAGGAGGAGAGGTTGCCGGTTCCCGTCACCGTCAGGTCCAGGGTGAAATCAAATGGTTGGTTGCTGCCTTGATTGAATCCGGAAGCCGAGATCCCGTTGAGCTGAATCCCTGATCCCAACACCTGGGCGGCAAAGCGCACTCCGGGAGGCCAGGAGACTGAGGTCGCCCGCGCCGGATACATGGCCGTGAATCGGACTCCGACGGTCCGTGTCCCAAGATTGAGAGAGGAGTTGCTGAGCTTGAACATGTCGCCGGGGCAGGCCTGCGCCGCCTGGACGAGAAGGAGAGAAACGACCGCCGTACTGGTGATCCCGTGGGAGTATTGATGAAGAATGCGCATGGCCGCCTCCTATCTCACCGCGACTGTGATATCCGGCTGGCTCGTCGCCGCGCCGGCGCTTAACACCACGGGCACGTTGCCGCTGGGCGCCTCGGCCGGAATCCTCGCGTTCACCTGGAGCACGCCCGCCACCAGCCCCGGGGCAGCGCCCGCGTAAAGTATTTCCGCGGCGATCCCGCCGATGCGCACGCCGATCGTCGCCAGCGGCTTGGGGAACACCGCCGCCGCGATTCGGCCGTCCACCCCCGGCGGGTCCGTCTGCCCCTCGCCGGTTCCGTAGAGAACCACGACAGAGCCTTTGTCCGCCGGGTTCTCCGGCGTGTTCACCGAGCTGTCCTGATTCAGGAATGCGCCCCCGCCTTTCCCCGAGGAGTTGAAGGAAAACAACGCCGGCGCCGCCGCTGCTACCGGCACCGCCACCGCTGCTGATCGCCGGCCCTGGTACTCCACCACCATCTGCGTGCTGGCGCGGCCGGCCACCGAGTAGGGTACGATCACGCTGGTCTGTCCGGCCGAGGCGTACACCACGGGCGCCGGAACACTGTCAAAGTACACCGTGGTCTCGCCGATGTAGGTGTCCAGGAAACCCGCCGGCGTCAACCCCAGTCCCGCCAGCGTCCCGGGCCCGATGCCGGTGCCGAACAGCGTCACGATCTCGCCCGCCGCCACCGCCCCGCCCACGAAGCTCGCGGCGTTCACAACGCCCGCCGCGGTCGCCACCGGAGCCGCGCCCGCTGTCGCGGTCGTCACCAGCCGTCGCAGCAGGTTGCCCGCCTTGTCGTAGCTGTAGGCGATGGACTTGCCGTTCGGATACACTGCACGCACCAGGCGGCCGGCCTCGTCGTAGGTGTAGTTGGTGGTTTGTGCCAGCGCCAGCCCGGCCCAGCACAGTGCTATTCCCCAGATGGAACGTAGATTCATCGTATCCTCCGTTCGATTGAGAAAATAGTATCAGATTCCGCGCCCCCGTCGGGTGTACCATCAACTCAAGGAGACTACGGTGAAACTCATTCTATGCGTGTTGATACCGCTGTTAGAGGCGCAGGATACCGAAACCAAGGTCCAGATGAAGGACCTGCCGCGCGCGGTTCAGGCGGCTGTGAAGGAGCAGAGCAAGGGAGCCACGTTGGTGGGACTTGCCAAGGAACAGGAAGGAACCACGATCCGCTACGAGGCCGAGATGAAAGTGAATGGCCGCACCCGCGACGTCACCTTCGACGAAGCCGGCAAGATCGTCACCGTCGAGCAGGAAGTCGACATTGCCGGCATCCCGGCGCCGGCTCGGGCCGCCATCCAGAAATCCGTTGGCAAAGGCAAGCTCGAGTTGGTGGAAACCGTTACCGCCGGTACGACCACGTACTACGAAGCCCACATCCATTTTGACGGCAAAGAAGTGGAAGTCAAAGTGGACGCCCACGGCCAGACCGTGAAGTGATTCGACGGCCCGGTTCGCGATACAATCAAACCCTGAACCCACAGGAGGGGTACACCAAGTGAATCGCTTTTTCCTAATCGCCCTGGCTGCCGCGAGCGCCCTCGCCGTGCAGGCCCAGACCGCCAACCCGCTCAGCACGGAGGCCAAGCAGTCCTACACCGCCATCAAGAACAACCTCACCCGGATGGCCGAGAAGATGCCCGAGGAGCACTACGGTTTCCAGCCGGTCCCCGAGATCCGCACCTTTGGACAGTTGGTGGCCCATGTAGCCGATTCGCAGAGCCGCGCCTGCTCCGCCGCGATGGGCAAGCAGAAGCAGCTCGGCGCCGCTTCCAAGACCTCCAAAGCCGACCTGGTCGCCGCACTCGCGGAATCATTCGCCGATTGCGACGCCGCCTTTGACGCGCTCACCGATGCTGCCGCCGTCGAAATGATCACGGGCCCCCGCGGCCAGCGATCCAAGCTGGGAACGCTGGCCGGCGTCACCACGCACAGCAATGAAGAGTACGGCTATATGGCCGTGTACATGCGGCTGAAGAACATCGTGCCGCCTTCCAGCGACCGCGCGGCGGGCAAAAAGTAGCTACTTCTTCCATTCAGGTAACCGCCCGGGCGTGGGCGGCGCTCCGGCTGCGTCCAGTTGTTTCTCCAGCGCCCGGATGTCGGTTTCCACCAACCGCCGCAGCTTGGGGATCTCCACGGCCAGATCGTCGGAGGCAATCTGGTAGTTCTCCATCGCCGCGCGCGGCGGCCGGGCCGTGGTCTGCCGCAGCGATCCCGACACCGCCTGCACTCGTTCGGAGATGGATATCCGAGTCGCCTCGTTGCGGGCCCGCATCACCGTGTCCCCGCGCAGCGAGCGGCTGATCTCGCCCAGCCGCTTCTCGACCACGCGCGCCTCCTCGCGCAGCTTGGGCGGCAGCGCCGGCGTGGCGTCGATCGCCCGCCGGATTGCTTCCAGACGCGTGCGCGATTCCGTGGCCGACTGCTCGGCCGCTGCCAGCGCCTTTTGCAACCGCGCCAGCCTTTCCTGGAACTCCGCCAGCGCCAGCCGGTCCTCCCGGGTCGACACGCCTTCGGGCACTACCTCGAAGCTCTCTGAACCCGGCAGCGGCGTCAGTACACCATCGACGCGCTTGGCCATCGTCACCGTGTACTTTCCGGGAGCCACCAGCGCGCCCGCTGGCGCCCGGAACCCGAATCCTCCTCCGGCAGCCTCATCGCCGCCGCCACCGGCGCCACCACCACCACCGCCGGAATCATCACCTCCACCGCCCGCGCCGCCACCGGCTCCGCCGCGACCGCCACCGCCGCCTCGGCCACCGGCTGCTCCACCTCCGCCGCCGCCAAAACCCGTGGGTGGACCGCCGCCCGCAGTCGGAGCCGGGCCCCGCAAATCCCACGCCACACGCACCATACCGCGTGTCGCCGGAGCCTCCAGCCGTCGCACCACCTTGCCGGCCGCGTCGCTGATCGTCATCACGACCGCCGCCGGCTCTTCCTCGGCTTCCGCGCGCAGTTCTTCCGGAGTCGGATACGGCGGCGTCTCGCCCTTGCGCGACGCCTCGCGCTCGCGCTGCTGCCGCGCTTGCCGCTTGGTGCGCGCGGCCTCCTTCAAGTGATAGGTGATCACCGCGCCCAGCGGCGGATTCGGCGCCGTGAAGAACGCCTCGCCCTGGAATCCCTTGCCGCCTCCGCCCAGCGGCGCCGCCGGAATGTAGGACAGCGCGTTCTTTACGGGAAACAGCGCGCTCTCCTGCTTCAGCATTTCCGCCGTCGCCGCCCGCAGCGGTGTGTAGTCGTCCAGGATGTAAATGCCGCGCCCGAAAGTCCCCAATACCAGATCGTTCTCGCGCTTCTGGATCGCCAGGTCTCGGACCTGGATCGTAGGCAGCCCGCCGCCCAGCTTGATCCACTTCTCCCCGCCGATGGGCGTGAAGTACAGCCCGAACTCCGTCCCCGCGAATAGCAGCTTCGGATTCACGTGATCCTCGGCCAGCGCGTACACGGCGCCGTTCTCCGGCAGATTCCCCGATACCGAGACCCAGCTCTTTCCTCGGTCCGTGCTCTTGATCAGGTACGGTTTGAAATCGCCGTTCTGGTGATTCTCGAACACCACGTAGACCGTGCCCGCATCGTGCTGCGAAGCCACGATCCGCGCCGCGTAGGAGTCCGGCGGCACTCCTTCGATCTTGTCGATCTTGCGCCAGGTTTTGCCGCCGTCCTCGGTCACTTGCACCAGCCCGTCGTCGGTGCCCGCGTAGATCAATCCCTCCTGTTTGGGCGATTCCGCGACCGCCGACAGGTTCCCGTACAGCGCCGTCGAAACGTGCTTCTGCACCGCGTCCGGACCCCACACCTTGCCCATCACCGGAAGCTGGTTGCGATCCAGTTGCCGCGACAGGTCGCCGCTCACCGCGCGCCAGCTATCGCCGCGATCGTCGCTGCGATACAACCGCTGTGCGCCAAAGTACAGCCGCGTGTTCGAATGCGGGCTGATCAGCAGCGGCGAATCCCAGTTCCATCGCAGCGGCGGATCGTCCTTGGCCGGCTGCGGCTTGATGGAAACGCGCTCGCCGGTCCGCCGGTCGAATCGCACCAGCCCGCCGTTCTGCAAGGTGGCGTAGACGGTGTTGGGATCCTTCGGGTCCACGCGCGTGTGGAAACCGTCGCCGCCGTTGGTGACGAAACAGTCGGAGTTGGCGATGCCGTGCGCGTTCTTGGTGCGCGCCGGACAGCCGAAGCTGAAGTTGTCCTGCGTGCCTCCGTAGACGTTGTAGAACGGCGTCGCTTCGTCCACCGCAACGTCGTAAAACTGCGGGATCGGCAGGTTCGCCTTGAAGATCCAGTTCTCCCCCTTGTCGAAGGATTCATACACGCCGCCGTCGCACCCCACCAGGTAGTGGCTGTTGTTCTTCGGATCGATCCAGATCTCGTGATTGTCGACGTGCTTGTTGCGGCTCGGCAGCGACGCCAGCGTCCGGCCGCCGTCGTTGGACACCATGATGTTCACGTTCATGACGTAGACGCGATCCGGATTCACCGGATCCACGACGACGTGCGAGTAGTACTGCCCTTGCGAGTCCGAGCTGTTCCGCCGCTCCCAGGTCACGCCGTTGTCAGAGGACCGGTAGAGCCCGCCGCGACCTTCGCCCGCCTCCACTTGCGCGTAGATGATGCTGGGATTGGACGGCGCATATGCCATCCCGATCCGGCCCAGCTCGCCCGCCGGGAGGCCGCTGGTCACCCGGCTCCACGTCTTGCCGGCGTCAGTGGAGCGCCACACCGCGCTCTCCGGTCCGCCGTGGATCAGCGTGTAGTAGCGTCGCTGGCGCTGGTGCGTCGCCGCCAGCAGGATGTCCGGATTGCGCGGGTCCAGAATCACCTCGGCGACTCCGGTGTACTCGCCCACCTTGATCAGGCTGGTCCAGGTCTTGCCGGCGTCGGTGGATTTGAACAGCCCGCGATCGCCGCCGCCCTTCCACAGCGGGCCGGGCGCAGCCACATAGACGACGTTCGAGTCGCGTGGATCGATGCGGATGCGCGCGATGTGTTCGGACTTGCGCAACCCCATGTTGCGCCACGTCCGGCCGCCGTCCTCGCTCTTGTAGACTCCGTCGCCGTAGGAGACGCTGCGCTGGTTGTTGTTCTCTCCCGTGCCCACCCACACCACCGACGGATTCTTCGGATCCAGCACCACCGTGCCGATCGAGTACGATCCCTGGCTGTCGAACACTGGCGTCCACGAGGTTCCGTTATTGGTTGTCCGCCACACCCCGCCCGAAGCGGCGGCGGCGAAGTAGTGGTTGGAATCGTCCGGATGCACCGCGAAACCCACGATCCGGCCCGATGTGAACGCCGGCCCGATCCCGCGCAACCGCAGCCCGCTAAACGTGGCCGCCGTCATGGGATCGTCGCCGGCGCGGCGGGCTTCTTCGGGTTCCTGGGCCGCGGCCAGGGTGAGACACAACAGAAGCGGAAGCAGTTTCATGCAGGGGAGTATATCAACTCCCGTGGAGTCGTCGTAAGATATCCAAGATGATCCTCACACGCCGACTCTTTCTTGCCACCCCGGCCGCCGCCTTCGCCGCCAAGCGCGGCCCCATGATGGTCTACTTCGGAACCTACACCCGCGGCGCGAGCAAGGGGATCTACGTCTCCCGCTTCGACCCGGCCGCCGGCAAACTCAGCGCGCCCGAGCTGGCCGCCGAAACTTTGAATCCTTCGTTCCTGGTGATTCATCCCGCCGGCCGTCACCTCTACGCCGTCGGCGAGATGTCCGGCGCGCAAGGCCAGCCCGGCGGCAGTGTCAGCGCTTTTGCCATCGACTCCGCCTCCGGCAAGCTATCCCAGATCAACCAGCAGCCCTCCGGCGGCGGCGGTCCCTGCCACATCAACATCGACCGCGCGCGCCGCCACGTGCTCATCGCCAACTACGGCGGCGGCAGCATCGCCGTGTTCCCGCTCGCCGCCGACGGAAGTCTGAAGCCCGCCAGCGCGTTCGTGCAGCACCGCGGCCCGGTCTTCGATGCCAAGCGCCAGGGCGGCCCGCACGCCCACTCCATCCACGTCGACAAGGGCAACCGCTTCGTGCTCGCCACGGACCTGGGGCTGGATAAGGTGCTGGTCTATCGATTCGACGCCGCCCGTGGGACGCTCACCCCCAACGAACCGGCCTTCGCGTCGCTGAAGCCCGGCGCCGGCCCGCGGCACTTCGCTTTTCATCCGAGCTTTCGCTACGCGTATGCGATCAACGAGATCACCTGCACCGTGACCGCATTTGCGTACGACGCCCGCCGCGGCGTCCTCAGCGAGCTGCAGACGATCACGACGCTGCCCGGACCTGTCCAGCAAGGCTTCTCGACTGCCGAGGTGCAGGTGCATCCTTCCGGCAAGTTTCTCTACGGCTCCAACCGCGGGCACGACTCCATCGCCGTGTTTCGCATCGACCGAAGCCGAGGCACGCTCACTCCGGTCGAGCACGAGCCCACCCAGGGGCGGATGCCCCGGAACTTCGGCATCGATCCCACCGGCCGGTTTCTGCTCGCCGCCAACATGAATTCGAATTCTGTCGTGGTGTTTCGAATCGATCCGCGCACCGGCGCTCTCGATCCCACGGGTGAGAAACTCGAGGTTCCTACCCCCGTCTGCGTCAAGTTCCGCGTGTAGGGTGGGCTTCAGCCGGCTTCACAGCAGCGCAGTATCCAGCCGGTCTTCTTCCGCCGGCGCCGCCACCGGCTCCGCCGGTCCTTCCCGCAGAAACGCCAGCAGCGCTTCCTGCGATCCGTCGAAGAAGCAGTCCACCAACTCCTTGACGGCGATCCGCCGCAGCGCGTCTCGCTCCTTCAGCGGCGCATAGACGAAAGCGCGGCCGCTCTTGCGCCGGCCCACCGCCTCCCGGCGCACCAGCCGGTCCAGCACCGTCATCACCGTGGTGTAGGCCAGATGACGATTCTCCGTCAGCACTTCGCGGACGTCTTTCACCGTGCCCTCGCCCAGGCGCCACAACGCCTTGAGGCACTCCAACTCGAGTGGCGGCGGGATATCGCGCGGCGAGGCCGGCTGGCGCATGTTAGTCCTTGCCCAGCGCCTGTTGCAGACGCTCGCCGAAGGGCGATGACCGCTCGGTCCGGGCGGACGGGGGAGCCTCGGCTCGAGGCGCGGCCTCGCGTTCGGGCGCGCCTTCCAGGTACTTGTCCTTCTTCAGCACCATCCGGTCCAACGCCGGATTGATGCTCGTCCAGTTGCCGCTCACTTGCCGGTCCCGCACCAGCGCCATGCGCATGGCCTCCATCTTCGAGTCCAGATTATCCAGATGGTGCAGCAGCAGCGCCTCGGGGAACATCGGCACTTTCGGCGAGCCGAACTCCAGCGTCCCGTGATGACTCACGATCAGGTGCTCCACCAAGGTCCGCAGCCGCGGCGGAAACTCCGGCAGCGCCGCGATCTTCTCGTCCACCAGCCGCAGTCCGATCACGATGTGCCCCAGAAGCTGTCCGACGTCGCTGTAGCCGAAGCTGCGGTCGTAGATCAGCTCGTGGATCTTGCCGATGTCGTGCAGCATCGCCCCCGTCAGCAGCAGGTCCGCGTCGATCCCCGGATAGTGCGCCGCCGCCGCCTGGCACAGACGGCATAGCGAGATCACGTGCTCCAGCAGTCCCCCCAGCCAGGCGTGATGGATCACCTTGGCCGCCGGAGCCATCCGGTAGCGCCGCTCGATCTCCGGGTCGCCCAGCACCGCCTCCATGAGCGCTTTCAAATGCGGATTGTGGAACCCCGCCACCATCCCCCGCAGCTCCGACATCATCTCACCCGCGTCCCGTTCCGAGGTCGGGAAGTAGTCGATGAAATCGGACCCGGCCACTTCGGTCTTGGTCAGCTTGTGGATGGTGAGCTGCGGCCGGTTCTGGTGAACTTGCAGGTAGCCGCGCACGTGCACGAAATCGTTGCGCTCGATCAGGTCGATCACGTCGGCGGCGTTGTCCCACATCTTGGCGTCCAGCGCGCCGGTGCGGTCCCCCAGCGACAGCGACAGGTACGGCTCGCCAGTCTTCTTGGTCCGCACGTCCTTGTGCTGAACCAGGAACGTGCCGCTCACCATCTGGTTCGGCTCAAGCTCGCTGACGTAGGGGGATTTCACTTGGACGTGCTTTTGGGAACCGTCTTGGTTAACGGGATCGGGACCATCCACAGCAGCCGCCGGCGCCGCGGCTGGCTGGCCACTTCTTCCTTGGTCACCGTCTCCGGCTTCAGTTGCAGCGGATCGCTCCAGGTGGTGTTCTTGCCCGGCGCCGCGGCGGTGTCTGTGAATCCGTTCTTGATCTCCAGAAACGCTTCGGCGCGGAGTTGCGTGAGGTACTCGCGAACCTTCGGCTGGTAGAGCGGCCCGTACATCCGCTCCATGACCTCGTTCTCCACTTCCTCGAACGACGCCTGCCCGGCCTGGTGCTTCTCCTCCAGCTTCAGAATCAGCCAGCCGTTGGGAAGCTGGATCGGATCGGTCACCTCGTTGCGGTTCAGTTTGAACACCAGCTCCTCGATGTCCTTGCGCAGTTCGCCGCGCTTGGCCGGATTCAGGGCCCCGTAGTCCTGCGCCGTCACCGCGTCGGAGTTGTCCCGCGCCAGTTCGGGGAACTTCTCGCCCTTGCGCGCCCGCGCCACCAAGTCCTTGGCCTTTTTGTCCGCCGCCGCCGTTGCCGCCGCGTCCTTGCCTTCGGTCGAGATCAGGATCTCGCGGAGGAACACCCGCTCCTCGCGCACGAAGTCTTTCTTGTGGTCCTCGTAGTATTTCAACTGCTCCGCGCGCGGGATGTTGATCTTGCCGCCCACTTCCTGCCGCAGCACCCGCTGGGTGAGCATGTTGTTCTTCATTTCGCTCTTGAAGTCTTCCAGGGGCATGCCGGTTTGCTCTCGTACCAGCGCCTGGAACTTGTCGTCGTCGGCCACCTTGCTTTGCCGCTTGAAATCGGCGATCTGCTTACTCACCTCGGTGTCGACGTTGATGCTCAGCTCTTTGCCCTTTTGGATCAGCAGCAGGC
>Ga0247727_10013183_pt1 | contig 14001 bp, 16 predicted proteins | sample WisWelCaveWW1625_FD_202498 | JGI IMG/M metagenome (GOLD analysis project Ga0247727, IMG submission 202498) | Biofilm microbial communities from Wishing Well Cave, Virginia, United States - WW16-25 | ecosystem: Environmental > Aquatic > Deep subsurface > Groundwater > Cave microbial mat | place... | reverse complement strand
ACGGCTACGTTGCCGAGACGGTGGGCGGGCAGCGTTACGCGGCGGTGAAGCGCTATATCCGCGAGAATGCGGACGTTATGCCACGGGCGAAGAGCAGCCATGGCCTTGAGGCCGTGGAGATTCACTGTTCACTTCGATGGTCACGGTATCTACGCTGATCTGAGCAAGTCCAAACTCGCTGACTGGGCCGCGGCGTTATCGAGCGTCACGCTCGGTGCCGAGAAAACCGGCAAGCACGGCTATCTCCTCTTCGAGCACCCGAGCGAAGACAAGGTGCGTCCCGTCGATGGCCAGACGCTGGGACAGCTTCTCCACGATGCTGGCACACCCATCCTCGTCCTTAACGCCTGCCAATCCGCCATGCACGAAGCCGCCGCAGCTTCCCAAGCGACTCACGGCATCCATGACGAAATCCGTGCGATCGGCTCGCTTGCGCAAGCCGTCATCGACCAAGGTATTCCCGCCGTCCTCGGCATGCGCTATAGCGTGTATGTCGTCACCGCCGCTCAGTACATTGGCCAGCTCTATGCCGCCCTGGCGAAGGGGCGTAGCTTTGGTCAGGCCGCCACCGAGGGGCGCAAGTATCTCCAACTCAACCCCGACCGCTGGGTTGGCCTCCAGCCATGCCCGCTTCGGGATTGGTTTGTTCCCGTCGTATACGAGGCCTCGCCCATCGAGCTTTTTCAAGTTGGACAGCCCGCCGCGTTGGGTGAGCAGCCGGAGCCGGACCCCGTTCTGCGCAATCGTGCTCTGTTGCGCTACGTCCCCGAAGAAGGCTTCGTCGGGCGCGATGAAACCATCTTGGCTTTGGACCGCGCCTTCGACAGCCATCGCGTCGTCCTCCTTCACGCTTATGCCGGGCAAGGGAAAAGCTCCACCGCCGTTGAGTTCGCCCGCTGGTACTCCATCACCGGTGGGCTAGGCGAACAACCTCGCGTCTTCCTCGCCTCCTTCGAGAGTCACACCGACCTCAACGATCTGCTCAACCAGATAGGCCAGTCGTTTTCCGCGTTGCTGGAGTCTCGAGGCAAGGCTTGGAGTGCCATCAATGACCTCGTCGAGCGCATTGCGAAGGTTAAAGAAATCCTCCGCGACTTCCCTATCCTCTGGATCTGGGATAACGTCGAACTCGTGGCTGGCTTCCCGGAAGGTACAGAGTCGCAATGGGCTGCCGCCGAGCAGAGTGACCTCCGCGATTTTCTCAAGCAGCTCAAGCTCGACTCCGCCAGCAAGGTTAAAATTCTTCTTACCTCCCGACGGGACGAACGGAAGTGGCTCGGTGGTATTCCTCATCGCATCGCCATGCCTCGCATGAGGAACTCCGATGCCGCCAAACTTGCCCTCAAATTGGGTGAAGAGAAAAACTCAGTCCATCGGAAATTGCTGACTGGCAGCCGCTGCTTGATTACTGCCGCGGCAACCCGCTCACGCTTCGCGTTCTAGTTGGCCAGGCGCTCAGAGAGAGCATTCGTGGCGAGGAACGGATCAAGGACTTTGTGGAAGCCATTCGCAGCGGTGAGCAACAGATCGAGGATACCGACGAAAAGGAGGGTCGCGACAAATCCCTCGGTGCCTCACTCGACTACGGCTTCCGCCATGCGTTCAAGGACGATGAGCTATCCATCATCGCCCTGCTCCATCTCTTTCAAGGTACGGTCTATGTCGACGTCCTTTACGCGATGGGTAACGTCGACGACCACGCCCTGCCGGAGCTGAAGGGCAAGAACAAGGAGCATCTCACCGATCTCCTAGAGCGCGCCAAGGACACTGGTCTGCTCACCCAAATTGGCCCGGCCTACTTCATCATCCATCCTGCGCTGCCGTGGTTCCTCCGCCAGCTCTTCGCCCGACACTATGACGGACAAGGTGGTCGTTCGACCGCCCAGGTCGCTCTTCGAGCCTTGGTGGAGGCTGTTGGCGAATTGGGCGAATACTATCAACGGAAGTTCAACGAGGGAAATCAAGGCGTCATCGACTTACTGGAACTGGAGGAAGTCAACCTCCTCCACGCTCGCCGCCTTGCTCGTCGGAACCAGTGGTGGCATGAGATTATTTCCTGTATGCAGGGTCTTCGGATGCTTTACACATACCAAAGCCGAATGGCGGAATGGGCTAGGCTGGTTTCGGAAATCGTCCCCGGCTACTGCACCATCGACGACGAACCCATACCCGGTCGTGAGGATCAATACAGCCTGGTCATGGAATACCGCATCCATCTGGAGAGATGTCATGAGCGCAATCTCGCCAAAGCCCAAGTACTTCAGCAAGAAGTTATCAAATGGGATCGTCAGCGAGCCGCTGCCACCCTAGCGCTGCCCGCGGATGCATCGTTGGATGACGAACAACGCTATTGGCTGCGGACGCTGGCTGCGTCGCTCGAAAACATGGGCCAAATCCTACAGGAGGGAGCAGGCGATGCTGAGTGTATTCAGCAGTATCAGGAGTGCATCCGCATACTTCAGTGCATCGGTGACAAGGCTGGTGAGGCCACTGCTGAATACAACCTCGGCTTTGCTTACAAGGATCTTCTCGTCATCCGAGACCTCGATGCTGCCGAGGCTGCTTACCAACGTAGTTTGGACCTGTTCGATCCCAAAGACGCTTTCAAACGCAGTGGGTGCATCAAGCAAATCGGCACGGTGCATCACGAGCGATTCCGCGATGCTCGCAATCGCAAAGAGCCGGCGGAGACGTGGCTGCGTCACGCTCAGGCAGCAGAAGAACATTACCTTCAGGGGCTGCGACTTTGCCCGAAGGATGCTTTGACTGTTCTCGGTCCGATACACAACTCATTGGGCAATCTCTACCTCGAAATCGGCCAACTCGACAACGCCCGCAAGCATTACGAGCTGGACGCGCAGTATGAGGAAAAGGCCGGCAATCGCTTCGGTGCTGGTCAAACGCGCTTCAGCATGGCCTTGATGTATGCTCGGGCGTCAGAAAAGGAAGGCCAGCTGCTCCAACGGCGCGCCAGCCTCCTTCGCGCGCGGGCTTACGCCGAAGCCGCCTTGCGCGACTACCAGTGCTACCAGGGTCGCGCCGCCGCAGATGAAGCCAACGCCCAACGCCTCCTCGACAAAATCGATCAAGTACTCGCGAAGCTACCGCAGTAGGTGTATCCAGCTGGTTCGCGTGGCTTGACGGGCGTCGGTGCTTCCCATAGACTACCTCAAACAGAAGAGCGTCCACGGTCCACAGTCGATAGTCCATGGATTTGAATCGACGGGGTTTGGCTGGGGACAGTGGACTATGGACTGTGGACGAATCAGGAGTTACCTATGGCACGGGATTTGAGATGGAATAGTCGGACGATTCTGGACGGGCCGTCGCGAGCGCCGGCGCGGGCGATGCTGAAGGCGATGGGTCTGACCGATGCGGATCTGGCCAAGCCGATGGTCGGGATCGCCAACACGTGGATCGAGACGATGCCGTGCAACGTGCATCTGCGTCGACTGTCGGAAAAGATCAAGGAAGGCGTGCGGGCGGCGGGCGGGACGCCGATCGAGTTCAATACGATCGCCATCTCCGACGGGATCACCATGGGTACGGAGGGGATGAAGACGTCGCTCATCAGCCGCGAGGTGGTGGCTGACTCGATCGAGCTGGTGGCGCGCGGACATTACTTCGATGCGCTGGTGGCGATCTCGGGTTGCGACAAGACGATCCCCGGCACGGTGATGGCGCTCTGCCGGCTCAATGTGCCGTCGCTCATGATCTACGGTGGATCGATCGCGCCCGGGCAGCATGGCGGCTGCGACGTGACGATCCAGGATGTCTTCGAAGCGGTCGGGAGGCATGCGGTGCACCGGATGAGTGACGACGAGCTCAAGCGGCTGGAGGATGTGGCGTGTCCGGGTGCCGGGGCGTGCGGCGGGCAGTTCACGGCGAACACGATGGCTGCGGCGTTTACGGTGCTGGGGATCTCGCCGATGGGCATGAACGACATCCCGGCGATGGATCCGGCGAAGGATCAGGCGTGTGTCGAGGTGGGGCGGCTGGTGCTGGAGCTATTGCGGCGCGATCTGCGGCCGAGCCGGATCATCACGCGACGAGCGATTGAGAACGCGATTGCGGCGGTGGCGATGACCGGCGGCTCGACGAACGCGGTGCTGCATCTCTTGGCGGTGGCGTATGAGATGGGCGTGAAGTTATCGATCGATGATTTCGACCGAGTGAGCGCCAGGACGCCGCTCTTGGGCGACCTCAAGCCTGGCGGCAGGTACGTCGCGACCGATCTCTATGCGGCGGGTGGGATGCGGCTGGTGGCGCGGCGGTTGCTGGAGGCGAAACGGCTGCATGCTGACGCGATGACGGTGACGGGGCGGACGATCGGTGAGGAAGCGAGCTCGGCGCGTGAGACATCGGGTCAGCAGGTGGTGCGGCCGCTGTCCGATCCGCTCAAGCCGACCGGTGGACTAGTCATCTTGAGGGGCAATCTCGCGCCTGAGGGATGCGTGGTGAAGGTGGCTGGGCACAAGCGTTTGACGCATCGGGGTCCGGCGCGCGTCTTTGACAGTGAGGAGCAGGCGTTCGCGGCGGTGAAGCAGCGTCGGATCAAGGCGGGCGATGTGGTGGTGATCCGCTACGAGGGGCCGAGAGGTGGGCCTGGCATGCGGGAGATGCTGGGAGTGACGGCGGCGATCGTGGGCGAAGGATTGGGCGAGTCGGTGGCGTTAGTGACGGACGGACGCTTCTCCGGCGCGACGCACGGGCTGATGGCGGGGCACGTGGCGCCGGAAGCATCGGTCGGCGGGCCAATCGCCGCCCTGCGGAATGGTGACATCGTCACGTTTGACATTCCGAAGCGTCGGCTCGATGTGGCGCTACCGGCGGCGGAGATCAAGCGACGGTTGCGTGGGTGGAAGCCGCCGAAGCCGCGTTACACGAGCGGCGTCATGGCGAAATACGCAGCGCTCGTTTCCTCTGCTTCTCTCGGCGCCGTGACGATGGCCGACAACCGATGATGACAGTTTCGTTACCGCAAGGGGGTCTGGCGGTTTCCCCGCAAAGTGTCCTCGTCCGCCGGAAAGCGCTGGCGGACTGCGGTACTTTGTGGGGGCCCCATCCGCAGGTGCCTGACCCCCTTGGAATGAATCGGTCGGAGAAGTGAGCATGGGATCGTCTGAGCAGAACGCCTCGAACCTCATCTGGCTGGATTTGGAGATGACGGGGCTCGATCCGGAGCGCCACACGATCCTCGAGATTGGCATGCTAGCCACGGATGCACAGCTCAACGTGCTGGCCGATGGGCCATGCCTGACGGTCAAGCCGAGCGAGCAGGAGCTTGACGCGATCGAAGCCTGGAGCTTCGAGCATCATACGAAGTCGGGGCTCCTGCAGCAGGCGAAGGAGCATGGCGTCGCGATGGAGGAGGCGGAGCGGCAGGCGCTCGAGTTTGTCCATCGCTTCTGCCCGGAGAAAAGCGCGCCGCTGTGCGGCAACTCGGTCTGGTACGACCGGCGCTTCCTGATCCGCTACATGCCACGACTCAACAGCTACCTGCATCATCGCAACGTCGACGTCAGCACGCTCAAAGAGCTGGCCGACCGCTGGTATCCATCACTCAAGCCGCCTGTCAAACGCAAGACTCATCGCGTCATGGACGATCTGCGCGAGTCGCTCGACGAGCTGCGCTTCTATCGTCAGCAGATCTTCGCGCCAGCTCCGTAGGCAAACTGCTTCGTTGCTGAGCGGTGCCGGGCACCCTCTGGCGCCAGGCACTGTTTGAGAAGGTGCCTGGCACCGACCGCGGTGGCCTGCGGTGTAATGACCAGCTGGGTGATTTGAGGGGAAGCAATTAAAAGGGGAGGCCACAGGGTGAAACGGTTGATGATCTGCAGTCTGGCGTTAGTTGCGTCGATGCTAGGAGTCGGGGTGCTGGAGGCGGCGACGAAGTCGGTCGGCGGAGTGGCGTTCACGGCACCGGAGCGATGGGGGGAGACGCAGCCATCGTCGATGATGCGCAAGGCGCAGTTTCGCGTGCCGCGCGCGTCCGGCGATGCGGAGGACGGCGAGCTGGCGGTGTTTTACTTCGGCCCCGGACAGGGCGGTAGCATCGACGACAACGTGCAGCGATGGGCGGGGCAGTTTACCGATGCGTCGGGGCAGCCGGCGACGCCGACCACCACGACGCGTCAGGTGAATGGTGCCTCGGTGACGGTCGTTCGCGCCGAGGGCACGTACGCCAGCGGGCTGCCGATGGGTTCGTCGACACCGAAGCCGAACTACGCAATGCTCGGCGCCATTGTCAGCGGATCGGAGGCCCCGGTCTTCTTCAAGTTAGTCGGCCCGCGCGCCACCATCGATCAGGCGGTCCCGGAGTTTGATGCATTGGTCGCCAGCTTTGCGGTGGAGTAAACGGGCAAAGCGTCCACAGTCCGTAGTTCACGGTCCCGTAGGAAGCCGAGTGATTCGGCGCGGGGATCGATTGATGTGTAGACTGATGTCTCAAAGAGTCCTGAGAACATTCGCACGGTGCGGTCGCATCGTGTTGGCGTTGTGCTATTTCTTCGCGTCCACGGATGTGGCATGGGCAACGCTTGATCGCGTCGCGCCGTTGACGAAGACGATCGTCGAACCAGATTTCCCGTGTGCCCGGCACGATTGCGGATGTCGGACGGCAGAGCAGTGCCTCGCGCACTGTTGCTGCGAGCCGAAGCCGCAGCTGTCCAGCCATTGCGCGTCGCATACGGAGTCTGATTCTTCGGCCTCAGCGAAGGACGAGCCCGACGAGTCGGCGGACGCTGTTCTCGATCAGCGTGCTTCGACGGTACGCGTCTCGTGGCTGGCGGCGGCTGCATGTGCCGGTCATGCGCCCGGTCGCGCCGCGTCCGACACTCGATCACTCGACCCGCACCTCTTGTCGGCAGCAGCTGTTCTGAAACTGCCGCGGTCGTCGGGATCATTAGTTCCGTCTTGTTCTTCTGCGCCAGCTTCACCTTCCGGCAATCCTGGCGACAAAGTTCCCATCTGATCCCTCGGTTTTCCTTCTCAATCGTAGATTTCCTCGTACATGTGGCCTGAGAGGTAGGTCCGCGGACTTATCTGCGGAATCCGCTCTTCTCATGCGATTGAATGTCACATGTCGCGTTCGATCTTCCTTGCAGCTTGAGTCTTGTGGCTTGTGTCAGCAATTAGGGAGGTATTCTCATGAATCGACTGATGGGTATTGGATTGGCAGTGCTTGTACTGTGGACGATGGACGATGGACCGTGGACGGCTGCTCCGGCGTGGGCGAGTTGTGGGTCGGCGTCGTGTCCGATCGATACGGCGAGTTGGGAGCGGCGCGAGCCGGGATCGGTCAGCGTCGGGTATCAATTCGAGTACATCGATCAGGATGAGCATCGGATCGGGACGCGCGATGCGTCGTTCCGGGAGATCCGCGGTCATCATGATGAGGAGTTCACGCTCAATCGCACGCATCGCTTCAGCGCGGCGATCGGAATCACCGATCGGTGGAGCGTTGACCTAACGCTGCCATTTGTTTCGCGGGCGCATGCGCACGTGCATCGTCACCACGGTGCGGACATTCTGGAGGCGTGGGATATCAAGGGGGTGGGGGATGTCTCGCTGGTGAATCGCTACGCCGTGTGGAAGCCGGAGCAGCCGAGTCATCCAACGGTGTCGGTGATTCTCGGAGGGGAGTTCCCGACCGGTTACAGCCACAAGGTCAACGAAGATAGGGATGAGGCGGAATCCGGCATTCAGCCCGGCAGTAACTCGTGGGATCTGATCGTTGGGCTCTCTTCGCTGCAGACGTTCACCGTGCCGATGCCGTCTGGGCGCCATGGTATGCTGCCGCTGTACGCCAGTGCCATCGGCCAACTCAACGGCCACGGCAACGATGACTACCGGCTCGGCGATACGCTGCAAGTGAACATTGGCTCGATCTATCCGGTGTTGCCGAAGCTCGGGTTGATTGGGCAGATCAATCTGCTGCTGAAGGATCGGGATGACCGAGGGCGTACCGGCGAAGAGATTCAGAAGACCGGTGGTGAGTTTCTCTATCTCTCGCCTGGGTTGGAGCTTCATCCATCGGAGAGCTGCCGGATGTATGCGGTCGTACAGTTGCCTGTCTATCAGCGGGTGAATCTGATTCAGACGGTCTCCGATTACAACGTGCTGATGGGCGTATCGTATCGGTTCGGTGCTACAAGGAAATGAAAAGGCTGACGTGGGACGCGTGAAAGTCGAACACCAGACGTGAGTAGTTGGCTGAAACAGGCGGTAGGCGTGCGACGGGTGTCCTCCGTCTGCTGGCCACCACCGCTAGCTACTCACGTCTTCCGTCCGATGTTCACGTCCCACGCCTGCCGACTGGCTCGGCTCACGATCTGCAGCTGTCTTCTCATGCGATGCTTGCGTTCCAGGTCGTCGGGGGTACAATGCGGCCATGAGTCGTGATTGGATTCGGCGAGCGTTCCTTGTGTCGTCGAGTGATGATACGAAGCCATCGTGGGTGATGGGACGTCCGCTCTGGTGGCGGATTGCCCGTTTGGTCTGGTACGTCGTCTTAGCGGTGACCGGACAGCTGGTGTTGGTGGAGCGGGCGCCGGTCGTTGCGCAGCGTCCGATTCGTCGAAGTTTTCCGGGTTATCGGTCACCGTCTGCTCGGGGCGTGTTTGCGGCATCGAGCGCCATGCGCGCTCCGCCGGCGTAATCCTTCCTCACTGAAGTTCTGCCTGCTGTCCATCTCGTATCAACAATTGAGGAGGTATTGATGGTTGTGTTGATTGCATCAGCCGTGTCGCTGGCGTTCTTTCACGCGCTGGCGCCGGATCATTGGTTGCCGTTTGTCGCGTTAGCCAAAGGATCGCGGTGGCCGATGCGACGGCTTGGGTTCGTCACCACGCTGGCGGGGATCGGGCACGTCGCCTCGTCGCTGCTGCTGGGGCTCGTTGGGCTCTGGGCGGGGTGGGTGCTCCATCGGACCGAGGGTATTGAAGCATGGCGCGGCGACGTGGCGATCTGGATGCTCATCGGATTCGGCGTCGCCTACGCGCTCTGGGGGCTCAAGCATGCGCAGCACGCGCATCCGCACGTCACCGTCCAGGATGCCGTCAAGCTCTACGCGGCGCGGCGTGTCTGGATGCTGATCGCGATTCTCGTCTTCGGGCCGTGCGAGCCGTTGATCCCGCTGATGTTCCTGGCGTATGACCACGGCATGCAGGTCGTGTGGTTGGTCAGTGTCGTCTTCTCACTGGTGACGGTCGGCATGGTCGTTGGGCAGAGTTGTCTCGCCTATGCCGGCGTGCGGTTGATCCAGGCGGAGTGGATGGAACGGTATGCGCACGCACTGGCTGGGGTGGTGATCGTGTTGACTGTGGTGCTCGTCAAGCTCTTGGGGATCTAGTCGGATGTTACTGATCGTGCCAGGTGTCATGTGTTAAGTGTCACGAAAGGCGCGCGTCGCTTTCGGCAGCTTCATCAACAACGGCATATGGTGACCGGCGTGACCGAAGCGTCGGACGTCAGATGGTTGCGGCCGGTGCCGGAGGTGGCGGCGCTGTCGGTGGAGCGGTCGCCGTGGCGTCGGCTGCTGCGGGCGCTCTGGTGCGTGGTGCTGGCGGTGGCCGGACAGCTGGTGCTCGCGATCGTCGAGCGCTGTCAGCTGCGTCTGCCCGCCACTCGTACATTTCTTCCGTACTTCTCTCCGTTCGCGCGTGGTGTGCGGGACATCCTCCGTCCCGTCCGCGCGCCTCCCTCGGCTCTCTACTAATCGCATCTTTGATCTGAAGGCGTGCGACAGCTCATCCGCGCATGGTTACGGTGTCTGTCGGGCGCTGGATGGGATATAGCCACTGCGGTCGAGAATGAGAGTCATTGTGCCAGTACGATCAAGGGAGGTGTAGTGTGCCTGGGAACGTTCGTTGGAGAAGGATGTTGCTTTCGGTTATGGCGGCGGCGGCAGTAGTTGGCAGCGCATGGGCTGATGAGCTGACGCAGCGACTGCCGCAGGTTGTCGTCGTTGGGCAGCGGCCGGTATCGGCCTCGTCGCAGATTTGGGTGCCGGACGAGGATCTGGAGCTTCGGCCGCAGGGGCGTCCGGCGGATTTGCTGCGGTCGTCGCCGGGGTTGGTGATCGGCCAGCATGCTGGCGGCGGCAAGGCGGATCAGACGTTTCTGCGCGGATTCGACAATGACCACGGCACTGACATCGCGATGTTCATCGATGGTGCGCCAGTTAACGTCCGCAGCCATGCGCACGGACAGGGGTTTGCCGATCTGCATCACTTGATTCCAGAGACGGTCGAGCGGATGGAGGTGTCCAAAGGTCCGTTCCAGGTGGCGTACGGCGACTTCGCTGTATCAGGCGCGGTCAATTTCGATCTTCGCGAGTCTATCGAAGAAGACTTCGTGCAGTCGGGCGGCGGTCCGTACGATACTCAGCGCCAACTGCTTATGGTGTCGCCGATCGCTCGGGACGGTATCTCCTCGCTGTCAGCGTTCGAGTTTTATCACAGTGACCGGGCGTTCCAGAATCCGGAAAAGTACGATCGGTTCAACACGTACAACAGCATGACGTTTCATCCAACGGACGAGCTGCGGGCGACCGTCGCCGGCTCGTACATGGCGGGGGAGTGGCATGCCTCGGGGCAGATCCCGTTGCGTGAGGTATCGGCGGGGCGGCTCGACCGGTTTGGCGCGATCGATCCATCGGAGGGTGGCGACAGCCATCGGATGGTGCTGACGGCGTCGGCGCAGTGGCAGCCGACTGACACGCAACAGTTGCAGACACGATGGTACGCGCAGGAGTACGCGCTCGACCTCTTCTCCAACTTCACGTTTTTCCTCGACAATCCCGCGCGTGGCGATGGGATCGAGCAGCTGGACGAGCGATGGATTCTCGGTTCCGATACCGCGTATCGTCAGACGTGGTTTCCAAGCGATCGGGAAACGACGGCCACGCTCGGCTTCCAGACGCGATGGGATCGTGGGCGCGTCGTGCTAGCCAGACAGCAGGCGCGCAATCGGCTCGATCTGGTGCAGGATGTCGATCTCTCCGAGGTATCGTACTCGCCGTATCTCGGGCTGGAGAGTCAGCTGACCGAGTGGTTGCGGTTTAACGGAGGATCGCGGTTCGATATCTTCTGCTACGCGCTCGACGACCGGTTGAGTTCCGGGCTGGGTGGGTCGGAGTCTGATTGGGTGCCAAGCATCAAGGGCAATCTGATCTTCGGCCCATGGGGGCAGACAGAGTACTTTGTCAACGCCGGTACCGGATTTCACTCCAACGATGCGCGCGACGTGATCCCGGCGTCCGATGCGGAAACGCTGCCGATGGCGGCGGCGTACGAGTTGGGCGTGCGGCATCAGCCGTCCGAACAGTTGGATCTCTTTACCGCGTTCTATCTGATGAATCTGGAGAGCGAGCTCGTCTTTGTGGGGGATGCAGGCACCATGGAGGCGAGGGGCCGAACGCGACGCTGGGGCGGTGAGGTGGGTGCTCGGTGGCAGCCGATCGATTGGCTGGGGCTATCCGGCGACCTGACGGCTGGCAAGGCGATCTTCGCTGCCACGGGCGCCGCGTCTGACGGCACGGTGTGATGCGACGGTGCGGTTGCCGGGCGGTATCGAGTCGAGCATGGAGCTGCGGCATGTGGGGATGCGATGGCTCGTGGAGGATCGGAGCTGGGAAGCGCAGGGTTACACGGTGGTGGATTGGACCAGCCGGTACCGCTTCAAGCACCAGCTGAAAAACCCGGAGGTGTTCGCCGGCGTCGAAAATCTCTTTGACATCGATTATCGAGAGGCGCAGTTTCTAACGGAGACGCGACTCTCGAGCGAGGCGGATCCGGTGACGGATGTGACGTTCTCGCCGGGGACTCCGAGAACGTTCCTGGCGGGATTGACGCTGTACTTTTGATTGTGCCGAGGATGCTGCGCGGTCTGGCGGGCGCATCCTGTCGGATCGCGCAGCTCGTTGGCTGGGAGGGTGACGATGCACGTATGGGGACATACATTACGGGAGCTGTTTGCGTTAGGCGGGGTCGTGATGTGGCCGCTGCTGGCGTGCTCGATCGTCGGCGCGGCACTCATCGTTGATCGCACGATCGCGCTGTGGCGGTTGCGGCTGTCGCTGACGGAGTTTGTGGCGCAGCTGCAGCCGTTGGTTCGGTGCGGCCAGATCGAGCGCGCCGAAGCGATCTGCCGGTCGTCCGATCATCCGATGGCGCAGATCGCCGGTTTGTATCTGGCGCATCGGCGTGAGCCAGAGTCGATCCGGGCCACGATCTTGCGGCGCGAGGGGTCGCTCGTGCTGGAACGGTTGGAGCGTCGGTTGCGCGCGCTGTCGCTGGTCGGCCACTTGAGTCCATTGCTGGGGTTGCTGGGTACGGTGACGGGGTTGGTGGGGGCGTTCCACCAGGTGGAATTGCACGGCGGTCAGGTGCAGCCGGATCATCTGGCGGCCGGCATTTGGGAGGCGTTGCTGACGACGGTCTTCGGACTGGTGATCGCGATCCCGGCGACGGCGGCATATCACATGTTTGAGCATCGGGTGGATACCGTGGCGCAGCAGATGCAGCTGGTCATCGCCTATCTGGATGAGTGGTTTGGCTGTCGCAGCGGAGCTGGTCTGTTGACGAAGACGATGGAACATCCGGAGCAATCGTCGACGATTGGTGTGGAGGAGACATGAGCATCGAGTTTGTGCGGTCGAAGCGGTTGGCACCGACGCTCGATCTGGCTCCGCTGATCGACGTGGTGTTTCAGCTCTTGATTTTCTTCATGTTGAGCGCATCGTTTGCGCGTCCCGTCATGCCGCTGGCGTTGCCGCACGCCGGTTCCGGGGAGCAGACGTCGTCCACGACGCCGTTAGTCATCTCGGCGGCAGCCAATGGGCACATATGGTTTAACGATGAGCCAGTGATGCTGGAGGCGTTGCGCGATCGGTTAGCGGCGGCTGCGGCGTTGCGTCCCGATCAGCCGGTGCGGTTCGAGGGGGATGGCGCGGTGCCGTATCAGCTGTTTCTCCGCGTGACCGAGATTGCCAGAGAGTGTGGCATTATCCGTTTGGATCTGGCGTTTGAGCCGGAAGTCGATGCTGCGTCTCCGTGATCCATTTCCTGTGCTCATTGCCGGATCGACCGCCGCGCATTTGGCCCTCCTGACGGCCGGTGCGGTGTCATCGATGCCGCAATCCTTGGTGGTGCCCGGCGTGGTCAGCGTGGAGCTGGTGACGACGCGCGTTGATCGATCGGATATCCAGCAGCCGTTAATGTCGTCATCGGTATCTGTTCCGGAGTGGCCGAAGCCGGTCGCAGCCCCGACGTATCCTGCAACGATGGATTTCCCGGAGATGGAAGCGTTAAGCATGCCTGTCTTATCGTCGACACCACTGCCGACTGACGCGTCTGTGCCGGAAGCGGTTGTGCAGTCCGGCGCGTTGGTTGAGTTGACGTCTGTGCCTGGTTGGAATCGTCCGCCGATCTATCCGCTCGTGGCGCGCCGCAACGGGTGGGAAGGTATCGTGCGTGTGCTGGCTGAGGTCGCGCTGGACGGTATCGTTTCTCGCGTAGCTGTCTCGCAGAGCTCTGGATATTCCGTGCTCGATGAAGCGGCGGCGGATGCTGTGTCACACTGGCGGTTCCGCCCTCCGGGTGGTCGCCATGTGCTCTCGTGGTCGGTCGAAGTACCGGTTCAGTTTCGTCTGCGGGATCGGATAAGAAATAAGAAAAGGGACAGTCCCCGTTGAAGGAGACTGTGTCCCCACGTGGTGCGGACAGGATGAAGATTGTCAGCCGGTGGTGCGACGACGGCGCCGCGCGGCTGCCAGCAGCAACCCGCCGCCGAACAGCACTATGGTGCCGGGCTCCGGCGTCACCTGAGCGAAGACGCGGTCCGAGCCGATGTAGCTTGCGGAAACGTGCCCGCCCGACTCGTAGAAGCTCGTCGGCTGTAGCAGTTTGTGAGCGACCAGCACGTTGATCCCTCCTGCCGGTGCGGTCCAGAGGCCGGTGCCCGAGTTGAAGTACGAGTTGATCTCGGTGATGAAGTCGC
>Ga0247727_10013182_pt1 | contig 14002 bp, 13 predicted proteins | sample WisWelCaveWW1625_FD_202498 | JGI IMG/M metagenome (GOLD analysis project Ga0247727, IMG submission 202498) | Biofilm microbial communities from Wishing Well Cave, Virginia, United States - WW16-25 | ecosystem: Environmental > Aquatic > Deep subsurface > Groundwater > Cave microbial mat | place... | reverse complement strand
ATGGAAACGGCAACGGGTTTGCACAATGTGCGCGTGGGTCATCGCAAGCGTGCCTTGCGGCGATGAACGGAAAACCTTATTTCTTACAACGTCTATTATTTGCACCCAAAATTTTCTTCCCACGCCGGGCTCCAGAGAATCGCTTTGCGGTAGATGAAACCGGTGAAATTGGTTTTAAAAGCGATTGTGCCGCATTTTTGAAAAATGCAATTGATCCCCATGATCTGTACTACGTGTGTGCCCTCTTGAATTCGAAAGTGTTGGAATTTCGCTACCGTGCGATGGGCGGTTTGGGCAAGCTCACTGGACGTGGGATGTTCGAATACTTTGAGAACCAAGTCGGCGATCTCCCTATCCCTACGTTCGAGAACCCTCAGAATCATCCTGATCACCGGAAACTAGGCCAACTTGGGCGAGAGGCACACCAGCTTTTTAATGAACGATATCGCATCGTTACGACTTATGAAGAGAAAAGTCGAACCATCGGCAAGCATGAGATTGTTTCTTTCTGGAATTATCATAACATTACAGAGCCTTACTCAACTCTAGTCGCATGGGAGAGCCCTAATCCCAATAGGGAGGGGCATTTGTTGGCCATACAAATCGAACCCTCTGCCGAGGGTTATCGGCTATGGGGCGAAATAACCGAAGACGAAGACTGGCGAGAAGGAGAACGCGAGTGGACACTCTTAGCGAAAGTCCATATCAGCGATCCAGCTTTACGGCGCTACCTGTTGGCTCGCGCTATCTACCTCACCGAGTTCGATGAAACGTTTCGCCGCAAGCAAAAACTGACGGATACTATCAGTAACCTTACTATGGCTGCTTTCAATGCATTGACGGCGGTCTGCTACGATGAGACCCCGACACGCAATCTTAAGGTTCTTCAGACTCTTGAAAACCGTGTGACCGCTGAGGCCGGTCGATCCAATCTGGAAACAATTTCTCTTCGTCAGCTTAGCATCGAGCAAGACATAAACGAAATTGCCTATGGTTTGTACGGCGTGCAGAAATATAAGAACGTGATTGAAGAAGCCTTACGAGTGGTGCTTTAAGCTAATTTTCAAACACTAATCCCCCAATGCTGAAGAGCAATGCGCCCTTCTTCGGAAATTCGGCTCTTCGTCCAGGGCGGATCCCAGACCAGCCTGATCTCAATATTTTCTTTTTCGAGTCCGTCTTGGGCTAATCGCTCGCGAATGTCCGTAAAAATAAAATCTATTGCCGGGCAGGCCGTCGCCGTCAGCCCCAAGAGAATGCGGGCTTTGTGTCCCTCAACGCTCACGCCATAGATCATACCCATGTCTGCAAGGCTGATGGGCATTTCGGGATCATTCACGTCTTTAAGCGCGTCCCAAATCTGGGCTTCAGTCAAGTGCAGTGTAGGAATTGCTGTAAGCGCGGGCGAACAGCCGTTCGCCCCTACAGAAAAATCACGCATGGCCATTGCCGTTATAGAGTTTCATGAATGGCGCAAACTGATTCTGGAACATGTGCACCAATTTCTGATTAGAGGGGCCACGGCGGCGCCAACGATCGAAAGCCTGATCCCAGGTGATCGGCTTGTCAAAGTACCATTGCTTCTTCTCGGCATCGCAATCAACAGGGATCGAATATTCTAGTACATATTGACCCGTCGCTTCGTCTTTGTGCGCAGGCACTTTGATGCCGCAGCGCTCACTCAAGGGCACAACGGCGCTCAGCCATTGCTGTCTCAGTTGGTCATTCGTATAGCCCTTGAGCTGAAAATCGAGCTGGGCACTGTGGCGCTTCATCGAATCAGGCAGGCCGAACCACTCGGCGCCCATCGGGAACATCCAGTCTACCGCGCGCTGAATCTCGGCCTTGGCTTTGCCTCCTGCTTTGCACAGGCGCTCCATCCAGACCTCGCCGTGTCTTAAGTGAAAGAGCTCTTCTTTGTCGACTTTGGCGAGCGCGCGGCGCCACGGGCCGTAGCTCGTGTGCTTGTAAATATCGCCCAAGAGAATAATGCCAGCGCGATCGAAGAAAGCGTTGGCAATAATCAGCTCAATCCAGCTATCGAGCGATTGATCAAATCCGTAGGGATTCTTGAATTCATGCGGCTTGCGGCCATAGACCAAATGCTCTTTGTCCATGCCCAAATCTTCGAGCAAGCGGAATCCGATATGCGCATGGCCCATCTCATCTTGGATGATGGCGAAGGCCGAGAGCCGCGTATTAATAGACGGGGCCTTGCACGCGGCCATGTAGTAGGCGGGCGCGCTCATCAGCTCGGTGTCGGCCGAGACGAGCATGATTTGGATGAGGGCTTTTTTGTAATTTTCAGTCATCTCTTCGGGCCGCTCGACGAGATAACCCTTTTTGATCTTGCTAATTAACCCTTCGTCGGTGAGCACCGCCATGCGTCCTCCTTGAAAAATGAGTAACTCCCAGTGCGTTTATTGTAAGGAGTGGAGGCGCAGCGAGTCAAGCGAAAAGGGCGACCTCGAGGTCTTCTGACAAAATCTTTACGGCTGCACTCGTTTTCAAACCATTCCCCGTACTTTTTTCAAATACAGTAAGACTCCCTGCACGTTCATCTCGACTTCAGAGAGAATCATGATCGGACTGTAGAAATTTTTGAGAAGCGGCGTTTCTTTCTCGAAAAAATAGTGCTTGACTAACGCATCATCTTTGAGTTCGCGCTTCTTGCGCTCCACTTCGGCCACCCACTCTGTCAAGAGTGTGCGATACTCGTCAATCAGTTCGTATGGCTCGTTTTGCACGCCGAAATGTGTCATGTAAAGCCAGTCCAACTTGAGCTGTTTGTAGTGATCGAGCGTCTCCAGCCATTGCTCGTAGTGAAACGCCGGGGGCGGCGTCGTGAGCATGAACCCGGTCAGGCCTTTTCTGTAAATTCCTATGGCGTCGGCGCAAAAGAGCCCCCGCGTCTTGTGTTCATAAAAGCAGGCTTGGTGCGGTGCGTGCCCTGGCGAATCAATCACTTCAAGTTGGTAACTATCCCCCAGATCAAACACTTCACCGCCACGCACTTGGATAAAACGTTCTGACGAAACAGCCTTCATCTCGCCGTAATACGGGAAGAGCGCACCGACGGCCCGTTTCACGCTCTCAATGAGCTTGCTTGGGTCGATAAGATGTGGAGCACCAAGATGATGACAGATAATTTTTGCGTTCGGGCACGCTTCGGCTAACGCGCTCGTGCCTCCGGCGTGATCCATGTGCACGTGCGTCGGACAGATATAGGCGACGTCTTCAAGGCGAATGCCCAGCTCGTGCAGTCCTTGGAGTGTTTGCGAAGTCGTTGTCGAAAACCCGGTCTCGATGATCGCGGGCTTGGGTGTCTTGAAGACATAGAGACAGCCGTATTTTTCAAGCCCAATCATCTTCGTATCTTGTATATAAAGCTTCGGCACGGGCGTGGCGTCGAAGATTCTCATAGTTTTTGGGAACCACCAAGACACAAAGAAGACCGAGAATTTTTGACTTGGCGCTCTTGGCGTCTTAGCAGTTTATTTTTATATATTCGCGGCCACAGCCTCGCCGAAGGCCGAGCTGGTGAGCTGCGTCGCTCCCTGCATCTGGCGTGCGAGGTCGTAGGTCACTTTCTTCTGTTGAATTGTCTTTTCCAAGGCCGTCTTAATTTTTATCGAAGCCTCAGGCCAGCCCATGTATTCGAGCATCATGCAAGCCGAGAGAATTTGTGAAGACGGGTTCGCGTCATTCTTGCCGGCGTGCGAAGGAGCCGTGCCATGCGTGGGCTCGAAGAGCGCCATGTAATCGCCGATGTTGCCGCCGGGCGCGACGCCGATGCCACCGACGAGCGCGGCTGCCGCTTCGGAGAGATAATCCCCGTTGAGATTAGGTGCAGCGATGATTTCAAACTGATGTGGCCGCAAGATCAATTGTTGAAGCATATTGTCGGCAACCAAATCGTTGACGACGACTTTGCCCGCGGGAATCTGGCCCTTGTGTTTCTCGGCTAACTCTTGTGCCGTCAGCGTTTGCGCGCTGAACTCAGCTTGAGCGAGTTCATAGCCCCATTGCATAAATGCGCCTTCGGTGTATTTCATAATGTTGCCCTTGTGCACGAGAGTAACGTGTTTGCGGCCATACTGAAGTGCGTATTGGATTGCTTTTCGCACCAGACGCTTGCTGCCGTTCGGGCTGATGGGCTTGATGCCAACGCCTGCGGAAAGATCGATCTTTGTCTTGAGATTTTCGTTCAAGAAGGAGATCACTTTCTTTGCTTCGGGTGAGTTGGACTGCCATTCGATCCCGGCATAAATGTCTTCGACGGCCTCGCGGAAGATGACCACATCCACGACTTCGGGATTCTTTATCGGGCTTGGGAAACCGGGCATGTATTTCACCGGTCGAATGCAGGCGTAAAGATCGAGCACTTGTCTGAGTGCGACATTGAGGCTGCGAAACCCTGACCCAATCGGCGTCGTGAGCGGGCCTTTTAATCCAACGAGAAATTCGCGCATCGCCGCAAACGTCTCTTCGGGCAAGAGTTCTCCGTATACTTTTTGCGCTTTTTCGCCGGCAAAGACTTCCATCCAGGCGATCTCGCGTTGGCCGTTGTAGGCTTTTTTCACAGCTGCGTCAATAACAGTCCGAGTCGGTTTCCAGATATCAATACCAATGCCGTCGCCCTCCAGATAGGTCAAGATGGGCTTGTTCGGTACTTTGAGTTGGCCGCCGGCGCCGTTAATCTTTTCTCCAGCGGGAACTTGCAAACGCTTATAATTGGGCATTTTCATTCCTTCCTAGTTTTCTCTATGAATCAGAATTTTTAGATTCTCTAAATTATCCAATTAGCGGAGTCCGATCAACTTTTTCTTGGCGCGTCTTTGCGTTACAATCTCGGCATGGACAAAGTTTTTCGCGACCCGGTGCATAACTTGATTCGGTTTGACCGTGAACGAGACAAGCTCGTGCTGCAACTGATCGAGACGCGCGAATTTCAGCGACTAAGACACATCCATCAAATGGGCGTCAATCATTTGGTCTATCCCGGCGCGACGCACACGCGCTTCTCGCATGCGCTCGGCGTCGCTTATTTGATGAAGCGCGTGATCGAGCATTTTTTTGAGCTGGGCATCTCCAAACCGCTCGCTAAAAAACTGGAAGAATATCGCGAGCTGCTCTTGGCAACGGCGCTCTTGCACGACATCGGCCATTTCCCCTTCTCGCACCTGGTCGAAGATGTAGCCGATGCCGATCACGAAGAGTGGACGGCGCGCATCATCCAAGATACAGAGAGTGAGATCGGCCAGGTCTTGCTCGCGGCCAACAAAAAATATCCGGCGCAAATTACCAGCATTCTCAAGCACCGCTTCAAGCCCGCGTTCGCCGTCAAGCTTATTTCGAGCCAACTCGACGTCGATCGCATGGAATATCTCTTGCGCGACAGCGCGCAAACGGGGGTGCGCTACGGGTATTTCGACATCGAATGGCTGATTCATAGTTTGCGCTTGGTTGAGCAAGACGGCGACTGGGAGCTGGCGATCGAGCAGCGCAAGGGCACGCACGCTGCCGAAGCCTATGTGCTGGCACGCTATTATATGTATCAGCAAGTCTATCATCATAAGACGAGCCGCGCGGCCGATGCGCACGTGCGAAAAATTTTGCAGCGCGCGGCCGACTTACTCAACAAAAGCATCGAAATCTCCGTTACGGGCTCGCTGCGAAAACTCTTGATTGACTACGAAAAATTTTCTCGCGAAGACCATTATCAGTTAGACGACACAACGCTGCTTTTTGCTTTCAAGAGCTGGGAGAGCACCAAAGACCCAATTCTTTCCGATCTGTGTCAGCGTCTCAATTGTCGGCGTTTGCTAAAAACTATAGACGTGCCCGAATCGCTTTCAACGAAGCAAAAAAAACAGCTCAACCAACTGGCTTTAGCGGAGGGATTTGACCCCGAATATTATTTGGCAGTGGATCGTGTCACTGATGACCCGTATAGTGACGATTATCTCGCAGCCGGGCAGAAGACCACCGAGGGCATTCTCTTAGTCGACCACGAGCAAAATCTGACGGAACTCTCGCAACGTTCGGACATTATTCGAGCCATTCGCGAAAAGACGGTCGTCTTGGAAAGGCTCTGCTTGCCCGTTGAATTACGAGAGAAAGCCAGAATAATTTTATCATAGCCTGCTGGTTTTCTCTATGCTTGCACTATAGACTGAGCCTCACATTTAGCAAAAGGAGCATGCATGAGCCGACAACGTACGATCAAGCCCGGCGAGGTCGTCGCCGATACGAAACAATTTGACTCTCATATCAAGAAAATTGTCCCGCGCTATGATGAACTGCATGAAGCCGTCTTGCGCAGCGTCCCGCCCGATCTCACGGGCAAGATAAAAATTCTCGAGCTTGGTTGCGGCACAGGCGAGCTCACTCGCAAAGTGTTAGAGCGTTTTCCCAAAGCCCATGTCGTTGGCGTCGATTACTCTTCGCGTATGCTCGGCGAAGCTCAGAAAAAATTGAGACGCCACGGCGCTCGTTTGGAACTGCGACGGGGGGATTTTGGCCAAGTCGAATTCCCAGAAGCGTTGGACATTGTCATTTCTACGCTCGCGATTCATCACCTCACCGACCCACAAAAGTTAGAACTCTTTAAGAAAATTTACGCGCATCTGCGCTGCGAGGGCTGGTTCGCTAACGGCGACGTGACGCTCTTTGAGTCGAATCGCCATGCATTGATTACCGTGCAAGTGCGAGAGGAGCAAGCCGTCGCATCGGGCGTGGCGCTGAACGCGCTGGACGAAGAGACGGCCTCAGGTAGTGGCGATTACCCTTCGACATTGAAAACTCAACTGAATCTCTTAGAAATCGCGGGCTTTCAGAAAATCGACGTGATCTGGAAATTTTATCAATTCGCTGTCTATGGAGGCTTCAAGCACTGTGAGCCCAAAGAAGAGATCGACTACGATGTCTCGATGCCGGATTTTTAGGAGAGATATTACTCAATAGAATAAAACTGATTCTTTTATTGGATTTATATTTTTTTGAATCAGCGTATGCTCTGTGCTTAATTATTGCCCAGAAGGGTTTTTTTGGTAGTTACCCAAAAGCTCCACTCGAAGCAATAACGCTTGCGCAAATGGCTTCGGAAACTCACTTGTGCAACATGCTTTCCGGCAGTGAGAGGTGTCTTTTGTTCATAGCCAATCCAAGCGCCAGTTTGTGGTGTATTATCCGTACCACCCCTATATAACTTTTCTGTGATTTCTTTCCCATCCAAAAATAACCTGAGATCCTCGTCCATGAATAATCCATCCCCATCTGGAAAACCCAAAACAACTTTTAGCTTAAAAGGTGAAGCGGGCATGATTATTGAGTTAGACTCAGGAATAATTCTTTCAATTACTGCCGGTCGCGCTTTGTCACATTGCGGGAATAGGTTGCCTAGTAGTGAACAACTAGTTAGCATGGTTCCTATACTCATAATGCCCAGTACCGCCCAAGCATTTCTATAGAGGCATATGATCATTCTTATCAACCGCTCTTTTTTGATAGGCGTATAAAAATTCCATCGCTTCATCAGCACTCGTGAATGGACCAACAACTTTCCCAGCTCGCACTTCCGCAAGCGATTGTTTTAAGCCCTCATCGAGAGAACACTGGCCCGGTTTTTTGCGTGTGCTTTTTTTTCAGGCATGTATGCTTCCTTGATGAGATATTTCTTAGTTATTGATCGCTTTTCGCTTCTCCCGTCGTACTTCTCGAATCGCTTCAGCTACATCGCGCTCAACTTCTTCGGGGTCAACATCTTTGTTGCGCTCGTGGACTTTATCCAGAAGTGCAAAGAGTTTAATCCATGTTTTCTGCTTTTTGGCATAGGCGCGCGCTGCCAGCACGTCTTCTCGTTCCAGGTGATACTCGAGCATTACTTCTTCGATCCTCATTCCACCCGCAAGTTTTCCCACTACCAGTTCAACTGGCACTCGCGTTCCAGTAATCACCGGCTTACCGAAGCGAACTTTATCATCCACAGTGATGCGCGGAGCAATTTCCATGATATCCTGTGTTACCGCACCGCTAGATCAAATACCGGCGTCGCAATGGTCTTCTTTGGCTTCGCTTGTGTCATTGCCTTATCGAGGAGTTCAACGGTGGTGGCTGGAAGCCAGATCTCACCGCATTGATCACAGACCCGCGCTGGGACATTTTCAAAGGCATAAAGATGCCCTTCAGCGTCTCGCCCCTCGTGGGTAACAGTCTGATCTTCTAAAACTCCGCTGCATAAGGGACAATAGTCTTTTTCTTGTTTTTGCTTTTTTGCCATAGTTACCTCCTGGTCCAGGGGTCGATCCACTTGGACAGATCAAACCAATGGACAGTTATAATAAACACATGATCTCGCTTTTTATTATACGCCAACGAAACATACAAAGGCTTCTCGGGTTCAATGAAGTGCATCAACAAGCATTTGGGATATGGCAGAGCGCTAGGATACCTCTCGACGATCTCGCCCCGCTGAACTACTTCTTTGATCATCTTGGTGATGATGTTTCGTTCATGGGTTCTTTGCCAAGCATGAAGCCGCAAATCATATCGTTGTGCCTGTATTGCTGCACGAATCTTGTTCAAATCAAAGGCTTCGCTGGCCATGAGACCTTAATCTATCAAGAGTTGTATGCTTATGTCAATGACCCCAACAAGTGCAGTTGTTGGGATAGATTTGAATTATCTTGGTTTCACATCTCAACTCGCTATATTGCCCGAAAGAACTCTTTTGACTAATACGCGATGCTTGGGTACAATAGTCTGTGATGAGTCGCAAAGCACACTGGCAAACCGTCTACGAATCCAAAGCACCAACTGGGGTTAGTTGGTATCAACCCCATCTTGACCTATCTTTGCAGCTTATTATTGACACTAAAATAAGCTCAGAAGCCGGTATTATTGATATTGGTGGCGGGGCTTCGACGCTGGTTGATGATCTTCTCGCTCGCGGCTTTAAGCATATCACGGTACTGGATATCTCATTGGCCGCTTTAGGTGCATCTCAAGCACGACTGGGTGAATCGGCGGAAACAGTAACTTGGCTCGAAGCCGATGTTTTAGATGCACCACTCCCGAAGCAGACCTATGATGTGTGGCACGATCGCGCGGTATTCCATTTTCTCACCGACTCTGGAGATCGAGAAAAGTATGCTGCTGCCCTAGAGCACTCGGTGAAGCCGCTGGGGCACGTTATTATGGCCACGTTCGGCCTAGATGGCCCGACGAAGTGTAGTGGCCTCGACGTCGTCCGGTATGATCCGGATCGTATGCAAGCCGAACTAGGAGACCAGTTCATGTTAATCGAAAAGCAGAGCGAAACTCATCGAACACCGGCTGGTACGACCCAGCAGTTTATCTATTGCCATTTCCAAAAACAATAACAAACGGAAAATATGAAAACTGAGACAATCGACTATCTCACCCAAGACGAGCTAAAAAACTGCTTACGGTTATCAACTCCAAGCGCGATCACGCGATCATTTATCTAGCCTATACCTACTGGTCTTCGGCCAAGCGAAATTGGCGTTCTTACAAGAGAAGACGTTGATTTTACCCGCCTCAAGATTCGGGTAAACCGACTTAAGAACTCAATCTCAAGCGAGTATCCTTTGCGACCCAAAATCGCTCAAGCGCTTAGATCTTATTTGCGCACTCGTCTCGTGAGGAAGGCTTGCTTGCCAGAGCGTTTGCCGTTCTTACAGATGTGAATCGAGCTGCAGGCCGGACAGTGTTTTTTTGAGAGTCATACTGACATTCTTACTCTTTTTTCATTATTTTCTGTCTATCAGCCAAGACACTGAGGACGCCGGGCGTAAGCCCGGAGGTGAAAGCGTCATGCCGTTCACAGCCGTTGACATTCCCGGTGCCACGGGCGTTAGCCCGTAGGGAGCCACTAAGCCGTTATCTCATATCTCGTTGCTGGAAGATGTCAGTTCAAGAACACCAGGCGTTGCACTTTTTGTCTGTGCGTTTGCCCTTGTGCGTCTTGCCAATTGACGACGGCAAGATAAACGCCATAAGGGAGCATAGTCCCGTGTTTATCTAGCATATTGGCAATAAAGAGTGGATTCTCAAAACGATGCGAGAAAGCCAATCGGCCCGACATATCATAGAGCTTGACGTGAGCTGAGTAAATTACTTGCTTAATAAACTGTAAGTGAAGCGCCCGCCCTTCTAGCTGTAAACGAAGAGTCGATATCTCTCGTTGTAGGGTATTGGATGCGAAAACGGGAACTCCATTTAACTCAAGGGGCACGATCACCTTGGGCTCTGCAGGGTCATTGCTGAGGATGGTGAGCCTGGCCCTGAATCGCGAATTGGCCGCCGCTCTTCCCTGGACGCTCACTTTAAGTTGTCGGCCAGGTCGAACAATCTGAGGCCCTTTGAACCCGCGTGGGCGAAAGAGGCTGGGACGATTCGAGAGAATTTTTTTCACGACTAAGGGAGCTGTGCCGACATTGCGTATTGTTAAAGTCGCTTGTTTGATATTGCCTGAAAGCACGTCGCCAAAGTTCAATTCATCGGGGCTGACCCGAATCGACGGCCCTGCGGCGCTGGCAACTCCCTGACCTTTGAGTGCGATCTCGATTGAGGGATGCTCAGCATCATTGGATTCGACACGAAGTGTACCTGAAACCGTTCCTTCTTCTGTGGGGCTGAACTCGACTTTCGCTTCTAAAACGTCGCCTGGCTGCAAGCTGAACCCGAAAGACGTTGTGCCCTCTTCACTCTCACTGAATGCAAAAGGGTCCCCTGAAGATTGGATTGTCCCTGTCAATACAGAGCCCCCGATATTTTGGAGGAGCACCGTTCGTTCTTCGCGCTCTCCAACGTCAACCGAATCAAAGTCGAGCGTCTGCGGGCCGACGGCCAGCGCGGGTGTCGTGAGCGTTTGTTTGGTTTGCACGCTAAAAGCAATGTCGGGATCGGGCCGTCCCTCTGGAAATTCTGGCGTCTTCACTATGTTGCGATTGTCTCCCCAGGCCAGATAAAAATGGTCTCCCTGGGCGGCCATCCAGTTGTAATCGCCCATATAACAATCGCTCACGACGGAATTAAAGTTAGGCAAGAGTTGGGGCACGCCGAAAGATTCTTTGGTGACTCGCTCGTTGGAAAAAGTCTGGCCCCCGTCGGTCGATACCGCGCGGAAGAGATCGATCTTAAAATTGTCGGGGTCGATGCGCCGATCGTACCAAAGAACCGAAACGGTGCCGTCATCCGAGACAGCTACAAAGGGGAAGAACTGATCGTTTTGCGTCTTGTCGTTGTTGACGCGGGTGGGCGCACTCCACGTGTGCCCCCCATCGGTTGAACGTATTAGAAAAATATCGGACGTATCGTCTGCGTCTGCTTCATCGGGGTCGGCGTTGTAAGTGATATAAATAGTCCCACGATAGGAGCTGTTGCCGCGATCGACAGCCGTGATCGGAAAATCGTTGACGCGAATAAAGCCGTTGAGTGCGGGCTCGTCGCAACGTGAGCTCGCATCAAAATCTCCAATAGGAGTAAACGTACTCAGAATCATTTCAGGGCCAAAGGTCTGCCCGCCGTCCGTAGATTTTCTCATGCGAATGGAGTTGGGTGCGCGGAAATCTTCCCACGTCACATAGACTTCGCCCTCCGGTCCGATGGCGATCGACGATCCCTGTACGGGGTTGGCCAACTGTGCCGAGAGCGGGACGGGCGTCGAAAATGTCTTGCCTCCGTCCGTTGAACGAGCAAAAGTTATCTGAGTGAACTGACCGAAGAAAATAAAATTAGTCCAGGCAATATAGATAGTGCCTGCATAAGAACTCTCGGTCGTGTCGATGGCCATAAATTCTTTGTCGGGGAGATCTTTGGGGTTTGTACCACTGACATTAATGGGAGTCGAGAAGGTCACACCCCCGTCCGTTGACTTGACGAGCCCGATAATACTAAAAAAATCTTTGTCGACGGCAAGAGTCGAGATGTAAAAATTGCCGTCTTTGTCGGTAGCGACGATGCCATCGCCCAAGCTCGTTCCCCCGATGGGCCCCGGAAGAGGGCCTCTATCTACAAACGTTTTTCCTCCATCGTGAGAGTAACCGTAACCGGTGAATTGTCCGGTCTTAAAAAAATCTCCCGCATCGTTCCACGAGACGACAATTTTTTCTCCGAAAACAGCAAGACTCGTCTCGCTTTGCGTGCTATTGTCGGCAAAATCGGTCGAGGGATCGTTGACGAGTATGTTGTTGTCAGAAATCTCGTTGGCTGGGCTCGTAGAGACCGACACACTGTGGGCATCTTGTTCTACTTTTTTCGGGCCATACGCACGCTTGAGATAAGAAAGCATCGCTCCTGAGAGATGCTTCTTCAGCGGCGTCTTCAAAACCCAACTATAGTCGGGCTGTTCGGAGCCTTGCATCGTTTGCGGTGAGATCACACCGAAACTAAAGAGCGACAGTGAGCCGACTACAAAAATAACACTCAGACGAGCCAAGCGAGATGTCTTCATCCTTCTACCTCCCAGTTCTCTGCAAGCTCAATTTAAATAAAAATCAGAATGGCGATGCAGGAACCCAGATGACTTCATCCTAAATGAGAGCGAGAGTGATGTCGGTAACGCTCGTCAATGCATGTACTCCGTACTTGTCTGTAATGAGCGTGACACATGTCCGTCGTCTTTGCTTCGATCTAGTCCTGTGACTATGGATTTGAGAAAGAGAAATTAGTGTATTCTTCGGGGATGGTTGAAACCTCTCGCCTTGAAGGCGAGGGTAGGTCAGTAGAGTTTACGCAGTATGGTGCGTTGGGTTGTATCTTCGAGTAAATCGGTGCTATCGCTAAATTGATCGATGCTGCCGATGAGCCGCTTGCTCGCGATAGCTTTAACAGACAAATCCTTGATCTGGGCGCAAATTGCTTGAGCAAATATTTCGCCATGAATTACTCTGAGAGGGCGCTTGTGAAACAGTGCGCTTCCGCTTGGAATTAGGTTGGTAATTTTTAGACTGTTGTGCATTTCAGCAACACATGCGTAGGCATAGCAAAGATGCTGCTCGCGCTCCTGCCATGTTTCGGCCAACTGCGCACGACGCAAAGAGGGCAATAGGGCAACTGCACTTTTGAGCTTAGAAAACGCCGTCCCAAACCATTTCGGATAAGGCGCATAAGTTTTCTCCATCAAGAAGCACAGCCTCATTAAATCTCGAACCAGACGAGAACCAACGATCGCTGAGCCGATTTCGTCGCCGACTATGCCCGCGCGTCCCATCAGATGTTCGTCCTGGCCAATGCGTGTCCAGCTTGCCGCGAGCAAATAGAGCCACACATCGTGAGGATAATAGGCAAAACGATCTCGGATTTTTTGTAGTTCTATCTCATCGTGATAGACAGCACCACCCGTGATCGTCCGCAACTTTTGCTCTGGAAAGGTGAGCCAATCTGTAGGCTCTAATTCGCTCTCAATATCAAAATTAAGATAATCCAAGAAAAACTTTTTGGGCACAAACACTTCCACCCGATGACGGATCGGGTGAACATTGATAGCTTTCATGTTGAGTACACCCTTCTCCGCAGAGTCTGATGCAAACGGCGCGTAATTTGTGGGATAACCCCGGAAGTAGAGCGGTAACTCGTATGCCAGCACTTCTTGGATTTTGTCTCGATATTTATTTTGTGCATAGTTCGTCTCTGAAAGAAAGAGCATGGCTCGCGGCCCCCAATGATGATCAGAGGACATTTCCGTATCAAAGCCTAAAATTTCTGAGCCATAGCCGATCAAAGCCGCGCTGTATTTTAAGCTTGGGAAATGTGTAGCAAGCAAAGGCTTGACGGCTTCGTAATAGAAGAGCCGAGCCAATTCGAGACCGGGGATGAAATTGGGTTTCATCTTTCTGCGCTTTCTTTTACTAGACCTCTTGCAAAAGTCGAGAGGAGGTAGGAGCAGTTCGAAGTTATAGAGAGCAGCAATCAAGTTAAACCGCAAGCCAAACCGTTGGCGTCGATTGCGATAACGCTCACTCAAGATACGAAAGAC
>Ga0247727_10013181_pt1 | contig 14002 bp, 13 predicted proteins | sample WisWelCaveWW1625_FD_202498 | JGI IMG/M metagenome (GOLD analysis project Ga0247727, IMG submission 202498) | Biofilm microbial communities from Wishing Well Cave, Virginia, United States - WW16-25 | ecosystem: Environmental > Aquatic > Deep subsurface > Groundwater > Cave microbial mat | place... | reverse complement strand
TGGTCGGCGTGCGGCGCGCCTCCAGGTAAAGTGCCGCGAGCTGATCCTTGCTGTCGGCCGCCGCGATGGTCGACAGCGCCTGCTCGTAGGTCTGGTTCGTCCCGCCGGCAACCAGCGCCCCACGCTCCTCGTCGAGCTTGCGCAGCAGGCCCTGCTTCTCCTCGACCGTCTTGTCGGCCGCTGCAAGCTTGTGGCGGGCCTCGGCCAGCGCCCGCTCCTTGGGCTCGATGCCGGCCTCGACCATGGCGCGGCGCTCGATCTCCGACAGCGCGGTCTGCCGCTCCATCGCGGCGGCCTGCTTGGCGGTCGCGTGCTCTCTCAGGCGCATCGGGACCTCGATCAGGGCGGCGTAGTTGGCACGCACGTCGCCGAAGCCGATGAAATCCGCAACCATGCGGTCCATCAGGCGGGTGAAGTTGCCGGCATTGTAGCTGCCGGTCCCGAAGCCGCGGCGCCAGAGATAGATGAACAGCGCATCGTCGTCGTAGGGCTTCTTCTTGGCGCCGAGATCGGCCGCCGAGCTTGTCGCCTTCTTGTCGGCCTCGCTGGCGACGGCATTGGCCGCATCAGCCGTCGCCTTGGCCTCCCGCCACGCCGGCAGCGCCTGCACCTTGGCCTCGGCGTCGGCGCGCACCGCCTCTACGGCCGCAAGCGTGTCTTCCACGAGCTTGGCCGCAGCGTGACGCCCCGCCTCCGCACCCGCCACCTCGTTCAGCAACGCCTCCCGGCGCTCGCTGACGCCGGCGATGCGCAAGCGATAGTCGTCGAGCAGCTGCACGGCGCGGCGTTCCCCGGCGTCGAGGTTGCCGACCAGCCTGCCGGCCGCCATCTCGTCGAGCTTCACGCGGGCGAGCTCCCGCAGCGACTCGCCGCGCTCCTTGCGCAGCCGCTCGGTCTCGGCAACGGCCGAGCGCAGCGCCCCATCGAGCTCGCCCTCGTCGCGGTGGAGCTTGGAGATCGCACTCTCGATTGAGCCTAGCGTTTCCCGCCCGGTCGACATGGGCCCGCCTCACCACTCGGTAATGAAACCGCCCTCGAACGGCATCTTGTACTCGACCGCAAGCGAGCCGCGCCGTCTGACTCCAAAAATGTTGTTCTGCACGATGCCGTCGTTCTTCTTGTCCTGACTCACCGCCTGGTAGACGGCCTCCGGCACGCGCACGCCGAACTTGGTGACCGTTTCCGTCTTGCCGGTCTCCTCGTTGGGGATGGGCAGGCTCAGCTTGCGCCCGTCCGGCGCCACGGCCTCCACGATCAGGTAGTAGTTCTTCGCCTCGCTTTGAAGCTTGCGCGGCGGCCGGCGCCAGACCGCCGTAGACTCACCCGGACGCGACACGATGGTGAAGGTGTATTCGCGGGTCAACTCCTCCCTGAGACCGGCAAGCTCGCCCTTGATCTTGGAAGCGCCCGCACGGTTGGCGGCGCGAATCTCGCGCTCGCCGTCTGCCAGCAACTGGTCGGCCTTCTGCTTGGCCGCTGCGTCCGTGGCGATGGCGAGGACTTCGGCGTGCGCCTGCTTGAGGGCCTTGGGCAGCGTCTCGGCGATCTCGATCCGCGCCCGCTCCGCCTCCAGCCTGGCCGGGCGCGCGACGAGGAAGTAGTAGCCCCAGGCGACGGCAGCGAGCAGCAGCGCCAGCGCACCTGCGCGCTTGCCGTAAGTCTCCCGCTTCGCCCAGACCGTTAGCAGCGATCGTTTCCAGCCCTTCGGCGGCGGGGTGTAGACGAAACGGCTCTCCTTCAGGGCCTTCACCCCGTCGGCCAGCACGTGGTCCGGAACCTCGATGCCCTGGTCGTGGTAGATCTTCTTGAGCCGCGCGATCAGCTCGGCCTCGCGCTCCTCCTCGCTCAGCTCGCGACGCACCAAGTCCTCGCGGTGGCGCAGCGTGTCCACCACGTCCATGGCGATCATGACATCGTCGAGCGTCTGCGGCTTGGCCGGAGCAGCCGCGGTATCCGCCATTTCTGCACCTCGCGATGGCTGATCAGGCCGCAGCCGGCAGCGTGTTGCCGTCGGCAACGAGGCGGGCGATGCGCTTCTTGCCCTCTTCGACCGCGTCGCGAATCTCGGCCGAATTCTGCGTCGACAGCTTGCGCATCTCGGCGATGATCTCCGTGGAGCGCTCCTGGAAGGTGACCACGCTCTCGACCAGTTTCTTTACCGCATCCGCCCGGATGGTCGGGCCGTAGCCGCTGCGGACGGCCGCCTCCTGCACCTTGTCGCCGATCTCGGACAGCGTTTCCAGGCTCTTCGACATGCCTTCCTTCATGGCATCGAGGGTCTTGGTCGACTCGTGCAGGCCGAACATGCCGGTGAACGACGCCTTGAGCGCGGTCAGCACGCTGTCGTTGGTCGAGAAGAACATCACGGCCTGGCCATAGACGCGTTCCTTTGCCGACGTCGTCTGCATCAGCCGTGCCATCACGACCTCGGTGGTATTGTAGGAGATCGTCATGTTGTCCGAGAGGTCCTTGGCGATCTGGTAGCGCTTCTCCTCCTCCTGCATCCGGCGCAGTTGCTCGTCGCGCGCGAGCTCCAGCTTCGCGCGTTCCGCCGGCTCAGTGCCGGAGAAGTTCGCGACCTTCTCGGTTGCCTCCTTCAGATCCTTCCGCACCGCATCGAGCCTCGCCTCCGCCTGCTTGAGGATTTCCAGCGACATCACCTCGGCATGCTTCAGGGCGCCGCGATAGTCGCGGTAGGCGTCGAGGATCTTGGCCTCCCTTTCGATCTGGTTCTTCGTCTCCTTGGTCACCGAGAGGTAGGTCCTACGGATCTTGTCGAAGCGGTCGGAGATGTCGCCGCGTGCGATCTTCATCCACATGTTGGTGCCGCGCTCGAGGATGTCGAGCTTGCCGTCGGAGACCTGATCCACCAGCCGCTTGGAATCGTCCCGGATCGAGTTGAATCCGTTTGTTATGTCGTTGTAGCGCTCGCCGATCTCCATCTTCGATGTCTGCTCGCGCACCACCTCGTTGAAAACCTCGGCCTGGCCGAGGGTGCGCGCGATCAGCGCAATCTTGTCCTTGTCGAGATCCGATATCTTCTCCAGCAGGGCGTTGATCGGGGCCGGCTCCACCTTTTCGGGCATGAGCCCCATTTCCCGCAATGCGCTCGATGCTTTGTCCAGGTATTGCAACGGCGTCCTGACCGCGACCTCGGCCATGTCATCCTCCTCTATCTTCGAGAGCCAAACTGGTACGTCGAGATCCAACTGGCCGGGTGCGCGGGCGCCGGCTCGCAGCCCATCAGGGAGATTTTGGAGTTTGGGGTCCAGCAACTCCTACAGTCAGCAGCAGACCATACAGGACCCCAACCCGGGTGTCTCATCGGGCGCAGCCCCTTGCGGGCCGGATGGATGCGGCGACAGAGGAAAAAGCCGGCCTCCGAATGGAAAACCGGCATTCGTCAATCATGCGCGGCCCAACGGTAGACCTGCCACCCCCCTCGGACGCGCAGGCCGGGGGGTGCGCAGGGCCGCCTGCAGCCTAGCGGCAGCAGGACCCGAAGGTCGGGCGGTGGTTGATGTGGATGGTCTTGCCTGTCGTGATGGTCCGCGTCGGCAGCGTCGTCGACTGCGCGACCCTTTGCGTCTGCCGCAAGATCACCGTGCGGTGGTGAACGCGCGTGACCACATTGACGCGCATGATCGGCTGCACCCGCGTCACGGTCACGAAGCGTGTCATGTGCCTTTGGTACTTGGTCTGGTTGACGTCCTTGAAGCGGGTGACCTGCTTCACGCTCTGCACGGTCTTGTATTTGTAGACCGTGTTGGTCTTGGTGATTGGGGCTCGCTTGCAGTCCACGCACTGGGCTTGGGCGGACATTGCCACCGATGCCGCAGCGGCGAGCACCACCGCACCACAGAGTACGACTTTCACAGATTTCAACATTCTCGGTTCTCCACGCTAGGTCGATGCGCCCCCACCGGGGGTGCCGATTACTGAACAATAGGTTGCAGCGAGCAATCAGCTGATCCCCTCAATCAGACGGCGGAAGCTGCTGGGGTCGTTGATGAAAATGCCGCACGTCGACAGCTTGATTGCCCTCATTCGGCCCCTAGATGGCCATGCTGAGACCACCATGGGCCGCGCAGGTCCGGGTCGCGGGCGCCAAAAAGAAGCGATTTCGGGGGACTGCCAACATGCGCAAAGCCTTGCGGGCCGCCGCTGCGGCCCTGTTCGCCTTTGCATGGTCGTCGGCTGCCATGGCGGCGCGGACCGACTGTCAGCCGCAAGCGATCCGCGACCTGCAGCGCCTATCGCCGCAGGGACATGCCATCTATCAGGCCCTTCCCGACAAGCGGCATTTTCTGCGCTTCCTGACCTGCGATGACGTCGTGCTCGGGCTGTCGACGGGGGTCCACGAGTCGGTCCACCTGCTGACCGGCGACACGGACGCCTATCCCCTGATCGGCGGCGGGGCCATCAAGCGCCCGCCAGAGGGCTTGCGGCTCTTCGCACCGCGTGACATCGCCAGGAGGTTCGATCCGCGCGATATCTACGTCCAGCAGTATCTGCGGCGCGGTGCGGCGAGCTCGGCGGACGACTTCCGCTTTCTCCTGGACGAGCTCAACGCCTACAGCCACGACCTGCATACGGCCGTGAAGCTCGTTCCGCTGCGGCGAGCCGATCGCGAGGTTGGGCACCGCGACGGCCTTGCCGCTCTCATGTCGTTCATGATGAGCTACGCCGACTCGGCACGCCAGTCGGTGCCGGCAACGTGGGAGGGTTTGCAACGTCCCGAGACCAAGAAGGTCGTGCAAACGCTGTGGACGCAGGCCGAAGATGTGCTCGCCTCATCCTGCGGCATCCCGGCCTTCGGGCGCGACGATCGCAAGCACATCGGCTTCCTATGCGATCGCAGGAACGGCGAGGGACTCACCCAGCTTCTGGGCCGCGCGCCGGCCTGCCCCTCCGCGTGTCTGCCGGCGGGAACAGCGTCTGCCGGCGGCAGCGCAGCGCAATGACGGGGTCGCATCGCGCGGCGTATGGACCGCGCGAGCGCGATGCTCGTCAGCCGGCCAGGAACAGGGCGAGCATGACGAAGACGACGTGGCTGGTGAGGAAAATGAGCCCCGCCTTGGCAAACATGAGCAGCATGACCCCGCTCCGGCAAGCAAGCAAAACCTCGCCCACACACGCAACACGTCAATCGGCCCACCGCGGGAAACCTGCCCGCGCTGGCGCTGACTTCTGAATCCAGGCTACGGTCGCAGCCGGATGCGCTCGCCGTGCTCGAATGCGGGCGCAGCCTGCAGCGTATCCCGCATGACATCGATCGTGATGCGGCGTCCGTCGCGGTCCATGTGCAGGACCGAGAGGGGGACGGCGATGTCCTTCTCACCGATGCCGAGATAGCCGCCGACGCCGACCACTGCCGCGTGAATCCGGCCGTCCGGTCCGACCAGCAGGTCCTTGATCGAGCCGATCCTCTCGCCGGTGCGGTTGTAGATTTCCTGATTGTAGTAGGCGCCAATCGGCATCCAATCGGGCGAGGCCCTCGTGAGATAGGTGAGCTTGCCCGGAGTGCTCGGCACGAGCTGCGTGGGCTGACCTGCCGTACGCGTCTCGGGGGTTTGCCCGCTCGGCAGCAGATACCAAAGCAGGCCGCCGAGCGCGAGCAGCGGCAGGAGCCAGTACGCCCAGCTGCCGCCTGTCCTGGTTGGCTCGACAGACGCCCGATGCACGCTTGTAGGTGATGCCCGCGAGTATGTAGCAGCCGGCTGCGGCGCATCGTAGGTGCGCGTTTCCGTCCGCGAGATGTCGCCTTCCGGCATGCGGCCTTTGGAGCCAAGCAGATCGGAGAGGCCAGACGGCATGGCCGCGGAGAATTGGTCCTTCTGCCCCATGAGCATGCGGGCAAGGCCACCCGCCTCCAGACCCGCGGCCCGCTGCTCGCGGCCAAGGACGCCGAGTACCACCGGCGTGAGCAGGCCCATCAGGGTCCGGGTCGATCCCTCGCCGATGCCGATGAACCTGCCCAGCGTCGACACCAGCGTGTTGAGAACACCGCCGCCGAGCAGCGAAGCCAGAAGGCCGCCGCCCTTCTCGGCGGACTGGGCGGAGCCGCCCAAGGTCGCCGCCAGATTGTTTAGCAGGCCGGCGGGCTGCTCTGCGATGGCATCTGCGAGCTGCCGTGCACCACCCGGCTTGGACGCCAGGTCCGACAAGCCGCTGAGAATGGCAGGCACGCAAGCACCTACCGCACTTTGCGCCGTGCTTCGATCGATGCCCGAGGCAGAGGCGATCTTGCCCACGAGCTCGGGGGTCAGGAAGCGCGAAACGGCCGATACGATGTTTTCAGACATCAACAGGTTCCTTTCTGGAGCTCCAAAGCACGGACAGTCGAGTGACGAGGCTCTCACTTTCGTTGCCACGCCAAGCGGCGGGTTTGCGCCCGGCCGGGGATGCTTGGCGTGTATTGCGCGCAACTGCAGGCGGCAGCGTCGCCCATGTCGGAAACGGCGGATATCGGGGAGGTCACCTAAATTGCCCGACAAGACTCCCGACCCGCTTGTCTGCAAGCCCGAATGCTCAGGCGGATGCCGCGAACCAAACTAAGGTCGATGCGATTGCGCCCCCCGCAAACAGTACCGCGCCCCGACCGGTAAAACATGTCGGGGCGCGGTGAGTTGGCAGGGAAGGGCACGGGGGAGGACGCCCTTGAAGCCCCTCGAGGGAAGGAGGAGGCACCCTGCGAAGGTAAGATTGGGCGATTATTCGACGCCCGGATATCCGCAAAACTACCAATTCTTGCCGGGCAGGTTGCTGATATGCGGCCCTTGAAGGCATAGAGCTATCAGATAACTAATATCCTTTCAGATCGATTGGGGTGTCGGGTTGCATCATGGCGCATCATTAAACCTCTTACGCCGAATTCTTTGAAATGCGCTGCGTTGGCTCGTACTGTCGGAACGCGGTTGCGTTTCGCTAGAGAACCGCACTGCGGATGCTCGCCCTTTGCCGCAGCCCCCTCCGGACCTCCCGGCCATGTCGCAATCCATCGCGCACGGACGCGCAAGACTAACCGCGGCACGCCGCGCGCCAGCCCGCGTCGCCTTCGGGTCCACCGGACGGTCTCATGGTTTTTCTCTTAAGTTTCCGGGATCCTGCGGATTTGAACGCGGGGGCAAGTCTGTAGGTTGGAGCTGAGACGGCGATGGGGGAACGAGCGGATGTACAGAGCGGGCGAATGACACGCATCTTGATTGCGGACGATCACGAGGTGGTTCGATCGGGCCTTCGATCCATCCTGGAAGCCCAGCCTAGGTGGGAAGTTGTGGCAGAGGCCGCGGACGGCAAGGATGCCATCCGCAAGGCGATCGAGCTCAAGCCCGACGTCGCGGTGCTCGACTATGCGCTGCCGCTGGTCAACGGCGTCGAGGCAACGCGGCAGATTCGCGCCCGCGTGCCCACCGTCGAGATCCTGATCTTTACGATGCACGACAACGAGAAGCTGATTTACGATCTCTTAAAGGCCGGAGCGCGCGGCTACCTGCTCAAGTCGGACGCCAAGCACTCGCTGCTGGCGGCGATCGAATCGCTCTCGGTGCACAGGCCGTTCTTTACCGCCAAGGTTTCCGAGACGCTGCTTGAAGCCTATCTTACGAAAGCGGGAACGGCGGAGAATGTGCTGAGCTCGCGCGAGCGCGGCGTCATTCAGCTCATCGCCGAAGGCAACAGCAACAAGCAGATCGCCAACATCCTGAACATCAGCGTCAAGACCGTGGAGACGCACCGCGCCGCGGCGATGCGCAAGCTCAACCTGACGTCTGCGGCCGGGCTCGTCCGGTACGCCATACGCAACAAGATCATCGAGGCCTGACCTTTCGACGGCGACCGGGCAACTTCCCTCCCCAACGCTCCCCACGCGATCCAACTCAGACGCGCCTTGCCTTCCAGCTTGGGCGGTGCCGCCATGGGTATTCGGCGCCGCGCGTCTGAGGAGTCGCCCTGATCGCGCTTGCGGTTGCGCATACATAAGTTGGCGCGGTCCTGCAGTCCGAGGCCGCGCCATGACAGCCGTGAAGCCCGTAGCTTCCAGAACTCCCGCCCAGGGCCGGCAAGGCAACTCTGCCGCATCTGCCGGCGCCAGCAGGCGGCGCCTCCGCGCACAGGCGGTTCATGCGCTCGCCCTGCTGGCAACGGTGGGCTTCGTGATTTCCTGCGCCGCCCGCTACGCCCTTGGCTCCAACTCTCCCCCGGGGACCGCGAGGCAGGCCGCGGCCTTGGCCATCCCGCTTCCCCCAAACCCAGCGCCCGGATTCAGCTGGTCAACACGCCCGAGTCCTGGCCGCGCTCCTTCTTCGAAAGTCTGCTCGGAATCCAGAAGCCGCGCGAGCCGCGTTACCCGCGCAGGGAGGTGGTCCGCCCGCGACAGCAGGTCCGCGAACAGCGCCCGCGCCAGCCGGTGCGGGAGCAGCGCCAGCACCAGACCGCGACGTCGCGTGGAGCAGCGCACCAGAGAGATGCGCGCCCCGGCAACGGCACGTACCGCACGATGTGCGTTCGCCTGTGCGATGGGTTCTACTGGCCGATCAGCTTTGCCACCCATGCGGGCAACTTCGCTCGCGACAGCAAGATCTGCTCGCAAAGCTGCGGCTCGCCGGCTGCGCTCTTCTACTACCCCAACCCCGGCGGTGAGCCGGAGGACATGGTCGGTCTCGACGGCCGGCCCTACAAGAGCCTCGCCACGGCGCTTCTATTCCGTGCCGCTTACGATGCCGACTGCAAGTGCCGGCCCCATCCCTGGGAAGCGGAGGCAACGGAGCGGCATCGCAGCTACGCTGAGCCAAAGGAGCAGCGTGCCGCCGCCCGCAGCCCACGTCGAGCCCAATAGGTCCGATCGGGAAGGGGGTCGCCGCGCGGCCGGGGATCGCAGGCGCCTATCGGCGCAGGCGATCGGTGGGAATGTCCCAGAACGATCGGCTTGCTTCGCAGTCGGCTTGGCCCTTGTTGAACCCCATATCCTTCAATGCGTGCCGGTCCAGGCTCAAGAGCCTGCGCCGCTCCCGCCGCACTTCGATGGCAGTGGCGATGGCGCGAGCGAACCGGGAGGTCAAGGTCGCGACCTGCAACAGCCGGTTGCGAGGCCGCGAACGAGGATAGGCAATGCCTAGCATGGTCCTGCTCCATCAAAAATTCCGCTGCAACCAGAGGCTGAAGGCCGCTGGTCTAAGCGCTTCCCATGCATAACGAAATCGAATATAATTTATGCCCTGCATCACGTTCTCTTATTCAAGGATCGCCCATGCGCCGCGACATCGACATCGCTCTGCTGCGCGCCTTGGTTGCGGTCGTCGAGACTGGCAGCGTCACGAGCGCAGCCGCGCTCATCAATCTGACGCAGGCGGCCGTCAGCCAGCAGCTGAAGCGGCTCGAGGAGCTGTTCGGGACCGAGCTGTTCGAACGCCACCACAAGCGGCTGAGCCTCAGGCCCGCCGGCGAGCGGCTGCTCGCCCAGGCGCAGCGCCTGATCGCGCTCAACGACGAGGTGTGGGCCAGCATGAGCGCACCGGCCTACGAGGGCGAGGTGCGGCTGGGCGTTCCCTACGACATTGTCGGGACCTATCTGCCGCCGATCCTGAAGCGTTTCGACAAGGCCTGGCCCAGGGTGCGCGTCTCGCTCGAATGCACGACCACGCCGCAGCTCCTCGAGCAGCTGAATCAGGGCAGGATCGACCTCACGCTGACGACTGAGGAAAGGTGCGGGAAGAACGGCGAGACCCTGACGGAGGACGAGCTGATCTGGGCCGGCGCGAGGAACGGCACGGCCCACCTGCGCGACCCGCTGCCGGTCTCGCTCGGCACCGAGAGGTGCGCCTTCAGGCCGCTTGCGGTGGAGGCGCTGCGCGATACGGGGCGCGATTGGCGGCCGGTGTGCGAGGCGAGCAACATGGAGCCGCTGCTGGCGTCGCTGGAAGCGGACCTGGCGGTCGGGCCCCTGCTGCGCCGGTCATTGCCCTCCTATCTGACGGCGGTGGAGGACGGGCGCCTGCCGAGGTTGCCGAACTTCCTCATCAACCTCTACCTGCCACCGGCGAGGCAGAGCGAGATCGCGGTGGAGCTGGCGCGCCACATTCGCCAAGAGTTCGTGGCCCGCTTCCGCCAGCCCAATCGGGCGGATGGCGGCGGCAGAAGCCGCCGCAAGCCTGCAGCGCCGGCCATGGCAGGGTGAGGCGAGGCCGCGTGCGCTCGGGTTGCATGCAACACCGGCGCCCGCGGCGATTTCTGGAGTTGCATATCGCTTGGTCGGGTGTCCTTGGGCGATTCCGCTGTCTCGGACGGCCGGAGCCGGGGGCGGCTTGCAGCATGCCCTTTCCCGCGGCCAGGATCGCTTCCCAGTGGCCTCCGCAGCCGGGCCGGTACCCTCCGTAGCCAAAAAAGGTCCCGGCGCTGTACGGCGAAGCTAGGCGGCCTACGCGCGATTTCCCCGGTTTGGGAAATAGTTAAAGGTTCCAGGCCCGCCGGAAGCGCCATAGGTATAGGCAACTGCCGAGCCCACCGACCGGAGGATCGCTGCGGCATGGGCCATGATAAAGAGCGCCGCGTCACAAATGTGCCTTCCACTCCGGCCGCGCCTTCAGGGCGCCGGCATACCTGAGGCCGATCTTGCGCAGGCGCTCGGGCTCGAATTCCTGCTGTGCCAGCGCCATGCCGCGGTCGAACACCTCCGAGTAGCGCTTGATGCGGTCGCCTTCGAGATCGAAGCGGCCGATGCCGTCGAAGGCAACGCGCGCCCCCTTGGCCTCGGGGCGCGTGGAGTTGAAGCTGAAGCGATAGCTGGCGTAGCCGACGTTGCCGGAGCGGACCGGATCGAAGAACTCCCAGCGGAAGTTCGAGCCGCCCTCGGCGAAGCGCGCCAGCATGGCCTTGATCGCCGCGCGGCCGGCGCTGGGGCCGAAGAAGTAGTCGTCGTAGGTGCCCTCCGGCGTGAACAGGTCGGCCAGGGCGTCGCCATCGCCGGATGCCGCGGCGGCGGCGAAGCGGTTCACCAGCTCGCTGAGCTCCATTTCGCTTTCCTCCTCGTGTGAGTTTCGGCAAGGATACCCGCGGCCGCGAGCAACGGCCAAGCCTGCGAACGACACGGGGAGATCAATGCTGAAGCTCAAACCCAACTGCGAGTGCTGCGACAAGGACCTGCCGCCGGATGCCGCGGATGCCCTCGTCTGCTCCTTCGAATGCACCTTCTGCGCCGACTGCGCCGCCAACCGGCTCCCCGGCGGGCGCTGCCCCAACTGCGGCGGCGAGCTGGTGCGCCGCCCCGTGCGGCCCGCGGCGATGCTGGCCAAGTATCCAGCCTCGACGGAGCGGGTGGTGAAGCCGCACGCGGGTTGCGGGAAGGCGGCGTAGGGGGTCGTTCGGCTTACGAAACTGGCAGCGCCCCCGTTCATGGAGGTTAGCCGATGAAGATCAAGCTGCATCACGTCAATTTCTGCTCCACCAACGTGCCGGCGCTGGAGGAGTTCTATCGCAGCGTGCTCGATCTCGAGCCCGAGCCGTCCCTGGCAGCGGGCCGCATCGTCGAGGAGGCCGGCTACCCCGGCAACGTCGCGTTCATGACCGACGGCAGCACGCAGTTGCATCTGGCCGAGAAGGACCTCGGCGTCTGCTTCCGCACCGGGCAAGCCATCAACCCTGTGGAGCGCGGTCACATCGCCTTCCGCACCGACGACATCGAGAGTTTCAAGCGGCGCTTGCGGGAGCGGGGCATTCCCTTCTCCGACTATGGCGCCTGGGCCATGAAGGGCTGGGAACAGATCTTCTTCCACGATCCTGAGGGCAATGTCATCGAGGTGCATCAGGTGCGGGAGGCGTCGTAGGTTGAGTCAACCCCGGCGAAAGCCGGGGGCAGACCCAACGCGACCGGGGTTCAACGTGGCTGTTGGGTCTCGCTCCGCTCGACCCAACCTACACGAGAGCATCAGAAAGAGAGCCGCGCGCGGCGATGAACGCGCAAATAGAAGTGGCCGATGGTGCCGTAGAACAGGAATTCGAACCAGAGATGCGGCACCTCGGACAGCCATTCCTGAAAGGCTTTTTGTTCGCCCTCGTTGAGCTTGTGCGGCCAGTCGTCGAAGACGAGGATTGCGCCATCCGATAGTCGCGGGCCGAGATAGCGCAGACACTGCAGCGCCGGCTCATAGATGTCGCAGTCAATGCGGGCGAAACAGTAGGACTCGACTGATTGGGCCTCTTGCCTCACCAGGCTGTCGGCGAAGAAGCCGGGGATCAGCTTGATGCGCGAGCGCTCGGCGGCTTTCACGTTGGCCGCCACGGTGACGAGGTCGCAGGCGAACTGACCTTCCTGCCAGAATGGCGAGTCGAATTCGGGATGCGGCTTTGAGAGGCCGGCAAAGCTGTCAAAGCCGTAGATGTCGCGAGCGAGACCGATCTCCTCGGTAAACTGCCACAGGTGATCCACCCACCAGCCCTGGAAAACGCCGAACTCGCCGAGAGCGCCTGGAATGTCTCTGGACTTGATGTCAACCAGCAGGGTTTTGACGTAGTCGATTTCCACAATGAGCATTGCACAGTGGGCGCGGTGGCCCCACTCGGAGTTATCCGGCCAGCTTACGCAAATGCGGGTCGTGGGAACCGGCACTTCCTGGCCGAAGGTGGCGGCGAACCAGGCCTCATAGGTTGTCGGCTTCGCAGTCTTGCCGCTATCGCCCAAATCGGATCTGGGGCTCTGGACGAGCTGATGGCCGCGGCTGGCTTGACCACCATCGCTCTCCGTTGTCCGGGGTAGGGTCATGCCCCAGGAACCGTGGATGCGGCGCAGCCGGTCAGGCGCAGCGGGCTCCTCGAAGCCGGCCGTTGCTTTGAGCGGCAGTATTGGCTCGAGCGCGGAGCGCCAGAACGAGGTCGACCGGTGCGCCCAAAGGCTGGTGATCTGACCGGCATCGGCGTGCGCTGCAGGATGAAACACTTCGGCAGTGTGGCCGAAGTGCCGGGCCTCGATCGCAGCCGAGGACGAGATGGTCAGGAACCGCACGTCGGTTGCGGCGGCGAGGATGGCATAGATGTTGGCCCCGGTGGTGCGTGCCGCGAAGCGCTGGCGCAGCGCGGGAAGAATTGGATTGTCCGGCGCCAGCGGATGCGGCTTGAGGACCAGCGCCCGCCCGTCGAGCGCCCGGCCGACACGCTGGATCGCCTCGCCGTCGCGAAGGAAGCCCGCGTCCTTGACCAAGGTCCGGTCCTGCCGGGTCTGGGCAAGAAAGACGCAGGCGCCATCGAGGTCCCTGGCGGACCGATCATTCGAGTAGCGCGCTCGCATGCGCGCCACCGCCTCCCCGACATGCTCCAGCGAGACGAGGCCCGGATGGGCGAGCTCCGCCGGCCAGGAGAAGCGCAAGCTCAATGCCAGGTCGTCGAGAAATCTGATGGGGCTGACCCCGGCGTCGATCCACGGCGCGCCGATGCCGTCCAGAACGGAGCGCATCAAGGGCGACAGCTCGAAGCCGATGATGAGCGCGCGCTCGTAGTCTGGACGCATCGCTTCGAGCAATGCCTGGGGTGGACTGGTCTCGCCGAAGGTGGCGGCCCACGCCTCGACGGAAGGGGTAAGGCCCAGCAGGCCATACCACTCGGCGATGACGGCAAGGCCGCCCTCGGCCTCGTTGCGCCGATACACGACCTTCGGCGGCAGGCCCGTCAGCTCGTGGAGGACGCGCGCGAGTTCCTCGTGCAGCCAGCGCACATTCGACAGCTGGTTGGGATCACCGCTCGCCGTCCTGAAGACATCGCCGGTGATGACGATCCGCTCGATCCGCATCGCGGCCCCCGTCGCCAACACTTGTCCCGCGCCGCGCTTCCACCTCACGTCGTACCCTGAAATGCACTGTGCACCAAGTTTTTCGTTGCGGTCATCCCATGCGGCTTGCCGCACGCAGCGCGCTATGGCCGCATGACAGAGGACCGCGCTTGGGCTATTGCCTCGCCCCATGCTGCACGTCAACGACCTGACCTACCGCATCGAAGGGCGCGCGATCTTCGACCAGGC
>Ga0247727_10013180_pt1 | contig 14003 bp, 11 predicted proteins | sample WisWelCaveWW1625_FD_202498 | JGI IMG/M metagenome (GOLD analysis project Ga0247727, IMG submission 202498) | Biofilm microbial communities from Wishing Well Cave, Virginia, United States - WW16-25 | ecosystem: Environmental > Aquatic > Deep subsurface > Groundwater > Cave microbial mat | place... | reverse complement strand
CACAGGTCAAACCATTGATTGGATAACAGCACACGGCAACAAACCGTTCTTTGTTTTCCTGCACTATTTTGATACACACTCCCCACACGATCCGCCCTCCCCTTACGACAAAATGCATGATCCTGACTACCGTGGAAGCACAGAACTTTTTCATTTCTTCCAGCCCCCCGAAGTCAGGAAGAAGATCATTACAAATCCACGCCATGTACAACACATTGAAGCGCTTTACGACGGTGAAATCTCTTACGTTGATACACAGGTCGGCCGCCTCCTGAATGCACTTTCACAATCAGGCTTGCTGGAACGCACCATGGTGATCTTCACGGCAGACCATGGTGAAAGTCTTGCTGAACACGGCTTCTACTTTGATCATGGCGAATTTTTGTACGACACGTGCGTTCGTATTCCTTTGATCATCCGATTCCCTGAAAAGCAACACTCCGGCACAAAGTGGCATGGACAGGTAAGCCTCGTGGACATTGCGCCAACGATTCTTGATCTGACAGGAGTTAAGCATCAGGATCAGCTTGACGGCAGGAGTCTTTTTCCCATTTTGAACGGAAGCGAACAAGGCGATAGGGTCAGCTTCGGATACATATTCTCCGGGAAGGGAGAAGGGCGCCACTCCAGATACTGCATCAGAGAAAACGGATTTAAGTTGATCTGGAATTTTGATATTCGCGAAGAACTGAACGATCAACCGGTATCCGAAGAGTTTTATGACTTGATTCAGGATCCGGGGGAGCTATCTAACCTTGCTCATTCGAATCCACCCTTGATGCAGGAGTATCGCAGTAAGCTTAAAGATTGGATTCACAGGAAATCGGAAATGGCCGGAGAACCGGATGAGGAAGTGCGTGAAAGACTCAAGTCTCTGGGCTACCTGTAGCGGAGAGTGCCGGAGTGCTGAGTGCTGAGAACAAAACACTGTTTGTTGCAGCAAGGTGAGAGTTCGAGTATGCTCGGCTGGTATTATGCATTCAAACACCGGTAGTTTTCACGGTCTCGGAATTGCGCCCAAGGTTTTACAAATCATCCATGAGTGCGGTTTCGAGACTCCAACCCCTATTCAGCAGCAGTGCATTCCCGTCGCGATTGAAGGAAGGGATCTCATGGGCATTGCTCAGACCGGAACAGGAAAAACCCTGGCATTCGGAATTCCGATGCTGCAAAGTCTGATTCAGGAAGAAGGAGAAGGACTGGTCATCGTTCCAACCCGTGAGCTCGCGCTGCAGGTAGATGAAGCGTTGCAGGAAATCGGCATCCAGATCGGAATCCACAGTGTTGTTCTGATCGGCGGAGAGCCAATTGATCGCCAGATCAAGTTACTCCGATCAAGACCGCAAGTGTTAATCGCAACCCCCGGTCGATTGAATGATCATCTTCTGCAGAAAACCGTCTTTCTGGATTCGACGCGAATACTGGTACTGGATGAAGCGGACCGGATGCTGGATATGGGTTTTTTGCCTCAGATCCGTACCATCTTGAAGCATCTGCCGGTGAAACGCCAAACCATGTTATTTTCGGCAACCATTCCGCCGGAAATCGTGAATGTCGCTGCCCGTTACATGCAGCTTCCGGTTCGCGTGGAAGTCGCTCCATCCGGTACAACGGCTGCCGATATCAGTCAGGAACTGTTTTTTGTGGATCCAAAAGACAAGATAAGACTCCTTGAAAATATTCTCCTGGAGTATCAAGGTAGCGTGCTGATCTTTACACGAACGAAATTCGCAGCACGAAAACTGGCGCGCCAGGTACGCTACAGCGGCCACAGGACTATTGATTTACATTCCGATCGAAGCCTCGCACAGAGAAAAGAGGCGCTGGAAGGATTTAAGATTGGTAAATACCGTGTGCTTGTAGCAACGGATATTGCCGCCCGCGGGATCGACGTCAGCGGAATCGAGCTGGTGATCAATTATGATTTACCCGCAAACGCGCATGATTATGTACATCGCATCGGCAGAACGGGACGCGCAGGTTCCGTGGGTCACGCTATCTCTTTCGCGATGCCGCATCAGCGCAGTGAAGTGAAAGCGATCGAAAAACTGATCCGTATGGCGGTGAAGGTTTCACCGGTTCCATCACTCCACGGCAAAGCCCCGGGTGGCCCGACACAACAGAGAAGGCCTCCCCACCGCCGTCCTTTTCGCGAATCGAAGCATTAGATGTAATCCCCCAGGGTTAGTGGGGCGGGCCTCCGTGTGCGCCGCCCGTTCGACAAATCAGTTGGCGGGCAGGGACGCCCACCCCCCAGACGGAATCGTTTTGGCGGCAAGAGCAAGCATGCAGTAAGAACCAAAGTAAGGCACATCGAGAATCAGGTATAAAAGCGAATCTTCAGTGCTGGTCAGGCTCAATCCAATATCGGCGATGAGGAGCAACAAAAATCCAACGGACATGAACCGGAATGACCGTAAAAGGGGAGCGTTCGACACTTTGGATTTAAGAAGCATCACAATTGCCGCAGCCAGAAGCAAGAAATCAAAAACCGGATAAGCCAGATCGAGCAGCTTGCTGAAGATATTTCTCTCGATGTCCAGCAGTTGGGGTAAAATCAAGAAATAGAACAGGCAACAAAACAAAGCGGCACACGCCGATCCTGAAACAACGGCGGTTGATTTTGGCAGTTGAATTGTCTGAAAGTTGCGCGTGAACTCGTGAAGTCCGCCCAGAAGAGGAAAATAACCGAAAATCCAGAATCCGTCGGCGAGTGTGCCATAGGCAGGCTGTCCAAGGGCGATTTCGCACACCTCCATAATCTGGGCAAGGACCCAAATCCAGGCTCCAATCGCAAGGCGTGTCCAGGGCTTTCGCGAAGCAGATGGATTTGCAACACTGGTCCGTGTCAGGGATATCGCACTATATCCAAGCATAAGCATCTGTACAGCTCCGCCAAAATATTCGGCGCGTGGATCGGCACTCCAGAAAGCGTAGACCAGTATCATTGCGCTCAGAAGAACTGCAGAGGCCGTGAGCTGCCACTTCATGCTTACCAACATTATTTGAAATCGACATATACATCAACCGGCAGGAGTACTGACGCACGACAATCCAGCTCAGGATTTTGTTTGCGGGAGGGAATTGTATGTTCTAAGATTAGGATGCTGCGCTGAAAACATAGGACGCGAAATGCTGAATCCCGGGACACAACTTGGGCCTTATGAAATCATTGCCACGCTGGGTGCAGGTGGAATGGGAGAGGTGTATGTAGCCCGTGACCCGCGACTGGATCGACAGGTAGCCATCAAGGTACTACCGGAGCATCTTGGAAACAACGAGTCCGCTCTAGTTCGATTCGAGCGCGAAGCAAAAGCCGTTGCCGCCCTTTCGCATCCCAATATTCTCAGTATTCATGATTTCGGACATGATCAAGGGATCTCCTATGCAGTAACAGAACTGCTCGAAGGCGAAACGCTAAAAAGTCGGATCAATCGCTCGGATCTCAACGCAAATACGGTTCTGAAAGTCGCTTCGGATGTTGCGAACGGGTTAGCCGCAGCGCATTCCAGAGGCATCATTCACAGAGATCTAAAACCGGAAAACATTTTTCTGACTTCCGACGACCGCATTAAGCTTCTCGACTTTGGACTCGCACGATACACTCCCATCATTCCGCAACAGGAACTCACCTCGGTTCCGACTCAATCCAGTCTTACGGAAGCAGGAGTCGTGATGGGAACCATGCCGTACATGTCACCCGAGCAATTGCGTGGCCAACCCGTAGATGAACGCACGGACATTTTTTCTTTCGGATGCGTCCTGTACGAAATGATGACCCGGACGCGAGCTTTCTCCGGCCACACATCGGCAGATGTGATTACGGCAATACTGACCCATGATCCTGAACACGCAAAATCCGAAAGAAACTTTCCGCCGGAATTGGATGCCATGGTCCGTCGTTGTCTGAAAAAAAATCCAGAGCAACGATACTCATCATCACAGGAACTGGTATCTGAGTTACAGCGCATTCGTGAAGAACAATCGCAATCGGTGAGTCTTCGCAGACAGATTGCGCGACAAATCCGCAGGCCGCTGGTTGGAATTCCTGCGATTCTTCTGATCGCGTCAGCCGTTTTCGCGGTGATCTGGTTTTCGAAACGGCAAATGGAAGTTAACCGGGCTCGAAACGAGACAATTCCCGAAATCATCAAACTGATCGAAGCAGAAAAATATGATGCGGCCTTTAAGCTTGCACGCAAAGCTGAGCAATTGATTCCAGATGATCCTGGCTTGAAGAAATTGTGGCCGGAGTTCTCGCGTGTTGTTGCAATACATACGGTTCCCGAAGGTGCAGCAATCTACAGAAAGGAATACGATTCTCCTGACAGCGACTGGGAGTTCGTAGGACAGTCTCCTTTAACGGAAATTCGAATCCCCATCGGCTTATTTCGATGGAAATTAGAAAAATCAGGATTCCAGACAATCCAACGAAGCGATCGTTTTCCGCAATTCCAAAATCCAAAAGAGACGGTGACACTCAATTTCACGCTCGACAAATCAGGGGCCTTGCCACCAGGAATGGTTCGGGTCACGGGTGAGAATTTCGCATTGGCAAATGCCCGGGCTGGATCATCTACCTCCCGTTCCTTTGGATGACTACTTAATGGATCAAACTGAAGTCAGCAATCAGGAATTTCAAAGTTTTATGAGCGCAGACGGTTATCAAAAACCGGAATACTGGAAACACACATTCTTGAAAGAAGGCCGGGAGCTCAACTGGAATGAAGCAATGGCCGAATTCCGCGACAGCACCGGTCGCCCCGGGCCGACAACGTGGGAAGCAGGAAACTTTCCAAAAGGACAGGATCATTTGCCCGTAACTGGAGTCAGCTGGTACGAAGCCGCGGCATATGCGGAGTTTGCAGGAAAGAGTCTGCCGACGGTCTATGATTGGAATCGCGCAGCGGGAACGTGGGACAGCGCGTACATTATTCCACTCAGTAATTTTGGAGGGCACGGCCTGACAGCAACGGGATCGATTGCAGGGTTGCATCGATTCGGAACATTCGACATGGCCGGCAACGCAAAAGAGTGGTGCTGGAACGAAAGTGGCAACAAACGTTTCATTCTGGGAGGATCCTGGAACGAACCGACCTACATGTTCAATGATCCCGATGCGCAGCCTCCGTTTGCGCGTCAACCGAACTACGGATTCAGGTGCGTCAAGTACCTGAAACCTCTTTCCACGGCCGCGACCCAATCAATCGATTGGGCAATGCGTGACTATCGCGAAGAGACTCCGGTTTCCGATGAGATCTTTCAGATTTATAAGAGCATGTATTCCTATGACAGGACACCATTCCATCCCGTGGTTGAATCCACAGACGAAAGCGGAGAGCATTGGAAAACCGAACGAATCACGTTTGAAGCTGCCTATGGAAGCGAAAGGATGACCGCATATTTGTTCCTTCCGAAGAATGCAAAGCCGCCCTATCAAACCGTTGTTTATTTTCCGGGATCCGGCGTTATTTATCTGAAATCAAGCCAGGACATCGTGAAAGACGAACGGAACATGGCTCGAATCGCTTACATACTTCAGAGCGGTCGCGCAATCCTGTACCCGATTTATAAAGGCACGTTTGAACGAAACGATGGAATAAATTCCGATTATCCATCACCCACAAGCGCTTACCGGGATCATGTCATCCAATGGTATAAGGATCTGGCAAGATCGATCGATTATCTTGAAACAAGAAAGGACGTAAACACCGATAAACTGGCTTTTCTGGGCGCCAGTTGGGGCGGCGCTATGGGAATGATCATGACTGCACTGGAACCCCGTATCAAAGTGAACGTGTTCCTTGTCGGAGGATTCTATTTGCAAAAGACTCTTCCGGAAGTAGACCAGATCAATTTTGTTTCCCGTATCACGATTCCTACTCTCATGCTGAACGGACGGCACGATTTTTTTCTGCCGCTGGACAGCGCGCAGATCCCCGCATTCAAACTCCTGGGAACTCCTGAAAAGGACAAGCGTCAGGTCCTTTACGAAACCGGCCATGACATTCCCCGCAAAGAGTTGATACGCGAAGCCCTCGATTGGCTAGACCGCTATCTGGGACAGGTAGGAAGCTGATCTCATAGCGGTGGCGGTATCTACGAGATCTTGAAGGTTCAGTGGCACCTGGATCGATTCTTCAACGAAGCCGATCCGTGTCATTGCTGCAATGGGAAGGAGTGCTATGATCGATAAACGCATATGGATCTGAGCATCGTCATACCTGCCATGAATGAAGCCGAAAATATCGCCGCGCTGATTCCGGAAATCGAACAGGCCGCTCAGAGTCTTGGACTGAAGTATGAAATTCTGCTGATGGATGGCGGGTCTGTGGATGGCACGGACCGTATTGCGAGAGAGAAGCATGCCACGGTTATTTCGCAGAAAACGCGCGGATACGGTGGCGCCATCTCAGAGGGACTGGCCGCGGCACAAGGGGACTACGTATTGACCATGGATGCTGATCTGTCGCACGACCCTGCTTTTCTTGCGACATTCTGGAATGCAAGGGACCAGGGCGAACTGATCATAGGATCCCGATATGTACCCGGAGGTACCGCGGAAATGCCGGCGGCCAGAAAACTACTCAGCCGCATTCTGAACGTTTTCTTTGGACAGGGCCTCTCGATTCCCTGGAAAGATCTGTCCAGCGGATTCCGGTTGTATCGAACATCCGCCGTAAAGCATCTGCAGTTGCAGAGTATTAATTTCGACATTTTGCAGGAAATCTTGATCAGAGGGTACGCACAGGGTTGGAGAGTAATGGAAGTACCGATCCGCTACAAACCCCGCCAAATCGGATCATCTCACGCAAAATTATTGCGTTTTGGAATCGCGTACCTGCGCACCTTCCGGCGAATGTGGAATCTCCGCAATTCGATCCAGTGCGCCGATTACGACGATCGCGCCCATAACAGCAAAATTCCAATCCAGCGATACTGGCAAAGACGCAGGTATTCCATCATCGAAGACTTCGGAAGCAATCATGGATTAACCCTGGATATCGGTTGCGGATCCAGCCGGATATTATCTTCAAAAGTGCGTCCCATCGGGATGGATATCTTGATCAACAAACTTCTTTACGCGCGAAAATTCGGACGACCGTTACTCAATGCTTCCATCTGGTCGCTTCCTTTTCCTGATCAAACATTCGACTGTGTCGTTTGCTCCGAAGTGATTGAACATATTGATTCGGGGCTAAAGCCATTCCTGGAGATGCGAAGGATTCTTAAAACGGGCGGAACGCTGGTCCTTGGCACTCCTGATTACGGACATCTCACCTGGAGGATGATTGAGCGCATTTACGGCTGGATTGTTCCGGGCGGCTATGCGGACGAGCACATTACGCATTACACCTTCAAAAGCTTGAAAGAACTTGTAGAATCTCTGGGATTTCGTGTCATTCAGCATAAATATATTTGCCGTTCGGAACTCATTTTTCAGTGTATCCTGACTAATTCCACAGGTAATGAGGCGCCCAGTAGCGCGCAAATAGATAAAGACAAAACAGCAACATAAATCCACTGAACAGGACGGCACCCGCACGACGGTATTGCGCCGGTAGAATTCTTATAATCCCGGAACCAAGCACGACAGAAATGGGCGTCATGGCCATGAACAGGTAGCGTCCTTGGGGCGAATTGATTCGAGTCTGCAACACGAGTATTTCAGCGATTGCGAATAAAGCAAAGCTGAAAAACAACAAAAAACCGTTCCTGTTAAACAACTCCTTTCCGAACTCCCCGTCTCCACCTGCTCTGTTTACAACGATCTCAAACGCCCCCCGCAGCGGGACAACGACTACCAGAAGGTATACAGCGTACTCCCAGATTCCCGCATGAAATTCACTTCTGCCGAAATACACCCAGAAGGTAGCATGCAGAAACGCAAAGGACGTGATCCAGTCGACCCCGGACATCGTTTCACCCCGCGCCCAGATCGTCCCCATCGTCGTTTGATGAAGGTTCCACAAAAAAGGATCACCGAAATAGATCCAGTTCCGCAAATACCACCACCCCGCAATTGATCCCGCAGCAACTATAAAAGCCACTATGTTTCTGAAAGCCAACCGCCGCGGGTATCCGCCTTTGCTTACCGCCAGATAAATCGCCGCAACGCACACAGGAAATAGAAACACGGTTATCGTTCTGGAAAGCAGAGCAAGTCCAAACGCAACTCCAAGCAAGAGGCACTGTGGAACTGAGCAGCACACCTTCGAAGGCATTCGAACAGCGAGAAATGCAGTCAGGGAACAGGTAAAACCTGTCATCGAAATGTTGCTGATGCCGGAATGGGAGAAAATGAACTGGGGATTCATGGCAGCCATGACGGGAATCACAATTGCGGCGGCTGTGGAGCCGGGAAACAGCAGCAAACTCGATTTCCATGTCAGGAAGATCACGCCGAGCCCGAGCAACAATGAGAAGAACCTGATGCGAAAAAGGATTCCTTTCTCACTTGCGTTTGGAGAATACAGAAGAGCGGCACACGAATAGTACAGAGGCGGTTGAAATGCCTCCGGTATTGCAATCTCCTTGATATCAAAGCTCAATCCGGGTAACTGATGATTCACGCGGATGTGCCTGGCGTACTCCAGATGACTTTGTTCATCGGGAAATGATCCAAATGGTGTTGAGAGAAGCGCGCACAGTCCGAAGGTAAAAAATACAACAGAAGAAATAATCAAACCGAATATCGGCCGGCGCATACCCGGATCAGTGTACCTCAGAGCACGGGAGAATTCATGTCAGGAAAGATATAATACTGTAGAGGGGTTTTGAATTTGGAAAGCGCCGCGGGGAGGACATCATGACTGACGAGTTAATTTTTCAATTTCGTCCTGAAGTGAACGAGATCCATCAGTTTTGGTGGCGGGTCGTAATGATCGTTCTGATGGTCCTCATGACCGCAGCTGCTTTTGGCAAATACGCCGTTGCCCGGTACGAAGGCAAAGAAATGTCCGTGTCTGTGGTGATTGGAATCATCGGGGTGGGTGTCCTGGTGTTCGGTGGCGGCATGGTGGGGAATGATCTGCTTCACAAGAATCGAAAGGCATTCGAACTTCGAATCACAGCCGGAGGCGTATTATACCTGCAAACCAGAAAGGGTATTGAACCCTTCGAATTGAAGAACGTCGACTTCGTGCAGATACGCGAGAAAATTCATTCCGCACACTCTCCGGACACAAGCAGCGACGTAAGTTACTATGTTCGATATCTTGTGATTTCGTCCGGCGGAATGGAAAGAGGGCTTCGGATTCCGGGAGGATATTTGCCGCCGGGCGATGGCAAGAGAATGCCGCTCGACAAAGTCCGTGATTTCCTGGCGGCCGCCGGACAGTTTACGCAAGCTTCGCATATCACCGACGCACAGGAGATGTAAGGCAGCGATCAACTTCGGACTTCGCGGTTTCTCCGGAAGAAAGGTGTGCATGATAGACTCGTTGCATGTCCGCTTTATTCCGAACACAAAATGGCGAACCCTATCCTCCTGGCGCAACGGTAATGGAAGACGGTGTAAACTTCAGTGTTTTTTCGCGGACCGCGAATTCCGTGGAGCTGTTGCTCTTTCGACAGTATGACGATCCGGAGCCTTTTCAAATCATACGGCTGCATCCGTATTTGAATAAGACTTTTCACTACTGGCATGTGTTCGTGGAAGGCGCATCACAGAGTCAAATCTACGCATACCGCGTGGATGGTCCGTTCGAGCCGGCGCGGGGCCATCGGTTCAATCGCAACAAAGTATTGCTGGACCCTTACTCGCGAGGTGTAGTGTACGGAAAGAACTGGTCCCGAAACGACGCGATTCATGCAGAGGATAATTGCAGATCCGCCATGAAAAGCCTGGTCGTGGATTCCGCACAGTACAACTGGGAAGGTGTGAAATCTCCCAATCACCGGCTTTCCGACAGCATCATTTACGAATTGCACGTACGCGGCTTTACACGAGACCCATCTTCGAAAGTCAGGTACCCCGGCTCATTCGACGGAGTAATTGAAAAAATACCTTATTTGAAGGAGCTGGGCGTCACCACACTGGAACTTCTTCCGGTTCACGAATTTGATTTTTCGGAAAGCGCATTTACTGATCCCAACACAGGGTTAAAGCTCTCAAACTTCTGGGGATACAATTCGATTGTATTCTTTGCTCCGCATCGACGTTTTTATGTCGCTGACTGGGAGAACATGGAGTACCTCACGGGTTTTCGCGATTTGGTGAAAGCGCTTCATCGCGCGGACATCGAATTGATTCTTGATGTGGTTTTCAATCATACGTGCGAAGGCAACGAAACCGGACCCACGATTTGTTTCAAAGGGCTGGAAAATTCCGTTTATTACATGCTGGAACCCGGAGATCCTTCCAGATACAGGAACTATTCGGGATGCGGCAACACTCTCAACTGTAACCATCCAATTGTCCGGAGAATGATTCTTGATTCGCTTCGATACTGGGTGGAAGTCATGCATGTAGACGGGTTCCGGTTCGATCTTGCATCCATACTGTCAAGGGATGAACAGGGTCGCCCCATGAAAGATCCACCATTGCTGTGGGAAATTGAATCGGACCCTGTACTTCAAAAAGCAAAAGTCATAGCCGAAGCATGGGACGCAGCAGGCCTTTATCAGGTCGGACACTTTCCCGGTCAGCGCTGGGCAGAATGGAACGGACGCTATCGCGATGATATTCGACGCTTTGTAAAAGGTGATTCCGGTCTGGCGGGTACGGTCGCTGCCCGAGTTTCGGGAAGCGCCGATCTTTACCTGCATCTGGAAAGAGAGCCCTATCAAAGCATTAACTTCGTTACCTGCCATGACGGATTCACTTTGAACGATCTGGTTTCTTACAGTGAAAAACACAACCGGGCAAACGGCGAAGACAATCGTGACGGAACTAACGATAACGCAAGCAGTAATTACGGCATTGAAGGCTCTACTGTTGAACCGGATATCGAAAACCTTCGTGTTCGCCAGATCAAGAATTTCGCGGCCATCCTTCTGATTTCACAGGGCACACCCATGCTTCTTGCCGGTGACGAATTCCGCAGATCACAACAGGGAAACAACAATGCCTACTGCCAGGATAATGAAATCAGCTGGGTCGATTGGACGCTACTGGAACAGCACAAAAATTTGTTTCGCTTTTTCAAAAACATGATCCGGTTCAGGAAATCCCACCCAGTGTTAAGGCGAACGCAATATTTTTTTGAGGAAAAAGACGATCGAGGCTGGCCCGCCATCGCGTGGCATGGGGTTGAACTCGCCTCGCCCGACTGGAGTCACGATTCACACACTCTGGCTTTCACTTTATCGGGACTCGCAATCGACAATGATATCCACGTCATACTCAACATGTGGACAGCGGGCCTTCCCTTTGAACTTCCTGTGCTTGAAAAAGAGCGCCACTGGTATCGCAGCGTGGACACATTTCTGGCATCGCCGGACGATATCGCCGAACAAGACCTCGAGATCCGTGTTCCGGATGCTGAAAAATACTTCGCCGGACCCCGTTCTGTTGTCGTCTTGATCTCGAAATAATATTCCCTTACAAGTTAAATCCTTGCAGCTTCCACTGTTTTCTTTTTCTCGTTTCCACAAAGTCTTTGCCGATCTTCCGGAGACAATCGTTGGATGTCAAGCTACCGCTTACGATTACGATTTTCGCAGGAATTCTGCCTGGAACTCAGCCGGTGCTGCAGAGGGCGGATCCGGCCAAGGTTGTTACTCTTTGAAAAGATCTCTCGCAAAAGTCGTGGGAAAGTCTCTAGCTCCATGAATAAGCGCAACGACGATGGCGGAATCCTCGGAAAGCCGATAGACGAGCCGGTAGTTGCCAACGATAAGCTCGCGGATTGCTTCTCTCTCAAGTTCAGGTACGATTCGGCCGCGTCTCGGAAAGCGCGCCAAAGAACACGCGACGCTACGGATGTTTCTGACGAACGCAGCCGCATAATATGCAGAGTCTCTGGCGATATAGGCCGCTATCCCATCGAGATCGTTTAGCGCAGCATCTGTCCAGGTTACTTTGCGAGCCATTTGGACATCCGCTTTTCTGCATCCTCCTGGCTTACGATCCTGCCTTCTTCGATATCTTTGAGGCCCCGCTCTATTTTTTCGCAGACATAAATGTGGTATTGAATGTCCTCGAACGTGACATCATCGGGCAACTGTTCTAATATCTTGCGCACTTCCTCTTTTGCTGTCGGCATCAGGTAACTCTCATACTTGCTATTCTATACACTCATTTCGGTTTTGTCAGTTTTGACTAATAAACACTGCCCCGTGCACCTTGTGATAGATTTTACGTTATACAGGATGGAAACCAGCGAAAAAGAGGTGTGGAAACTGCGGGGGGAATGGCAGGCAATTCTCGTGAAGATCGGCCAGGGTGGCTTATGTTGGCGTGTGGAACTGTGATCAGTGGCGCGGACCCTTCGCGCATTATTTTCTATCCCCAGATCTCGCTCAATAATCCTCCGATCCCCTTTGTGTTGAAAGTGGAAACGACTGTGGTTGATCAAGGCGGACACGCGTTGGAGTATCCGTTCAGCAAAATGTTTAATGCGGGTTCAGGAAACTCGTTTGTCCAGGGCGAAGTGTGGGATAACGCATCCGGACAACTTTCGGCGAAAGCGTTAGCCCGCGGCGCACAAAAAGGAGTGCGTCTGACCCGAATATTGAGGCGGTCCATCATTTGCTGCGGTTGTCAACCAGGAAGGGTAAGGGTGAGATGTACGAAGAAGCAGTTCGGAAGTCGGAAGAATGGCAGTTTGACGTGGAAAGTATTCAAACAAAGAAAAAGCCCGGATGAGAATTAGCGTTTTATCCGGAATTTGGCTTTTGAGGCATAAGATATCGACCTGTGAGTATTAGAAAAGCGCAAATAGTCGGGGCAGGGAGTACTCATTTCCAAATCGAGACGTTTCCTAAAAATTCCGTACGAATGCCTCCTGCAATTGAGTTTCCACGGCTCTTTGCGAACGGCATTCCCGCACGAGCGCGATCGCCTCTTCAGAAGTCAAACCCGAATAACGCTTGTGGAAACAGGCGGCAACCATTCCTGATCTGCCCAGGCCGCCAACGCAATGAATCAAGACTTTCTCACCACGGAGTGTTCTGGCGTATAACCACTCCACCGCCGATACCATCTGTTCCTTTGTACAGACGGCCTGGTCCAGCACTCCAAGGTAATGCACGTCGAAACCGCTTTTCGAGTATTCGCTCTCCAACCCGGGAACTCCATAGTCGTTAAATTCAGCCTTGCTCAGAAGGCAAACAATGTTCCGTATGCCTTCATCCTTGATCGTAGCAATATCTTCTTGAAGGCACCTTGACCGATCTTTCCTTCCCGGCAAAATCGTAATTCCGATGGATCCATTTCCGGCAATCTTCCTGTTTGAAGAGGCTATGTAGTCTACCCTCAACTTCCTGGAACCAACAAGGAATCCTCTCACTTTTTCACAACAAATGCTTCCGCAATACAGGGCCAGCTTCTTCTGCCAGTCGTTGCATTCGTCAAACGATAACGTGTGCATCGCATAACGCAGCATCGAAACATGATACTGATATGGCGTTTTGTCGGTGTGTATCAAATCGGGATAAAATGAGCGAAGCTTTTTCAATGTCTCGAAAGTTCTTTGAACCTGCGGATTGGCGAATTGTGTTTTCTCATCGCCCGGAAGGCTGCCTAAATCTTCCAGGGAAAGAATTACATCGATCAGCTCAGTAGCCTCGAAGAAACCCTCCAGGGAATTCACTTTCGTGAAAATAAAAAGCAGATCATTCTCCAGCTTGATTAAATCACGCAATACATGACCGTAGTGCGTGTGAAAGAAATCTATGATCCATACATTCTCCTGTGCGTCGATCATGATGTTGGCGCCGTTCAAATCGCCATGCACGTAGCTCATGTAATGCTCCTGGGCAATGTACTCGCCGAGGGTGTCGATGTCCTTTTCATAAAAATTGCAGACGTTGAAAATGTTCTTTCCGTGCAACGAGAT
>Ga0247727_10013179_pt1 | contig 14003 bp, 12 predicted proteins | sample WisWelCaveWW1625_FD_202498 | JGI IMG/M metagenome (GOLD analysis project Ga0247727, IMG submission 202498) | Biofilm microbial communities from Wishing Well Cave, Virginia, United States - WW16-25 | ecosystem: Environmental > Aquatic > Deep subsurface > Groundwater > Cave microbial mat | place... | reverse complement strand
TGTAATAAGATTCATTCAACGTGTTATCAGCCCATCCCGGGAAAATAATATTGAGTGAGCCGCCGGCTAATTCTTTCAGATGAGGAGTTTCTTCCGCCTCGCCCGCCACCACCAATTTCCAATTACTGTATTCGGGAAGTGAAATAAATTCTAAAAAAGCACCGATGATCTCATTAACCCGGTACAGGGCCCGGTGGAGACGGTTGCTGTAAATGATATTTTCCTTCTCACCTGAATAAAGTCCGGTGGAAATGCCAAAATTCGCAACGAGCACTTCGCAGGAATCACCTCTACAAAGAGATTTCATTTTTTCAGCAACGATAGTACTGTCTGCCGTAAGCGCATTCGAATGCTTCAATGTATATTGAATCAATTTCTTCCAGAAAAAATTTCTTTGGGGAGTAAGCAGAATGTCGGAGCCAAGTGCAGTCAACACCACTGGAATTTTCAGGGAATTTGCTGCACGCACAACGCCATATGCATAGGAGTTGACTTGGAGTATGTGAATGATGGATGGGTTTTCTTTCCGCAGAAATTTTTTCATCTCACTGATTCCCTTGAAAAAAAGAAAGGGTTGAATAGCAGAAAACAGAATGACCTTTGAATTCTTTTCATGCTGCCAAATCGGCCGGCTTCCCAGGAATAACGACTGATCAAAGTAACCGCTTACGAGTTGATGAAACCCTGATGTGTGGATGGAATCGGAACCGACCAAAATCAACTTCTTCATTTGGCGGCCGCCCATTGTTGGTAATAACTTCTCAGTTCAGGATGTTTGGTAAGCCACTCTTCATCTGCTTTTCTCGTATCACCAATTACAATTGCAGGATTGCCACCAACGATAGCAAAATCCTGAAACTCACCTTTTACAAAACTGAAAGCAGATATCAAACACCCTTTACCGATTCGTGCTCCGGGCATGATCACTGCATGCGGACCGATAAATGTATATGCGCCGATTTGCACGCTGCCCTTCACATATCCTTTCAAATCTTTGTTGTGAACATATTGATTGCCATACAGGCGAATACTTTGGTGGCTGGAATGCGTGAGGATACTTACATAGTTAGTGACCTGGCATCCTTCCTCCAGTTTCAAACCATTGCAGCAATCAATAAAATTATAATGCCCAATAAAAACATGATCGCCGACATCGAACTTTTCGGGGCAACCAATATGAGTAGTGTTGCTGATGCGCGTGTATCGGAGTTGCCGGCCGTTGTAGTGCCGGTAGCCGGTAATCATTCTTGGGTACGACTCATTTATAGGTTGAATTCCCATTCGTTTCAATATTCTATGCCAGATATTCATGCTGTAAAGTTGATCATTTCAGATTTTATGAATAGGGTACAGTGTTATTTCTGGAAGGAAGCCGGTAGAACCAATACAGTGCATAAGCAAGCAAGCTTCCGCTAAGAATACTCAATAAGGTGAATGCAAGATCAGCGCTTTGGTAAATTCCGCCGATTATTATCGCCGTGCTTCGCAGAAATAAATCTACCACGGTAAACCAGATCGCCTGCTTTTGTTTATTCAAAACAATTCCCAGGGGTGCAATAGCACCGGCCAGAAAATTTAGAAACAACCACGGACTTAGTATTTGTGCGATATGACCAGCTTCCCTCCATTCTTCGCCAAACACAAATGAAAATATGGGTGGTGCAAATAAAAGCAGAAGAAGAAAAGCCGGTGCGCCAATAAGTGACAATTGCAAATAAAGTTTTTTGGTGAGTCGCTGCAATTCCATTGGTTGCGTGGCAACAGTACTGATCCGCTGAAAGAATACCTGGTACACAGCGCCGCCGATAAACATGGAAGGTACTTTCAGAAGGCGATAGCCGAATGCATACAATCCAACTAATGCAAGGTTGAAATAGTGTGCGAGAAGAAAAATAACCAGCGTGTCGAGGAAAGATCCGAGTAATGCATGGGGGGTGTTGATGTAGAAAAAGGAACGGTACTTCTGAAACATTTCTTTCATCTCGCCACGATTTACATACCCCGTGTTCTCAGCAATTTTTTTCCTGCTCCCGAAAAAATAAGTAACGAATGAAGAGAACTGGCTGAACACTGCTGCCAGTATCATTCCGACAGCGCCATAGCGCAGCAAGCCCATCCCGATTCCAATGATTCCCTGGAAACCTGCGCCGATAATTTTTCCGGCGGCAAGCAGCTTGAATTTTTTATGGCGCGAATTCCAGTAATTCAAAATCTGCGTGTGTCCGGCAAACAATGCGATCAGAGGAATGAGCCAGAGGTATTCTTTGTTGGAAGGAGTAATGAAATGTTCCGGCGACCAAACACTCAGCGGAATCATTATCAGCAAGCCGGCAGCAAATGAATAAACAGCGCACTTCGAAGCCAATGCCGCTACATTGATGGCCTTCTGATCTGTTTCAGGAAGCATGATGGCCAGCTCAAACCGACAGGTGGAAACGACACCGAATAATGCGGCTAATACACTAAAGAAAGAATAAATGCCAAAGTCCTCAGGCGAATAAATTCGTGTGAGAATAGGAGTAGTAATGATTGGAATCACCTGCGCAAAAGCAGTCCCGCTCATTACTGTGGCTACATTTTGATAAAATTCAGAGCGTAGAAAACGTAGCCGCAGCATTCAGGTAGGGTTGCCTCGAAAGTTAATCTTCACTAACAATGGTGGGAGGTAAGTTTTTCAACAGCAGACGAAACAAAAAACCCTCCGATTTATCGGAGGGTCGCAATATTTTATGCTTCAGCATTTTCAGGAACGGCCGGAGGAGTATCTTCTTCCGTAATGTGCCGCTTCTCTTTAATGCGGGCTTTCTTTCCTTTCAGATCGCGCAGGTAGTAGATGCGGGCACGGCGAACTCTTCCTTTCTTATTCAATTCAATGTTTTCAATATTGGGAGAGAAGAGCGGAAATATTCTTTCTACGCCCACACCATTTGAAATTTTCCGGACAGTAAAGGTCTTGGTGGAACCGGTACCTTTGATTTGAATCACTTCTCCTTTATAGGCCTGTATCCTTTCTTTATTGCCTTCTGTGATTTTATAATAAACAGTAACGTTGTCGCCTGCTTTAAACTCAGGAAATTCTTTCTTGGCAGTAACCTGCTGGTGAAAAAACTTGATTGCATCCATGATTCGGGAATTTTTATTAGGGCTGGCAAAGATATACGTTTTGGTGTGAAAACCGAATGACACTACCCGGTAATTTTTTGTGGCGGAACAATGCTCATTTGATTGGTATCTTAACTATGAATCGCATAAAAGCATAAGAATTCCGGTAAAAGTCCCTACTTTTCGAATTCTAAAATTCATCCCATGAAAAACCTCTTACCACTTCTCTTTATTCTTTCCACTTTTCTTCCCTTAAACAGTTTTTCAAATTGCATCACGGGACAATCGGAACTGATTGTAGTGATTGTTCCCGACTGGTGGCCTAATGAAATTCATTGGTCGGTGCGATATGAATATTCCGGTGCATTGATTGATTCCGGCGATGCCGTCGGCGATACGATGTGCATCACGATAGGAGAGTGTGTTCGGTTCACCATTTACGATGATTTTGGTGATGGAATTATTGCGCCGGGATACTATTTGGTTTCATTGGATGGAAATACAATCGTTCAAAGTTCAGGAACTTATACCGAGGAATCGGAGGTGTTCAATTGCCCGCCGGGATATTTATGTTCGTCTGCATTTCCAATTACAGAAGGAAGTCATGTAGCGCCATTTCCAGATAGCTGGTACATTTTTGTTGCCGATAGCACAGGCACCTATACTATCAGCACTTGTGATCCTAATAACACTTGCGACACACGCATCTATACCTATGATCATTGTGTTGGAATTATTTACAATGATGCAGTGCTCGGAACGGAAATGTATAACGATGATTTCTGCGGCGTTCAATCGGAAACGTGGGCTGGCCTTGCCACCGGCGATTCCATCTGGATCCGAATTGGTGATGCAGGAACCGCTTGCGCGGGAAGTACTATTGACTGGCAATTATATTACAGCGGCCCGGTCATTGGATGCATGGATGCGAGTGCATGCAATTACAATCCGCTCGCCGTGGTTGATACCGGCGGTTGCGTTTACAGCGGTCCGTTATGTGAAGGGCCGGATTTGGCTGTTGACTACGACAACCTGGTGAATTCCATGATGATGCTCAATTACAATTGGAACGACGACTGCTACATTTCGGAAGGATGCCTGCTTGGTTACGGCCAACGGGATTTGATGGCCTATAGCGTTCAGATCTGGAACTACGGCGAGTTGCCCTGGATAGTGGGAACGGCTACTTCTAATCCCGATGCTTTTGAATTTGATCCTTGTCATGGTCATTATCATTACCTCGGTTTTGCCGGTTCATTTTTATTTGACCAGAATGATCAGATGGTGGAATTCTCGCGCAAGACACAATATGCAGTGGTGGATATGCAATGCCTCGCGGGCTCTCAGTCTCAGTATTGGGGCGGACAAGCATTGTCACCCGGCTGCAGTGATATTTATGGTGCAGGCACATTCTGCCAGTGGGCCGATATAACCGATGTGGATCCCGGCCAATACACGTTAGTGGTGGGTGTGAACTGGAATGAAGTGGATGACAATGCAGGCAACGATGAAAAGACCTATTCCAATAATTGGGTGAATGTGTGTGTAGATATTTTCTACGATGCTTTTGGAAATAAGGATTTCCAGATTCTTCCCAACTGCCCTGTGTTTGTGGATTGTGCAGGCGATACCTTCGGTCTTGCTCAATTAGATTGTGCCGGAGTATGCGGCGGTTCAGCCATCCGAGGTGACGTGAATATTGATGATACCCTTTCCACGCCCGACCTCGACATTTACATGACAGGTATTGCCGCCGAAACTATGGGTATGACCACCTGTAATGATTTAACAGGTGAAGGATTACTTACTGTTCTGGATGCCGCACGATTGAATGGATGTTTGAGAAATACCGACAGCACTCACTTCCATCCGAACGGATGGCCCAACACTCATGAGCATTGTATGTTCCCGATGAATGTGCTGAATCAATTCGATACGGTAACCATTGGCATTGCCAATCTGAACCAGCAGGATAAATATTTTGACGTCAGCATTTTCAATCCCGATTGTTATTTACTCGGGTTTGAATTCAGGGTAGGCGGTGCCATCATTGATTCTGTCGTAAACATCACCGGCAACTATAGTCCTTACATCACCTACAACACCAACGGCCACGTAGTAGTGCTGGCTGCCGATGAATTTTCTCTGAACAAGAATTATGTAGCGCCGCTGAATGTGCTGCGGCTTTATTATGCCTCGCTCACCGATATCAATATCTGCATTGAAGAAATTATTGATGTGGTGAACTCCGACTATGAACAAAACATTGGTGTGATCGGTCCATGCCAAATTGCTTTAACAACGGGTGCAGTGAGTATTGAATCATCGCCACGATTGTTTGCTTATCCCAATCCCACGAACGGAACCGTTCATTTATTGCTCGATGGCGCGGTATGGCAGAATGCCCAGTTACAGGTATTGAACCAGGTAGGGCAGGTGGTTCATGAGGAAATAATGGGAGCAATGAACAATGAATATGAAGTTGATCTTTCTTCATACAGCGAAGGAACGTACTACCTCTGCGTGCAGGGAAAAGAATTTGCACAAACAGCTAAGGTGATTGTGCTGCACGAGAGATAAGTGAAACTGTCTGACACCTTTAAGGTGTCTGACAGTTACCCCCAATCGAACGCGTGTGCAGCAAAGCCGGTAGTGGAGGGCACCCCGCCAAGTGGCGGGGCACATGGCTCGGCGGCAAACGCGCGCCATTCGGGGGCTCTAAAGAGTAGTTTCTTTTTTTAAAAAGTCTGCTTTTGCTTTGTCCTCTTTTTTCATAATTTCCACTGCCTTATCAGTATCATAAATAAAGAAAGTTGCCCCATATTTTTGGTTATAACTCCATCGTGCATGGATTGATTGATTGTACCAATCGTCATGACTATATTCGTCATCATATGTGAATTCATAATTAGGGTACTTAGCCTCCAATATTTCGGCCATTTCAAAATTAACTGAACTTGAAAATTCAATTAAAGTGTCCTTATAAAAAGTAAGTGTTACTAATGAAAATTCTATGGTTCCTTTTTTAAAATCTATAATTTTAAATTTTCTAACTCCCTCACACAACAAATCCCAATCTGTTACAGAAAGAATCCCCATTTCCTCTATTTGGTCTTCAATTCCATCTTTGATCGAAATTTCCTTGTTTTTATATTTAAGTGTATCTAATGCTTTGATGGTAGTTTTATTGATTTGGAATTCTAAAATGCCATTAAAATCACTTTGTTGTTTTTTCACGTTTTGTTGCTCGATTTCAACTTCTTTTTTTGCAGAAGGTGATTGGCAGCAATTAATTGATGCTATTAAGATAAGCAGTAAATTAAATTGAATAATTTTTTTCATTGTTCTTGGTTTTCATCTATCGGCGGGTGTCTCACCCGGCGTAAGATAAAGATGGTTATATTCTCAATTACACAGTATACTTCTTATTAAGTCTGCTATTTCCCCCTTAAATGCTACAACCAATCCAATAGCAGTAGCAACAAAAATGTATAAGGTTAAATCCTTTATTCTCCTATTAATTGATAAGGCCTCCTCTGTATTAACAATTGAAGCAGCATAATCATATCCTTTATCATTTGTAAGCCATGCTTCAACATAAATATTTTCAAAAGTTTGCTTTTCCCCATTATGTTCCGTTCCTAATAATACTTCCGTCCCCTGCAGGGTCTCCTTTTTAGGGACCCTGCGGCAGGGTAACAAACTTAACAATAAAAACCACAGTCTTCATCCCACGCAGCTTCACCCAAAGACGAAGCTCCCGATTCATTACCCACCAATTCAACCCCCAAACACCATCCTCTTCTGCCATAATGGCATCTCTTGGTCGCCGGAAACCATCTCATGGTGACAGAATTGCATCTCATGGTCGCCGGAAACCATCTCATGGTCGCTGGAAACCATCTCATGGTTCCCCAACTCCATCCTCCGGTCACCGGAAACCACCTCATGGTTCCCCAACTCCATCCTCCGGTCACCGGAACCCATCTCATGGTTCCCCAACTCCATACTTCGGTCGCCGGAACCCATCTCATGGTTCCATAACTCCATCCTCTGCTCGCATAATTCGATTCACAAACCTTAAACTATAAACTTCAAACCTCAAACCCCAGACCCTATCTTCCCTTAAACTCCGGTCTTCTTTTTTCAATAAATGCCTTCATGCCCTCGCGCTGATCATCGGAGGCAAAGCAGAGATAGAAATTTTTTCTTTCGAGAAGAAGTCCTTCATCGAGCGTGGTATTAAAAGATTGCAGCACGGCTTCCTTGGCCAGCTTTAATGCAACAGGAGAATTTTCTGCCACTTGCTTTGCAAGATTGATGGCTTCCTTTAAATAGAATTCAATAGGAACCACTTTGTTGATCAGCCCGGCACGCAATGCCTCGTCTGCTGTGAGGAAGCGGCCGGTCAAAACCATTTCCATCGCCAGCGCTTTGCCGATGCTGCGTGCTAAGCGCTGTGTGCCGCCGGCACCGGGCATCACACCGATTTTTATTTCCGGCTGACCAATGCGCGCTGTTTCACTCGCAACAATCAGGTCGCAATGCATCATCAGTTCGCAACCGCCGCCCAATGCAAAACCGGAAACGGCAGCGATCATCGGCTTCTTTGTTTTTTTTATCTGATCCCAGGTACTGAACTGATCAATGTTCAGCATGTCAATAGGAGTTTTATCGGCCATCTGTTTAATATCGGCGCCGGCAGCAAATGCTTTTTCATTGCCGGTCAGAATGATTACTCTCACGGTTTCATCGTCATCTAATTCTTTCAACGCTGTTTTTATCTCCTGCATCAGTTGCAGGTTAAGCGCATTCAGTTCCTTGGGACGATTCAGTTGAATAAGTGCAACGTGCGTTTCAACCTGCGGATTGACAATGATGAATTCGTATGACATGGTATGAATATTTTTTTATCCGAAAAGCAAAGCTATTCCTCCACCCGCTGCGATGGCGAGAATTTTTTTCCATCCCAGTCCATGTCTTTTTTCTTCCGATTCAAAAAGAATGGTGGTAGAAACGTGCAGGAATGACCCGATGGCCACTGCAATGAGTGCGTGAAGCCAAATGGGATTATAGTCATTCAAAAATCCGCCGAAGAACATTGCCAGTGGCGCCACCAAAGAAAATAAGATGCCTAAAACGAAAATGCGTACATTGCTGTATCCCGAAAACATTAGAATGGAAGCCAATGCAAACCCCTCTGGAATTTTATGAATGCTGATTCCATACAGAATGGAATGGTGTGTAGATTCAATCAGGTTGCGGTCAGATAGCGGAAGACCATCCATCAGCGAATGAACAGAAAGTCCAACGAGTAATGCAAGGATGTAGGAAGTATTTTCTTTATGTTCATGAAAGTGCCCGTGCTCAATGCCATGAGTAAGTTGCTCTAACAGAATTTGAATGAAGAAGCCTGCGAGAATAAATAACCCTGCTTTCGGGTAAGCGGAAAATGTTTCAGGAAGCAAATGAAGAATAACAATGGTGAAAAGAAACGCCCCGCTGAAACTCAATACCAGCTTATAGTTGGCGGTTGCATGCTTCCGCAGGATGATGGCCGCAATACATCCCCACAGCGGAGCAATAAACAGCAAGAGCACTTCCCACCAGATCATAGTTTCTTTTTCAGTTGTAATTTGTTTAAGATCAACGTGCAAATTCTTCCTGTAGAAAATCCAATTGCACAACCCAACACAGAACCGGCCAGCACATCAGCCGGAAAATGCACACCTACATAAACCTGTGCAAATGAAACAAGCGCCGCCCATGTGATGGCTGCAGGTATGATCCAACGCAGATTATTTTTTAACAGCATGATGAGAAACAAAGCAAGGCCGAAATGATTGGCCGCATGTGAAGATACAAAGCTGAACCCGCCGCCGCACCCTATAAGCAAATGAACGCTTGCTTTCAGTTCAGGATTGTTGCATGGACGAAGACGATGCACGAGTGGCTTGATGATGCTGGCACTTATCTGATCGGTGAGCACAATCGTAACAACTGCCATCACAATAACTATCCATGATTGATACCGAAACTTCCAGAGTACATAAACAAGGAGCAATGCATAAAGAGGAATCCAGAAATACTTATCACGCAGCCAGGGCATCACAAAATCGAAAAGCGTATTCTGCAACGATTGATTGATGAAGGAGAAAAGCCGGTAATCAATGGTTCGTAGAAATTCCAAGAATCAATCTTTTTCGGCAATGATAATTAAACGGTCGGAGTGTTGTGCATCAAATTTATTCAGCGAGTAATCGCCAAACACACTTTTCACTTTTAGCTGATTAGAAAGAAAGAATTTTTCAAAATCGGAAAGACGAAATGCTTTCACATACTCCGTGAACGAATAATCTTTGCCTTTATCAGAAAAAGTGATTGTCTTGATAATTGTTTTTCCTTCCACCTTCTTATTAATCCTGAATTCAACCGGAGGCACAGAAACAGTTTCATGTATTGGTATAGCCGAAATGACTTTTTCTGCATTAAAGAAATCAATAACGAGCAAGCCGCCCGACTTTAATGCACTGCCCATGGAATGTACGGCTTGATTATGTTCTTCTTCTGAATCAAAATACCCAAAGCTTGTAAACAGATTGAAGACAGCATCGAAGTAACTGGTCTTATCAATCTTCCGCATATCCTGAACATAGAATGAAATATTGTCGCCGGCTAATTGTATTGCCTGATGAATGTTTTTTGCCGACAGATCAATACCCGTCACTTCGAAACCTTTCTCATTTAAGTAAATACTATGTCTTCCGCGGCCACAAGCCACATCCAGTACCCGGCTTCCCTGCGGCATTACGATGAATTTCAACAACGGGTCGAGCAGTTGTTGGGCTTTCGCTGTATCATGATTGGCATACAGCAAATGATAGTAGGGAGATTCAAACCATGTTTCAAACCATGCCATTGTAGTATCCTGATGATGCATGCAGCACCACGAAGTTAGAAGTTAAATGTAATGCCTTGCAGTTTGGTTATTTTTGCGCTCTCAAAGTTCTTCCGGTACATTTGAATTCCGGAAGGAAAACCTCAGCACTATTCATGACACTGATCAAGTCAATCTCCGGTATTCGCGGCACAATCGGCGGAAAAGAAAATGATGGGCTCACACCGGTGGATGTGATAAAATTTGCTTCTGCATTTGCTTCCTGGATTAAAAGAAAAAACCTCAAGTCGAAAGTGGTCATTGGGCGCGATGCCCGTCCGTCGGGCGAATGGATTTCGAAATTGGTTGCCTCATCCCTGCAGTCAATGGGATTAGATGTGATTGATCTTGGACTTTCCACAACACCAACGGTTGCCATTGCAGTGCCGGAAGAAAAAGCCGGGGGAGGAATAGTTATAACGGCAAGCCATAACCCGGCGCAGTGGAATGCATTGAAGCTGCTGAATAATAAAGGTGAATTCATTTCAGAAAAAGACGGACAGGAAATACTGAAGCTTGCGGAAACAGGAAACGTGATTTACTCCGAAGCGCACCAGGCTGGCAACTATCTTCCCTATGGCAGTTACATCGAAAATCATATTGAGAAAATTCTGGCTTTGCCATTAGTAAATGCAGAGGTCATACGCAGTAAGAAATTTAAAGTAGTAGTGGATGCAGTTAATTCAACCGGCGGATTTGCTGTGCCGAAATTGCTGGCGGCTTTAGGCGTGAAAGAAATTATTGAATTGAATTGCGAACCCACCGGCCGTTTTGCGCATAACCCGGAACCGCTTCCCGAAAACCTGAACGAACTCTCATCACTGGTAAAACTTCATCATGCTGATTTAGGTATCGTTGTAGATCCTGACGTGGACCGGCTGGCATTAGTAAGTGAAGATGGAAGCATGTTTGGCGAAGAATACACGTTAGTGGCAATTGCTGATTACGTCTTGAAGAACACCCCGGTTAGTTCAACCGCGGGAAATAGGAATACGGTTTCCAATCTTTCCTCTTCACGTGCATTGCTTGATATTACGTTGAAGAACGGCGGCGAATATTTTGCAGCCGCCGTTGGCGAAGTGAATGTGGTAAGTAAAATGAAGGAAGTGAAAGCAGTGATTGGCGGCGAAGGAAATGGCGGCGTGATCTATCCCGAACTGCACTATGGCCGCGATGCACTGGTGGGCATTGCATTATTTCTGTCTCACCTTGCTTTGTCGGGCAAGAATTGCTCTGTGCTAAGAAGCATGTATCCGAACTACGTGATTTCAAAAAACAAAATTCAACTCAACGCCGAACTCAATATTGATAAACTTTTCAAAAGTGTTCAGAAGAAGTATTCAAAGAACCCGGTCAATACCGAAGACGGATTGCGCATTGAGTTTGACCAGGACTGGGTTCATTTGCGCCGGTCAAATACAGAACCAATCATTCGCATTTATGCAGAGAGCCGGCATCAAACCACATCGGAAATGCTGGCAGGCAAGATCATGGACGACATCAAATGGTTGATGAAAGAGATGGTATGAAGGATTAAATCACAAAAGTTCTAAATTTGTATCCGCTTTGAATATCACGAGAGTTTATTTCGACAATGCTGCCACTACGCAGATGGATCCGGGAGTGATTCAGGCCATGCTGCCGTATATGGAGTCGCACTTCGGAAATCCATCGGCCATTCATTTTTATGGAAGGGAAACCAGGGCGGCCATTGAGAAATCGCGAAAGACGATTGCCAAATATCTGAACTGCACTCCGGGCGAAATTTTCTTCACCTCCGGCGGCACCGAAGCCAATAACATGGCAATCCGCTGCGGTGTAAAGGCATTTAATATCCGGCACATCATTACTTCACCGATTGAGCATCATTGTGTGCAGCATACCATTGAATCATTGCAAAGAGATGACGTTGTTGAAGTTCATTTATTGAATGTGGATGAGAAGGGTCGCTTTGATCTCGCACAATTGGAATTGCTTCTTCAGTCAATTGGAGAGCGTTGCCTCGTATCTCTCATGCATGGCAACAATGAAATAGGGACGATGATGGATCTGCACGCTGCCAGTGAGGTTTGCAGAAAGTATGATGCCGTGTTTCATTCAGATACGGTTCAATCAGTTGCACATTTTCCTTTCGATCTTCAGAAAACGCATGTGCATTTTATTTCCGGTGCAGCGCATAAGTTTCATGGTCCAAAGGGTACGGGGTTTATTTACATCAGGCACGATGTAAAAATTCCGCCAATGATTTTTGGCGGAGGCCAGGAGCGGAACATGCGGGCCGGAACAGAAAATGTGTATGGCATTGTGGGGATGGCGAAAGCGATGGAGTTGGGTTATGACAAACTCGAATCCAGTTCTTACCAGATCGGCAATCTCAAATCATATATGGCGGAGCAGTTGAAAAAGAATATTCTGTCTGTGATGATCAACGGCGATGAATCACATTCACTTTACACGGTGCTGAATGTTTCCTTTCCGCAAAACAGGAAAACCGAAATGCTTTTGTTCAATCTCGACATGGCCGGCATTTGTGCATCCAGTGGCAGCGCATGCAGCAGTGGCAGTGAAAAGAATTCGCATGTACTGGAAGCGATCAAAGCCGATCCCAAACGCGTTGCGATCCGCTTTTCATTTTCCAAGTTCAATACAAAGGCGGAAGTGGATTATGTTATTTTCAAGTTGAAGGAATTGGTGATGCAACCGGCTTACGCATAATTTTCAGAGGTCTTCAAGGAACTTAATAGTATCTGCACCATCAGCATAATCCCATAGTTCCGGTGATTGAGAATTCCCGAAAGCATTGAATTTCTTTCCTGCAATCAATTGAATCGTTGCTTCATCCCGATTTAGCTTTTGTAACAATTCGGACTCTCCGGAATAATATTCATAGTGGAGGACTGATACCGGCGAGGCAACCTGGGTATCCTGTTTCAGCATCAAAAAATCGTTTGCAAGGTGGGGCGTGTTGTTCAAAAGCAGAAGAGTGCGGTTGTAATCATAGTTGTTCATGTATTTGTTGTGATCGGAAATTTTCTTGAAGTGAGAAAGGGATTCCAACAACATATCGAAAACATACTCATCAGGAACCAACAGCTTTGAAACATTTCGGCAACCCAAACCGAAGTAGCTGAAAATATCGAAGCCGAGTTTTTCCAATTCGTCATGGCTTTCGGTTCCGTCTAAAACGGCGACTGCATTCCTATGCCTGCGGAAAATGTGAGGATACCTGCCAAAATAGTATTCAAAATACCTTGAGGTATTGTTGGAACCGGTGGCAATCACTGCATCCATTCCTTTCAATAGGTCGGAAGTTTGAACGAAGTTTTTCCATTCGGGATTTATTTCGAAAAGTGATTTGAGCAGAAAGGGAAGCAGAACATTGTCTTTGGAAGACAACTTGATCAATGCTTTGTTTCCGCTGATCAAAACGCAAAGCAAATCATGGAAGCCGACGAGCGCTAGATTTCCGGCCATTACGATTCCAACAGACTTGGCCATTTTATTTTCCGGAAAAGAATAAGTGGAAAGCCATTTTTCCAGCGTTTCCTTGTAAAGGAATTTTTCTTTTATGTTGAGAAGAGCTAAATGAATATTTTCAGGGGTGAACCACCTGTTCGCATGAAATGCCTGTTCAATAATTTCATTCAACGCATCATCAGGCGGACTGATTCTTTTTCCGAGTTCAATCAGTGATTGTACTCTTTCCTCTAAGATCATTTCTCGATAGCATTTTTTGTAGACAGGGAAGCAAATAAGTGCAAGCCGTAAAAAATAACTGCGAACATTTTACAACCGGCCTGATCTTTAATAAATTTGCCGCGCAAAACTACAAACTATGGCTATTCGGATTACAGAGGAGTGTATTAACTGCGGTGCTTGCGAACCGGAATGCCCCAACAATGCCATCTATGAGGGTGGGGCAGAGTGGGCATATACGGACGGAACTACTATTAAAGGACCTGTT
>Ga0247727_10013178_pt1 | contig 14006 bp, 9 predicted proteins | sample WisWelCaveWW1625_FD_202498 | JGI IMG/M metagenome (GOLD analysis project Ga0247727, IMG submission 202498) | Biofilm microbial communities from Wishing Well Cave, Virginia, United States - WW16-25 | ecosystem: Environmental > Aquatic > Deep subsurface > Groundwater > Cave microbial mat | place... | reverse complement strand
TATCCTTGATGACCGAGGAAAACAGCCCATCCAACAGAAAAAAATCCTGCGTGATGTATCCAAAACCGGTGCTACCCCAGTACGCTGCTGCGCCCATAGGATTAAGCACATATACCTCGCTTAAACTATTGGCACCTGGGCTGGCAAACCGCGCCGAATGGCAAGACATCCCGGAAATAAAAGGAAAGATTTCATTTTGCCAATCTTCGGGCACGCCTGCATCCACATCCCAGATCGTGCTGGCGGCGTGGCCCAAAAAATTCACCCACAACACCCCTCCCTGAATTTTGGTCGACACGGCTCGCTTGAAGGACTGCGTGATGGGCTCGGTCGTGGTTTTATTAAATTTTACAGCTTGACCGCTATACGGGGAGGGATCGATATACCTCGAAACCAACGTATTGGATTGAGATTGAAAAATATTTTGTTCCGCAGTGTTGATCCCGCCGTTCAGAAAAGCTATCTCTTTGCTCCAGGAATCGAAGGGCAGCCGCTCATAGGCGATGATCTTATCGACGACCGTGGCGGCTTGTTCGGAGGTTTCCACCGGCAGCCGGCCAATCAACATATCTGGGAGAACATCATCTGTGCCATCCAAGGTTACAAACCAGTTATCCGAAACAAGCGTACCGTACGAGGGGACGTAGCTGGTTTTGACGGACTCCGTCATCAGTTTTTTGGGATCCCAACTGGCATCGCCCAATAGCAGAACATAGGTCGGCGCCGGCGGCTGCCAGTTTAGATAGGCATAGGTCAAAAAATCTTTAATGGCATACGGACCGACGATCCCAAAACCGAATTCATCGTACACATCCTGTACGTCCACCACCGCGGTGCGAAAGCCGTTCTGATCGCGGCGGTATTCCGCCAGACGCGCTGCTTCTTCTAAGAAATTTTGGTGGCTGATGATGAGGTAATCGGCACCGTTGACCGGTGACCGCAGCGTGCTATTTTTTTCTTTTTCGATGTGCTCGACCTTATTCACGCCCTGTCGGGAAACCGCATAATAAAAACTAGTTGGTGATAAGGTATCGCTGAAAGCGGTTTGAAAACGAAAAGCCTGCTCACCAGTCAGCGTGTCCTCCGCTACGGCCGGGCCGCTGAACCGTGGTGAAAATGCTTCTACTACAGAACCGATGGCAGCGCCTTTCCAGCCAATGAGCGCCCAGGAATCGCGGAAGCCCACCTGCCGGGTTCGGGCGCTGCCCAACGACTCCAGTGCCCGATAAGCGGCCTCGGTCATGCTCAGTGAGCCTTCATCGCCAATGCCCGCCAGCACCACACTGCCAGGGGGCAGGGATTGAATGTAGCTCGCCATCGCATTGGACTCTGTCGTGTCTGCAAACGTATCAAAATGCCGAATCTCCGTGGCACCAGTGACGGCATGGATTGCAAGCACGGTGTGGCCGCGGCGCTTGTACTCCCCCGTTTCAAAATCGGCCGTGATGCGCACATAAAAGCCTTCGTCCAGCCCGGCCGATTCGACTCGAAAAAATGAAGCTTTTTCAGAGGCCGGTCTCCAGATTTTGCCCTGCACCGGATCGAAAATGGCAATGTCGCGGTCGTGAAAATTAAATAACGAAAACCGAGCGAGTGCCGTCGTAGAATTTGCTGATGGAAATTTCAAGTTGCTTGCGGTCGCAGCGAATACTCTGGGATAAAGAAGTTCAAACCAATCGAGATAAATTTGATTGATCTTGGCTCCGGTGTCCGGCACCAGATGCAGCTCGACTTTGTTTCGTCCTTCTTTTAGTACATGGGTCGAAATCTTCAGCGTCCAGATCAGTTCTTCTCTGTCGTCAAAAAAGGCTTCGCCGACGATGTTATCGTTTATGGCGAGGCGGACACGATGGTCGGGGTTAACGGGGTCTTGGGTGGTACCCTGCAAACGGATCCGCAGCGAACAGGAGTCGACGGTTTGAACCAGCCCGGTAATTTGAACATCGAAAATTTCGCGGTCGTTATCAAAAAAATAGCGCCAGATCCACCCCTCTTCCGGCTCCAGCTCGCTGGAACTGTTGGCGAAGTGGAACTGTTTTTCGTTTTCAATGTGCAGCCTCTCCCAGTAATATGGCACCGTGGGCGCCGCAAGATCAGCGTCGGCAATCAGATGGTAGCGTTTACCGGTTTCACCATCAACCGTCAGCCAGTAGATGTTGGTATCAGTGTACAGATCAAAGTAGCGATCGCTGCCGCGGTGACGGTCGCCATAAAAGTAGAGAGTATCCTCCGGAGTAAATGTCGAACCCTTAGATCCGGCTATCCAGATGGGAATCTCTTGCCCGCGATTATAGATTTTTATTTGCTCGATACTGAGCGCATCAACATCGACGCCACCATTCTGAAGATCATCATAGCTGAGTGCATACATGCCTTCTTTATCAACAAAAAGCTTGTAATAGGTGAAATCGGGGTGGTACCAGTCTACAAAAGCCGGCGCAGTAATCGGGATTTTTATGTCAGCAGCTCCGGCCCCGGGGGTTAACAAAATCGATTGGGTTAAATTGTCAAGCTGGGTTTTCTTGAAAGCGCTCCCGTAGACAAGAGGTTTGCTGAACGAAACCTGAATTTTAAGTGTGCGATACACCCGAAGGGTTTTCTGCTGCGGAGCGTATTGCAGCGGGTGCACCTCAATGCGGCCAATAGTTTGTCCACACAGGCGACCGACTTCCTTTAGCGCTACCAGTTCCGAAGGCCAAAAGCCGCTCGCGGTTTGATAGGCTGGACTCTGAACATATTGGTAAAGCAGTTTATCGCTTCGGATATTTTCGTTGATGAACGGCGCCGGCGGCGGCTCCATGCCAGCATAATCTTCGAATCGACTTTCGTGAACGGTGACCACGGCCTCTGCATTGGTGGGAATATAAATTAAGGCCACGGCCTGCGGCAGCTCCGCAAAGCCCGGCTCGGTCGTCACGCCAAATCCGGAGATATAGAGTTGCTGGTATGTCTTTCCATCTAATTGCAGCGGCTTTATTTGAATCTCGAATGGTTTTAACAAAAAGACCAGGCGATCCGATGAGCGCTCGAGTACCTCAAATACGTCATTGGCGAGAACAGAAGAATCTCCACAAAAAATGACACCCACGCCGATTGCAAAAAATATCGCCTGTGATTTCAAGCGTCTTTTCATTAAAACACCCGCATCATGTGCATAAATTTTGTAAACCTAACAAAACGAGCAGAAACAAGCAATGGGTTTATTGCTTAATGGTGATCGAAAATGAGTAGTGGCTTCGAAATTAGAGTGGCGACGAGTTCAACTTAGTTCTTTTGAATATTTCCTCCGAGAAAAAAAATCGAAGCAACCGAGTTGAACGAGACCGAACAAAAAAAGCAGCAAAAAAAACATGAGCAACACGATAGCAACTTTGAGATCCGCCACGAAGAAAATCAGGCTCACCAACCCGCAAAAAAGGGTGGCGGTATAAATAATCAACACTGCTGCAATTTGGCTAAATCCCATGCTCAGCAAGCGATGATGAATATGTTTCTTGTCGGGAGAAAAGGGGTGCTGGCCAGCGCTGATGCGGCGCAAAATGGCGATAAACGTATCGGCAAGAGGAACAAGAAATAGCACAATCAGCACGGTGGCATGGGAACCGGTTTGGGGCGAGGTAAAGGCTTTAAGGGAAATGCAAGCCAGAGCAAAACCCAAAAACAAACTGCCCATATCGCCCATGAAGATCTTGGCCGGAGCAAAATTGTAGCGTAAAAAACCCCCGGAAGCTGCAATCAAAATTAACGCCGTCACCGCGATCTCATAATGGTTGTACAGAACGGCGCCAATTAACACAAACCATGCCGCAACAATCGCAAACCCCGAAGCCAGGCCGTCCAAACCATCCAGTAAATTCATCGCGTTGGTGAGGCTGATAATCCAGAATACAGAAATGGGAACGGACCAGTATCCCAACTGCAAGGATACCCCGTTAGGCAAGTAGATTGTATCTATCAGAAAGCCAAAAAGGACCGCGATGACGGCAGCTACGGTTTGGCCAACCAGTTTTCGGTAGCAGCCTATGGTGAAAAAATCATCCAGAAAGCCAATCAGCAACACCAGTCCACCGCCTAACAGAAGTCCTGCCATGAGTTGAATATTTTTGGTAAAAATGGTATACAGCAGGAGTCCTACCGTGAAGGCGAAATACATACTCAACCCTCCTAATTTGGGAGTCGAGCCGTTGTGCACCGTACGGTGATTGGGCGAAGCGTAAATCTTAAAGCGAACAGCTAAAAGTTTGGCGACGGGCGTACAAATTAAGGAAACGATCAAAGCAACGAAAACAGAAACCAAAGTGATAACAACCATGGAGCCATTCCTCGTTTAAAAATCAAAATAACTTTTCGGCGTACTGTTCTTTTCTACTGCGCGTGTGTAGAACTTGCTCGTAAACCTGTTCCAGTTTTCGGGCTACTTTTGGGATTGTAAAATTCTCTAACACACGACGTCTGCCATTTTGCCCCAAACGAAGCCGTTCCTCAATATTGGTTAGTAAATAATTTACAGCCTGAGCAAGTTTATCCGCGTTATCTACCGGCACAACCAATCCCGTTACCCCATGTTGGTTCACCCAGGGCACACCGGTTTTTAGGTTGGTGCTGATTATTGGCTTACTACAAGCCATGGCTTCCAATTGAACCAGTCCAAAGGCCTCACTGCGCTGGTTAGAGGGAAGCACAAAAACATCACAGGCATGATAAAAGGATACCAACTCTTGATCGCATACCCCGTGATGAAGAAAGACTTTATCTTCTAACAATGAATTTTTAATTATGTTTTTAATCTTATTTCTAAGAGGTCCGTCCCCGACTAATAATATCTTTCCGCGAATTTTCTTCGCGGCTTCTAAAAGAGTTTCAAGTCCCTTGTAGTAGATAAATCGACCGACAAATAATGTAATGCCATCCCCATAGTTTTGACGAGTTTCTTCGGCCTTCGATTGGATGGTACTCGAGTTAGCAAATTTCTTTAAGTTTATGCCCCGAGGAACTACTACACATTTATCGGCGAATTTTTGCAGAAACGGAGAATACTTTATATAGTAAGGTGACGTAGCAAGAATACAATCGGCCCGCTGCAGAAGACGAACTAATTGCCGCTGATACAATTTAGAAAGTATCTTTTGACGGACTATATCGCTATGCCATTCAATGACTAACCGCCCGGCTGGCCGAGCAATCAGGTAGGCCAAATGCGCCATCGGATTAGGAAAATGGAGTTGTATGATTGTATCAGGGTTGCTATTTAATTGATGCAGATGGAATGGCAGAGTCGGACAAATAGGGCTGGAAAACGCTTCGCCCAGATTCGCCACCCGCGTAACTTGCACGCCTTCCACTTCTTCGGACACCGTGTGCGGCTTGGTATTGGCCACCAGAACCTGAATGTCAAACTTGTCTTTCAATTGACAGCAGGTATCATAAAGGTGAGTTTCCATGCCCCCCGGTTCTGGATAGTAATATTTGCCTAATTGAATGATCCTATCTCGGGACATGAATTCCGTCCATCTTATAGACTTCTAAAGTTTTTTCTGCGGCCTGTTTCCAGGAAAACTGTTTTACGCGCTCGAACCCTTTTGCAATCAACTTTCTTTGCATTTCTGCATCGCTTAAAAGTTTAAGGATACCTTGTTTCCAATCTTCCGGATTATGCGGATTGAGAAAGAGTGCGGCATCGTCACACACCTCTCGGTGCACCGGAATATCCGAGGCGAGGACCGGAACACCACATGCGAACGCCTCCAACAATGGTAAGCCAAATCCTTCATAGAAGGAAGGAAATAGGAACAGCGAGGCACCGGCATATAACGCTGGCATATGCTCTTGTGCCACGTAGCCCATCAACACAACATCGTTGGATTCACGCAACAATTTTTTCAACGTTGGATTTATCCAGCCCGGCCTGCCAACCACAACTAACCTATGAAATAACGTCCTTTCTTTTCTTAGCATATCCAATGCTTGGGTTAGCGTAACCAGATTTTTTCGCGGCTCCAACGTACCAACGGTGAGAAAATAAGGCGCATCAATCCCAAACTTCCCGCACGTTGCCTTTATCTCTTTTTCACTAGGTGGATGAACAAACTCTGGAGCAATGGCCTCTGTCACCGCCACAACTTTTTCTGGTAATCCGAATACGGTATTAAACTCGGTCCGTATCGTTTCCGTAGGAACGATAATTCGACTGGCCTGTTTTATGGCGCGTCCGAACACACGCTGATAGTATACTCTTTTCGCTAATGGAATCATTTCCGGGTACCGTCGGAAGCTCAAATCATGAACGGTTATCACCGTTCTAACCGGATTAAAATAGGGCAAAGTAAAAGCCAGAGCGTGCAGTACATCCACCCCATGCTTCTTGACGTGACGACTGAGTTGTGTTTGCTCCCAAAAAATTCGCTGGGATGGGGTTTGAAATTTTATGCTGTTAATTTCCACCAAATGGCCATTGCGCCGGTCCGCAAACCAATCGCGCATGTCCGCATTACAGTAAATCACCCATTCGTGGTCATGGTCTAATTGCATGAGGGCCGTCGTCAAATTCGCAGCGTAATGCCCGGTGCCGGTGCGGCTTTTTGTGGCAATAGTGGCGTTAAGGGCGATTTTCATTGAACAAAATTTCCATTTGTTTTTAATCTCTGGTTTAAAACATACGATGACACGGCCACTGATATTCCGTTGAAAAACCAGACATAAAATTGCGTATAAAAGTGATAAGTTATGTTTGAACCTAACATCACAATATATGCAGACACTAACCCTACTAACATTAAATAAAAATTATCATCTCGTAATTTCTTAGCATGTGAAAGTGCTAATAAGAAATGTCGAAGGATCGTAAAAATTAACGCCATCTCAAGAATAAGACCTATTATACCTGTCTCTGCAAGAAAACTTAAGTATGCTGAATGGGCCATCGCCTGGGTGGTGGCTTGATAATTTCTTGCATAAAATTCCCCAAAATTATTTAAGCCGACTCCAAAGAGAGGACTCTCAGACCACGCATGTATAGCAACTTTTAACCATTTCCAATGTCCAGCGGTTGATATATTGGAAAAATCAAATGCTTGCGTCACTCTACCAATTGTCATTTCCTTAAAAGGCGGGTAAACCAAAATCACTATAACAATTATCAAAAGCAGAACGATAAAAAATTTAAACATTAACTTTCTGGTCCTGTCGTTTTTCAGTAAAAATAAACTTAATACAACAAATCCCAGGAATAAACCCAACCAACTGCTTCGTGAAAATGTTAAAATCACACAAGAAAACAATATCAAAAAACCAAGCATGAAAGATAGCTTCTTCGTTGTTGATAGGCTATTTTGAACATATAGAAGACAATATTGACTGCACAAAATCATTAAGCTCATGCCAGCAAAACTTCCGATTAAAACTGGATCGTTAAACGTTGAATTAATGCGTGGTATCCTGAGATTTCCAAGTTTAAAAACAGTCAAACCAATGTTATAGATCTCATGATACTTCAAATATCTGGTAAACGGTAATCGCAAAGGCAGACCAAATACAAACGCTATAATTTGGTAAAATCCGTACAACGAACCAATAATTCCAACCGCCACAATATATTTTAACACACACTTCATCCGAGCTTCGCTATTCAACACGTGTATAGTTATGAGGAATAAAGAGAACAAAAAAATATATAGAATACTCACCCTGATAACATTGACTGGATTAATAGACCAAATTGCTCCCAAGCTGTAATTCAGAAACAAGATAATCAGTATTAAATAATACTGATTATATTTAACTTCAAAATGACCTTTAATTAAACTTTGAATTAATAATACAAATAATGTTCCAGTGATAAACAGCATCGGCAAGCGTATACTAAATCCAACATAATAACTGTACTTCTCTAAGATTAAAGAAAAGATCAGGAAAAACAGATAGGTGTTAAAATTGAAAATCTTGCGATAATATAAGGGTAGTAATCCGATTAAGATTCCGAGAAAAACGGCAAATTGAGTTGCTTGGAGAGTAATAAAAAAAACAAAGAAGAGTAATAAACCACAAACTAAAAGGCTTATTATCTTTTCTTTTTCAAGACTAATTAATGAATTGTTTAAAACCTTTAGCATATTATAAAGTAAATTTCGCCTTGCCGTAGCGTTTCCTACGGAAATCCCCAATAGCATACCACATCGCTTTCATACTTTTCAAATCAAAATTTATTAAGGACCAAGTAAAACGTTTAACTAAGACATTGAAAAAACTTATAAAAAAGGAAAAATTAAAAGTACTATGTTTCTCAATAAAAATGAGCAAGTTTCTCAAAGTGTAATACTGTTGAATAGAAGAATATTTTTTCTGAAACGGCTTTGTTGGTTTTTTGTGGTAAACGACCGAATTATGGACACAAAATATTTTGTAGCCCGCCTTCTTTGCCCGTATACACCAATCAACATCTTCTGTGCCAACAAAGAAGTCCGCGTCTAATAATCCTACTTCACGAATTACCTTAGTTTTGATCAATAAACAACACCCCGACACCCAATCAACTTCAGTGATTTTTTTATCCTGAACTTCAATTGGTTGATTTAAAGGTTTGATGTGAAGCGGTCGACCGCTTTTTCTGTTTATATAACCTCCAATTGACCAAGACTTTTGAGGTTGGGAATGGTATACTATACGCGAACCAACAATTCCAACTCTAGAATCACTCTCACTCACTATAACCAAATAAGTGAGAAAATTCGGGTCTACTGTGGTATCATGATTCAGAAGCAAAATATAATTTAAATCTTCTTTCAAAGCCCATCTTATACCTACATTGTTCCCTTCTGGAAATCCCAGATTTTGAGAATTACAGATTAAGTGATGCTGAGGAAAATTTTTTAAAATGACTTTTGGGGAGCCATCCGTAGAGGCATTATCGACGATAACGATCTTAAAATTTGTATAAGTCAGATTTCTCAACGAACTTAAACAGTCTAAGGTATTCTGAAGTCCGTTCCAATTTAAAATGATAATCGCCACTGGCGGTTGTCTAGTCGAGACACTCATAGATTTTTGTAAAACTTTAAAGTCTTCTCTGCAATAACAGAAGCGGCGTAGTTTTTTAAAACTCGTTCTCGCCCTCTTTCCGTTAATGTTTTCCTCAACTCCACATCTTCAAAAATCTTCACAAGATGATTGGCCAATTCTTCTGGAGAATCTTCATCAAATACAAGCCCAGCGTCTCCGATTACTTCTGGTATGGCCCCCGAACTGGAGCCGATGACCGGGATACCGCAAGCCATTGCTTCAATCAGTATCCGCCCAAACTGTTCTTTCCACTTTGGAGTCGTACGAGATGGCAAGATCAAAACATCTAATTTATCTAAGAATCTAGGTATTTCGTGATGTGCTACACCTTGAATGATTTTTAATTTCTTATAATCCTCTGACTGAGCTGCTATTTTGTTTAATTCTTTGATATATGATCCATTCCCTATGATCCATAACTCATAATCTATTCTCAAATCAGTAACAGCACTTAGAAGTGTAGCTATACCTTTTTCTTTTTCGAGCCTTCCTATGAACCCTATAGTAAATTTGTTTTTTCCAAACCATGCTGTTTCTTTTTGCATAGAGGATTTGGGTTCGATCCCGATTTGTGGTATGACGGCAATTGGTTTTGCAAATCCTTTTCCTTTTAGAATCTTCACCGCTTCATGGTTTCCAGCGATAGCACCGTCTACACGTTTAAGAACATATTGTTCGATTAAATTGAAGGGCGGCAAGTAATTTTTGTAAATATTTTGCCAAGTAAAAAAAATCACTTTACTGGTTCGATGCAGCACGCTTTTCAATATTAAAATTTCTAAAATAGCAAGGCTAAAAGGCTCTTCTTCTACATGAATAATATCCGGTTTCAAATTACGAATAATTTTAAAAACCTTAGGGCCATATAAAAATGTCGCTCCGTGAAATTTAAATAATCTTAAGGTCGCAGTAGATTGGTACAATTTATTATCACTGGGTTTCATGGTCACAATCTGGCCCGCCTCTTTCCACTTCTTGGGAGTCAGCAAAACCACTTCGTTTCTTCCATTGTCAGCCAGGTAGATAAATTTTTCGCGATAAACATCCACCACCATGGCATGAGAAATGAAAAGAATTTTCATTCAACACTCACCAGCATACTCTCAATATTTTGAGTACAAAGTTGAAAGCTGAACCTTTGTTTAGCAATTTTTTTTGAGTTCTCTCTCATTTGGGTAACTTTATCGAGATCTAAAAATAAGTCAATCAATTTATTGGCGATTTCCTGGGGATTTCGAGGTGGAACGCAGAAACCGGTAATCCCCTCCTGTATTATTTCCTGTAAGCCTCCACTGTTAGACCCAATGACAGGTACACCTAAAGCCATCGCTTCTAACGCAACCGTACCCAACGGTTCCGCCCAAGAAGTCATCAAAAGAACGTTGCAGCAAGACAGAATGTCGGGAACATCATTTCTATGGCCTGTGAAAATAACATATTCAGTTAGCTGTAGTTCAGAAACTAAATTCTTCAAATAGTTTGTAAAAGATTCGTCCCCCTTACCAACCAATAGAAGTTTTATATCTGGAATCGTTTCTTTGACAATTTTAATCGCACGAATGGCGTCATCTTGGGCTTTGCGTTTTTGGAGACTTCCTATGACCCCTACTAACCAATCAGACTTTTTTAAACCACTGATGGTTGGATAGGAATTATGAACTTTCAATTCTTCAAAATCTATCCCATCGTAAATGACCCTAACCTTGCTATTAATCCCACGGTTGTTGAATTGATCAGCAACGGCGTTTGAAACCACAACAACGCGAGCTGAAAATCCTGAAATAAATCTAAAGAGAAGTTTATCCGGCAATAACGAAAACAAATCAGGATTGTTATGAAGTATCTCTCTGATATGCCAGATGTGTGGTCTTTTCGTTATGAAAGCAATGAGCACTCCAGAAAAAACGACGATTGAATTTGTGTATACTATTGCAATATTCTCTTCTTTTATAATCTTATAAAGTTTAATCAGAGCAATAAATTCTTTAATGAAAGAGTGTAAAATTGCAAATATATTTAAATTTCCTCGCACCCACCACGGGAATCGAATTTCATATGTCTTTATATTTAAGCGAAGCATCTCATCTTTTAGAGGGCCACCGGCAGGAAGGGCTACGATTGGGTGAAAGTTACTTTTATTAATATTTTTTACTAATAGAAGCAAATTTCTTTCAGCCCCATATAATCCTGATGAATGAGAAATAAAAAGTATTTTTATGGGGACCTTCATCCTTAGAACTACCTCTCTTCACTTTCAGACTAACCAATGACTCAAATCTCTTTTAATTAGCGCTTGCAATCTTAAAATATCTTCACGATAAATGTTCTTTAGAAACTCTCGCGGCTGAGGAAGTAAACTAGGTTTTCTTAAAGAATGTGTTTTTATTTTTTCGATAGTATGAGATCTGCGCTTGACTGGTAAAACTGAATCCATAACTGGTTTTAGGGCCGCTTTAAAAAAATTAGATTTCGTCAAAAAATTATATACTAACCGGTTCTTAGGAATCCCCGACGCATTATATGTTACATCCATTTGGGGACTGAATGATGTTTGAGCATCTAAGAAGTTGAACATGCTTTTCATTAAAGTTGAAGCGTCATTCCTTAAATCATCATACAGAAAAATCCCTACCTTCTGGAAACTTTTTAAATAGGCTTTCACCTGTTGATAATAAAACCCGACATCTTTATAAAACCACATATATTCCCAATTCAATCTCTTTCTTTCGCTTTCACTTTTTAAAGCATCTTCAAAGGACAGACGTTCGCGCCCTTCCTTAAACAAGTACAGGTAGTTTGAAAATGCTCTTTCTACAGGATTTCTTAAAACAATTATTATTTTCACTTCCCCTAAAAACTCTTTTATGTACTTAATGGAATTTTCAAAATAATAAAGATAATCGGCACTGGCCTCTCCAATGGCTTTTTCATGTCGAACATTTTCGAAAAGTTTGTTGTACTCGTCAAAACTTTTTACCATGTTTCGCTCTATTTCCCCGTCTCCGATGCCGTTGAGAGGAAATCTTAAAAACTGCGCTGTAATAAATTTCGGCTCCTTTACCGGGCTCATGTATATTTCTGGATGCTGCTTCAGATAATTGTACAGTGATGTGGTCCCGCTTCGGGCTGCGCCGACAATCAAAAAGTTAGGTAACACTCTACTCCTCCGAAAAGAAGCAATATTCACTTGCTGCTTAATAGTTCTAAAACGTATTTATCTTCGTCTTCTAATTTTAGTACCCAAAGGGCAGAGAAAAACATTAGCCCGAAAATGATTAAAGAAAGCACTAAACTCATCACGTCCGATTTTGGCATAAATATTCTAAAAACGAATACAGATAAGAAGGATAGAATCCCGGCAACCAAAGGTTTTGCAAATTTTAAGTTATATGGATGAATCCCTTCAAAATAGTAGACCTCTATTAATCTTAGGGTATTAATCGTAGCAATAGAAATGGCACTGGTAAGCGCCGCACCCAAAAGTCCAAATCGAGGAATTAAAATCATTCCTAAAACCAATGTTAAGACAAAAAGAATCGTAGAGTTCATTAAATTTATTTTGGGTCTACCCGTCATCATCAACATATATCCTGAAGAGCCGACCGCGGCGTTTACCAGTTCACCCAACACTAAAAAATATAATGCTGCGGTACCAACGACAAAATTGGGTCCAAAAATACTTAGAACAGGTTTCGCAAACAAAATCAAAAGAAGGGACACAGCAAAACTAATGGTGAAAATCCATTTGGTTACGGTTTTAAAAAGTCGGACGAGTGCTTCTTTTTCGCCTCTGCCATAAAGATTTGAAATGGTGGGGGCAAAAATCAAATTGATCGAAGCCAGGGGCAAGCTTGCGATTAAAGCTAATCTTACACCAATTCCAAATATGCCAACTTCCGAAGAAGACCCAAAATACCCCAACATAAAGACAGGGATAGAAACTATGATATAATTTAGAATGCCATCAAAATAAAGAGGCGTGGAAAACCCTATGATTTTTGATCTTTCAGAAATTGCTAACGTACCTTTTTCAAGGACAGCGGGTTTGCGTTTCAAATAAAAGTAAGCCAAGGCCCATCCAATCACAAACGATAGAAAAGTGGCAAATAGAAGCCCGGAAAGCCTAAAACCAAAAGCAAAAAAAATTACAAGCAAAATTAACCGTAAGATCGGCAGAAACGTGTTTTTTACAAAAACGCTCTGCCCAATAAACCGCAATCCTTGCAGGCCAGACAACAATATCTCCGTCACGGCTGCAAAGGGCAAGGCAAGAACGAGTACTTGAAGTGCAACTTCCAAATCTGGTTTATCAAAAATTTTGTTCGCTAACATTGGCGAACCAAAAAGGATTAAAATGGTAACCAAAATACTTATAAGCAGCGTTACCTTAACTCCAAATAAAGTCGTCCCTTTAATTCTCGCATAATCCTTTTGCCCTTGGTAAAGAGAGACATAGCGTAGCACAGCTTGATTTAAACCTGAAGAAGACAGAAGGACTGCCGTTAAGAGAATGGTATTGGCCAGAAAAAAAATCCCAAAAAGCTCTGCTCCAACCACCCGAGTGGCCAAAATAGTGCTTAAATAAGAAACCACGTTCCCAATTAGAATGTTGCCACCACCTATTCCGGCATTTTTTGAAATAAATGCCAGTTCCTTTTCGTAGGTGTCATCCTGTTTTTTTATTTCTAATAGTGCTTCCAACTTGCTTTAAGTTCTCCTCACCAATTCTTTCACCTTCTCCGCCACAAACTCCACCATCGCATCTGTCATCTCCGGAAAATTGGGCAGGCTCAAAACCGTTTCGGCGGCGCGCTCGGAGACCGGGAAACTTCCCGGTTTGAGGCCGAGAAACGCATAGGCCTTTTGCAGGTGCAGCGGCCTGGGATAATGAATGCCCGCGCCAATCCCCATTTCGTTCAGTTTCTGTTTCAGCGCGTCGCGGTGGTGGACTT
>Ga0247727_10013177_pt1 | contig 14006 bp, 10 predicted proteins | sample WisWelCaveWW1625_FD_202498 | JGI IMG/M metagenome (GOLD analysis project Ga0247727, IMG submission 202498) | Biofilm microbial communities from Wishing Well Cave, Virginia, United States - WW16-25 | ecosystem: Environmental > Aquatic > Deep subsurface > Groundwater > Cave microbial mat | place... | reverse complement strand
AGCCGGCCTTGCGCCAGGATTTCATGGCGCAGATCGCCGCCGTGAAGTACGACGAACAACTGCCGGTTTTTCTCGTGCTCTCTTTGCGCGAAGACTATTACGCCAGCCTGCACGAATTTCGCAGCGCTATTCCTTCCATCTTTCAAAACAATGCCAATATTCGTTTGGGCGCTTTTAACGATGACGAAGCCAAACGCGCGATTCTCCTGCCGCTCGCGGCGGTCGGTTTGCAAATGGACGCCGGTTTGGCGGAGACGATCATTCACGATTTGAAGCCGAGCCGGAACGGCCAAGAGCGGCGCGAAGACAACGCTTCCGGCATCGAGCCGATCACGCTTCAGATCGTTTGCCACAAGCTTTGGCAAATGAAACCCAGGGACGCGGCCACGATGACCGCCGCGGTTTATGAAAAGTGCGGCGGCGCCCAAAAGATTCTCCGCAACCACGTCTCCGAGCTTTTGCAGAAAATTCCGCAACGGCAGCAAGGTCTGGTGGTGCGCATTTTCGAAGCTTTGAAAACACGCGACAACACCAAGCTCTATCGCCGCTTGCAGGACTTGCAGGAAACCTTGCGCCTGCGTGACAGCCGCCGCCTGAAAAACGCTTTGCAAAAACTGGCGGAGATCGGCGTTTTGCGCCACGAGCAACGCAGCGGCGACGATTGGTATGAATTCAAACACGATTATCTTGTCGATAAGGTGACAAGCTGGATGCAAAACCGCAAAGAAAAAATCAACCGGCGTCGGCGTTATGGCTTGACGGCGGCTGCGTTAATGCTGCTCTATTTGTTTGGCGTTCACTTAAAAGACTTTCTTACTTTCAAAACTATTGTCGACGTGCCTGGACAATCGTATATGCGCGCTGAAATCGCCATCGTGCGCGAAGCCGAGCTGTTTGGCGTATTCGGCGATACGATTACGACCGGCTTAATTGAAGGCAATATTTTCGACCGTCTTGCAAGCGATATTCGCGGCTATAAAGAAATAGAAGATTTAAGAGAAAACTTTAAATTTGATTTTGGCAACCGCACCGATTGGCAGCGGTTTTTAGGAAAGTTACGCTTGGATGTTGGCGGAAAACTTCTCTATCGTCTCGGATATCGACAAGCCGGTATCGATACGCTGGTGGCGGCGCTGAAAGATCAAGAAGAATCTGTTCGGGAGCAAGCGGCGGCCTCGCTGGGGAAACTGCAACGCATGAAGCCATTGCCTCAACTCTTGGCGCAGCTTGCCCATTCTTTGAGCGGCTATCGCACCGCTGCGGCACAGGCGCTGGCGCAAAAAGACATTCCAATCGATTCCACTTTGCAAGTCATTGCCAAGCTCAAAGAAGATGAACGTCCGTGGGTTCGCCTCGGCGCGTGGGAAGCCTACGAACTGCTGGAGCCGCGCCGCGAGGCGGTGAAGAAGTCTGCAGAACTTTTGCATGAAGCGGATTCGCTGTTTGCGAAGGGCGAAGAGCGAGGGGCGAATGGCAAAGGGCGAGTGAGAAGTATGAATCGGCGTTTGAGAGCAATCCCAAAGTCACGCACACGGACAGCCTGAACGCCGCCCGCGCCAAATTCCAACAAGCTGGCTGCGCCGCCAAGCTCAAACGAGCCGTCCCCGCGCTGGATGATTTGAAAATGGCTTTCGAATACAATCCCACCTTGCGCGATACGCTGCAAGCGGAACTGGCGCAGCCGAACAACGACTGGGCGATTTTGCAGGGGAACTGGTACCTGAGGGAAGTGCTTCTAAAAAAAAGATAAAAAGAAAAAAAGGCGAAAAAGATTGGGGCGTTGTCAAGGAGATGAGAGAAAATTTTTAGTTGTTTTTCAGAACGCTTTTTTATATTTCAGATCATTACCGGCAGAAAAATGATAATTGTACGTGGAGAAATCTATTCAAAATCCCGTTAGGGATGAAATGTTTATAGCATGGCGAAAGTGATGCGTTTTAAAACCGCTTTAGCGGTGACATGTCAACGAACCGTTGTCATTTTTTTTTTGAAAACATTCTCATGAGATAAAACCCGTCCGCGGCGGTAATCTTCGCGTGCTTCGCGAATGCTGGCGAGATATTCCGGACTCATAGCTGCCAATAAATCCTCGGCGACAATTTTTTCCGTTTGCAATTGTTGCGCGAGGCGGCTACGGCAAGCGCGAACGAATTCGACATCCTCGGAGTCAATATCTTGAGGTGAAATGGGATTGTTTCTTTTAGTCAATTTCAAAGAATTTATCGAAACCTTTCTTTCTCAGACCGTCCTTGAGAATTTTATCTTTTGTCCAAAGCTGTCCGTTCAATTCTATGGTTAATGCCACAAAAGACGTGTCTTTTGCGTCGATATCATTGCACAACTCGTAAGCTTGCTTGATGCTCTCATCAGACATCGTTCGCTCCTCGAAAAATTTGACGCGCTTCAGCAAACCATAATAAACTTCCAGCAGCTCTTCTTCCGGCAGGGCAGACTGCTTTAAGATTTTTTCTTTATGTTTGAACAATTCGACAATGGCAAATCGGCAGCAGTAAAAATCAGTTTCTTCCGTTTCAGCAAATAAAACATCTCTGAATTTGCTGCTTTTCCAGAGCAAAATTGAAAACAGAATATTCGTGTCAACGATGACGGTTTTCAATTTTTAATCCTGCCTAAAAATGCCGCTTTATTTTTATCCCACCATTGCTGCTTAACTTCTTCAGATAGCTCCCAAACCTGCTCCTCCGTCATCAGGCTTTTCATGGCAAGCATTTCCAGCCGGAGCTTTTCAAGAAAATTTTGCAAATAGGCGGAGGAAACCAACCGTTTCGGGAATTTGAGAACCACATCTTCGGCTTCAAAGGTTATGTCGATCATAGCAACTCCTTAAGTTTAAACACAACTCCATTTTACTGATTTCCGGCTTCAAAAACAAGCAAATTTTAATCAACGAACAGACGGGCCGTTTGTGCTACGCCCTCCTCTCCGGCCCGACGAAAACATGCGTCCAATATCGATAATTTTTCGTGCCAATTACCGGCGGCGTAACTGCAACCGGCTCACCTAATGCGAGTTTCAAACCGAGATACGGCAAATTCACGCCGGCGGCGCGGCAGAGCGCGATGGTGCCGGAGGTGCGCGGGTTGATTTCCAAAATTTTCGGCTGGCCATCGGCGGCGCGTTTGAATTGCAGATTGGCGTTGTAATTCAGGCCAACTTTGCGGGCGATATTTTCGGCGAGGGTGGCTAATTCCAGATCAGCGACGACGCAGCCCTGATTGGTCAAGCCGAAACGGACGCGGCTTCGTTCGCGGCAAACGGTGCTGAGAATTTCACCGTGGTCTATGAGCAAATCGACGCTGTATTCCATGCCCGGCAAATATTCCGTGAGCAACAGCGGCGGAATTTTGTTAAACTCGGCGAGCAGCCGCTGCGCGTGCTCGAAGGTTATTGAATATAATGTCTCTTCCACTTTCGTTGAAAACAGCGCCGCGGCTTCGCTGGCATTCGGATCAAGAATGCGAAAGCCGCGTGAGCCATGCGCGACGCCCGGCTTGAAACAAATCTTGCGATTGGGGTAATCGAGTGTTTTAACCGCTGCTTCAAACTCATCTAAATTTCTCGCGACGGCAAATTCCGGCACACCGAGATTTTCTTCGGCTAAAAATTCATGCACGCGAATTTTATCGGTGGCAATTTCCAGCGCCGTCACCGGCGCGACGGGAATGACGACGCTAAGCTCCTGAAAGCTGTGCTTCTCGCGCGCCAGCGGCAGCAATTCAAAATCAGTGAGCGGCATGATCGCATCAACTTTGTAGCGCGCCGCGAGTTCGAGCATTTGCGAAATGTAATCCGGCGCTTTTCCCGGCGGGACAACGGCATGTTTTGGCGCGAGATGATAGCCCGCGACGTCATTGTCCATGTCCACGGCGATAATGCCGATGTGACGCTCGCGGTTTTCAATCAGGCAGCGAAAAATATCTGGCCAGCCCGGCGCGCCGGCGCCGGTTAAGATGACGGTTAAATCACGAAACTTTGGGGGAGTCATTGTAATATTTTTTTTGAACGCGGATGACGCGGATTGGGCGGATTTACGCGGATAAAGTAGAACCAAAAATCCGCGAACATTAGTGTCGTCTGCGTTATCCATGTTCAAAAGCTTTTGATTTTGTTTTATAAATTCATCCGGCTTTTAAACTCACGATCATAATCTGCCCGTTTAACCAAAATTCTTTCGTATTGCGCGATTTTTTCTTGAATGCGCGCCGTCACGGTTGCACAATCGTTCTGCATTTGCTGCTGCAATTTTTCCCGCCAATCCTGCCCGGCATTCACCCACCAGATGGGGTGCGTGAGAAAGCAGTAATCACGCCGGGTGGATAAATGTTCGCAGAAACAACCTTCACGAAAGACGCCATTGCTGTCGCTGAGGTATTTGAAGTGGCCGTTGATGAATTTTGGGTTGTACGCGTCATGCCGAACCTGCGGCGGGTATTCAATTTTTTGATGACTCAACAACGGCAGATGGCGAGAAACAGATATGACTTCGCGGCCGGCGATCGCTGCAAGCAACTCAATATCACGGGCAATGCCTTCGCGAAAGTCCCAGCCGACGGCTTCGTAATAAGTTGGATCGTAATGCAGGCCGATCTCGTGGCCGTATTCAACGAGACGGCGCAAATCGCACGAGCCGGCGAGGCTCATGGCATCATAAAAATCGCTGTGGAGTTGCACGAAATAAGTGGCGCTGATGCCGAGATCATTTTCCAATTTTGCCATCGCGATCGCGGGTGCCAATCCACTGTCCAAATCGTGCCGGAGAATGATCACGGGTTTATTTTGCTGCAGCGCGGTTTCGTGGTTGGCGAAATTGGTGAGGGTGAAATTCTGCGCGGCGGTGGCGAGAATTTCGCGATAGTGGTCTAAAGTGAGTTGGCAGGGTATTTTCATTTTAGTGACGTTTGCAGATAATGAAAGAAAGTGTCATGCCTGCCCTGACGCAGGCCAGGGCTGGAAGCATCTTTTTGTTCCCAGCAATTGTCTTGATTGCAAAAAAGATTCCTACGGAATGACATCAAACTCTGGCAGTCTTTTTTATAAAAACTCTCCGACATACAAAAACGCCTGCCCTTGAAATTCATTTTTGTGATCGAGACAATCAATTTCCTGGCATTGATGCCGCGTTAATCCAAACGCCTCGACAAGCTGTTCCGGCTTTTCAAAAAACTGCGTATGATAATTGTCCATGTAAACGCGAAATTTTTGTTTGGGAACGAGGACGACGAGCTTTTTTCGCGCAACACGTTTTAATTCAGCGGCGGCGCGCGGCAAATCTTTGACATGCTCGAGCGTGTGGCAGCAAGTGATGTAGTCGAACGTTTTGTCGGCAAACGGGATGTTCTCGGCAAAACCTTCCTGCCACTTGATTTGCAAGCCCGCTTCCCGGCCACGCTGCCTGGCATATTGCAGCGCCACGTCACTCACATCAAGCCCGGTCACTTGAAATCCCGCTTGCGCCAGCCTGATGGCCAACGTCCCCATGCCACAGCCGACTTCGATAACCGAGCCGGACTTGCCGAAAGCGGCCAGAATCATTAGGCGTTGGTTTCTTCTACGCAATCGTTGCGGTGATGTTTCCACACGGCGTCAATTGAAACTACTCGAAAGGCAAAACAATTTCGGGTAAACGATTAACTTGACAATGTATGGAAGTATGGAAGGTTGCACGAAGGTGGTTGTGGAGCCGTGGCGCATGGAGTGGAGGGCGTAGAGCGTAGTGACAAAAAACGAAATTGGAAGGCCCAAAAGGGCAAAGTAAAATAGCCCAAGGCAACGCCCTATGGAAACATCCCATACAGATTTTCGCAAGCCCCAAAGGGGCGTCATAAACAAGCTTGGCTTTGACCCCAAAAGCACAGAGTGCATTGAAACGGGAACATTCCGCCTGATGGAACAGTTATAGTAAGTGGGTAAGACCTCAAAAGCACAGAGCGTACTGAAGGATTTATGTAACCAGAACGGTATAAAATTTACTGTTATACTTCTTCCACTTATGAATACCAATTACGTTGTTTAACTTTCAAGGAGTGTGACATGAAACGTTATAGTTACTTTTTTCTCGCCCTCTTTCTCAGCACTCTTCAGTGTTTGGCCCAATCCTCTCACCCAAGACTTCTATTTGGATCAAGCGAACTAACGGGTCTTTGGAATAAGATTACTGCAAACCCTGCCTTTTTACAACCATATTACAACGACTTAAGAGATAACGCCGATTTTAATCGATCAACAGCTTTCTACAATAACAGATTCACGATGCACTATGCTTCAGACATGGCTTTTGTTTATCTAATAGACTTAAGTTACACTAATAGAAATGCATTTAAGGACGCTGCGATAAACTCCTTAGTTTCTGCAAATTCTATGTATAATCATGCAAACCTAAATCGAAGCGATGGTCTTACTCTTTCTTCGGCTGTCATCCATATGTCATTAGTTTATGACATGCTTTACAGTCAATTAAGCGCAGCGCAAAAAAAAGACGCTGCCACCAAAATAAAGGATCTTGTCGACGAGCTTCTCAACGATTATTATAATAGCAGCTTTATTCAAATTCAGACTTTGTATGGAAACAATCATTTAATGCACCGCGCAGCAGCGATAGGAATCGGTGTAATCGCGATTAAAGGAGATTCGTTGAACGCTTCAACAGTTTTTACACAATCAGCAGCACAAAATTACATAGATAAAGTGTCTCCTTGGCTAGACCTCTTAGATAAAAATATGTTTGCATCTGATGGAGGCGGGTTTGAAGGTGCAGGTTATGGGCTTTTCGGCTTACAACCTATTGTCGCGTATTATGAAATCCTAAGAAGAGACGGCGGCGCCGATTATTTTCCTACTTCCACCCTAAAAAAAGCTCATGAATGGATAACAATGGAATTAATTCCAACAGATGCCAGGCACTCAACAATAAATAATAATCTGTTTGATCTCAATAATGTCAATGCCTCGTTTCATTTTTTCACTTATCTAGATGCAGGTTCACAATTGGTTCATGTTTTTGCAGCATTGGGTGGTATATATCAAACGGACGCCACTGCTGGAGTTGCAACATGGCTTTTTGAACATCATTGGGGAATTCTCAATTCGTACAGAATTTCGCAACCCAATCCTAATTCGAACCATTACTTTAGAATGGATAACTACCTTGGAAGTACAAGTATTATGGCCATAAAATACTATACAACTAACGCCACTCATCCTAATAATCTTGCACCAATGCCGAAGTCAAAATTCTTTTTAGGTAGAGGACTTATTGTGCGGGATGGTTACGCAGATGACGGAACACTTTTTACTTTTGAAACGAACTTTAATTATAATCAGGCAACTGGAAAAACATGTTGGCGCTGGGATGAAAATGACAACAACTCATTTACTTTTTTTGCGTTCGACCGACGCTGGGTTATTGATAGTGGAAAGAAAGTTTTTGCGAACGGTCCAGATGAAGAAGGAGCTTATCATAGCACCGTATTGGTTGATGACCAAGATCCACCATATATTGATGATACTAAACAGCAAGTTATAAACTGGTATGATTACCACCACACAGAGGGTTTGTATTATATTACAAGTGATATAACAGATTCTTGGACAAAAAGGGTATATCCTGACGTAAATCCAACTTCTGACTTCTCTGGTAACGGACAAATCGAGACGTGTGTAACCCCATGCCCCTTTTCATCATTTCAGAAGTCTCGGAGACATACTCAAACAATTCTCAAAGAGGGAGATTTGCCTCCTTATGTAATCGTTTATGATGACATCACCCAAAGCGCTACCAATCGTAAATACACCTTTTTGCTTCATACCGGTCCAGGTAATAGCGTGGGCTCTTTTAATGCAACAACAAGAAAGGTTACGATAACAAGCACTGGCAAAATTATGGATGTTTATTATTATTCATTACCGTTATCCAGTGATTTTTCGACTTCAACCATTACCACAACTACAGATGGTTCACACACTAGGTTGAATTATGCTGTGAGTAATGTTAGCAATCCTCATTTTCATGTCGTGCTTGTACCAAGCAACAATACAACATCATCCCTTTCGAATTTAACTTTTACCAATCTTAGCAATCAAGGCAGCGTGGCTACAATCGACTTTGCTTCTACAACAACTCCACGAAAAGATTATAGTCTTTTTGCATATCAAAAGTCTCTAAACAGCGGGGGATTTGCTCTCGAAGGCTATGACGAGCCTAGCTATAATGGCGTTTCAGGCGTCATGGGTTATTCTCGAAAAAACAAAACAACTGATGAAACAATAGACATCTTCATGAGCCGCGGTTCATATCTTAAAATGGATAATAGAGATCTGATACAAATCTCCGGAAGAACTGCAAGAGTAATACTGAATGACAATGAAATTAATGTTTATAAGGTCTCTGGTAGCGGCAGATATAGTTACAAAGTTTATGGAGTAAGCGTTTCGCAATTCAAGATTTACGGAGTATCTCAATCATTCCAAGCCTTCAACAAGTACAACTATATCAAAAGCACTAATGTTATTTCAAATTACTCTTCAACCGTAACAGGTGCTCATACTGCGAGAATTGATTGGTATTGCGCGGAAGCCCATGACATGGTTGTTTATTATTGGCGGAATTCCAACCCTACTTCTATCTCTCAGCAAACATTTTTAGGCAGAAGTGCAGGGAATAACAATGTGACGATAACCCTATCCGGAAGTCCATTGACTTATTCATTTCGTTTAGAAGGAAAAATGACTTCGGATAAATTTATCGATCTTACCTCTTCTTTTGGATTCGCCGAGTTGGCATTTAGCGCTGAACAAAAAGAAGCTGCGCTATCTAGAGATTATTTATACAAAAATACGCCTAATCCATTCAACCCAATAACTAAAATAGAGTATTCACTTGAAAAGGACACAAATGTTTTTATAAAAATTTTCAACACCTCAGGTGAAACGGTAAGAGTCTTGTTTATTGGAGTCCAAACCGCGGGGCACCACCAGCTTACTTTTAACGCATCTGATTTATCATCAGGAATCTACTTCTGCGTTATGGAGACGCCGCGTTTTAGAGATGCTATTAAATTAACCCTTATCAAATAGTATCGCCGGAAAGTTCAAATGTTTCAGGCCGATTCTATCCGGAGTCGGCCCTTTTGTTATCATGAGCACGATGATTTTTTTCGCGCGAAAGCTCAGAAGAACAGAAGAAAGTGGCATACTCGATGAAGATCAGGATTTAACCGCTCTTCTCCACATCTCGAACGCCAGCCACCAATGCACTTGCGGCGCAAGTTCGGTTTGCCCACCGTAAAACTTTTCCACCGTATTTCGGATAAAAGAATAATCATAAGCGGGATACGATTTAACGGCGTCGGAATGCACGAGATCTTGCACCTCGGCGGCAATCTTGTGCAGAAACGTCACCGCGGTGGCATCGCAATATTTTTGCCCGAGCCTGGTTTTAAGCTTCGTCCAGGCCCATGCCGGAACCGTGGTAAAAGCGAACGGATAAACAACGCCGCTTTTTACGAGCGGATAATAAGCCAATGGTGGAAAATGGCGGCGAATCAGTTGACGAAAAAGCCGGCCGTTTTTTCTCATGGCGACGGGCGTTTTAAAAAGAGCGTTGAGCACCGACGGCTGCGCAAACGGCATGTAGCTGACACATTCGCCATCCATGCGAGCTTGCTCGAAACTGTAGGCATTGGCCAGGCGCGTGCGGATCGCGAAAAGCTCCAAAAAATTCGCTGCGTCAAGCTCGCGTGGCGGCATCTGTTCCAACAAGCCGGCGATTTGCGTTTCCACTCCCTTTTGCATAATCCGAAAAACTTCGGGAGCAAATATCCTGGGGCGCGGCACGTGCAGATAAGGAAAAATCAATTGGGGATCACCGCTTTGCAGCGCAGATTTTCCTTTGAGCCAAAGCCGGTTGAGGAATTGCCGCCGGGCGATCTCGCCAAAACCGCCGTCGATGATGATTTTTTTCTGCGCGTAAAGCTGCGGGAAATAGCGCAAGTTAAGCATGGTTGAGGCCGGCTCGATGAGCTGCGTCTGGCTGGCGTACTCGGACAACCAGCGCATGCACGCGGCCGCATCCGGAATGGGCGCCTCACAATGGAGCTGAGAAAAATTCTCCTGCCTGGCAATGGCTTGCGAGATTTGCACATCCGGATCCTCCGGATTGCCGAAAACATGCAGCCAAAACTTCGCGTTCTTTGGAGACGCCAAAAGCGCCAGCAGCGTGCGCGAATCCAAGCCGCCGGAAAGGCCTAATGAAATATTCTGCGCCTCGGCCATTGACGGATGCAAAAAAGCGCGAAGGCTCTCGGCAAAATTTTGTTCAATATGATCGGGTTGGGCGTCCACGGCGTGCTTTGAATTTTTGTCGAGGTTGGCGAGAGCCGAGCGACGCCATTGGGGCCGAGGCGAAGAACATTTTTCAGCAGCGCCTCGTGGCCAATTTGGTTGAAAGTCAGCCAACTCGATCCGCATGCAGCAAAATCGATTTCATTGTGCTCGCGCAACGCGGCAATCCAATCGAGGCGCGTTGAAAAAGCTGTGCCGTTATCAACATGAATAAGAAAAAGCGTCCGCAGTCCGAGTTGGTCGGTAAAGCATTCAATTTGATCGGATTTCCATTTGACGGCGACAAAATGACCATCGAGTTTTTTCAACGGCGGCGATTCGGCAGCAAGAATTTGTTGCCAATCTGCGGTGTTTATGAATCGACAACTGTGTGCACGGCTTTCGAGGCCCAATCCACAAATGGCCCATCCGGCTTCGGTTTGGAGCGGAGAAAAAGAACCGTGCAGACAAGTTTCTGTTAATCCTCCGGCAGCCAGGTAGACCTTGTGGGAGCGCAACTCGCAGCGAGGCTGAGGATGAAGCGCTTGGAAGCGAGAAGCGAGATCAGCGGACAGATGTGAGCCAATGAAACCAAGTAGCCAGCTCATGACAAGTTTCCTACATACAAAAATGCTCGCCCCTGAAACTCATTTTGACGATCGCTACAATCAATTTCTCGGCATTGGTATTGCGCTAATTTAAAAACATCAATGAGTTGGTCCTGATGCTCGAAGAATTGGGTGTGGTAGTTGTCCGCATACAAACGATAGCGCTGTTTGGGCACGAGCACAACAATTTTTTTTCTCGCCACCCGTTTGAGCTCAGCGGCAGCTTGATCCAAATCTTTGACATGTTCGAGGGTATGGCAACAAGTGAGATAGTCAAAGGTCTTATCAGGAAATGGAATGTTCTCGGCAAAACCCTCTTGCCAGTTAATTTGAACACCTAATTGAGCCGCTTGTTCGTCGGCATATTGTAAAGCTAACTTGCTGACATCGATTCCGCTAACCTGAAATCCGGCTTGCGCTAATTTGATCGCCAACGTTCCCATGCCGCAGCCGACTTCAAGGACTGATCCTGTTTCGCCCAATGCAGCCAGGATCATCACGGCGTCGATTTCTTCGACGCAATCGTTGCGATGATGTTTCCACACTTCGTCATAGGCGCGCTGCCATTCGGCATCAGAGAGCGAGTGAAATTTCCTGCGCCAATCGGCGTCGAACCAACTGCCGTATTGGCGCTGCAAAGTTCGCCGCGCGAAAAAGCGTTGATTGACAGCGCTGAGGCCATCGCGCGCCCAATCCGGCAGGGCGCGTTTGAATTTGAGGTAAACGGTGTGTAATGTTGACATCTGGCAACCAAAAGCTTTTGAACGCAGAGAACACGGATGACACGGATTTACACGGATAAAGCCAAAAGAAAAATCCGCGACAATCCGTCCCTGGCCTGCGGCAGGGCAGGCAAATCCGCGTCATCCGTGTTCGAGGCTTTTCACAACTCTCCTTGAATAACTGATGATTGCTTTTCAGTACGGTGTTGTTCTGCTAACCTGCCTTTTCGAAACAGCGCCGATACTCTCTTCAATTCACCTTTTTCAAAAAATCCCATCAGGAAAAGCGCGATTGGAAAGGCGATGAGCAAAACCGCTTTCTGCCACGGCGCGGGCCAAATCCAATAACCCAGCACAAACACGGCGGCGGCGACCAAAACCAATTTCACCAATCGCGTCCATTCGTATTCGATGTAATACAATCTTTGCGCGATGATATACAGCGCGATGGCCATGGTCAAATACCCCAGCGTCGTTCCCAGGGCGGCGCCGTTCATGCCGAGCAGCGGGACGAAGGCATACGTTCCGGCGATTTTCACAACGGCGGCTAAGCCGGTGATGAACGGCAGATAATATGTTTTCTTTTCGAGGTGAATGCCGATGATGAAATTCACATACGCGCCGAAAAAAACATACGCCAGCAGGATCGCCGGCACCACCGAGGTGCTGTTCCAATAATCCGGCCCGAACAGCGTTTTCGCGCCGATTTTAAAGCGCACCAATTCGTCGATGAACAGGCTGGCGCCGAGAAAGCAAACGGCGCAAACGAGCATGAACAACGTGAAAATGCGGGCGAAAATGGCTTTGGCATTCGGCTCCTTCGAGGTGCTGAGAAAAAACGGATGCCAGGCAAAGCGAAACGCGGCGATCATGAGATTCATCAACATGCCGAGCTTGCAGCCGGCGCTGTAGAGGCCAACGGTGTCCAAATCAGTGAGCTGCTTGAGAATGAAGCGGTCGATGACATCAACCAAAAACACGGACAAGGTTGACGGCAAATACGGCAGGCCGAATTTGAGCAAGTCCATATACACCGCGCGCCGCATCGTGGGCCGGAGATGGCGCAAGGAAACCGGCAGCAGCGTGACGAAGGTGAAGGCCGAAGAAATCAAATTCGACTCAAAAACGCCGCTCACCCCGCGTCCAAGCTTGATCACAAGCCAATAGGTCGCCAGAAAATTGACGATCACATTCGCCACTTTGAGGGCGGCGTACATTCGCGAGCGCTCTTCGGCGCGCAGCAAGAGAAACGGGATGATGGACATGGAATCAAAGAGCAAAATTCCACCCATCAACAAGATCACATACTGGTAATCGACATTATCCAAAAGCCAGCCGGCCAGCGGCGCCGCGAAGAGAAAGCTCATAAACAAAACCACGGTCGACATCAGCAGGATCGACCAAAAGCCGGTATTGAAGATATGACGTTTTTCTTCTTCATGGCCGGCCAAAATGTAGTAACGCAGAAACGCGGCGTCGACGCCGTATGTTGAGATAATCGTCATGATGCCGAGATAGGCGAGCACCAGGCTGACGACGCCGTACGCTTCCTGCGACAAATAATGTGTATAAAGAGGAAGCAATAAAAAGCTGATCGCACGGCCCAAAATCGTGCTGATGCCGTAGACGGCCGAGTGGCTGGTTAATCGTTTTATGCTTGCGAACATATCGATGTTAGCTGGTTCGCCGGTTAGCCTGTTGGCCGGTTAACTAAAAATAGAGGAACCAAAAATGCGTTCAGGCGTTATACTATTTACCAATCCATCTTGCTGCAACAAAGATCGGTTAATATACCGTGCTTCAATTCTAAAGTCAAGCTTCATCTTCGCTTCGTGCTTTCCACCTCAGGTTTGCCGGCAGTCGTTTACGCCAATCATTCAGCTTAAAAAATGCCCCACAAGGGGGCAAGGCTACAAATCAAATTAGCAACTCACCAACCGCGGAGAGTTTATGATTCAAGCCCAGGCTCGCAACAAGCTGAATCAGGATGATTTGCAGTTCATCGTGACGGCGCTGCGCCGTCAGGGGGAAAAGGACAGCACCATTTTGCACTTGCTTGCGGATGATGACATGCGCGACGCAATGCTGGATCATCCTCGGCTATTGGAGTTTCTTCTTGCCTTTCGCCAGACCACGGCGATTTCTCCCTTCCTCTATTTTTATATCATCGTGCGCCATGCTTTGCGCGAATTTAAAATCGACGACCGGGCTGTAGCCGATTATCTCGCGAATTTGCTCACGGAGTTCGGCAAGGGCAATCGCATGCATCGCGTCGATCGACATGCGACGAAAGAATACAAATATCTCGTCGATTTAATGGCGGACTTGTTGGACGCCA
>Ga0247727_10013176_pt1 | contig 14007 bp, 15 predicted proteins | sample WisWelCaveWW1625_FD_202498 | JGI IMG/M metagenome (GOLD analysis project Ga0247727, IMG submission 202498) | Biofilm microbial communities from Wishing Well Cave, Virginia, United States - WW16-25 | ecosystem: Environmental > Aquatic > Deep subsurface > Groundwater > Cave microbial mat | place... | reverse complement strand
CGAACTCACCTTTCTATGGCTTTCCGAAGAAGATCTCGACCATCGAATTCGCAATTATCGTCATTGGGTTTGACGCCCTGAGGGAAATCGTTATCAGTATTTCACTGGTGAATTCGCTGCAAAAAAAGTCTGACACGTACTTTGATGCGAAGCGGTTCTGGGATCACTCGATTGCCACGGGCGTGATTGCACGGCGGTTGGCGCGTGACCTTGGCTACAGGATCAGCGGCGAGGTGTTTGTGGCAGGAATTCTTCATGACATGGGCATTTCCATTCTGCACAGATACTTTGCCAACGAATTCAGGCGCATTGTGGAGACCGTGCGAAACTCCGAACTGTCATTTCTTGAGGCGGAAAAGAATATCCTCCAGGTCACTCATGCAGACGTCGGAGGGTGGTTGGCAGCACGCTGGAACTTACCAGATCATCTTACAGAGGCAATTTCATTACACCATACTCCGGCGTCCTCGGAGCGAAACAAGGAGCTCGTTGACATTATCCACTGTGCTGATGTCTTCGCGGCACGGATCGCCGACAACCCGGTGGAGTTCGACAAAGGGGTGGATTTTGACCACCAGGCTCTGCAAGATCTCGGACTCGACTCTCCCGAAGTGCTGAACGGCTACATCGCAAAATATCAGGAAGCCATACAGCAGGATATCGAACATGTCATGACCATGGGTCATATGTCAGACACTGAAACATCATGAACGCAGCGAAGAAGACGACACCGGCAAAGAAGACGCGCGTTGAGCTACTCGACGAGGCACTCCCCCACTTCGAGCAGTTCATCGAGAGCCGGGAAAGCTATATCAAGGCGCTCGAAATGGCGATCGAGGCATTGCGCCGGGAGACGCATAAGTTCAATAGGAACAATATCGAAATCCGGAGTTCGATTGATGAGCTTGTTGCAATGCAGCGCCTCTCCAACAGCATCGGGACGGCCGTCGAGCCGGAGGAGATTGTCAGTACTCTGATTGAGTTGACCAAACAGGTGATACCAGTTATTGAGGCGACCATTTTTCTTTTCGAAAGCGGCACCAACAACCTCCTCCCGTTATCACCTCGGGGTTCACCACGCCCGTACGATAAGACGCAGCAACAGGTTGAGGCAGGGATCGTCGATTGGGTGATTTCGGAGAAAAAGACGGTGGTGATTCCAGACCTGCCCTATCTTGGCGCCGAAGGGACCTCGAGAAATTTTGTGATCGTCCCGCTCATACTTCGGAACAGAGCTATTGGCATCTACGTGGTCTACACGGGGAAGCATCAGAAGGAATTTTCCAATCAGGACATCCAGCTCCTGTCCGTGCTGGCCAATCAGGCAGCGGCCGGTATTGAGAATTGGCGAACCCATAATCAACTCGTTAAGGCCAACGAAGAACTCAAGGCCTCCCAGGCGCAGATGATCCAGGCGGCAAAACTTGCTGCCATTGGGGAGCTCGCAGCAAGCATCGTCCATGAAATCAAGAACCCCTTGCAGATCCTGATGATGCACCTTGAGATGGCGGAACGCGGCCGTGCCGTGCCAAACTGGGTTGAGCTTCTCGGCAAACAGGTGAAACGTCTCTCGGAAATTTCCAAACGCCTGATGAACTTTTCGCGTAACGTCTCGGAGGAATGCACCATGGTGCCGGTGAATGTCAACAAAGCGATCGAGGATGTTCTTGCCATTGTGCAACACGACTTCAAGTCGGCCAACGTCAAGATTGACCTTGGGCTGTGCGCTGACCTCCCGCTGATTGTCGGTAACGCAAACTATCTGCAGCAGCTCTTCCTTAACCTCGTCATTAATGCGAGGGACGCGATGCCCAATGGAGGGGTTCTTGAGATAACGAGCAAAGTGAATGATGGACAGATAGTTGCCCGTGTGGCCGATACCGGTGAGGGGATTGAACAGCAAAATCTTTGGAAAATCTTCGATGCGTTCTTTACGACGAAGGAGCTGGGAAATGGGACGGGCCTGGGTCTCTCCGTCTGCAGTAAGATTGTCGGCCAGCACGGAGGTCAGATCACCGTGGACAGTGAAGTGGGAAAGGGATCAACATTTACGGTTACGTTTCCAATACGAAGGAAGATACGGTGATATACATCTGCGTAGTGTTGGTCGCCCTTGTGTTGACTCAACACGGATTTTCCGGTGAAATGAATATGCTTCATGATCTTCGGTATGTTGTTGTTGGAGAACGGGGTCGAGTCACGCTCAGCTTCCGTGGCGCAGCACGATATGCTGCCGAAAGGGACAGCAACATCGTCACGCTTCGGTTTGAGAATACCCGCGTTTCATCTCCTCCCGGTGCGGCGCGATTGAATTTTGCTGCCGGAGGCGTGCGGCGGGTTGTGATCGAGCGCATAGGCGCAGACAATGCAAGCGTCACTCTCACGTTGAGAGATAACACTCACAGCAGCTATTCTTCCTCCGAATCGGGTAACCAGTTGTACGTAGATGTGATGATGAAGTCGAGAGTTCCGGCCCGGATCATCCACAACACGATGGCCGTTCCTCCCAAGAAGAGGATCGCAAGACCTGCCTTCGCCCCTTCTGCTCCTGTTTCGCAGCGGCCGGCGAGACCAGTGACTGGTGAAACGGAGTCCGGAAGAGATCCACAGGTTGGACAGAATAAAGCTTCCGTGGTCAATATCGCGAGAACCCAGGACGCCTCGGTCGAGTCTGGCCCGAAACACAGTAATGCTGGGATTCGTCCCCCTACCCGGCAAAACGGGACTGTTTTTGCTATTGTGATTTCTTTCGGTTCTGCGTTGGTCGGTACAGCAGGAATCTTATGGTTTCTTTCGCGTCGAGCCCGCGCACAGGGCAACTCCACCTTGAATTTGACGTCGGAGCGAACAGAACGCTATGAGCGGAAAGAAGTTCCACGGCCATCCGCTGCCGAGGCTGCAAAACAGGGACAGGTGCATTGGACTGCCGGTGGACGGGAGGAGATCGAGATCTCGGCTGACGAGGAGACACTTCACCTGGCAGAGAGCTTCCAAAGGAGTAGGGGAGACCTTGATCTCGCATTTCAGGTTTCCTCCGGCGCGTATGCCCATCGGGTGCAAAAAATGCTCAACCACGGAAGGCAAGTTTCTCTGACAAGAAATCAACGAGTAATAATGGCGAAAAAACTTGGTGTGGGGATGGGTGAGTTTGAACTGATGGCCCAACTCGGCCGTTTGAAGGAAGGTAACGTCACGAAGGAGGAAGTACAATGATCAAAGGAATTCAGTCAACCGGATCGGCACTGAAACCGATGATGACCCGGATGGAGGTCATCGCCAACAATCTTGCGAACATCAACACCGTCGGTTTCAAGAAAGATGAAGTGTTCATCCACCTCATGAAGAAGACCGATCTTGAACAGGCCGGAGGAAAAGGTGAGATTGCCGGGTATGATGTACGCAAGTTTACGGATTTCTCCGAGGGCTCACTCCAGCAGAGTGGGAACCCGCTCGATGTGGCGCTCCAGGGTCGGGGGTTCTTTGTTATCGATACTCCACTGGGAATCCAGATGACCAGGAATGGCAATTTCACGCTCTCTCTTGATGGTACGCTTGTGACTTCTCAGGGGCATCCGGTGATGGGCACAGAGGGATCGATTCATTTTCCGGATATTCAAAACCTGTCAGAGGGACGCCTTGCAATCACAGAAACAGGCGAAATCACGATCGATAAGAGAGTCATCGGGAAATTCCGCATCGCGGATGTTGCCGACCCCACGATATTGAGAAAAAATGGAGATTCGTTTCTCATCGTTGACAAGAATGTACCCTTGAGCACAGTCAACAACGAATCGGTGATCGTGCGCCAGGGGTATCTCGAAGAATCGAATGTCGATGGTCTTGAAGAATTAATCACCATGGTCGAGCTTACACGCAATTTTGAGTCCGGTCAGAGGGCCATTCAGTATCAGGATGGCACACTCGAACGGTTGAACGAAGTCGGGAGGTTCTAAGCAGACACAATGAAAAAGGAGATATCATGAACCGCGCATTACGTACTGCAGCAACCGGCATGTATGCTCAACAACTGAATGTTGACGTCATTGCCAACAATCTGGCAAATGTGAATACCGTTGGATATAAGAAAAGCAGGGCGGAGTTCCAGGATTTGATGTATCAGACATTGAAAGCGAGTGGGGTATCGCAGAATCCGAACGTCCAGCAGCCGATGGAAATCCAGGTTGGAAATGGAGCTGTCCCTGTCGCAACACTCAAGAGTTTTTCTCAGGGGGGCATTGAGCCTACAACTAATCCATTGGACGTTGCTATTGAGGGAGAGGGTTTCTTCCGGGTGAGACGCCCGGACGGCACGTTCGCCTACACGCGTGACGGTGCACTGAAGATGTCAGCCGACGGAACACTCGTGACCTCCCAGGGGTATATCCTCGAGCCGGGAATCGTCTTTCCGTCGGAAGTGGCGTCAATGAGTGTGGGCAAGGATGGCACGTTGGAAGTGCTTGCTGTAGGCGATTCTGGTGCGGTCAAGGTTGGCCAACTGGAGCTGGCAAAGTTTGTTAACCCTGCAGGCCTCCGAGCAATCGGGAATAATCTTTTTGTGGAAACTGCTGCATCGGGACAGCCAATTGTCGGCGCAGCTGGGTCACAAGGTTTTGGTGAAATTCAGCAAGGATACCTGGAATCTTCGAATGTAGATATTGTCGAAGAAATGGTGAATATGATCGTCGCGCAGCGTGCGTATGAAATCAATTCCAAGACGATCAAGACAGTGGAAGAAATGCTGGGCATGGCAAACAATCTGAAGCGTTAAGGTGACATGGTCGCTCTCCTTGTCATAGTGATGGCTCTGATGGATGGAAAAGCGAACGAGATTCCACAGGAAGAACTCACGTCATTCGTTGAAGAATTTGTCAGGATGCACACTGGCATCGCTCCGGGCGACCTGATTGTGGAATTCCGGAACGTCCCTCGGGTACCCAATCCCCGACGCGAATACTCGATGAGGATCTCCTTGGAGCATGCAGCTCCAATGAGGGGCAATCTGAGCCTTCCGGTCGAGGTTGTCACGGACGGAACTGCTCTGCATCGCGTGATCGTGTCTCTCAAAGTGAGGACGTTCGGACAGGTGTTCGTTTCATCGAGAAAGCTTCTGAAGCAGGAACTGTTGACGGATGCCGATGTCGCCGTGAAACGCGTTGAAACGACTTCGCTTGCACAGGACTGCATCACAGGCGCAGAACAACTCCGGCATAAACGGACGAGCAGGATAATTGGCGAAGGAACCATACTGTACCAGAGTTCATTGGAGGACATGCCGCTCATCCAATCCAACGATGTTGTGACACTTCGTGTGAGAGCTGGGAGCGTCATAGTCTCCACAACGTGCGTTGCAAAGGAAGATGGCCGGATGGGTGACATGGTCACCGTACAAAAGAGTGGGTCATGGGAGAGAGTCAGAGGAAAAGTTCTCAACGAAAAAACCGTTGAGGTCACCCTCGATTAATGAGTGGATAAATCATACAAGCGGGATGACAAGCTATGAAACGATCAGTAGCAACAGTTCTGGTGAGCGCCATTGTGGCCGCGGCCTATCCTGCGACTGCACAGGATATGCGGGAAAACGTCAACCGGTCTCTTTTCTCCGATCAGAAAGCGAATCATGTAGGTGATGCAGTCACGATACTCATTGTAGAGACATCGAGTGCCTCGAATGACGCCAGGACCACCTCCGGTCGAAGTGACGAGGTGTCTCTGGGAGCGAAATTGAAGACCAGCTCCACCAATTCTGGTACGGACATTGGGTTCAATTTCGGTACCGGCAGCTCGTTTAGGGGGGAAGGAGGAACCGCGACACGAGGTTCTGTGCGCGGGAAGTTGAGCGCTCAGGTCGATTCAGTCCTGGCCAACGGGAATCTCGTGATCAAGGGGAAGCGATCGATTACCGTCAATGGGGAAGAGCAGACGATCATCGTTTCCGGAATTGTCAGACCTTCGGACATCCAGGCAGACAACGGTGTGTACTCATACAACATCGCAGATGCGGTGATTATCGTTCAAGGCGATGGTATTGTGTCCAGGTCGCAGGGGCCTGGTATACTCACAAAGTTCCTCCATTTTCTCTTTTAGGATGCCGATACTATGAAGAGACGTGCGCTTATCCCCGCGATACTTATGCTGATGTCCGTGAGCACGCAGTTCGGCATGGCTGCAACTCGCATTAAGGACATTGCATATGTGCACGGTGTCCGAGGTCAACAATTGATCGGGTATGGGCTGGTCGCCGGCCTGAACGGCACAGGTGATACACAGCGTTCAACATTTACCGTTCAATCCGTTACCAGCATGTTGAAACGTTTCGGCATTACCGTCCCGCAGGCAGACCTGCGTATGCGAAATGTTGCCGCGGTAATGATCACCGGAAGCATGCCGGCGTTTGCAAAAGAGGGAAGCGCAATTGATGTCACCGTGTCGTCGATGGGAGATGCAACGAGCTTGCAGGGGGGCACACTGCTTATGACGCCCCTTTCGGGGATCGACGGAATGGTGTATGCGTCGGCGCAAGGGCCGCTCTCCGTTGGAGGGATCAGTGTTCGCCAGGGAGGGAGCGAAATCCGACGGAACCACACTGCGGCCGGACGAGTGCCCGGTGGTGCTCTACTGGAGAGGGCCATGAGGACTACATTTAATCGGGATTCCACCGTCAATGTGGTTCTGATGCAAGCAGATTTTACGACGGCCAACAGGGTGGCGCAGGCGGTTAATACACGTTTCAGTGGCAACGTCGCGGTGGCATACGATGCGTCCACTGTGGCATTGACGGTACCGCAGGAGTATCGGAGCGGAGGCAGGATCGTTGAATTCATATCGATCGTGGAGCTGGAAGAGATCGCACCCGATGTGGTTGCGAAAGTCATTATCAATGAACGGACGGGCACCGTGGTCGTCGGCGGCAATGTGAGCATTCTTCCCGTGGCAATTTCACACGGTGGAGTGAACATTGAAATTCAATCCACACCGGTGATTTCGCAACCAGCGCCATTTTCGCTGGGGCAAACCATAGCCACCCACTTGACGACAATCTATGCGGGATCGGATACGTCAATGGTCGTCCCATTGGAGGGTGCTGCGACCGTACAAGATGTGGCACGCGCGCTGAACGCGCTCAAAGTGTCGCCGCGGGATATCATCGTGATCTTTCAAGCGCTAAAGGAATCAGGCGCATTGAAGGCTGAATTGGTCATCATATGAGACTGGCAGGACAGTGAAAACGGGATCAACGTCACATATACCTCAGACATTGTCAGTGCGAAAGCCTGTAATGGATGAGAAGGCAAAGACGCGCCTGGAGAAGGCAACGCGGGATTTCGAGGCGATCTTCGTCAGCTATGTTCTGAAGAGCATGCGGGGGAGCGATTCGGCCAACGAAATCTTCGGTGATAGTTACGGTGGCGATCTGATGGCTGACATGTTTGACAGCGAATTGGCAAAGCATCTCACGAGAGGGACCGCATTTGGTTTGGGAGAAATGATGTACAGGGGATTGACGGGGGAGCCGTACCCGCGCGCAAGACAACATGTTCAACCGATGCATGCTGAATCCAGGCAAGCATCTCCAGCATTTACGAAACCAGTATCGTTGGACCACGGCAAGGTACAGGAGAAGTCTGGAACAAACCCCGCGAACAATCGGGAAAACGCATCGGCACAGCAGCCGACGCAGACTAACGCTCTGCCGCGTACAGTAGGTAAGACGTCAAAGCTGAGAGAACCCGAGAAGGTGACGGAAACGCTGCCATTGTCCGTCGGGCCCAAATCCCTCGATGAGCGAATGAAGGCATATTCAACGATGATCGATGAGGCCGCGGCGCACTATAGTATTGACTCGAGCCTGATCAAAGCTGTGATTGCTACTGAATCTGGGGCAGGGCCCCATTCGCGGTCTCCCAAGAGCGCGAAAGGCCTAATGCAGTTGCTCGATTCGACGGCCGCGGAAATGGGTGTCCAGCGCATATGGGATCCAAGAGAGAATATCTTCGGTGGTGTGAAGTACCTTAGGCAGCAGTTAGACCGGTTTCATGGAAATGTATCGTTGGCGGCGGCAGCGTATAACGCCGGTGCTGGGGCTGTCCAGAAACATGGCGGCATACCGCCGTACAAGGAAACGAGGGAATACGTGGAGCGTGTGATGAACTATTTGGAATTTTTCCAGGCGCAGGAGGGAATACACAATGACGACGATTAATAATCTTGAGAAGGTCATGCTGACGGAAGTCGAACTTGCGGAAGCATTACTGGCAACACTCGACCAGCAGAGAGAGGCAATCGTGTGTGCCCGATTGGAAGAATTGGCCGTGGCTGTCGAGAGAGGCGAGGAACTTTCTCGGCCCATCGAAGCATTGGAGAACGAACGAATGCGTATCACTGCAGAATTGATGGAGATGATCGCCCCCGGTCACGTCGGCAACCAACCATGTGGGCTGACCGAGGTGGTTCCCTACCTGAACAAGGAGGATGGGGTCCGCGTCACCGCGTTGGGAAAGCGTTTGCGGAATGTGATTGGACTCATCTTGAAGGTGAACCAGGAGAACAAACCTCTGATTGATCACTCGCTCCGGTTTGTCCGGGAGAACTTGCGGATCATCCGGGAGAATTATTCGAAGCAGTTGATCGATCAGAAAATGTAACGGAAAGGAGAACGTGTTATGCCTGGGCTGGCATCAATACTAAATATCGCGAGGCGCGCTCTGTTTAGCCAGAGGACCGGAATGACGGTCACGGGCCACAATATCGCGAACGCATCGACTCCGGGATACTCCCGTCAACGAGTCAACTTGATCCCCGGGCTTCCTGAGCGCGTATCGTTTGGCATGCTGGGAAGTGGAGTCGTCGCCGATCGCGTGGAACGTCTCCGGGAACGTTTTATTGATCGGCAGTTGCGAACAGCCAGCAGCTCGTTGGGTGAAGCAGTGTCACAGCAACAACTCCTGAGTCAGGTTGAGGCGTTTTTCAATGAACCCTCCGACACGGGGCTGAACGCAGTGATGACCAAGTTCTTCAGCTCATTCCAGGACCTGGCGACCCACCCCGAGGACAGTGCCATGAGAAACGGGGTTCTGCAGCAAGGGCTTCTTCTGGTTCAATCATTTCGGGGGTTGGCATCCAACATCAAGTCGCTCCGCGATGATCTGCTGACCGGCGTGACCGCGAAGGTTGACCGCATTAATCAGCTCGCAAAAGAAATCAGCGATCTGGATGTCCAGATCATCACCGCTCGGGCTGTTGGAGCAGAACCGAACGATTTGCTGGACCAGCGGGACCTTAAGCTCGATCAGCTTTCCCAGCTTGCCCCCATCCATGTCTCTGAAGACAGCAGGGGTTCTGTGATGGTGTCTATTGGGGGCACAGTGATTGCATCGCGTGCAGGGGCGGTCCCGTTGCAGGCAACCGTCTCCGGAACTCAAATCCAGATAACTGCCGGTCAATCAAATTTAACGATCAACGTAACGGGGGGCGACTTGGGAGGCCTTTTAAAAGCGGCAAATGTGACGCTGCCGGGATATCTCTCTCAGCTTGATCAGTTAGCATCAACACTGATCACACGGGTGAATCAGCTCCACTCGGCCGGTTTCGGCATTGGTGCAGTGCCGCCAACAGGAATCAATTTCTTCACCGGAACCGATGCAAGCACGATTGCCGTTGATCCCGCCATCACCAGTAATGTGAATAACATTGCCGCATCGGCTGATGGTGCGCCGGGAAATAATTCGGTTGCACTCGCACTTGCAGGCGTTGGGGAGGAGAACCTGCTCAATGGCGGAACAGCATCCATCATGCAATACTACAGCGGGTTGGTGAGCGGCATAGGCTCAACCATTGTCTCCGCGAACAGCACTATCACTTCACAGGATTTGATCCTGACGCAGTTGGAAAATCAGCGAAGCTCTGTCTCTGGTGTCTCATTGGATGAGGAAATGACGAAGCTCATCATTTATCAGAGAGGGTTTGAAGCAGCGGCGCGTTTGGTCAATTCGGTTGATGACATGTTCCAAACAATTCTTGATATGGTGTAGACTATGAGAGTAACAGAAAGCACGATCGCGGCCAATTTTCTCGCGAATCTTAACAGGAGTCGCGCACGGATTGTCCAGCTCCAAAGCCAGCTCGCGACAGGCAAGAGAGTTCTGAAACCCTCCGATGATCCTCTTGCAACAGGGACGATCTTGCGGCTCAATGATGCCATCTCCCGCAATGAACAGTTCGAAAAAAACGTCACAGATGCTCAGGCAATGATCGAAACCACGGGCTCATCGCTGGATGGTTTTTCCAACATTCTCTTGGAGGTGAAGGAGATTCTGGTACGCGTCCGAAATGGCGCGGTGGCAGACGGTCTTGGCATATACGCCGATAGGATCGACCAGTTGTTGGACGAAGCGGTCAATATTGCGAATACCAAGTTCAATGGGAAATATATCTTTGGCGGGACGAATACACTTCAGCAGCCGTTCACTCTTGCACCCGATCGATCTGCGGTCACTGCCAATCCGAACGGTATCACTGGGTCCATCGAGTATCAAGTTGCGGAGGGACTCAGACAGGTTGTGAATATTGATGGTCAAGAAGCGTTCAATGGGACGCAGATATTTACAGCGCTGATCCAGCTGCGAGATCAGTTGCAGAACGGTCAGATCCCGTCTCCTGCCGATGCGGATCAGATTGACGCCATGATGGAGTATGTCAACAATAAGGGGGGCAAGGCCGGATCGATCCAGACAAATCTCAGATCACTCGAGGTGCGCCTGCTCGACCAGCGGCTCGAACTCACCGGTCTTTTGTCGATCCACCAAGACGCGGACTTTGCAGAGGGGGCGTTGAAGCTGAAGCACGAGGAGTCAATGCTCGATGCGGCGCTTGCGATAGGTGCGCGGCTTATTCCGACATCGCTTCTTGACTTTCTCAAATAGCAATGAAGAGATCCCTTGATATGGGGACTGCGGGTGGGCTGGTGTTCGGTGTGGGATCGGTGTTTGGCTCGTTCATGTTGGAGGGCGGTCAGGTCGGTGCACTGATTCTCCTTCCCGCCATGGTAATCGTGTTTGGAGGGACGATTGCCGCTGCGCTGATCGGTACGTCAGCCAGGGAAGTGCTCGGCATCCGGAAGTTGATTCATCTGACGCTCTTTCGTCCGACATACCGGTTGAAAGAAACGATCGAGAGTATTGTGGGATTTTCGAGTATTGCACGCAAAGACGGACTTCTCATGCTGGATAAAGAATTGCTACGGATCGAGAATCCTTTTCTGCGTAAGCTCCTGCGCTTTGCCATCGATGGGACAGAACCACAGGTGTTACGGTCCATCGGGGAAACGGAGCTCAAATACGTCGCCGAGCGCCATGCGCGCGGCGCAGCCATCTTTCAAAAAATGGGTGGATATTCCCCAACGATGGGGATTATCGGAACGGTCATGGGGCTCATTGCGACGCTGGCGGCAGCAGGCCAAGACCCGAACGAGCTCATTCGCCATATAGCCAGTGCGTTTATCGCAACGCTCTGGGGCGTGTTCATGGCGAACCTCGTCTGGCTCCCGCTCGCCGACAAATTGAAAAACATCCACCATGACGAGGAATTGTATATGGATATCACCGTGGAGGGAATCCTTTCAATCCAAGCGGGTGAGGTTCCCGATTCCCTCAGGGCGAAACTCCAAAGCATGTTGCCCCGTGAACTGCAGGATGAGTGATCAAAACATGAAACGGCACAAGAAACACGAAGAAAATGAAAATGTTGAACGCTGGCTGCTCACGTATGCAGACTTGATCACCCTGCTGCTTGGGCTGTTTGTAATCCTCTATGCGATGTCGAAGATCGACGCGGGCAAGTATGGGAAAATGATCGAGGCGCTCGGAGGCATCTTCGGCCATGAAACCGTCGCTCCCATGAACGGAGGACACGTCATCGAGCCGCCGGTGCCTGTGCTTCACAATGAGCGCATCAAGATTGAGAAGGAAATCATGGCGGCGCTTGCAAAAGACAATCGACTGGGATCGATTTTCGTTTCTCACAACGAACGGGGGTTGACGATCCATATTATGGACGAAATGTTGTTCACTTCCGGGAGCGCTGAACTCAAGACGCCTTCGCTCAGCATCTTGGATAGCCTGGCGCGCATTCTCAAAAAGCTCCCGAACGATATCCGTGTGGAAGGCCACACAGACAATGTTCCGATACGGTCGGAAGCGTTCGCCTCGAACTGGCATCTGTCGGTCGCCCGGGCCGTGAATGCAGCGCACTATATGATCAGCACATGCGGAATTGTGCCGGAGAGAGTGGGCGTGGTGGGATATTCTGAGTACCACCCCCTGGTCCCGAATACATCGGAACAGAATCGCGCGCGCAATCGTCGAGTTGATATTGTCATTGCTACGAGTGTCTCCCACGAGAGCGATAAAGACAATCCTCTGACGGGAGGTAACTGAAAAGGATATTGAGGGAAGTCAGCTATGAAATTTCATAACAGGCAGTTTGGAGAACTGACGTATGACGAGACGCATGTCTTCCGGTTCCCGGAAGGCATCATCGGGTTCGAACACCTGAGGAAATTCCTGGTGGTCGACGAGGAAGACGCAGAGCCATTCCGCTGGCTTGTTTCCCTTGAGGACTCCGACCTGAGCTTTCCGTTAATCCATCCCATGGTCGTTGTTCCGGAGTATACTGTTCCCTGTGCGTCCGGTGCAACGATTTTTGTGGTAGCAGTATTAACTGAGCCAGTGGAGGAATCAACCGTCAATTTGCGGGCGCCCATCATCATCGATCATACGAAGCGGATGGGGAGGCAGGTCATCCACGACAATGATGGCTACGCACTTCAGCATCGACTTTTCCCCGAATTCTCACCGACGAGGAGCCGATAGCCTATGCTTGTCCTCACTCGCAAAACCGGGGAAGTGATCACCATCGGACAAGATGTGAGAGTCAAGGTGATTTCTATCCAGGATGGCCAGGTGAAGCTGGGTATCGAAGCTCCACGGGAGTTAATGATCTTCCGTGCAGAGCTCTACGAGCAGATTCAGCGGCAGAACGAGAAAGCGACAAGGATAACGAAAACGTTCGTCGCGAAAGCAGCTGGTCTCCTTGCCGTAGCGCCAAAAGGTCAGCGTGAGAGTCACAACAATAAAGAGCACTGGGTGAGACGACCATTGATCAAGGATTCAAACAACAGGAAATAAGACATGTTTGTCATCATAGGGGTAGCCGTTGTCGTTGGAAGTGTCTTGGGCGGTTTCGTGATGCACGAGGGTCCCCTGCTCGTGTTGTTGCAATGGAATGAATTCTTGATCATCGGGGGTGCAGCGTTCGGATCGCTCCTGGTGGGTACGCCGTTTGGCATGATCAAAGAGATTACGGGGAGCATGGGTTCCATTCTCAAAGGCGATCCATACACGAAACAGGAGTATCTGAATCTCCTCAAGACCATGTTTGAGCTGTTCAACGTTGCAAAACGGGACGGATTAATTAACGTGGAGTCGCATATTGAAAACCCGCACAAAAGTCCGATATTTGCCAAGAACCCATACTTTCTAAAACATCATCACGCGTTGGACTATTTTTGTGATACGTTGCGGCTGTTGTTGGGCGGCGGCGTTCCCCCGCATGACCTTGATGCCCTTTTGGAGGCGGATATCGAGACACATCACCAAAAAAGCTCGGCCCTTTCCGGGATCGTCCAGAAGCTTGGTGACGCCTTGCCAGGGCTTGGGATTGTCGCTGCAGTCCTCGGGATTATAATCACGATGGGGGCGATTAACGGTCCACCTGAGGTAGTCGGAATGAAGGTTGCGGCGGCACTTGTGGGGACCTTTCTCGGGGTCATATTGTCGTATGGGTTCATGGGACCTATTGCTGCGCATATGGACTTGCTAAGCCAGTCCGAAGCGCGCTACTTCGAGTGCATCAAAGTCGGCATCATCGCCTACGCGAAGGGGACGGCTCCGGTGATGGTGGTGGAATTTGCACGCAGGGTGATTTACCATGACGTGCGACCTTCTTTCGTTG
>Ga0247727_10013175_pt1 | contig 14008 bp, 12 predicted proteins | sample WisWelCaveWW1625_FD_202498 | JGI IMG/M metagenome (GOLD analysis project Ga0247727, IMG submission 202498) | Biofilm microbial communities from Wishing Well Cave, Virginia, United States - WW16-25 | ecosystem: Environmental > Aquatic > Deep subsurface > Groundwater > Cave microbial mat | place... | reverse complement strand
ATTATCGAGAAATCGCTGAAGACCTCGTGGGCGGAAATCCTTCCCGTGGAATCGCAAGGGGAACAATTCCGGCATCTGGATTTAGACCCCAGCTGGATAAGCCACGCTTTCGGTTATGTGATTCGACGGTTTATCCTTTTTGTTTTAAAAGTTTCTTGCCGGGTAAAAATCATCGATCGGCATCATCTTCCCGAAAGGGGGCCGTATATTATTTGCTGTAATCATTCCAGCTTTTTAGACGCGCCTGTGGTTATTTGCGGATTGAGCGATAAAATCGCCATGCAGACTTATTTTATTGGTCTCAAAGAAATCTTTGCCCATCCGGCGATTCGCTGGGCCACGAGATTGGCCAGGCTTATTCCGATTGACGCTTCTAATGAACTGATTAAGGCAATGCAATCGGCGGCTTTTTTGTTGAAATATAATAAGATTATTTGTATCTTCCCGGAAGGGCAGCGGTCCATTGACGGCGAGGTGAAAGTTTTTAAAAAAGGGATTGGGATTCTCGCAAAAGAATTGCAGGCGACCGTCGTCCCGGCGGCAATTACGGGCACGCATCAGGCCTGGCCGCGGACGGCCAAATTCCCCAAGCCGTATACGATAAAGATTATTTTTGGCGAACCTATTGGGCCTGAAAGATTTTCTTCCGGACAGTCCTTTTCAGAGAAGATAGACGAATACGAACGGCTTACCCGTCAAATCCGGGAAGAAGTCATTCTGCTTAAGCAGCGGATAACTCCCGCAACCCACCAGCAAGGTTTACAATCCCGTCAACAAGATATATAATGCACTCGAAATGATAAAACGAAAGGGGGCTTGATATGTATCCGATGTGTTCGATGTGGTATATGGGTTCTTATGAGGCAGCCATTTGGTATTTTGGGATTAAGGTATTCCTTCTTGTTTGGGTCATTTTTGTGCCGATAGTTGTCACCCGCCGTTTGGAGCAGATCATCAAGTTGCTAAAAGAGAAAAAATAGAAAAGCATGCGCCTTAAGATTTTTGCCCATATCGACATGGATGCCTTCTTCGCGGCCGTCGAACAGAGGGATAATCCGCGTCTTCGTGGCCAGCCTGTTGTTGTGGGCGCTGACCCGCAACGGGGGCGAGGCCGCGGGGTTGTTTCCACGTGTTCATATGAAGCGCGCAGTTTTGGTATTCATTCCGCCATGCCGATCTCAACGGCCTACCGGCTTTGCCCGCATGCTGTTTTTCTGCCCGTTGATATGAAAAAATACAGCCAGGCTTCCGATGAAATCTTTAAGATACTTTATGATTTTACTCCGGACATCGAAGCCATCAGTGTCGATGAAGCGTTTTTGGATATCGCGGGAAGTTACCATTTTTATGGGACACCGTTAAACATCTGCCGGGAAATCAAAAAGCGGATTAAGGATCAAGTTCACCTTACGGCTTCCATCGGCCTTGCCCCTGTCAAAATGGCGGCCAAGATCGCTTCGGATTTGTCCAAACCCGACGGACTATTGGAAATCAAGGAAGAAAATCTTCTGGAATTTCTTTGGCCTTTGGATATCGCGAAACTCTGGGGCGTTGGCCCCAAAACCAAGAAGGCCTTGAATATTTTGGGGATTAAGACCATCGGCGATTTGGCGCAAACTTCCCTAAAAGATTTACTCCGGCAATTTGGAGAGCACGGCCAACATCTCCATCATCTGGCCAACGGTATTGATCCGCGGGATGTTGTTACGGAATCAGAAGCGAAATCTATCAGCCATGAACATACCTTTGATACAGACACCAGCGATCAGAATAAAATTTGTGAAATCTTGATGGCCCTCAGTGAAAAAGTTTCCCGCCGGTTAAGGCGTCATTCCATGAAAGGTAAAACGTTGACGCTTAAAATCCGTTTGAAAGGTTTTCGGACATACACCCGGGCGTTGACCTTAGCTGAGAGGACTAATTTCAGCGATACCATTTATAAGAAGGCGCGCGAATTGTTCTATGAATTTTATAAACCCGAGATGAAAGTTCGTTTGGTGGGGGTGAGGATATCTCATTTTGAGGACCCGTATGTTCAGGAAAGCTTATTCGAGGATGAGGATTTAATGCGCCAGGAGAAGGTTCATAGCGCGGTGGACAGAATCAAAGATAAATTTGGTGAAACGGCCATTGTGCGAGGTTTGAGTTTGTCTAAAACACCTACGAGGTGTCGCGACACCTCGTAGGTGTAGGTACGGTTAATGCGGGATGAAAAATATTGTCATTAAAATCGGTGAACTGATTATCAACGCCCGGCTTAACGGCTCGGCCACGGCCGGAAAGATATGGGATGCCTTACCGATAAAATCATTTGTCAGCCGGTGGGGAGAGGAGATTTATTTTCAGATTCCCGTCAAGGCCAAATTGGAAGAAGGTTTTGCCCGGGAAACGGTCAAGTTAGGCGACATGGCCTTCTGGCCGGAGGGAAGCTGCTTTTGCCTATTCTTTGGCCTAACGCCGATCAGCAAAGCCGGCGAGATTCGCCCGGCCAGTAAAGTCAACGTGATTGGCGAAATCGAAGGTGATTTGAAAATTCTCAAATCAGTGAAGGATGACGAAACGGTTGTGATAGAAGAATTGAGGGAGTAGATGATGGAATGGATTGCATTGATGATGATGGCTGCCATCATCATCGCGGCGATGTTCTTATTTGCGAAGACGACAGCCAAAGCCAATACGCAGTTGAAGGATGCCATGAATAAGCAGATTGAAACCATGCGCCAGGAACTCAACAGCCGTCTGACGGAAACCAATCGGGCGATGAGCGATACGCACAGAACCGTCGGCGAACGGCTGGATAATGCCACCAAGATTTTTGGAAATGTCGCCAGCAGTTTGGGGCAGCTTCAGGAGGCGAATAAACGACTTTTGGAAGTCGGCCAAGACATTTCAAGTCTGCAGGAACTGTTACGCGCTCCCAAATTCCGTGGGGAAATCGGTGAAACCATGCTGGGCAATCTTTTGGCCCAGGTTTTACCGAAGGAACATTTTACACTGCAATATCGTTTTAAGACCGGCGACACCGTGGATGCCGTTATCCAATTGGCTGGTCATCTGGTTCCCGTTGATTCAAAATTTTCTTTGGAAAATTTTAAAAAAATGATGGCGGCGACCGGCGATGATGAGAGGAATAGTTTCCATAAGAAATTTTTAAGTGACGTCAAGATACGCATTGATGAGATTGCCAAGAAATATATTCTGGCCGATGAAGGGACGTTTGATTTCGCTTTGATGTATATCATGGCCGAGAATGTGTATTATGAGACGATCATCAAAGAGGAATTTTTAAGCTACGCCTTAGCGAAAAAGGTGATCCCGGTTTCACCGAACACGTTTTTTGCTTACTTGCAGGTGATTTGTTTAGGTTTGAGGGGCATGAAGATTGAAAGCAATGTCCAGGCGGTTTTAGAAGGCCTCTCAAGACTGCAGGGAGATTTGTCCAAGTTTAAAGACGATTTCCGAATTGTGGGCGGGCACATCCGTAATGCCGGGATCAAATACGATGAGGCGGACAAACGTCTGGAACGGTTTAGCGATAAGCTCACCAGTATTGAACAGCCCCAGCAACTGGAGAAATCCTAAGATGAATCTCGAATTCCAAAATCTTAATTCACCTACGAGGTGTCGCTTGAGAATATCTCTGGCGACACCTCGTAGGTGGAGAGAGTGGCGATGATCCCTGCATCTCTGGTTGATTTTCAGAATTTTTTTCCGCTGGGAGTTATTGCCTTTGTCAGCGATCGGTCGGTGGACTTTGCTTTGGAGAAAAGCGATGCCGTTTTAACCAGAAAGCAAAGAGATTTATTGTCCTCTCCATGCGGGATGCCCGTTAGACAGTTGCGCAACATCAAGCAGGTTCACGGCCGGCGGGTAATTTTTATTTCCCGCAAAAGTCTTTTTAATCCGCGTCGCCCCAAAAAAGCCGATGGGGTTTTAACCGCTGAGTCGAATGTCCCTTTGACCGTCCGCACCGCCGACTGTCTTTCGATTTTTATTTACGACAAGAAACACAAAGTCATTGGCTTGGTCCATGCGGGATGGAAAGGGACGCGAAAAAGGATCATTGCCCGGGCTTTAGAATTAATGAAACTAAAATGGGGGACGAACCCTAAAGATCTTCTTGTTGCCTTCGGACCCTCGATCAAAAAATGCTGTTATCAAGTCGGCAAAAAATTCGAAAGAATCTTTCCAAATGAAATCCAGTGTAGAAAAGAAGGACTTTATCTAGATTTGCCGGTGGTCAATAAAAGACAGCTTTTAAAAGCCGGAGTCGCCAAACGCAATATCTTTGACTGTGGCATTTGCACCCATTGCCAGCCACGCTGTTTTTCTTTTCGCAAAGAGGGTGCCAAAGCCGGCCGAATGATTTCGGTGATGATGTTGAGATAATCACTCTTGTAAAATAGGGTTGCCAGGGTATAATAGGCTACAAAAATAAAGAATTATTCTAAAATGCATATCATCGTTCTCATCACCGCCAAAAACTTAAGTGAAGCCAAAAAGATTAGCCGTGGACTTTTGAACAAAAAACTCATCGCCTGCGCGAATATCGTCAGGGGCGTTGAGTCTTTTTTTTGGTGGCAGGGAAAAATTGACCAGGCCAAAGAGGCCTTGTTGATTGTCAAAACCCAACGCCGGTTATTTCCTAAGATTGTCAAAACGATTAAATCGCTTCACAGTTATGATTGCCCGGAAGTGATCGCTTTGCCGATAGTTGATGGTAGCAGGGATTATTTAAAGTGGATTGATGATTCTGTTCTCAAAAAATAGGGAGGTTAGTAGAATGAAAAGTTTTCAACATCTTGGTTTATATCTCGCGGTTTCCATTCTCATGTTAGCAACACCGCCGCAGGCGCCGGCGCAGTTCTTTTTTATGCCGAATTCTTTAGTGGGCAAGGCGGCACCGGAGTTTACTCTAAAGAATTTAGAAGGAAAAGAATTGAGCCTGACCCAATACCGCGACGGCCAGAGTGCTGTAATCTTTTTCTGGGCCACGTGGTGTCCGCACTGCCGGACGGCTTTGAAAGGTTTGAACCAAAAGAAAGCCGAATTTGAAAAGAAGGGGATCAAGTTAGTTTTGGTAGATTTAGGCGAATCGGCGGAAGAGGTGAGCGAACACCTTCGAAAATCCAACATGGATCTCAATGTTTTTTTAGACATGGACACGGCTCTGTCGGAAAGCTATGGCGTTATCGGCGTGCCTACGTTCTATTTAGTCAGCAAAGATGGGATTGTTAAAAAGGTCGACCACGCACTGCCGGAGAATTATGAAGAGATCTTAAACCGTTGATTACACCTGCGAGGTGTCGCGAGAGGATGCTCAAACGACACCTCGCAGGTGTTCCGATAGGTGCGTTCAAACCGACACTTATTATGTCCCATATCCCCATATTTTCTTCCGCACTTCTCACGGATCTTTATGAACTCACCATGGCGGCCAGTTATTTCGAGCACAAACCCCGCGCTCTGGCCTCGTTTGATTTATTTATCCGCGACTTGCCCAAAGAAAGATCTTTTTTCCTTGCCGCCGGCCTGGCTGATATTGTGGAGTTTTTAAGTAACTTTCATTTTGATCAGGAAGCCATTGACTATCTGAAAGGATTGGGAATTTTTTCTGGGCGATTCCTGAATTATCTTAAGGAACTTCGCTTCCGGGGCAGCCTCTGGGCTTTACCCGAAGGAACAATATTTTTTCCCAATGAACCTGTTTTACGCGTGGTCGCGCCGATCATTGAAGCCCAAATTATCGAAAGTTATTTGTTAAATACGATTAATCTTCAAACGACCATCGCCACCAAAGCCGCCCGCGTTGTTCTGGCTGCTCAAGATAAAAATGTTTTTGATTTTTCTTTGCGGCGCACACATGGCGCCGATGCCGCCGTGAAAGCTGCCCGCAGCGCTTATCTCGCTGGTTTTAGCGGGACATCGAACTGTCTGGCCGGAAAACTTTACGGGATCCCGGCCGTCGGGACCATGGCGCATTCTTTTGTGATGTCGTTTGATGATGAGCTGGCAAGTTTTCAGGCTTTTGCGCAGAGTTTTCCCAAAAATTCCACGATCTTGGTGGACACTTACGACACGATGAAAGGCGTCAAAAACGCCATCCTTGTGGCGCTGGAGTTAGAAAAGAAGGGACAGCGGTTAAAAGCGATCCGTTTGGACAGCGGTGATTTAGTCAGTCTGTCAAAGAAGGCCAGAGAAATGTTGGACAAAGCGGGTTTACCATATGTCAAAATTTTAGCCAGCGGGAATTTAGATGAATACCGGATCGCCGAACTCATCAAAGAACGCGCTGCCATTGATAGTTTTGGCGTGGGAACCAAGATGGGTGTTTCCGAAGACGCCCCGTATTGCGATGTGATTTATAAATTGAATGAAATCACCGATGGCAACGGTGATTTTTTGCCGACGATGAAATTAAGTCTGGGAAAAGTGACTTATCCCGGGCGCAAACAAATTTATCGCCAATTTGATCCAAAGGGAAAGATCAAAAAAGATATTATCGGATTGGAGAATGAAAAGCTTCCCGGCACGCCGCTATTGGTAAAGGTGATGGATAGGGGTAAGAGGATTTACAAAATTCCCTCCTTGCCGGAGACTCGCAGTTTCACCACCGCTAATCTTGCCAATCTTCCCGCCTCGTTAACTTCGCTCAAGAAGACCTCTCAGTATCCTGTTAAAATAAGTCCTAAGTTGAAAGCCCTTACTAAGAAAGTATCAAAGAAAATTTTAAATAATATTAAAGATCGGTAAATTTTATCCTTTGAAACCGTTTTCTTTTAGAGACTACTTCCAGCCAATTCCCCGCCAAATCCGTGTTATAATTTAATCGCATTAAAGAATACTAAGACTAAAACATATCTCACCCGATAGGCGCAATAGACCCAATGAACTCAATGACACAAAAGCCTTCCTTTCGATTAATCACCTGTCTTGTCCTTTTTACCTTCATTCTATCTTCTCTCATCCCTCATCCTTCGTTTGCCCAAACTCTTCTGAATCTTCCCGTTCCCGGCGTCATGGTGGCACCAACCCCCGCTTATGTTCCGCCAATCTTAAAGGGCATGAAAATTTTTCCGGATAATCCTTTGCGGTTTGATTTTATCGTTGATACCGGAGACTCCACCATTCAAGGCGAGGAGCTTAAGAAAGAATCCGAAAAACTTATTCGTTATTTTCTAGCTTCTTTGACCACTCCCGAAAAAGACCTGTGGGTAAATCTTTCCCCATATGAGAAAGATCGCATCATCCCGGATAAATTTGGGACAACCGAAATGGGCCGGGACCTTTTGGCTCAAGACTATATTCTCAAACAACTCACAGCTTCGTTGATCTATCCGGAAGAAGGTTTGGGCAAGGAATTCTGGGACAGGGTTTACAAGAAGGCTAATGAACTTTACGGGACAACAAATATCCCAATTAATACCTTTAACAAAGTTTGGATTGTCCCTGCGAAGGCGGTGGTGTACGAGACCAAAGACACGGCCTTTGTGGTGGAGAGTCATTTAAAGGTGATGCTCGAAGGTGATTATCTGGCTTTGCAAAATAATCTCAATAAAAAAGAAATTGGCACGGACAAGCTTCCCGATACCCAGGTAAAAGAATTAAGCGACGCCTCTTCCCAGATCGTCAAAGACGTTATCCTGCCGGGCATTGAAAAAGAAATCAACGAAGGCCAAAACTTTGCGAGCTTGCGGCAGATCTATCATTCGCTGATCCTCTCGGTCTGGTACAAGAAACGCCTTAAAGACAGCATCTTAGGCCGGGTGTATGTGGACAAAAACAAAGTCGCGGGCGTGGATGTGGAAGACAAAGAAGTCCGCCAGAAGATTTACAATCAATACTTAGAGGCGTTTAAGAAGGGCGTGTATGATTACATCAAACAAGACGAGGATGTCTATTTAAACAAAACCGTCCAGCGGCGGTATGTTTCGGGGGGTGTCGATTGGGCTGATGTGGAGGAAGTGGTTGGTCAGAATATCAATTTTGTGGATACTCCGCCGGAAGAAACTGCCGTAAAAAACGTTCTAACTACGAGTGAGACCGTAATCCAAATGAAATTAAATCCGATAAATACTGCTCACGTTGAGAAAACCCCAACATCTCCTCGTAAACGGAGTATAGATTACGAGAAGGAGATCCCAAGTTTGACAAATATCCCTGTTATTGAGGTTTCCGCTGATGTCCGGGAAGAAATTTTAAAGGCCGTCAGGGAAAAGGGTGAATCTCCAGGATATTTATTCCCCGGTGCTTACCGTCAATATACAGAGCGACATCCAATGACATACTATTTTGATGAGCGAAACCTTAAAATTTGTGGGGGACGAGAATACACAGACCATCATCGATGGTGTAACTGTTTATTTGGGATGTTACAGTTGGAATTTTATACATTGCCGGAGGATTTCTCAAGGGTGCAAGATTGCAGCAATATTATAATTTTTATATAGTATTCACTCGGTTCTTCAGAGAATGGACTTCTATGGGAAGTTATTGGGAGATGCCGGCAGAACTCGTTCATCAGTGGATGTCTGATCATGTGGAGGAAATTTTGCGATGGCAAAGGTATCTGGAAAACAATGGGGGAGGAATGTTTTACGAAGGCAATGATATAGAAAATTTCTTTGGGTCTATGCTTGGGGATGTTCGATTGGCTAAGAGATATCGTTTTTTAATAAACGGTAAGATTATAGACAGGGCTGGAGAAAACGTTTTGATAATTGGAAATGAGGGGGAGGCAACTTTAGCTAATGGGAAAGAATTTATTGTTATCAAAGAGGGAGGGAAAGCATATCTAGAGAGAATGAGAGAGGGGAGAGTAAGTAGAGAACGAAAGAAGGTTGTTCTTGTGGCGGCGGGTTCTTTTGAAAAGAATCAGGAGAACATTGAGAACATTTTAATCGGAGACAGAAAAAAATCCGAAGAGACTTCAACTCCAGCAACTATGCCGATGCAGCTAGGTACCTGGAAAGCACTTCAACAAGCAATTGAGAGACAATTAATACGACAGGGACTTTACAGATCAGAAGAAGTAATTGTGGCTCCTGTTTTTTATGAATTCCCTGTTAGGCTTAACAATCATATTGGTCAGGAGCCGGTTATCGAAGGTCCATTAGAGGGATTACTAAATATTTATCCCGATGCGCATCGGGTTTTCCGCTCGATGAGTCACGCTGGGATGGTTATGGGTGGACGATTTGGGTATACGGATATCGCTCCTCACGAACCATGGCCATATAAGTATGGTCTCATTGTCGAATTAACACGATACATGGGGCTTTTATTTTTTAGATGGGATAGAAATCAAGAGATTATTCCTGAATTTTTCTTCAATCAACTACTGAATCACGCCAAAAGAGCATTAGCAGAAAAAATTGTCACCGGCCGGGAAGTTCGTTTGGCTGTCATTGGCTATTTTTCCCAGGAAGAAGATAAGCTTATACGTTTTCTAAAAGAAACATTAAAAAGGGAAGCTCTTCAATTAGGAATAGAGTTTCCCGATCAGGATTTAAATACCCTGGAATTCGATTGGGAAAATCCAAGGTTAATATTATCTGAAAAGGTAATTGGGGAGTTACGAAAACCATTAAGAGAGCAACTCGAAAATTATAGTGAGAAAGCACGCCCATTAAATTTAAAGATTTACTTAGCGATGGAAGCATATATTTTGCAAAATTATGTTATCCCTACATTGGTTGGCTACTTAGAGCAAAGCAGTCCGAATGTGTTGGCATCATTAAGGGAGATTGCCATAAAAAGTCATGATGCAACAGTGGCTCGGATGGCGGCGCAGGAAATCCGCAGTGCTTTTCAAAAGGGAATTCCAGGCAGTGCAATGGCGTTGTGTGTTTTATCCAAAGAAAACCAAGAATTGATTGGTGAGGGGTTCTTGGAACAAGAAGGGATCCCCCTCTTAACTGAAAGATTAAAAAGTGCCAAATTAAAGGAAGAAATAATTCAAACATTACAGTGGATTTGTTTAAACTTGCCCCTCGCGGTAGCGATTAAAGCTCATCAATTAATTTATTCTGAGACTCAGTCGGGAACAAAAACAGCATTGATAGCCCTTTCTGTTATTTTATCTCAGAGAAATGCTTTGTCATTACCAGAAGCAGAATCGTTACTGGAGGAAGCGGTCATAAAAGGCAATCGTGAAATACTAGATTTTTTCTTTGATAGATTTAATCGTCTACCTAATTTAATCCAACCAGAGAAGAAATCTCTCATTCAAAGTATCCTCTCCAGGAAAATCTTTATTTATCGTTCAAGTGTAACAATTGATAATAAGGTGATGGGCCCTGAACAATTGGCAGATTACGCAATTAGGAGAACGAAATTTAGAATCCCCGGCATGCTTGAAATTTTTGTTAATTCTATTAATTCCATGGTTGCTCAGGATGAAATTTTTACCGGGGCGCACTATCAGTATAATCCCAGTCAAGCGGCACTTTGGTCTTATGAGTCTGCCGGTAAGATGAGTTTGGAAGAAATGCTGAGTCGGTGCTCAGGACACATGGCGTACCATCAAGTCGCAGGCTCGCCAACTTTAATAACAGAAGAAGCAATCCTGATAGCTGGCTATTTGATCCCGAGAGAAATTCTCGATGGGTTGAATATCAATAATGTTGTTTTACAGGCAATACGATCCGGTAAATTAAGAGCACTAGGTAAAACAGGATATTTGCATTTATCGGTTAACTCTGCTTACTCGGGAAGGGCAGAGCCTTTTGGCTTTGCTTATCCAGTCGAAATTCTGATGGAGAATCAGGCCTATATGAGTGATCCTTTCTTGGCAAAGGATAATTGGCTCGTGAAAGGTTTCAGTCAGAATATTGAGGATCCTTCACATCGTATCCCTACTCAAGTAGGAATTTTTTTAGTCCCAGAATCAAAAAGAAGTGACATTGAGAAAGTATTTTCAAAATTAGAGAGAGAATTTCCAGGATGGCAAAGGCCCAACAAAATTTTTTATTATCAAGGGTCCCTTGTTGAGGACGCGGAAAAACAAATCGAGGCCGAATTACAAAAAAAGGGGAAGCGCCAGAATAACAAAATTACGCTCAGTCAAAAACCAGTTATGATTGGACAATTCAAGAACCCTTGGGCAGCAACATTGGTAAATCTTTATGCAATTAAGAAATCGGCCGTTACAAATGGGGTTAATAAATATCAACCTTTACCCCAATTGACTCGATTTAATCATTCTTTTTCATCTGATGGGAAAATTTTGGCAAGTGTGCAAGATTTGACTGCGATTTTAGAGGGAATTGTAACTAGTGAGATAACAAATATGGGATGGACTCTAAGAAAAACGCCCTTAACACCCCACGCCGTGGACACAGGTTCATCGAAACGAGGTAGTTACCAGGAAAATCCCAAGACAAAGGGGCTTCCTAGGGATTTTGATTTAATGGTTTTTGTCGATGGAGCTATCCCTTCGGTAAACAGCTTATCAGTGTTTCAGGAGAGCTTAATGAGAGCTTTAAGAGAAAGAGGGTTTCTGGAACAAGTTTTAGGCAAAGGTAGACAGATTCGATTAGAAAGGGGACGTGTCGATTATCAACCCGATTCAGGATATGCCCTTGTCAATTTGAGGATTTTTGAGGGCAGTGAACAGAATGTTCCATTAACTTCTATTGATGTGTTTGTTTATAACAATGAAACTTATAATGACGGACCAAGATATCAAGAACAATTTCTCAAAAATATGGATATTCTCTTATCAAAACTAGATACAAAACAACGGGAAGAAGGTAGACAATGTGTCCTTTCCACAATTAGGACGCTGAAGGCATTGTTCATAAACGAAGGAGTTTATAGACGGTATGACGGTGGATTGCGAGGTGTGGGTACGGAACAGCTCGCTATGCAACTTAACGGGACAAGCGATAACCTTGGGACCCCAAATCCACCGACTTCGTTGGAAGAGCTAAAAAGAATTTTCTCTGTCGAGTCGGCGATGAATCAAATTTTTAATCATGGATTTGAAAATGGAAAGTATATTGGACTAAATGAAGTAAAAAGAAAATGGAAGTTATGGGATATTGGGGCCTCCGAAAATCATCCCAAAAATTTTGTCGATAATTTGTCGCAATATGGTTATGAATTGCTTTTGGGGCTAGCGGCTGACTATAAGGATCTCGCTCAAATAGAGTCATTGCAATCAACAAGGGTAGACGGTTTGAATGATATTCCCAATGAACCGGGAGAATTTAGTTCTGATGGATTTGAAGAACAAAATTCTGACCCAGCAATGCTCGGACTGATTGAGGCACGACAAATGAGAGCCGCGGCTTTCACAGCCCCAGATCAACTGAAAGAAGAACAAACAATTAATGACTTTAAAATTGATAAGAAACCAATCGTACGCTCGGAAATAAATGACGAGGGTTTGGTTCAACAAATAGATATTAGAAAAGGGCGAGATTTAACTCCTCCAAGGGAGCCGGCTTCGCTGAACACTTCCACAGGTGGCATTGATATTAGTTCTACGGAAGATAAAATTGAATTCAGAGGAGATGTCGTTCAGGTACCTTTACAAGCACCGTTATTCCAACTCGACCTCCAGCAACTCGAAACCGCTCCCATCGCCGGATTCACGTTCCAGATCCTGCGCATGGGCCCGGTGCCGGATTTGTCCGAATTGATTGGCGACCTGCCTGCCGGCAAGGCAGGAATACTGGAAGAAGGTGACATGTCTAAATCCCAATCCTCACCTCAATCCCATCCGCCGTCGGTTTCCTTTCAACAATCGTCCGCCGCGATGAAAGATCCGGAATACGATTTGGCCGGGGTGAGGTAGTGTGCGAGGAGATAGAGGGGAAGAAAGAGTATAGAAAATTTTCTATACTTATAAAATTTAAGTTGATACAATTACAAACAGAAGATGGCCAAAGAAGTGGATTTTATCAGGAGATCAAATGCGGACAAAAAAAGACATATTAGCAATTCTTAAGGAAATCAAAATTTCTCTTAAACGGCAATACAAAGTCCGGGAGATATGGCTTTTTGGCTCGGTCCTTCGCGGAGAACAAAACGAAAACAGTGACATTGATATTCTTGTCGACTTTGAAGACGGGGCGGATTTTTTTAATTTGGTAGGGTTGGGTCTGTTTTTGGAAGATAAGTTAGGAACAAAAGTTGATGTTGTTCCCAAGAGATCTTTACGCGAAGAGCTGAAAGAGACCGTATTGGCCGAGGCGGTTGCTCTATGAAGAGAGATCATCGACTTTACTTGAAAGACATTGTGTCGGCGATTGAGAGCATCCTTAGTTTTGTTAAAACAATGGATTTCGAGGAATTTCAAAAAGACGATAAGACGACCAGCGCTGTCATCCGTAAATTCGAAATTATTGGTGAAGCCACGAAGCAAATCCCAGAAGATATCCGCCAGAAATATTCCTTAATTCCCTGGAAAGAAATGGCCGGAATGAGAGATCGGTTAATCCATTTTTACATAGGTGTGGACTATCATTTGATCTGGGAGACAATCCATACCCGGCTTGCCGATTTAAAATTTTCCATAGAGCATATTTTGAATCAGTCGTAAAACTTTGAGGCCACCCTGTCTTTGGATGTACGTTTCAGATTCTTCACATAGCCCCGGTACCGGATTTGTCGGAGTTGATTGGTGAAATGCCAGCAGAAGACGGCACGGCCTCCGAATCTCAACCTCCGTCCTATCCACAGCCGGTTTCCTTTGATCAAACACCAGCGATGAAAGAATCCGAATTTGAATTGGTGGAGAGGGAACTAAAAACTGACTGACTAAAAACGGACTAAAAACGGACGTTGACTTCCTGAGATAGTCATGAGACTTGTTGCCCGTTAAAAAGATCAATAAAAGCGACTACCAGAGCAAAAGAACTGATAAGATAACCGCAACCTCAAGGAGGGCGGAAAATGGTCATTGATGTCAAAAGAGCGTTAGTATCGAACCGATTAATGAAAAGTATAACCGGATTATCAGCCGAAGAATTTCTGAAACTTGTTTCGGGATTCCAGGCCG
>Ga0247727_10013174_pt1 | contig 14008 bp, 13 predicted proteins | sample WisWelCaveWW1625_FD_202498 | JGI IMG/M metagenome (GOLD analysis project Ga0247727, IMG submission 202498) | Biofilm microbial communities from Wishing Well Cave, Virginia, United States - WW16-25 | ecosystem: Environmental > Aquatic > Deep subsurface > Groundwater > Cave microbial mat | place... | reverse complement strand
TGCAGCTCGAGCAGCAACAAAAGCTCTGCATCGCCCGGCTGCTGCCGCTGAAGCCGCGGGTGATTCTCATGGACGAGCCGTGCTCGGCGCTCGACGTTGAAGGCACCCGCGCCGTGGAAGACATGATGCTCAGCCTGCGCGAAAAGTACACCATCATCATCGTCACCCACAACATGGCGCAAGCCAGGCGCGTCAGCGACGAGTGCATCTTCATGCTGCTCGGCGAGCTGATGGAGCACAGCGACACCGACGATCTCTTCCTCAACCCGCGCAATCCGAAGACGGCGGATTATATTGAGGGGCGGTATGGTTGAGAGCAAGCAGGTGATTGTAACCTCCCACAATCCTCCACAAAAATTTGCGCTTGACTTTTCTGCAATAATTCCGCATATACCTGCCAGAACATTTTTTATTGCGAGGTAAAAAGATGGTCGAAGTTACCGTACAGCTTCCTCCCCGGCTATCCAAGCCTGCAAGGGAGCTTGCCAATAAGCAATTTGAGGGAAGTGTGCCAGCAGTTTTAAATGCGGCCCTCGAGTTTTACTTAGACACGCACGCACGAAAACGCGAGCAACTAAAAAAAGTGGTTCGGCAAATTCGGCAGGAGGTGGAAGCTCAAGGCGGCCTAGATGAACGGGATTTGAACCGACGCATACGCGAGTACAGGCACGCAAAATATGCACCTTCCCGATAACCCATGGCCATTAAAGCCGTCATCGACACAAACATTCTGGTTTCGGGACTGGGGAATGCCTCGGGGGCGCCTGCCAAGCTCATCGATCGATGGCTAAATGGTCAATTTGTTCTCCTGATTTCAAAACCTATCTACGAGGAATATTCGCGAATCTTGCTTAGCCATCCCAAAGTACCCCGGGATAAGGCAGAGACTTTTCTCAACGGGCTTTCCGAATTGGCGCAATTCGTTTCTATTTCGGAAAAGCTAAAAGTTTGCAAAGACCCCAGCGATAATATCTTTCTCGAAACAGCAACGGCTGGAAGCGCCGAGTATTTGGTAACAAAAAATATCAAGCATTTTCCAATCAAGCGCTTTCGACAAGTACAAATCGTGCGTGTTTCCAAATTTTTCTCGCGTTTGGAAAGAGAGTTCAAATGAATCTTTTTCGTGTTGGACGCGGGGGTATATTCTTATCGATCATCGTGTTTGATACTTGAATCAGTAGTTTAGATATCAAGACACCAAGTGATATCCCAATGGCCAAACAAGGCGAAATGTTGGTCGCAATACTTCGAGATCCACTCGACTTTGCAATTGCTCGCGACCACAATTGGTATCGTATCCCCGTGGAGAGTGTCGAGAAAATGCTGAAGGATAAATGGCCGCCTCGCTGGATTTCGTTTTATCAGACGACGGCCTTTCCTCATCATGCACATTCTGTGTTATACTACGCCCGCGTAATGGATATTCGAAAAACTTTTCGTTGGCAATTATTTCCCGATCGACCACGCGATGAGAAAAGTGACCGTGAATATCATCAAATATTTCTTGACTCCCTGCAACGCCTACCGAAGCCGATCTACAGCCGGCGATGGAGAAGAATTGTCTTTATTCCAACAACCTTGAGTAAATTTAAAAATGCTGTCGAAATAAACGATTTATTTGCCGGCAGTGCTCTCGAAGATAAGCTCTGGGCTAAATTGAAACGTCTTAAAGTTTATGCCGAACGGCAGGAGTTGGTTAGTGTAAAGGATCGCAACTACTTTCTTGACTTTGCCGTTTACTGCGTCAAAGGTAAAATTGATATTGAAACCGACGGGGATAGATGGCACCATAATCCAGAGAAAGCGAAACTGGACAACTATCGCGATAACGATTTGGTTGCCGATGGCTGGCAAATTCTTCGATTTACCGGCAATCAAATTAGAGATCAAATAGATGAATACTGCGTCCCCAAGATAGTTGAAAAGGTGAATCATCTCGATGGCGCAAAAATAGATGATGATATGGCAACAAGAGTCGATTTAAAGTTACCAGGAAGTGAGTTCCAGCTTGGGCTATTTGATTCATAAATAATAAAAGCATTGAAAAAAAAGACGAATGATCAAGCCATCGATAAAAAAAATATTTCGTATTTTCCTCGCCGCCATCCTTCAAGAGCTCACCATCGCTTATTCACAAGAACTATCTACACCATCTGCGCAATCCTCCATCTCAGTTGAAAACTTGCAGCATCACATCAACTTCCTCGGCAGCGATTCGTTGGACGGCCGCGGCACGGGGACGAGCGGCGGGGAGTTAGCGGCGCGATACCTCGCAGAAGAATTCGCCAAGCTGAAACTGATCCCCGTCGGCGATGACAGCACTTACTTTCAAAATATTCCCATGCACGGCAGCAGGCCGCTGCCGAATTCCATGTTCACAGTGGTGGCCGGAGAAAAAGAGCACCATTTTGAATTGGGCAAGGATTATGTGCTGTACAATTCCGGCGCGCAGACTTTCGTGCCGCGCCCCGTGCCATTGGTGTTCGTCGGCTACGGCATCATTGCGCCGGAGTTCGATTACAACGATTATCAAGCGGTGGACGTGGAAGGCAAGATCGTGGTTTTCCTCTCCGGCGAGCCACCCTCGAGCGACGCCAATTATTTTGACGGCTCACGCCCAACAGCTTACTCTTATCCCGAAGTAAAACAGCGTCTCGCCATTTCGCGCGGCGCTCGTGGCAGTATCATGGTTCCCAATCCACGCGAGGAAACTGGCAGAGATTGGCGCTACTGGCGTCAGCAATTTGCTTTTGAGGATGTGACGCTGCTTTACAATGTGACGGCTAATCTCAGTGTCTTGATGACGCCGGCTGCCGCGCGGAAGTTATTCGAAGAAGCGCCGATTTCTCTTGAACAAGTTTATGAAATGGATGCTACAAACAATCTCCGCAGCTTTTCGTTGAAGGCAACCGCTGCATTTCGCGGGAATTTTCAACAAAGAGATTTTGTGGCCGCTAACGTGATCGGTATGTTAAAAGGCGGTGATCCTCTGCTCACAGGTTCTTATGTGATCATTTCCGCGCACTACGATCACCTCGGCATCGGCCCGGCAGTACAAGGAGACTCGATTTACAACGGCGTGTTTGATAACGCTATCGGCGTTGCAGCAGTGCTGGAAATCGCGCGCATTTTGTCTGAAGGCCCGGCGCCGAAGCGTTCCGTCATGTTCTTGTTACTCACTGGAGAAGAGAAGGGTTTTCTCGGCGCAACATATTATGTTGATCATCCGGTTGTGCCTTTGCACAAGAGTATTGCCAATGTCAACGTTGATGGCATCGCATTGTTTGATACGTTTAACGACATTGTCGGCGTCGGAGGTGAGTTTTCGACTTTGAGCGATAACTTGCAGGAGATTGCCGGAAATCTTCGGGTTCGCGTTTCTACTATTCCGCCGGTGTTTGCCGGCTCCGGTTCTTTCACCCGCTCCGACCAAATTGTTTTTGCCAGAGCCGGCATTCCGGCGATTTTGTTGATGGAAGGCAGCGATTATCGTCATACTTCGCGCGGAGAAGGCGTGAAGCGGATGATCGAGTGGGGAGAACGTGTTTATCATTCGCCCTCCGACGATTTGCAGCAGGCGATGAATTTTGCCGCTGCGCAACAACACGTCGAAATACTCCTCGCCTTTTGTCGTCTGCTGGCCGACAGCGCTTCTGCGCCGGAATGGAAAGATGGAGCGCCGTTCATCAACGCTCGGCTGCGGTCGATTGCGGAGAAGAGATAGGGGGAGAAATGAAAAACGGGAAACGACTTTTTATCCTGACGACAGGCTGCCTTTTCTTGTGGCAATGCAGCGCGAGCCGCCATCTCGCGTCATCGACGATCCGCATCAAAGGTTCGGACACGATGATCATACTCGCCGAACTCTGGGCGGAGGAATACATGAAAGCGAATCCGGGCATTTCCGTTTACGCCGATGGCGGCGGCACGGCGACGGGAATGGAAGCGCTGATCAAGGGCGATATCGATATTTGCACGGCGTCGAGGCCGATCAATCCAAGCGAAGCGCGGCGCTTGGTTGAGCGCCAGGGTTATCTGGGCATTTCTTTCTTGGTGGCGAAAGATGCGCTGAGCATTTATCTGCACCCGCAGAATCCGGTGCGCAATCTGACGATGACCCAGGTGCGCGAGATTTTTACTCGAAAAATCACCTCTTGGATGGACGTCGGCGGCAGCGATGCGGAAATCGTTTTGTTCAGCCGTTCGCCGAATTCCGGCACGTATCTTTATTTTCAAGAACACATTCTTGAAGGCCAACCGTACAGCGCCGCGGCGCAAACAGTGACCAGCGCGGCAGCCGTCGTTGAAGCGGTTGCACAGCATCCGAACGCCATCGGCTATGGTGGAATTGCCTACGGGCAGAATCTCGTGCACTGCAAGATCAACGGCGTTGCGCCGACCGAACAGAATGTGAGAAATGACTCCTACCCGATCAGCCGGTATCTTTATTTTTACACGATCAAAGCGCCGAGCGGCAACGTCAAAAAAATTATTGATTGGGTGTTGGGCAAAGAGGGGCAAGCTGCGGTGAAAAAAATCGGCTACGTGCCGCTAAGAGAGGTAAATTGAAACGAGAATGAATGCGGTACTATCGGTTAATTGAACCGCAAGCGTCTTGGATTCCACCTTCCGGAATGACGTGATCGAGCGCCTTGCCATGCACGGTATTGAGATGGAAAAATTCCGACACCGCGCGAAGTACGAAACTTTAGCTTCGGAATGCTGAAATATTACGCTCCGACCGGTGAAATGCTACACACTCAAATGATCAACAGAAAAAAGGGTGGTTTGCCTATTTTTATTTTACGAAGCGGATAAATGAATAGTCCCCAATACGAGGGAAACCACAAACATCGTTCCGTAAAACCACTTGGCATCTTTGTATTGGATGACCTTCCAGCCGCGGAATTCGTCGGGGTTGATAAGATATTCCTCCAAAAAACGACCATCACTTTTCCCCTCCACCGTTTTGGTGTAAGTCCAGCCGACGACGTCGAAGAACGGAAAGCGCTTGCCTTCGAGGTCTTTTTCGCCCTGCAACACCAGGCGCTCGAAGGCCTCGCTGTTAAGGAAGTTAGAAAGGTTCCGTTCTCGCCGACTGCAACGCAGTAGATGTTTGCGCCAGTTATAATCCATTACCCAAAACAGCAGGGGAATCAGCCCGGTCAGGAAAATAAGAGCCATTTTCATTTTCGTTGGAAGATTGCTTAAATATTGCACAATGAGATACAGGCTGCCGCCCCAAAACACGAAGCCAAAATTTTTGGTCTTGAAGATAATATCATCCAGGTTTTTGATGGTGCTGTGAATCTGGTCGATTTCTTTTAAGAGCAATTCCCAGCGGCATTGGCGGCGGTAAGTGGAGAGGTCTTCCATGGATGGGGTTAATCCCTGTCAAAAAAATTAGCGCTTCATTCTGCCATGCACAAACAGCAAGACCAGGGTCATGACCGTGGCAGTGATGGCGATAGTTTGTAACATAACAGCCAATGAATCCGGCGCAGTGTTCTTCATTTTTACCGCCCACCCCAGCGTTATGGCCAGGATTTGCGAAATGACAATCAAACCGCTGGTGGCGAATGTACCGAGCAGGCCAAAACCGGAAAATCGCTGCGATTCCCGTTTGATAGTCTGCTCCCATGCCAAACCGGGCAGCTTTGGCTCGATTTCATCCCGGATATAACGCGCCACTTTTATCACGATGACGCCCTGATGCACCCAGCTCAACGTGAGAAACAAGGCAATAACCGGATAAATAAACAGCGGCATGGATGAAGGCGCTTCTCCCTGCAACCCAAGCGGGAACAAAACGCTCATGGCGATGAGCAACAGACCAGAAATCTGAAACCGAAACTGGATGCGCTGCTGGATGTCGTTGCGCAGCGTTTTGTATTCTTCCAAAAGCGCCTGAAAGTAAATGTTGTCTGGTTTGTCAGTCATGAATTGTACGAGGTTAACTCCAGCAATGCTGCCGATTCGACCGCAGAACTAATTACTGCCTTGTATCTTTATTTCTTAGGTTGTCATAAAAACTCTTGAAGTTAGGAGTTAACCAGCCATATAATAATAAGTATTAACAGCAGAAACCCGTAAACTCCGATCGTGTAACCGTGGCCGATCAGTCTTTGTCGGAATTTACCTCTTACAGAAATCTCGTTTGTCCACAGTTTATCCCAGACTTCGACATCTCCTATTGACTTCAGGTATCCTTTAATTTCTGTGGCATTTTTATTATGTCGAAGTTGGATTTTGCGGAAATGGATGTCAATCAAGAAAAAGATAATGGTTGAACCGATCGCCAGAAAAAGCAACGTAGTGCCTTCCTTGGATTTATTCTCAAAGACAAAACCAATCATCACGATAACCAGGGTTATCGTCCATACTTTTATGTTGAAGAGAATGGTGTCGAGATGATTAACTCTGTTAGTCTCGAGTTCAAGTACCTTGAGCAATTTATCTTCTTCACTCATTTAAACTTGTCTTTTTCACATTACACGATAAATCGGTAACCAGCCATAGATTCTAAACGTTAAACGAAAAGATATTATTTCTGAAAACCCTTCCATCGGCTTTGTCATTACCGGAAAAGGCAACTTTAAAAGATGTGTCAATTCATAGAAATTAAGCAGAGGCCCAGACCTAAAATGACAACAATAACATGCAGCGTAACCCAGAGATGCCGTTCATAGATTCGCCTGGCCAGAATGGGTCCCACCTCTTCTGCGGCAACGTTCTCCGCATGTTTTTCGTATGCATCACGTGATTTTAGCAACGGCACGATTTTGATCAATTCTTCCTGGTATTGCAGCGCGATACTCTGCCAGAAATGATATCGTTCTTGCTGCTTCCGCACCCAAACCACACCAAAAATACCAACCACACAGACAGCGATGGCGCCGCCGCTATCCACCATACCTTTTATTTCATTGTCGTGTCCGATAACAGCGATAATCGCTCCAACCACAACTAAAAGAATGTTTGTGGTTGTTGCCGCCTTGGCATTATGGTCCATGGCCATATTGAAATAGTGCTGAAATGTTGCCTGGAGTATGTCCGCGCTCTTCTCAATGCTGACGTGTTCTGTTGTACTCGCTTCGGAAGATTTTCTATCGCCTGAGGTCATATATCTTCCTAATGGATGGCACAATCAGTTCTCTATAAATCGAGTTTTTCAAGAAGAATAAAACAGCCCGAACAATACGGAAATGATTATCATGATAGAATAATACCATTTGTACCCTTTGGACAACTATAGCTCTCACACTTGAGTGAGAACCGATATGAGCCGCTATGCGAAAGCAAAATTGGGCAATTTATTTAGTCGTCGTTCCTAAGGTTCATCACTCTGCGGGATAATTTCCAGCAGTAGTCAAAAAATCTTCTCTTCTCAGCCCAATGATATTTTGAGGCTTCTCGCCACACCTCGTTCTTGATCGAGCGATAGTTGATTGACACAGACGGATTGTTCAATCTACTTTCATAATGCGCCATTATGCGTCATTGTCAGGGTCAACAATCCCTGGCCATATTATGTTCTTTATTGGGGGCAATATTCCCTTGAGAAAGCCGATTGCTGCTACTTTTGTCGAAGTAAAACTTAATTCAAGTATTTTTCTTTGATCATATGAGAGAGCTTGTAGCCAACCAGGTGGCTTCTCGCTTATAACCGCATTCATTATAGCAACATCTAAATCATCTCCCGAATCTTGATATGAGCCAATTATTTGATGTTCTAACCTAACTTCAGCCCTAAAACACTCGGATGCCTTTATGGGGTCGGGATCTTGACTGAATTTTTGGCTCCTAGTAGTATAGTCCTTAGTCCTATCGCCCCAGAGATTCTTTCTAAAATTTTGTACTATAAGGTTATTATTAGCTTCAAATATCACAGCCCCTGTTTCACTGTCAAGGGTTAAAGAACGACTGGAACAATTGGCAGAACTAATTAAAACCAGTTCATCATCCACTAAATACAATTTTGAGTGAACATAACTTGCAGGAGGAGGTAATTTAGATCTCGAGTCGGTAGATGGGTAAGTTCTCTTATAATCTGTATGAGTCATAAAAACCCACACTTTCTCTTTATCTTTTACCGCCAGGTTATTCAGAAGATGCTGCAAAAATATCCTTCGTTTGTCATTTGGAAATAGAAGCTCATCTGTTATCTTTGCATCCTGAGTGAGGATTATTAATCGCTTGAAATTTTGTTCCTTTAGTTTTTTATTCAATAAATCTGCAACTTTAGTACTAACAAGATATTGATCCTCCATATATATATATGTTTTGGCATTTTGAATGATCGCCTCAATTATTTTCAACATTGACCGGTCATTTTCTACTGTTCGATTATAGTTGTAGGTATGAACTATTTTTGTATATGCGTAATCCAATGTTGAGTTGAAATTTTGGGAAGTGATTATTGGGGCCTTTGGTGGAACTACTGTTTGATTTGGATAACGAAAGTTAAATTCCCTTCTTGCAAATTGATAAAGTAATTCCTGAGCTCCATGTTGTTCAACCCTGCAATGCACGTCATAAAAGTCTCCTAATCGATTATCGTTAATATCAATACCCCCACAAAAACCAATAGAGCCATCTTTGTTAGTTACAATCATTACTTTCTCGTGATGACTTGCAACCGAAGTGATCCTTTTTAGCATCGAATAAATTTTCAAGCATTTAGATCGGAGATCAGGCCAGGGCGAGGCAATTGCACTAAATGTTAATATCTTCTCAGCATATGGTTTCAAAAAAGTAACAATATCTCTTTTGGGAATTGGCGAATGGCCGTCGATAATTACTTCATAACGAGGTATACCCGATTGTGGTCGAGCGACACTAAACGCGTCATCTAATTTCCTTTTCAATTTGAGCAGATCAAAATCTTGCGGGTCAGCCCATATTAATATTTTTACATAAACTCCCTTCCTTACAGCCTCTTTTAATAAGGCCAATAACGTGGTGTTAGGATCGCCAGGGATAAGCGCAAAATCTACTTCTAACGTCCACCCTAAAATATAAATAGAATCACTTGAGCTTTTTGCGGTCTTGATTGCCTCAACCATGTTTGCAAATGTTGCATGGCCATTTATTAAAAGTTTTACATTGCATAGTTTGGCAGGAATGCCCAAAGTACTTGTAACTATCTTTTGCCAATCAGTTCTTGTAGCCATACTAAACCAAATTAAGCCGTTTTTGTTTAATGAAAAAAGATTCTCCAGCCACACCGAAATCGTCGACACCTTAATAATCCAACGCTTACCGACATACTACATCCCATTGAAAGCCCAATCCTTGGTTCTGTTATATTTCTTTCTTTGTAAACAGCCCCTGCTTCAGAAAATCCTCTTGCAATCAGGCGTGTTACGGAGTTAAGAATTCTCGCTCAATTTTTCTTTTTCATCGCTCAAAATCACCAAAGACGTCGGAATTCTTACTAACCATGGTTGCCCAAAAGGCACACTTCCGGTGGCATACTTGGCATTTTCATTCGTTTCCCCTTTGTAAGGTTCATTGAGATGAAATTGCTGCTCATCTACGATTGACCCAATAAAATATCTGTCGCCACTGATAAAAAGCTCGCGCCCGATGTCGCGATCGGAGAGCCGCCAGAGTGGGTTGCCGTTTTCATCTAAAACAACATTCACTTTAACAAGGCTATTGCCTTTTTCCACTGACAAGCTGCCAATCCCGTGGGCGAGTTCTTCATTTTTGTTCAGAAGCAATTCCAGCCACAAATCTTCATAGTAAGAAACCTCCGGTTTTTGAGCGGGCTTCTTGATCTTCTCAAGCTCATTGGAGTCTGTGGATTCAATGTAGTTTAATACCCGGTCTTCGTAACCCGGCGTCACCGGCACAATAACCTTGGCAGCGCCAGCCTGCAAAAACGCGTTGTGAGTCGGATCGGCTTTATCGAAATCCTTTTGTCGCATTTTCCAGGCGTCGCGCCTTCCCCAGAAATAAGGATAGAGAAAATAAGACATCTGCCGCCACTCAAAAGCTTCTTCAAAAAAGTTTACAATAGGGGCTTGCATATCTGAATTCAATGGATCGATTTCCTGGAAGTCGCCCACTTGTCCAACGGCATTAAAATCAAATGTGGAAATCCGCATGGTTTTAATCGCCCATTTCTTCAGTTCATCTCTTTCGATCCGGCGGTTTTCTACTGCCGGTCGCGCTTGAATTTGAAACAGCGCATTGTTTTGGAACTCAGCAGCTTGAACTGCTGCTTCATATTCCTGCATCAAAATTTGATGGGCTTCACGAATTTTTTCCCAGGTACGCAGTTTCCAATCGGTCAAAGCTTGAGGCGTCCGCTCGCACAGAACAGAAACATGAGCAACTAAAGTTTTATCCCAATGCCCCTTTGCGAGAATTGAAATCGGTAAACCTTGTGGCCAGGTCTGAGGAGATGTTAGCTGGAATCCTTCGTCTGCTTTGTAAGTATCAGAGTCATTGAAAACCTCCTGACCACCAACGGCGCAATACAAGTGAACTCTATTGTCACTAAGTTTCGGAGCTGTCAAGTGAGCATGTCCCGAAATAGGTATGTAATTAGCCGGAATTTTTACAAGCTCCCCGGCTGTGCTTTCTGCCCAACCATCCGCCTCCTCCATAGGTGGGGTGCTCCAGGCATAACCTACTTTAACAAAGTGCGGCGGCGGCGGCTCAACACTTTGCGCGCCAAAAAGCTTGGTAAGGCAAAGGTAATTGGCTCCCAATATGTCATTCGGCCCCATAGTGAACGGCGCAGGTTTACGAGCCTTTATCTCAGGTTTATCATTCAATCGTTCGAGCAAAGAAATGGCCGGTTCCGGAATGTGAAATTCAATCATCAATCGCGTACCGTAATGCCGCAACTCCACTTCATGGATTTTCTCCACCCACATGTAAATTCCGCTTAGGGAAGAAGGTGGCGTTTGCGTATCGATCGAAACATTTTTTATACTATGCTTGTTAAGCTCTCGAATCTGCTCGGTAATCGTCAGCCGTCTTAACTTTCGTACAGACTCGAATATACGCTCCACCGTTCGGGAGACGATTTCTTTAGCTAATTCATTCGATGAGCTTCGCGCTTCGCTTTCACTCCGGTTAAATCCGGCGTTTGCAAAAGCGGTTCCTCCTCCCCAAATACTTCCACTCCAACCCGCATCTACACTATAATTGTCCTGTATGGTTTGTTCGGTTTGAGTTTGAAGCGCATATCTGTCGGTGGTTTGTAGATCTCTTTCCGTCTCGGTTTTTTCTATTATCTCTGTTTCCGTGAATTCCTCCGTTTTTTGGGTTCGCTCGTGCTCTCTAACCTTCTCCTCACCTGCCAGCACATTTTCAATATGGGCAATCTCGTTAGCGTCATAGCCCATCAAACGCTCGCGGGCCACGACCAGGTCCCCCCATCCGAGCGCACGCACAGACGGACGATCTTCTGATGATTCATGTGAAGGAGGAATAGGAAGCTCCTGCTTTTCCTCTTCTTCCCAAACTCTAATTTGAGCACAAGCATCATTGGCAGCGGCAATGGTTTCTTGTGGCTCAAGTGCCTCTGCGAGAATGTCTAGGTCCTTTGGCCGGTTTGTCGCCACTTCGCCTATTGTATTTTTGAGCTCCGTTATCTCGTCTTTCGTCAATAGACTCTCAAATTGTGCATAGAAGTTGCTGTCCAGCGTACGAGTTGGCCTAAGGAAGTTGGGCGGTAAATCTATTTTCCACTGCCAGTATGCACGCTGTGCTTTTGATTGAAGGGACTGTAAAATTGTAATCTTCTTCTTGAGTGCGACAAATTCTATTTTTTTGTCCTGAATTTTTTGGACAAGATCGGAACGCTTAGGAGTTGCCAAATGCTGTAATTTATCAGAATGCTTTTTTTCTAACGCTTGAATACGATGGTGAAGAAGACGCCAGTTCCGTGGAAATACAATTTGAGCCTTTCGTAATTTTGCGATCAAACCAGGTTCCTGCAGAGAACCTGGGTATTTTTGCAAACGCTGCGATAAATGCGCGGCTCTAATTAGAGCCTCATGCTTGTCGACTAGAGGCTCTTTATTCAACTTGGAAAGCAACCATGAGTCGGTGAGTCGTCGATAGTCATACGCAAATTCGGGAGTTGAGGAAAACTGGCGCAGGCTCATGCGATTGCGCCCATCAACGTCAATCTGTAATGCCTCGAGTTGGGAAAAAGAAATGATCTTTCCGACTTCAAGAAGGTCATGAACTTTTTGTGATCTCAGTCTTTCCAATTCCGCTTCGGAAAGAACAGATAATCCTTTTAAAGCTTTCGTTATCTCTGACGATAGATCATTTGGATCGATCTTTTCGAACTGTTGAAGTCTATTGATCACCTCGCTGCCTGTAATGTCTTCGGTAGGCTCGATCGTTAAGCCGTCGATTGGACGACGGAGGCTCACGAATTTGAAAACATCGTTTTGGGTAACCGGCATGGTTAAGGCTCCTCCAGCTTTTGTTTGCAAGAATAATTTCTAAAACGCTACCTTGCGTTGTCCGCTTGCACGCGGCTTACTCTTAATAAGCGACCGAAAATGAATTCTTGATCAGGTCTAACCATTTGCAAAATATAAGGGTTTAGCGATTTGGGGTGCGAGTTTTTTGTTTCGTCATGATCATCAAAAGCTTTCGCAAACTTGCGTAAACGACGCATCCTGAACTTTGACGGAAGCTTTATCGATTGGTGAGAGGCAAAGATGACTGGAAAATTGTTGGCACATATATGCGAAATTTGCCTTAAAAGTCAAGGAGAAAATCCGACAACAGATGCTTATTTTGAATCTGAAAGGCTTTTTAGAAACGTTTTGATTTGCGCTTCGATTTGATCGCGAATGCGTCGAAACTCGGCGAGAATTTCTTCGTCGCTGCCGGCGGCGGCTGCCGGGTCTTCGAAGCTCCAGTGCAGGCGGGTTTTGTTGGTGGGAAAATAGGGGCAGGTTTCTTTCGCGTTGTCGCAGACCGTGATGACAAAATCAAACTCCTGCCCCATGTAGTTGTCAACGTGATCGGAAGTATGATGCGAAATGTCGATGTCCTTCTCGGCCAGCGCTTTTATCGCGAACGGGTTCACTCGCGAAGGCTTGGTTCCGGCGCTGGCGACTTCATAGTTGCCTTTGCCCAGATTCCGCAAAAGCGCTTCGGCCATCTGGCTGCGCGCGGAATTTCCGGTGCAAATGAACAGCACGCGTTTTGTTCTCGACATAAATATTTTTTTGTGATGTTATAAATTCCAAATCTCAAAATCCAAGTCGCAGCGCGCACGCGTTATGCAACCGCGGACAGAATATAGCGATCATCTCCGTCTCTCGCCATAATTTCTTGCTGAGACGATTCTGGAAGCGCCAACAGGCGATCATACTGCTCACTCATCAAGTGCGACGAGATCATGAAGTCTGCTGAGGCGCGATTGCACGCCACGGGAATGTTCCACAGCACGGCGATACGCAGCAACGCTTTCACGTCCGGGTCGTGCGGCTGCGGTACCAATGGATCCCAGAAGAAAATCAAAAAGTCCAAGCCGCCGTCGACGATCCTTGCGCCGACTTGTTGATCGCCGCCGAGCGAACCGCTTTTGAAGCAGGAAATGAATAAGCCGGTTTCGTTGCCGATCAATTTGCCGGTGGTTCCCGTTGCAAAAAGCGTATGCCGGCGCAGCGTGTCTTTGTTAAATTTCACCCACTCCAACAAATCCTGCTTGCGATTGTCGTGCGCGATCAATGCGATGTTTTTCCGGGCGCGCATGTGGATTTTTTTCATGGTTGATGATCCTTCTGCTAAATTGCTTCATACTATGCACACAAGGATGCGAAGCCGGACTTTCGCGTGACGAGTTTCATGCTTCAGAAGAGGTGTTGCGAAAGTCCGACTTCTCCGTGCCTACAGTTTTACCGACAACCCCAACGAGTATGTCGTGCCTTTCAGATTTCCTTTGACGGTGCGATCGGCTTGCGTGAAAACCTGCTCCTTGCCAAGTAGGTCTTTGACCGCGAATTTGATCTCGTATTTC
>Ga0247727_10013173_pt1 | contig 14008 bp, 13 predicted proteins | sample WisWelCaveWW1625_FD_202498 | JGI IMG/M metagenome (GOLD analysis project Ga0247727, IMG submission 202498) | Biofilm microbial communities from Wishing Well Cave, Virginia, United States - WW16-25 | ecosystem: Environmental > Aquatic > Deep subsurface > Groundwater > Cave microbial mat | place... | reverse complement strand
ACGACGTAGCCCTCTGCGGTGAGGGCACGCTCCAACGACTCGCGGACAGCGGGCTCGTCGTCCACCACGAGCAGGCGCGCGTGCATACGCCGAGGATCGCAGACCTGCGTAAGAGAACGCTGAGAGGCACACCTCGGGGCCGAGCCCCGGGCGTGCCTCTCAGTCTTCTGTTCTACGCCGTCGCCAGGCCCGCGGCGAACGTCCGCTCGACGAGCCGGTTGGCGAGCCCGGTGAGCCGCTCCAGGATCGCGTCGCGCCGCTCGTCGGTGATCTTCCCCTCGGAGACCGCCTTGTCGAGTGACACCTTCACGGGTGCGAGCATCGCGTCGACGAGCCCGCCAACGCTCTTGCCCTTCGCCTCGGCGAGCTGCTTCAGCGTCTTGCCCGAGCGGAGCTCCGCCCGCAGATCATCCTTCGTCAGGCCAAGGTAGTCGGCCGCGCCCGCAAGCAGCTGCTTCACCGCCCGCTGGTGCTGCATCCGCGTCTGCCGGGCCTGTTTGAGCAGTCCGCAGACCTTGCCTTCGTTGACGCGCGTGCGGAGCTCCTGCGCCCGGTCCTCGCTGATCCGGCCGGCCTTGACGGCCGCATCGATCCGCGCGAGCGCCCGCTCGGCGAGCCTCGCCTCGAGCTCGGCCACGGTGATGCCGCGCTTCTCCGCGATCCGCTCGAGCAGCCGCTGGCAGCGGCGCCCCTTGCCGTCTCCATCGCCGGCGAGCGCGGTGCCTCCGCCGGCCAGCAGCGCCCCCGCCGTGGCGAGCGTCGCGATCGTCAGTCCCCTACGTCCCATCGCTTCACCCCTTGCGTTGTCCGTTGACCGTACGACCCCGATCGTGAGCACGCTTCGTGAGGAGGGGCTGAGCGCGGTTTGAAGGTTCCGTAAGGAATCAGGGCCCGTCAGGAGTGCTCGCCGGTAGCGCGGGCTACGCGGCGACCCGGACGTAGAGCCCCTGCGCGGCCTTCTCGGCGATGCCACGCTCGGAGCCGTCCACCGTGACTTTCAGCTGTCCGGCCGCCGGTTGCGCCTCGCGCATACGGACGATCGTGCCCGGGACGAGACCCTCGTCGTAGAACCAGTGCAGCAGGTCGCCGTCGTGCTCGGCCAGCCGCACGATCTCGCCCTCGCGGCCGACGGGTAGCTCGGCGAGCGACACGAGACCAGCATTTTCGGCCTGCTCGACGTCAGGCTCCACGGGCCATCCGTGCGGGCACCGGTCCGGATAGCCGAGGCGTTCGTTGATCCGGTCGATCATGTCATCGGTGAACGTGTCGCCCATCTCGTCCGCTTGCACGTGCGACTCCGACGGCGTGTAGCCCATGAAGTCGGTGAGGAAGCGCTCGATGATCCGGTGCTTGCGTACGACGCGTTCCGCCCGCTCGATCCCGGTGGGCGTGAGGATGGCTTGCTTCTGCTCGCCGCGCTCGAGAAGCCCCTCGGCTTCGAGCCGCTTCAGCATCTCCCCGGCGGACGCCCGCGACACGCCGAGCATCTCTGCGACCCGCGAGGCGATCGCCTGTGACCCCTGCGCCGGCCGGTACTCGCCGATTGGGAAGGCCAGGAAATAGATCGTCTCCAGGTACTCGTCGACGGAGTGGCCGTGACCCTGTGCCATGCCGCCACACTCTACCCGGTGCCGGTCGACTCGACCCTGCGCTCCGAGGAGAGCAGCCACAAGACGGGTGCGGACACGGCGATGAGCACGAGCGCGGGCACGGCGGCCCGCGAGTAGGCGCCGATCTGGGTCAGCTTCCAGATCTCGGTGGCGAGCGTCTCGAACCCGATCGGGCGCAGGAGCAGCGTTGCGGGCAGCTCCTTCATCGCGGACAGGAAGACGAGCGCCGCCCCCGCCAGCAGCCCGGAGCGCGCGAGCGGTGCCGTCACCGCGGTCAGCGTCGCCAGCATCCCGCGCCCGAGCCCGCGCGAGGCCTCCTCGTAGCGCGGGCTCACGTTCTGCAGCGTCGACTCGGCGCCGGAGAGAGCCTGTGGGAAGAAGCGCACGGCGTATGCGAAGACGAGCAGGGCCAGGCTCTGGTAGACGGGCGACGCGTAACGGGCTGCGAAAAACACGAGCGAGAGCGCGATCACCAGCCCGGGCAGCGCGTTCCCGAGGTACGCCAGCCGCTCCATCACCCGCGACCGGCGCGACGGGAAGCGGACGGCGAGCAGGGCGACCGGCAGCGCCGCCAACACGGTGACGGTGGCCGCGAGACCGGAGGCCGTGAGCGAGTCGACGGCCGCCGCGACCGGCGCTTCGAGGTCGCGCTCGTTCGCGATCCCCCGCGCCAGCCATGCGACGAGCACCGCCACCGGCAGCATCAGGAAGGCGCCGACGACGAGCGAGCAGTAGGCGAGCGCGGCGGCCGTCCAGCGTCCGAGCCGAATCTGCTCGGGGCGGCGGGCCGCCCCAGGGCTCGTGCGGTACAGGCGACCGCCCCGGCGCGTCCGGTACTCGAGCGTGAGCGCCACGACGGTGAGGCCGACCAGCAGGAGCGCCAGCGTCGCGGCGGGGGTGCGGTCGAACAGGCTGCGGTACTGGAGGTAGATGGCGCGGGTGAGCGCGTCGTAGCGCATCAGCGAGACGACGCCGAAGTCGGACAGCGTGTAGAGCGCGACGAGCAGCGCGCCGAGACCGACGGCCGGACGAAGCGTCGGGAGGGTGACGCGCCGGAAGACGTGCCGGCGCGAGACGCCGAGACCGCGCGCAGCCTCCTCCAGTGACGGGTCGAGGTCGCGCAAGCCCGCCTGGGCGAGCAGGAAGACGTAGGGGTAGGTGGCGAGCGTGAGCGCCGCCAGCGCTCCCCAGTACCCCGACACTTCCGGGGCCCACTCGACCAGGTCGGGCAGCCCAAGCAGGCAGAGGGCCGCGACGTAGCTCGGGATCACGAGCGGGAGCGCCGCCGCGGTGCCGAAGAAGCGTCGGCCGGGAAGATCGGTTCGGGTGACGAGCCACGCGAGCGGCACCGCGACGAGCACCGCGGCGGCGACCACCGAGACGACGAGGAGCACGGTGTTCGCGACTAGGCGCCAGGTTGCACGCTCGCCCAGGATCTCGAGCGCGTCGCCGCCCCGGCCCGCGACCCGGATCACGAGGTACGCGAGCGGCAACAGCAAGAGGCAGACGACGACGCCCGCCGCGAGGACGAGCGGGAACGGGGGACGGGCGCCCCGGCGCCCCGTCACGACAGCCAGCCGGTCTCGCGCAGCAGCTCGACGGTCTTCTCGAGCTCAGGCCCGAACGTCGTCAGGTCGACGTCCGGCCCCTTGAGGTCGGCGAGCGGCGGCAGTCCGGCGGCGGGCTCGATGCCCCCCACGAGCGGATACTCGGCCTCTTCCGCCTCCTCGACGTAGAAGCGCTGAGCATCGTCGGAGAGCAGGAAGTCGACGAGCTGCTCGGCATCGCCACGCCGGTCGCTCGACGCGAGCACGCCCGCACCTGCGACGGACACGAGGGCGCCCGGGTCGCCGAGCTCGAGGAAGTGGTTGGCGATCGGCGCGTCGGGGTGCTCCTGCTTCACGAGCGGCACGTAGTAGTGGTTGACGAGCCCCAGGTCGATCTCGCCGGCGGCGACGGCCTCCACGATGGGCGTGTTCTTCTCGTACGTGTTCGCGCCGTTCTCCTGCAGGTCGAGCAGCCACTGGCGCGTGCGCTCCTCGCCGGCGGTCAGGCGCATGGCCGTCACGAATGCCTGGAAGGAGCCGTTCGTGGGAGCGATCCCGACGCGTCCCTGCCACGCCGGGTCGGTGAGGTCGAACACGGACGACGGCAGGTCGGTCTCGGCGACGGCGCCCGTGTTGTAGACGAGGACGCGGGAGCGCCCGGACGTCCCGACCCAGCGGCCATCAGCGTCCCGGTAGGCGGCGTCGACGCGGTCGAGCGTTTCCTGCGGCAACTCGGCGAGTTGCTCGCCGAGGGCACCGAGCGAGCCCGGGTCCTGCGCGAAGAACACGTCTGCCGGGGAGCCGTCGCCCTCCTCCAAGATCGCCGCGGCCAGCTCTGCGCTGTCGCCGTATCGCACCTCGACTTCGATCCCGGTCGCCGCGGTGAACTGCTCGAAGAGGGGAGCCACGAGCTCCTCCTCGCGTCCCGAGTAGACCGTGAGGGGGCCGGACTCGTCGTCGCCGCACCCTGCTGCCGCGATCGCGGCAGCGATCACCGCAAGTGCTGCAAGTACCTTCATCCATCCTCCAGTAAGGTTTACCGTAGCCTCGGCGTAAGGCTCACCTTACACAACGTCAGTGGAGGACCGGGACGTGTCCTTCGTGCAGGCGAATGGAGACGCGCGAGCCGAGTGGTACGAACTCCGTCGAGGGCCGCTGTGACACCAGCTCGAGGTCGTCGAGACGCACGCGATAGAAGACGTCGTGGCCGCGGAACTCGCGCGCCACGACCTCGGCGCTGCCCGCCGGGTCGGGCGCCAGCTCGAGTAGCTCGGGGCGCACGAGCACCTCCACCGCCGACGCACCCGAGGCGCCGTTGGCCGGGAACGTCCCGATCGAGGTATGCACGAGCCCTCCGTCGACGCGGCCGGCGAGGACGTTCCCGGCACCCACAAAGGACGCCACCCAGCGGCTGACCGGCTGGAAATACAGCGCCTCGGGTGTCCCTTCCTGCACCACGCGGCCGTCGCGGACGAGCGCGATGCGGTCAGCGAGCGAGAACGCCTCCTCGCGATCGTGCGTGACGAGAACGACAGTCACCCCGAGCGGACGCAGAACGCTCGCGAGCTCTGCCCGCAGCGTCTCGCGCAGGTGGGGGTCGACGTTCGACCACGGCTCGTCGAGGAGCACGACCTCGGGTGCGGGAGCGAGTGCGCGGGCGAGGGCGACGCGCTGCTGCTGGCCGCCCGACAGCTCGTGCGGGTAGCGCTCGCCGAGCCCGCACAGGTCGACGAGGGCGAGCAGCATCGGCACGCGGCGCGCACGCTCGGAGCGCTGCAGCCCGAAGCCGACGTTCTCCGCCACGGTGAGATGCGGGAAGAGCGCGTAATCCTGGAACACCATGCCGACCCGGCGCCGCTCCGGCGGCACCCAGGCGCCGGCGCCCGCGACCGCCGTTCGGTCGAGCTCGACGGTGCCGCCGTCCGGCTGCTCGAACCCTGCGATCAGGCGCAGGAGCGTGGTCTTGCCGCAGCCTGACGGGCCGAGCAGTGCCACTACCTCGCCGCGGTCGACGCAGAGCGAGGCCCCGTCGACCGCTGCCACGGTGCCGAACCGCTTCGTGACGCCATCGAGTCGGATCATCGAGCACTGCATGTAAGGGGAACCTTACATCGCCGGGAAGCACTTCGCGCTTCCCGGCTAACCGCCGTAGCCGTGTCTAGGCTCGGTGCCACGATGCCTTTTGCCGACGTCTATCCGCTCGTCAGCACGCGGTCGCTGTCGCGGCCCTTCACCTACGAGGTGCCGGAGGGTGTGCGCAAGGGCGCCGTGGTGTCGGTGCGGCTGGGCCGGGCGCGGGCGCGCGGCGTCGTCGCCGAAGTCGGAGTCGAGCGGCCGCCCGGCGTGACACCGATCCCTGTCGGGATCGTGCTCGACCAGATCCCGGCCCCACTCGTCGATCTTGCGCTGTGGCTCGGCGACTACTACGGATCGACGCCCGCCCGCGCCCTCGAGCTCGTCGCACCCCGGCGCGCGACCCCGCGCGGCGAGCGGCCGCCGCCCGCGGAGCGGGAGGCGCTCGACGTGGAGCCGCCGCCAGGCGCGCTCACGGACGAGCAGCGCCTGGCCGTCGACCGGATCGTGGCCGCGCTCGACGAAGGGCTGGGAGCGCACGTCCTGCTCGCCGGCCCGACGGGAAGCGGCAAGACGGAGGTCTACCTGCAGGCCTGTGCGGCTGCGCTCGAGCGGGGCCTCGGCGCGATCGTGCTCGTCCCCGAGATCGCGCTCGCACCTCAGACCGTCGGGCGTTTCAGGCAGCGCTTCGGCGAGACGGTCGCGGTGCTGCACTCGTCACTGTCCGACGCGGAGCGCCGAGACGAACGCGACCGCATCGGCTCCGGCGAAGCGCGTGTCGTGGTCGGCGCGCGCTCGGCCCTGTTCGCCCCCATGAGGCGCGTCGGCTTGATCGTCGTCGACGAGGAGCACGACGCCGGCTACAAGCAGGACTCGGATCCCCGTTACGACGCGCGCACCGTCGCAGCCAAGCGGGCGGCGCTCGAAGGGGCGGTCGCGGTGTATGGCAGCGCCACGCCCCGCGTGGAGAGCTGGGCGCGGCTCGAGCGGCTGCCGCTCTCGGTCCGCATCGGCGCGCCGCTCCCGTCGGTGAGGCTCGTCGATCTGCGGCGCGAGACCGGGTATCCGCTGTCCGCTCCGCTCCTCGCCGAGCTCGGGCGCGTCGTCGAGGAGGGCGGACGAGCGATCCTGCTGCTCAACCGCCGCGGTGTCGCGCCCGCCCTCCACTGCCGCGCCTGCGGCATCTCGCGCCGCTGCGGCTCCTGCGACGTCGCGCTCACCTTGCACGGAGACGGCCGCGTCCACTGCCACCACTGCGGGCACAACGAGCCGGCGTCAGCCGCGTGTCCCACCTGCGGATCAGCCGACGTAGCGCAGATCGGCGCGGGCACGCAACGGCTGGAGCAGGAGCTTGCGCGGCACCTGCCGGAGCTGGAGCGGATCCGGCTCGACGCCGATGTGGCGCGCCGGCCGGGTGCGCTCCGCGAGGCTCTCGACCGCTTCCGCAGCGCCGACCGCGCCGTGCTGGTCGGCACGCAGATGGTGGCGAAGGGACATCACGTTGCGGGTGTCGCGCTCGCGGCCGTCGTCGACGCGGATACCGATCTCGGCTTCCCCGACTTCCGCGCCGAGGAGCGGACGTTCCAGCTCGTGACGCAGCTCGCCGGCCGCAGCGGGCGGGACGCCCCGGGTCGCGTCGTCGTGCAGACGTTCCAGCCGGATGCCACGCCGCTTCGCTTCGCCGTGCGCCACGACGTGGCCGGCTTCCTCGCGGGCGAGCTCGAGCGACGCGCTGCGCTCGGCTACCCGCCTTTCGGCCACCTTGTCTCGCTCGTCGTCAGCGGTCCCGAGCCGGAGGCGCCGCTCCAGGCCCTCCGCGAGCTCGGTGCGCGGCTCGACGGCGCAGGTGCGAGCCTGCTCGGCCCGGCGCCGCTGCTCAAGCTGCGGGGGCGTCATCGGGCGCAGCTCCTCGCGAAGACTCCGCAGCCGCGACGGTTCGCGCGGGCCGCGGCCTCGCTGCTCGCCGTCGCAGGCCCCGCGATGCGCCGCGACGGCCTGACCGCGGTCGTCGACGTCGACCCCCAGAGCCTCTGACCTCAGGCAGCGACCGATGGCGGTGAGGGCTCGGCTACACTCGCCGCCGGATGGCCGACGAGCACGACCACGAACACGACCACGAGCACGGCGGCGACGTCTCACTCGACGAGGACGAGGCGCGTGCCGAGGCCGAGCACGAGCTGCGCAAGCGCGTGGCGTTGTCGCAGATCCGCCAGTACGGCGACCCGGCGTTACGCATGCGGGCGGCGGAGGTGACGGCCTTCGACGACGAGCTCACGCGCGTCACCGAGCGGATGATCGCGCTCATGCACGACGCAGACGGCGTCGGGCTGGCAGCGACGCAGATCGGCGTGCTGCGGCGCTTCTTCGTCTTCCATGACGACGGCGAGGATCGTGTGCTCGTAAACCCGGTGATCGCGCTCGCAAGCGCCGAGAGCGAAATCGACGAGGAAGGGTGCCTGTCGCTCGGCCAGGTTCGCGTCGAGGTCGAGCGGCCAGTCCGGGTCACGGTCGAGGCCCGCGACGCAGCCGGTGAGCTCGTCTCATTCGAGCTGGAAGGTCTTGCCGCCCGGGTCGCACAGCACGAGCTCGACCACCTCGATGGCAAGCTCATCGTCGACCGCACCGACCCGGAGTCCCGGCGCGAGGCGCTGAGGCAGCTTCGCCCCAGGCTGCTCCTCGCGGGGTAGCGGATGGCCAGGATCGCCGTCGCCGCGACGGCGCCGTTCGGTGCGGACGTGCTGGAGCGCCTCGCCGCCCGACACGAGATCTCGTGCCTCGTCACGCGACCCGACGCGCCTCGGGGCCGCGGGCGGCGACTCGGTGCTCCGCCCGCGAAGACCGCCGCCGAGCGACTGGGCATTCCGGTGCTCCAACCGCAGCGCATCGAGCCGGGTCTCGATCTCGGCGCTCCGACTGCCGTCGTGTGCGCCTACGGGTTGCTCGTGCCCGAGGCCGTGCTCCGGGAGCGGCGCTGGCTGAACGTACACCCGTCCCTGCTGCCGCGGTGGCGGGGAGCCGCACCCGTCGAACGCGCCATCCTCGCAGGCGACGCGGAGACCGGCGTCACGATCCACGAGACGGTGGCGGAACTGGACGCCGGGCCGATCGCGGCGCGGGAGGCGTTCCCGATCGGGTCGGAGGACGACGCCGGCGTCGTGTATGCCCGCGCGGCGGAGGTGGCGGCGAGACTGCTGGACCAGATTCTCGACGACCCCGAGCCGGTGTTTGTCCCGCAAGCGGCGGAGGGCCTCACGTACGCGGAGAAGATCGGCGCGGGCGACCGTTCGCTCGACCTCTCGCTGCCGGCCGAGGAACTCGTCCAGCGCGTGCGGGCGCTGTCACCTCACATCGGAGCACGCGCGATCCTGGAGGGACGAAGCGTCACGGTCTGGCGTGCACGAGTGGCGGCGGACTGCTCGTTCGAGGTGGTCGAGGTACAGCCGGACGGCGCCCGCCGCATGCTGTGGCAGGCCTTCCTACGCGGACTGCGGTGACCACCGTCTCGCCGGCTCGCCGTGTCGCCTTCGGTGTGTTGCGGCGCGTGTTCGAGGACGGGGCCTGGGCCGACCGCGCGCTGCGAGGGGCCGTCGGCGACCTCGACGAGCGGGACCGCGCTCTCGCCCAGCGTCTGGCCTACGGTGCCGTTCAACGCGCGCGGACGCTCGATCACGCGATCGAGACGCTCGCGCGGAGACCGGTCGAGCGGATTGACCCGCCGGTGCTCGCAGCGCTCCGCCTCGGCGCGTACCAGCTCGGGTTTCTCGACGGCGTGCCGCACTACGCAGCTGTCAACGAGTCGGTCGAGCTCGTACGTGCCGCCGGAGCGCGTCGGGCCGTCCCGTTCGCGAACGCGGTGCTACGTCGCCTGGCCGAGGGGATGAGGCCGCTGGTAGAGGCGCTGCCGGAATCGACGCCCGCGGCGGCGGCGCTGCGGCACTCCTACCCCGACTGGGTGGCGCACGTCTGGTGGCGCGATCTCGGCGCCGACGGCGCGCTGGCGCTCATGCGCGCGCAGAACGAGCCCGCCGAGATCGCAATTCGGCTCGTGCGCGGTGAGATCGAGGGCCGCCCCGATGTCGATATGCCCGGCGCGTGGGTCGTCGAGCGAGTCGACGAGCACGCGGTGGAGGAGGGGCGTATCTGGCCGCAGAGCCGCGCCTCCCAGCTCGTGGGTCACGTCGTCGGATCGGTCGCAGGCGAGAGCGTCCTCGACGTCTGCGCCGCGCCCGGCGGGAAGGCGACGATGCTGGCCGGGAACGTGGTGGCCGTCGATGTGAGCGAGACTCGAACGCGTGAGTTGGAGGCGAACGTCGAACGGCTCGGTGCGTCGAACGTGCGGGTGGTGCGAGCCGACGGTCGCGAGCTGCCGCCGGATCTCGTCGGTTTCGACAGGGCGCTGGTCGATGCTCCGTGCTCGGGGCTCGGCGTGCTCGCCGCCAGGCCGGACCTGCGCTGGCGTTCGGAGCCGCTGCCCGGGCTTCAGCTCGACCTGCTACGGGCGACGGTCGCCCGCGTCCGAGCCGGCGGCACCGTGACCTATTCGGTCTGCACGATCAACCGCGAGGAGTGCGAAGACGTTGTCGACGCGCTCGGCCTCGACGCGGAGCCCCTTGGGGCCGAGTGGCCGCGATTCGCCCACCCGGGCCGGCCCGAGTTCCTACAGACGCTGCCGCACGTGCACCGAACGAGCGGCTTCTTCGTCGCCCGCCTGCGAGTGCCGTGAGCGCGCCTGTCGTCGGCAGTGGCGCCGAAGGCGATGTCGAACACGCTTCGTTTGCTCACGCGACGGCGGTGTCGGACAGCCCGTCCAGCCGCCTGGACCTCTCGTCGGAGCGTCGCAGCGCCGGAGCGCGTGACGCAACGAATCCGCGGTAGCGAATCGGCGCCTCTTCAGGCGGCCCCCCGACCAGCGACAGGATGAGGCCCGGCCCGAGAAAGAGTGGGATTGGCTCGTACCCTGCGATTGCGCGATGGCTGCTCCACCGGTACTGCTCGGGGCTGTCCACGATTCCTGCACGAACCGGGTTCAGGTCGATGTAGGCAGACGCGGTCAACAGATACTCGTCCGTGTCGATGAGCTCGGCGCCGAAGCGGTTCCGGAATAGATGCGCGTCGGTGCCGTGGCGAGTCCGGCACAGACGCGAATATCCGCCGTGGAGATCGCGCAGTGCATCCGAGAGCCTGCCGTCGAGCGTCTGATACAGCGCGTGATAGTGGTTCGTCATCAGGCAGTAGGCGAGGCAGCGCAGCCCGTAGCCGCCCGTCACGGTGCCGACGCTGGCGAGGAACGCTATGCGGTCGGTCTCGGCGCGGAAGATGGGGTGGCGGCGGCTCCCCCGCGCAGTCACGTGGTAGATCTCGCCCGGCGCGAATCCTCGCGATGGCCTGCCCATTCCCCGAATGTAGTTTGCAGATCGAGCAACGATGACATCGGTGGAGAAGCTGGCGCGAAGTCGTGACGTTGTGTCTGACACCGGTGGGACTGAGGGCCGCCACAGGGGTGTCTGACACCGGGCCGAGCTACGGAGCGCCTGCCGTGTCTGACACCGGCGCGAGGCACGCTGTCGCACTCGTGCCTGACACGGCTCGTTGCTCGCTGCGGGGTGGAGGCGCGCGCGCTCGTATGATCGCCTCCGTGACGTGGAACGATTGGATCCGTGGCGGCGCGGAGATCGAGCCGTCTCTGTACGCCGCCGACTTCGCGCGTCTCGGCGAGGAAATCGACCAGCTCCTGAGCGCAGGCGCGAGGATCTTCCACTTCGATATCGGCGATGGGCACTTCGTGCCACCCGTCACCGTGGGGCCAGTCGTCCTGCGCTCGATCGCGCCGATGGTGCACGAGCGGGGCGGGGTGCTCGACTGCCACCTGATGGTCGACGATCCCGTGCATCACTTCCGGGAGATCGCCGAGTCCGGCGGCGACAGCGTCACGTTCCACGTGGAGGCAGTCTCCGACCCCGACGCAGCGATCGCCGCCGCGCGCGAGCTCTCCCTCGGCGTCGGCGTCGCCTTCAACCCGGGCACCTCTGTCGACGATGCGGCGCGAGCTGCTCGCGGCGCCGACCTGGCGCTCTGCATGAGCATCGTTCCCGGCTATTCGGGTCAGGCGTTCATGCCCGAGGCTCTCGACCGGATCACCGAGCTGAGCCGGCGGGTCGACTGCCCGGTACAGGTCGACGGGGGCATCAAGCACGACAACGCACGGGCGGTCTTCGACGCGGGGGCGAGGCTGCTCGTCGTGGGCTCCGGGATCTTCGGCCAGGAAGACCTCACGCGTGCCTTCCGGCGGCTCGACGCCGGGCTGCGATGAGACGGCCTGTGTCAACCCCGGCATTCAGGTCAATCGTCGGCGCCGGCCGCGACAGCGGCCGCTTCAAGGTTGTCGCGATCGTGGATCTGCGGGGCTAGCATGAGCTGGCTTCAACGTGCGCTCGAGCTCGCTGAGCGTGGACGGGAGACGACCTACCCGAACCCCGTCGTCGGTGCGGTGCTCGTCCGTGCCGACGCCGTGGTGGGGGAGGGATGGCACGAGCGGAGAGGAGAGGCGCACGCGGAGGTGATCGCGCTCCACGCTGCGGGCGATCGCGCGCGCGGCGCGACGCTCTACGTCACGCTCGAGCCATGCAACCACCACAGCCTGACGCCACCGTGTGTCGACGCGGTGATCGAGGCCGGTGTCTCCAAGGTTGTGGTCGGTGCGCTCGACCCCAACCCGCGGATGGCCGGCGGCAGCGACCGCCTGCGCGCCGCGGGCATCGAGGTCGAGCTGGTCGACTCGTTCGAGGCTCGACGCCAGAACGAGGCGTGGCGGACGTGGGTCGGTCTTGCCCGGCCGTTCGTCACGTACAAGGTCGCGATCTCGGTCGACGGCCGCGTTGTCGTCCCTGGACGCCGTTGGGTCACCGGCGAGGCGTCGCGCCGGTGCGTGCACGAGCTGCGCGCCGCATCCGACGCGGTAGCGGTAGGAATGGGCACGGTTCGCGCCGACGACCCACGCCTCGACGCTCGAGACGCCGACGCCCGGCGTCAGCCGCGTCGGCTCGCTTTCGGCCGCGGCCCGCTCCCCGAAGGCTCGGAGCTCGAGCTGCGAAGCGGTGATCTGCGCGATGAGCTGGCGATCCTTGCCTCCGAGGGTGTTCAGTCGCTCCTGCTCGAGGGCGGCCCGACGCTCGCGACGTCGTTTCTCGCAGAGGATCTCGTGGACAAGCTGCGCGTGTTCGTCGCGCCCGTGCTCGCGGGTGACGGACCGCACCTGCTGGCCGACCTCGGCGCACCGATCGACCTCCACCGGTTGAGCGCAGCGAAGGTCGGCGACGATGTCCTGCTCGAGGGATACGTCAACGCCCCCTGAGCCGCGGTAGCGTTCGACCGGTGTTCACGGGGATCGTGAGGGAAGTCGGTCGCGTGGCCGAGGCCGGAGTCGGGCTGGCCGGCGTACGACTCGTCGTCGAGGCGCCGGAGACCGCTCCCGATGTGGAGGTCGGCGGGTCGGTCGCGATCGACGGCGTCTGCCTCACCGTCGAGGCCGTGATCGGCGCTGCGATGACGTTCCACGCGGTTCCCGAGACCCTGCGGCGGACGTCCCTCGGCCGACTCGGGGCAGGCGACGAGGTCAACATCGAGCCGGCGCTTCGCGCGGGCGAGCCGCTCGGCGGGCACATCATGCAGGGCCACGTCGACGGCGTCGGGCGCATTCAATCCGTCGAGGCCGAGGGCGAGGGGTTGCGCCTCGTGGTCGAGGCGCCGTCCGAGATCCTCCGCTACTGCGTCGAGAAAGGGTCGATCGCGCTGCAAGGGGTCTCGCTCACCGTCGCCGAGCTGTTCGACGAGGGGTTCGGCGTGGCGCTCATCCCGCATACGCTCGAGGCGACGACCCTCGGTTCGCTCGTGCCGGGGCGAGATGTGAACCTCGAGGTCGACGTCATCGCCAAGCACGTCGAGCGGCTGCTCCCGCCGGGCTCGGGCCTTCCGGCCTGAGCCGGGGCGCCGTGGCCGTCGGAGATGCGGGTCTGGCCGGAAGGCCAGACCCGGGCGCGGCTACGATGCGCCCATGACACCGGCTGCAGAGCGCTCCGTCTTCTCCAGCATCCCCGAGGCGATCGAGGACATCCGCTCGGGCAGGTTCGTCGTCGTCGTCGACGACGAGGACCGCGAGAACGAGGGCGATCTCACCATCGCCGCGCAGTTCGTGACGCCCGAGGCGGTCAACTTCATGGCCACCCACGCGCGCGGATTGATCTGCCTCTGCCTCACGCCCGAGCGGTGCAACGAGCTCGGCCTGCGCCAGATGACCGACCAGAACGAGACCCCGTTCGGAACGGCGTTCACGATCTCGATCGAGGCGCGAGACGGCGTCTCGACGGGCATCTCCGCACACGATCGCGCGCACACGATCCAGGTTGCGATCGACCCGTCGTCGGGCCTGCGCGACCTCGTCCAGCCCGGACACGTGTTCCCGCTTCGCGCCCGCGGCGGAGGTGTGCTGCAGCGGTCCGGCCAGACGGAGGCGGCCGTCGACCTTGCCCGCCTCGCCGGTCTCGCGCCCGCCGGCGTCGTGTGCGAGGTGATGAACGAGGACGGAACGATGGCGCGGGTGCGCGACCTGATCCCGTACTGCGAGCTGCATGGCCTCAAGATGGTGACCGTCGCCGACCTGATCGAGTACCGGCGGCGCACCGAGAAGCTCGTGGAGCGTGCCGTATCGGTTCGTCTCCCGACCGACTACGGCGAGTTCCAGGCCGTCGCGTACCGCGAGGTGATCAGCGGCAAGCAGCACGT
>Ga0247727_10013172_pt1 | contig 14009 bp, 12 predicted proteins | sample WisWelCaveWW1625_FD_202498 | JGI IMG/M metagenome (GOLD analysis project Ga0247727, IMG submission 202498) | Biofilm microbial communities from Wishing Well Cave, Virginia, United States - WW16-25 | ecosystem: Environmental > Aquatic > Deep subsurface > Groundwater > Cave microbial mat | place... | reverse complement strand
CTTCGCGCCACACCGGCAACCGAGCATACACTTCGCGCCGCAATCGAAGCGCCGGGCGCGCATGGGGCGCATGAACTTCATCTGCGGTTCCCAGCCCTGACCGAGCGCGCGGCCCGCCTCTGCGATCTGGGTCGAAGCCGCGCCGCGCAGGTCGGCGGGGAGGGGCGCGATCTCCAGCTCTTCAATCGTCTCGGAAGCTTCCGCAGACAGATCGATCCCGTATTTTGTTTTGAACCAGCGCGGAGGCCGGGCGGCACAGCCGCAGTACATGCTGGTCGCGCCGCCCACCAGCATGGGGCGGATGATGTTCTGGCCTTCCTCGGTGAAGAGCAGGCTGGCGCGATCCGTGTAAAGCAGTGCGCCGAGGTAGGTGCCGTAATGCGCGCGCGGGTAGTGATCGGCGCCGCGCTCCAGAATCAGCGTTTGCTTCCCGGCGCGCGCCAACTCGCGGGCCACGGTCGCGCCGCCCGGCCCGGAACCGATTACGATGACATCGAATGGTCGCATGGAGACAAGTGTCGCGTGCCGGGTGTCCGGTGTCAAGTGCGAGGTTGACGCGACGTTTCGACCCGCGCGTCAGCGCAAAGTTGCGGCTTGTTTCAGAACGGGTTATGATAGCCTCAGATGTTCACCTCCGCCGCAGATACGCCCCGTTTGACCTGCCCCCAATGCCGGGCGGCCCTCGACCCGCAGGATACCGTCTGCCCCGCCTGCGGCGCGAACATCGCCCTCGTCACACTGCTGGCCGAGCAACACCTGTTTGGGCAAAGTAAAACCGGCCCCCTGCGTCCCACCAACGTGGAGCAATTAGTGCCGCGCCTGGGCGATTACCTGCTCTCGCAGGGCTACATCAGTGAGGCGCATTTGCAGGCCGCCCTGGCCCGCAAAGCCGCACCGGGGGGCGGGCCGCGCCTGATCGGCCAGGTGCTGGTGGATATGGGGGCGATCACGCGCGAGAAGCTCGATTGGGTCATCGCGCGCCAAATCATGGAATTGCAGGGCGCTTTGATGGAAGCCAACCGGACGCTGGAGCGGCGCGTCATGGATCGCACCCGGGAATTGCAGGCCGCGCTGGATAAGCTCTCCGAGATCAACCAGCTCAAGGCCAACATCGTCGCCAACATTTCCCACGAACTGCGCACGCCGCTGACGCAAGTGAAGGGCTACACCGTCCTGCTGGCGGACGGCACGTTTGGCGACCTGCAGGCCGAACAGCGCGAGCCGCTGGCCTCTATCCTAAATGGGGTGGAGCGGCTGGAGCGGCTGATCAATGATCTCATCGCCTACGCGGCCACAGCGCGCGGCGAGATGACCCTCAACCTCCAGGCGATGGAGGTGGAGAAAATAGTGGAGAGCGCGTTCCAGCGCAGTCAATCCATGGCGGAGAAGAAGGGCATTCGCCTGGCGGCGCGGTGCGCGCCGGATTTGCCGCCGGTGATGGCCGACGGGGAAAAATTGCGCTGGGCGCTGATGCAGTTGATTGACAACGCGGTGAAGTTCACCCCGACGGGCGGCGGCGTGACCCTGGGCGCCGCGCCGGAGGGCCAGCGCGTCCGGTTTGCCGTTCAGGACACGGGCATTGGCATCCCACCCAATCGCCTGGATGAAATCTTTGAAGAATTCCGGCAGTTGGATGGCTCCGCCTCGCGCCGCTACGGCGGCACAGGGCTGGGGCTGGCCCTGGTGCGGCGGATTGTGGAGTCGCACGGCTCGCAGGTGAATGTGGATAGCACGCCGGACCGCGGCAGTACCTTCTCCTTCACCCTGGCCCAGGCCGCGCCTCAGGCATGAGATCGATACGCCTAACCGCATGGCTGAACCCAAACGCATTTTACTCATCGAGAACGATCCGGCGGCGCTCACGTACCTGAGCAATATGCTCCGGGGTGTGGGCTACACCGTGCTCACCGCGTCCAGCGGCAAAGAAGGCCTGATTGAAGCCTGGCGCAACCGCCCGGATATGCTCATCATCGTCCCGGAACTGCCGGATTTGAACGGGCTGGAAGTGATCCGCAAGCTCCGCGCTGACCCGCGCACCCACCAGACTAAAATTCTCCTGCTCTCCGTGCGCAACTTCCCGCAAGACATCCTGACCGGGGTGCAGGCCGGCGCAGACGAGTACATCGTCAAACGGCCCGGCGCGGATAATGAGTTACTGGAGCGCGTCAAAACGCTCTTGCCCATCGTGGGCGGCGAGTCGCCGGACTCGCCCGCCGCCGCCGGAACGGTGAAGCCCAAAGCGGGCGGCAAGCTCATCACGTTCCTCAGCGCCAAGGGTGGCACGGGCACCTCGACGCTGTGCGTCAACATCGCGCACTCGCTCGCGGCGAAGGCCGCCGGAAAACGTGTGGCGGTGGTGGACATGGTTCTGCCCATCGGCTCCCTGCACTTCATCGTGGGCGTTGACACGCCCAGCAAGAACATCATCGAAGCCACCAAGATCGAGGCCCGCTTATTCAACCCCGAGCGCCTGGGCGCATTGCTGACGCACCGCGACGACTGGGGCTTTGACCTTCTGCCCGGCTCGCCCGACCCGGAGGCCGCCACCAGCTTGCGCGTGGATCGGCTGGAGGCCGTGATCACCGAGTTGCGCCGGATGTGCGATTTTGTGTTCATTGACCTGGGCCGGACGCTCTCCCGCGTCAGCATGCCGCTCATCCGCACGGCCGCGCGGGTGGTGCTGGTGACCAGCCCGGATCTGGCGACGGTGGCCTTGACCAAGACCGTTCTGCTGCACTTCGATCTTCACGAAGTGCGCCGCCATCGGATTTTCCCCGTGCTCAATCGCTCGGCGGGCGTGGAGGGCCTGAGCCGCCCCGACCTGGAGCGGGAACTCGGCATGAACATGGTGGCGCTGGTGCCCAATATGGGCGGGTCGTTCTCGTTCGCCAACAATCAACATCAGCCGCTGGACGCCAAGTTCCCCGACGACACCGTCACGTACACCTTGCAGGACATCACCGGAAACCTGCTCAACCAGCTCAACCAGATAGTGGAAGAACCGGTCGGCGCGACGGCGCCGCTGGGCTAGCTGATCCACGAGGAGGCTGCATGACCATTCGCATCGACGCTAAAGGCAAAATCTTCACCGACATCGTCCGCAAGGAAGAAGTGCCCGTTCTGATCCAGACGCTGACCAACGTCATCCACGGCAACATCTTCCTGCGCCCGGAACAGCGCATCAAGGACGGCCTGAACGAAGGGCAAGAGTTGTTCATCGCCGTCACCGGCGCCGAGATTTACGCGCCTAACGGCACGCTCCTGCATCGCGCGGATTTCCTGACGTTGAACAAACAGCACATCGTCTGGATTCGGCCCGACGACGACAAGCCCGGCGACCAGGACGCCCCGACCCCCTAAGCCGAACGGGGTCGCACGCCCGCCACCTCGAAACTCAAAATACTTGTAGAGGATACGAATTATTATGAGCCTGAGCAATCGCCTCCGCGACGCTTCCCGTCCCCCCGCTGCCAGCGCCCCGCCGGCGGCCCCTCCCTCCACGCCGCCGCCAGCCGCCAGCGCCCCGCCGGCCGCCCGGCCGGCGGCCGCTTCCACGTCCGCCGGCATGGGGAACGAGGAACTACGCAAACTCAAACAGTGGCTGATTGGCCGGATCGCCAGCAATTACGAGGACGCCGCGATGCTCAAGCAGGACGAGGCCACGAAGAAAGACATGGAAATGCGCCTGCTGGAGGCGTTTGCCTCCACGCGCGTGGTCCTGCCTGAGTCGGCCCGCACCGATTTGATCCGCGACGTGATGGACGAGTTCTTCGGCTTTGGGCCGATTCAGCCCCTCCTGGATGATGTCAGCGTGAGCGAAGTGATGGTGAACGGGCCGGGCCGGGTATACGTGGAGCGCAAGGGGAAATTGGTCTTGACCCCGGTCAAATTTGACGACAACGAGCACGTGCGCCGGATCATTGATCGGATCATCCTGCCGCTGGGCCGCCGGGTGGACGTGGATAACCCGCTGGTGGACGCCCGCCTGCCGGACGGCTCGCGCGTCAACGCCGTGATCCCGCCGGTGGCCGTGGACGGCTCCTCGATCACCATCCGCAAGTTCGGCACCAAGAAGCTCACGGTCGAAGACCTGATCAAATTCGGCTCGATGACCCCCGGCATTGCGGAGTTTCTAAAAGCCTGCGTTATTTCGCGGCTGAATATCGTGGTGTCCGGCGGCACCGGCTCCGGCAAGACGACTCTGCTCAACGTGCTCTCCGGCTTCATCCCGGAGGACGAGCGCATCGTGACCATTGAAGACGCGGCGGAGCTTAAGCTCAATCAGGATCACGTGGTGCGGCTGGAGAGCAAGAAACCCAACCTGGATGGCAAGGGCGAGGTGACAATCCGCGAACTGGTCAAGAACTCCCTGCGTATGCGCCCGGAGCGCATCGTGGTGGGCGAGTGCCGCGGCGGCGAAACCCTGGACATGCTCCAGGCGATGAACACCGGCCACGACGGCTCGCTGACTACCCTGCACGCCAACACCCCGCGCGACTCCATCTCCCGCATTGAAACGATGTCGCTGATGGCCGGCCTGGATATGCCGCTCAAAGTCATCCGTGAGCAGATCGCGTCCGCCGTGGAATTGATCGTCCAGCAAAGCCGCCTGCGCGACGGCTCGCGCAAGATCACGTACGTCACCGAAGTGGTGGGGATGGAAGGCGAGACGGTGGTGTTGCAGGACATCTTCAAGTTTGTGGAAGAAGGCGTGGACGCGAACGAGAAGATCATCGGTGCGATCCAGCCGACGGGTCTGCGCCCGATGTTTACGCCCAAGCTGGATGCCGCCGGGTTCCGCCTGCCGCCGGAAATCTTCATCCCGCCGTCGTCCGGGCTGTCGCGCGCGCGGCGCTAAGCCGGCCCCGGATCAGAGGAGAACGGGTATGACTGAACTCGACACGGCCCTGGATGTGCGCGCGAAGATGTTGGGCGTTCTGCTGAAAGATGCCCGCCAGCACACGGGCCGCACGGCCAAAGAGTGCGCCGAAGCGATGGGCGTCACTTCCTCCACCTTCCATGCCTTTGAGAGCGGCGAAAAAAGCCCCTCCCTGCCGGAACTGGAATTGCTGGCGTTTATTTTGGAAGTGCCGTTGACGCATTTCTGGGGGAGCACGGTGCTGGCGGAGGCTGACAAAGCGGCGCACCAGCCGTCGCCGGTCGTCGTGGAACTGCGCGACCGGTTGATCGGCGCGAAACTGCGGCAGGCGCGGCTGAACGCCCGGCTCAAGATCAAGGACTTCGCCGCCGAGTTAGGCATCTCGCCCGGCCTGCTCTCGGCTTTCGAGTTCGGCCAGAAGTCTGTGCCCCTGCCGGAGCTGGAGGTCATGGTCAGCCGCCTGGGCCTCAGCCTGGAGGATTTGCTGGAGAGCCAGGGCCAGATCGGCGAGTGGGAGAGCGCCCAGCGGCTGTTTGAGCGCTTCAAGGAATTGCCGCCGGACTTGCGCGAGTTTGTGACGCAACCCGTCAACGAGAGCTACCTGCGCCTGGCCCAGCGCCTGAGCCAGATGCCGGCCGATCAACTGCGTTCGATTGCGGCGGGGCTGTTGGAGATCACGTATTAGGAGTGAGCCGTCCTCAGTGAACAGTAAACAGTAAACAGTCATCAGTAGCACATTACTGATGACTGTTTACTGTTCACTGAGGACTGTTCACTGTTCACTGATGACGGGTGACTGTCCCCCATGTCCCCTCACGAACTCAAAGACCGCGGCCTGCAACTCTACCGCGCCGAGCATTACACGGAAGCGGCGCAGGCGTTCGAGCAAGCGGCGCAGGCGTATGAAGCGGCGGGCGACCGCGCCAACGCCTCCGAACAGCGCAACAACGTGTGCGTGGTGAAGCTGGCCCAGCAGGATTGGGCCGGCGCGCTGGCCGCGGTGGAGGACACGCCGGACATCTTCCGCGCGCTCGGAGAGCCTCTGCGCGAGGCCCAGGCCACCGCCAACCTGGCCGCCGCGCACGATGGGGCGGGCCACGTGGAGCAGGCGGTTGAGCTGTACATCCAGGCGATTGATCAATTCGGCGCGCTCGGCGAAAAGGAAAACCGCGCCGCGTGCTTCAAGAAGCTGAGCGCTTTGCAGATCAAGCTCGACCAACAAGTGCAGGCGCTGACCTCTATGCGCTCCGGCCTGAATCTGGCTAACCCCGCCGAACTGACGGCCAAAGAGAAAGCCCTCAAGGAGTTGCTGGACAAGGCGATGAAGATGATGGGCCTGTGAGCGGGGTAAGCAGTGGGATTGTGATGAGGATCGCCCGCGCCATCGTCCGCTTCCTGGCCTTATCCCTGTGCACTGCCTGCGCCTCGGCGCTGGCCGATCCTGAACCGACGCGCGTGCCGACCACACCCGCCACTATCACTCCCGCGCCACCGCTCTCCAGCCCCTCAACGCCAACTCTCGTTCCCACTGTCACTGTCGCCCCAAGCGCCACCCCTGTCCCCGAAACCACAATTCTCTTCACCGGCGACATCCACCTGGGCCGGTGCGTGTACACCCTCTCGCAAGAGGCGGGCGACCTGGCGCTTCCATTCCGCTCGCTGGCCGAGGCTCTGCAAAGCGCCGACCTCACCGTGGGCAGTCTGGACGGCTCGATCTCGGATTACAACCCGCCGCCGCCGTGCGCGGAGTATCATCGCAACCTCATGGCGCCGTCGGTGATGACAGAGGGCTTGCGCTTCGCCGGGTTCGATGTGATCACGGTGGCGACCAACCACGCCAAGGATTGCGGCTTACAGCGCGGCTGTGTGAACGAGTCGTTTCTGGATACGCTGGGCCATTTGCGCGCGGCGGGCCTCCAGCCGGTGGGCGGCGGAAAAGACCTGGCGGAGGCGCTGACGCCGGTGATCATCACGGAGCGCGGTGTGCGTTTTGCGTTCCTGGGATTTTCCGCCGTCAACGATGGCATCTGGGCTGGCGTTGCCACGCCCGGCACGGCGCCGTTCAAGCGCGAGGCGTATGAGAGCGCGATCCGTCAGGCGAAGACGCAGGCGGATGTCGTCATCGTCCTGCCGCAATGGGGGGCGGAGTTCACCGGCCGGCGGACGTGGTTGCAGGTGAACGGCGCGAGAGAGATGGCCGAAGCCGGCGCGGCGCTCATCGTCGGCAATAACCCGCATCACGTCCAGGCGATTGAGACACTCCCGAACGGCGCGGTCGTCGCCTACGCGCTCGGCAACTTTGTGTTTGACCAGGAATGGTCCGACGGCACGCACTTCGTCATTCAAGGCCTGATGCTCAAGGCGACGTTCCGAGGGGCGCAGTTGGAGAAGGTGGAGCCGATCCCCATCCAAATCTACGACAACGTCCAGCCGCGCCTGGCGCCGCCCCTGGCCGCCACGCAAGTGATGCAAGACGTGGCCGACTCGTTGACGATGAAGCCGGGAGGCGAGTAAGCGTTTAGTCGCTATCGGCGATAGTTGCGGCGGCGACCGCCGCCCGGCTCCGCGCGGCTTTGTTTTTTGGGCGGCGCGCCAGACGGTTGCGGCACGGGCGCGTGAAGCGTCTGCTGATAATAATCGTCTAACAGCATGGCGATGACGGCGGACTCATCTTCGTTTTCGGCCAGACTGCGGGCGAGCGGCACGAAGCGCTGACTGCGCTCGGTCTGGAGCTTGTCGCGCTCGCGCAGGCGCGCTTCGAGCAGAGTCGTCAACCGTTCGGTCACCACCGCTTCCACGTCGGCGTCGGTGGGCAGGGGCCGCTCCTGCAGGTCAATGCTATAGCGTTTGGCGATGCGGTCGAGGGCCATCTTTTCCACCACGTTCACCAATGAAATCGCGACCCCGGTCGCGCCCGCGCGGCCCGTGCGTCCGGCGCGGTGGATGTAGGCTTCCAGGTCGTCGGGCGGCTCGTATTGAATCACGTGCGACAGGGCGGGGATGTCCAGCCCGCGCGCGGCCACGTCGGTGGCCACCAGAAATCGAAGCGTCCCCTGGCGGACGCGATCCAGGACGCGCTCGCGATCCGCCTGGGGGAGATCGGCGCTCAGCTCATCCGCATCATAGCCAAAACGTTGCAGGACCACCGACACGTAATGCACTTTGGCCTTGGTGTTGCAAAAGATGATGGCCGAGTCCGGGTTCTCGATTTCGATGAGGCGCACGAGACTGCGATCTTTGCCTGTGCCGGGCACGACATAGAAGACGTGCTCGGTGTCGGTGACGTGAACGTGATCGCGGCTGAGGGTGAGGAACTCCGGCTCACGAATAAACTCGCGCGCGGTGCGCATGACGTAGGCCGGGAACGTGGCCGAGAACATGCAGGCGTTGAGGGCGCGGGCCGGCAGGTGGCGCTGGAGCTGTTTCATGTCCGGGTAGAAGCCCATAGACAACATCCGGTCGGCTTCGTCGAAGACCAGCATTTCAAGATGGCTGAGGGAGAGGGTGCGTTTGAGCAAATGGTCGAGCACGCGGCCCGGCGTGCCGACGACGATGTGCGCGCCCTGGCGGAGCGCCTCGATCTGCGCGCTATAGCCGACGCCGCCATACACGGCGATAGTGCGGAAGCCCGCGCCGCCGCAAAGCGTCTCGGCATCCTGCCGCACCTGCCGGGCCAGTTCGCGCGTGGGGACGAGGATGAGCGCCTGGCAGTGGTCGTGCGCGGGGTTGAGCCGCTCCAGCATGGGTAATAAAAACGCGCCGGTCTTGCCACTGCCGGTGCGGGCCTGAATCACCATGTCACGCGAGGCGAGCAGGTAAGGAATGGCCCAGGCTTGAACGGGCATGAGGATCGTCCAGCCCGCGCGCGTGGCGGCGTCGCGCAGAGGCCCGGGCAACTGCTCGAGGGTGACCGCGGGGATGGGGTTGTGCGGCTCGTTGATGGAGGGGTGGGGAGAGTTGTTCAAGAGGCTGGCTTCTATATTATCGGTACTTCACGAATTGTTTCGCGATCGACTGATTATAGCTCACGCCAACTCCGCCAACGCCTTGGCCAGGCCGTCCAGCACATCGCGGGCCATCACGCTGGCGGTCGTGCCCAACGCGGAGGCGGCCAGTTCGCCCGCCCGCGCATGCACGTAAGCGCCGGCCACCGCGGCTTCGTACTGCGCGGTGCCTTGCGCGAGCAGGCCCACAATTGCGCCCGCCAGCACATCGCCGGTTCCGGCGCGGGCCAGGGCTGAAGTGGCGAAGGGCAATACAGTGGCGCGGCCATCGGGCGCGGCGACGACGGTGTATGCGCCCTTCAACACCAACACATGACCCCACTCCGCCGCGTACTTCTGCGCCGTGCCAATGCGGTCGGCTTGCAAGGCGTCTTTGCCTTGATCAGCCAGCGCCGCCATCTCGCCGGGGTGAGGGGTGAGCACGGTGTTCGGCGGAAGGCGCTTGGGCCAATTCTCGATCTCGGCCAGCAGGCGCAAACCATCTGCATCCACGACGAGCGGCGGGAGATTGGGCGCCTCTGAAGCGGGCGCGGTCTCCGTTTGGCCGCGCGGCGCGAAGCCGATTGAACCGCGCCGCGTTGCGCTTTCCTCCGCGTTAAGCAAACGCCGCAGAAATGCGCCCGTGGATTTATCCGTGCCCAGGCCAGGGCCGATCAGCAGTGCGCTGGCCTGGCCCAATTCCTTCGCCAGCACTTCATGCGCGGAACCTGCAATTACGCCCATCTCGCTCGGCAGGACGATCCACGTCGCCTCCGGCAGTTGCCCGGCGAGGATGGGATAGAGCGGCGCGGGCACGGCCAGTGTGACCAGGCCTGCGCCGAGGCGATATGCCGCCGCGCCCGCCAGATACGCCGCGCCGGTGTAATTCACCGAACCGGCGGCCACAAACGCGCGCCCGAACGTGCCCTTATGCGCGTTGCGCGGGCGGCGCGGCAGAATCGCGCGCACTTGCTCCGCACTCGCCAACTCAACATTCACTCTGGAAAATTCGGGCAGGGCGGCGGGGATGCCAATGTCGGCGATGATCAGCTCGCCCAGAGCGTCTGCCGCCGGAAAGGTGAACTGGCCGCGCTTGCCCGCCGCGAACGTGAGGGTGAGGTCGGCGCGCAGGGCCAGCGGATCGAGGTCGCCCGTGTCGCAGTTCAGGCCGGAGGGGCAATCGAGGGCGACTATGAGCGGGGGTTTGGCGCGCTCGTGCAGGACGGCGCTCACGTCTTTGAGCACGTGGGCGGGCTGGCCGGTGATAGGCAGGCGCGCGCCTGTGCCAAAGATCGCGTCAATGATCACGGTGGCGCTGTGGGCCAGGTGGTTCAGCACCCGCCCGCGCTGATCGTTGCCCGCCTCGGCGATGAACAGCGACTTCTCAAGCAGGCGCTTGAAGTTGGCGTTGTTTTCAGCGGGCCGACGGGTGAAGTACAGCGTGACGGTGACGCCCGCGTTGGAGAGATAATGCGCGGCCACCATGCCGTCGCCGCCGTTGTTGCCCGTGCCGCACAACACCAGCACTTTGTGCGCGGTTGGGTCGTCCAGCCGCGCCAGCACCGCTTCGGCCACGGCGCGGCCCGCGTTCTCCATCATCGTCGCGTAGCTCACGCCGGCCTGGTCAGCAGCGGCTTCCAGCGACTTCATCTCGGCCACAGTCACGATCTTGGACATAGCACATCCTCAGCGGAAGTGATCCACGAAGGTACACGAAGACACACCAAGTTGCGCCAAGGATGAGATTCCTTCGTGCGTCTTCGTGTTACTTCGTGGATCAGATTTCGTGGGTCAAATTTTACTTGAGTTGGGCTAAGCCCGATCGGTGCGAACGGGCTGGGCGGCGGGTTGGGGTGCGGTTTGCGGCAAAGGCTGAAGGATAGGTCTGGGCGCGTGCGCGGAGCGCGGGCGGCGGAAGATGTGCTTGTCCCAATACCACTCAAGCGTTTGGTAAGCGCCGTATTCAAACGGCGTGGGCGCAAAGCCTAACTCAGCGCGCGCTTTTTCAGACGAGACGCGCCAATCCTGGAAGACGTACGAGGCCAGGTGGATAGGATAGTACGGCTCGTGGCCGGATTTGTCGGCCATCCGGGTCAACGTGCGCGCAACGCGCAACATCAACGCCATTGGTACGTTGATGCGCATGGGCGAAATCCCAGCCAGGCGGCTGATGATGGTATCCGCCTCGTGATGCGAGAGCGGCTCACCGCAGACATTATAGATTTCACCGGCGCGGCCCAGCTTGAGCGCGGCCAGCGCGGCGCGCGCCACGTCCGGCGCGAAGGCGGGGAAAGTGATGCGCCGCCCGCTGTGAACCTGGATGCGCAAGCCCTTGAGCGGGTCTTCAAAGAACAGGCGGTTGAAGGCGTAGCGGCCCCACGGCCCGTAGAACGCGCCGGGACGCAGAATGACGGCGGGCAGATGCGCGCCTTGGGCAAACATCCGCACAAAGTTCTCAGCGTCCAGCTTACTGCGCTGATAGGGATCGGCGGGCTGGCATTTCACATTCTCGTCGATGACGACCTCGGCGGGATGCTCGCCCACGACGGCGATGGTGGAGATGTAGGCCAGCTTGTCCACGTCCTCGCGGCGGGCCGCTTCCAACACGTTGGCGGTGCCCTGCACGTTGATCCGCTCGAACTCTTCTTTGGGACCCCAGAAGCGGAACAGCCCAGCGGCGTGGAGGACGTAGCGGCAACCCGCCACCGCCCGGTGTAAAGAGGCCGGGTCCAGAACGTCGCCGAAGGCCAGTTCGACGTTGGGGTCGCGCAGATGGGCGGTGTTGCTGGTCTCACGCACGAGCGCGCGCACACGATAGCCTGCCGCCGCCAGATGCGGCACGAGGTGGTGGCCGAGAAAACCGGTCGCGCCGGTGACGAGGATAACGTCTTGGTTCATATTCATTCACGTCGGGGCAACCCCAGGGCCACGGCGAGCGTCACCCCTACGATTTCGGTTTGCCTCGCGAAATTACGAACGCCAGACCGGCCAGCGCGCCGATCACGCCCAGCACAGCGCCCACGGCGCGCTTGTCTGCTTTTTTCGCGGCCTGGGTCACGACCTCCGCCAGCGGCCCCAGCCGTTGGCGCGCTGTGGCCCCGAACGCCAGCCGCATGATGGCGGCCGTCGCGTCGTAGTGGCCGGGCTGGCGGAGGATGGTCGCGACATCGAAGGGCCAAGGCGGATCACCTACGACGTAAGCGTGCGGCTGGGCGAACTGCATCAGCCCGTCGCGGCCATGCGTTCGCCCGAAGCCGGATTGCTTGACGCCGCCGAACGGCAACATGGGCACCGCGAACTGGCAGATCGCGTCATTGATCAACACCGAGCCGGCCTGCATCTGGCGCGCCACACGCTGGGCGTGTTCCACATCCCTGCTCCACACCGACGCGCCCAGGCCGTACTGGCTGTCGTTCGCCATCTTGAGCGCTGCCTGCTCGTCCTTCACTTTCACGATCGGCAGAATCGGCCCGAAGGTCTCCTCCTGCATCAACAGCATGTCGTGCGTGACCTCCACCATCACCGTCGGCTCGAAGAACATGCCCGTGCGGCGGCCGCCCGTCAGCACGCGCGCGCCTTTTGCCAGCGCATCGTCGAGATGGCGCTCCACGATCTCGACCTGGCCCGGAAACGTCATCGGCCCCAAGGCGTACGGGCTGTTCTTATCGGTGGAGTAACCCGCGCGCAGTTCGCGCGTCCAGCGGATCGACTCGCGCACGAACTGCTCGTGTACCGGCTCAACCACGTAGACACGCTCGACAGCCATGCAGGTCTGGCCCGCGTTGAAGAACGCGCCCCACACGCTCCAGCGCGCGGCGGCGCTAATGTCCGCATCTTCCAAGACGATGGTAGCGTCCTTGCCGCCCAACTCGCACGTCACCGGGATCAGGTGCTCCGCCGCAGCCCGCATGACTTTTTTGCCGGTGGGCGTGGAGCCCGTGAGGAAGATGAAGTCAGGCTTTGCTCTGACGAGCGACGCGCCGATAGAGCCATCGCCATGCAGGACGCGCACGAACGGCGCGAGTTCCGGCACGCGCTGGAACAGGCGCTCCACCAGCGCGCCGGTGGCCGCCGTTACCTCCGAGGGTTTGAGCAGGACCGTGTTGCCTGCCAACAAAGCCGCGACCATCGGCGGCATGGAGAGCAACAGCGGATAGTTCCAAGGCGCGATCACGGCCACCACGCCGCGCGGGCGGTATTCGATCAGACACTTCTTGAACAGATACAGGCCGCGCGACACTTCCTGAGGGCGGAGCCATTCCGGCGCGCGATTGCAATACTCGTTGGTGAAGTCGGCGGTGACGAGGAGTTCGATCAACGCATCCTGACGGCTCTTGCCGCAGTCCTGGTTGATGACGGCGCTGATCTCGTCGCGCGCGTCGATGATAGCCTCCTGGAACAAGCGCAGGATGCGGACGCGCTCCGCCACCGGCTTGCGGCCCCAGATGGCCGCCGCCGCGCGCATGTCCAGCATGGCTTGCTCAACGTCCGCCGGAGTCGCCATCGGGATTTCGCCGAAGCGTTCGCCCGTGGCGGGGTTCATAAACGGCAGAGCTACTGGCGCTGACGCCGGTGCTGACGCGCGGGTGAAAACGGGCGCGGCCTTAGGCGACGATTTGAGTAAGGTCATGGGTGTATTGCAAGGGCACGGCGGGCGAGAGCGCCAGGGAAACACTGCGCCGGAGTTGGGAGGGCAGGAAGGGCTTGAGCAAATAATCCTGCACCTGGGCCACCTGCAGGCCGAAGTTGCGATCCACGCGGCTGGCCTGGCTGGCGAGGATGATGAAGCGCGGGGACTGCGCGCCGTTCTCGCTTTGCAATTGCAGAAACAGTTCCCAGCCGTTCATATCGGGCAGGTTCAGGTCGAGGATGATCAGGGCAGGGTGATAGGCGTGGATGGCCTCCAGGCCTTGTTTGCCGTTGGCGGCCATGACCAGCTCAACGTCTTTCGCCGACAGCATCAGGGGGAGGAGCGCCTGCAAATCCTCGTCTCCCTGGATCACGACAATTGAGTGTTTGACTGATTCAGACATCTTCCGTCCAGCGACTTCATCCAACGCTTTTCTAATGTGCGTGTGATTACGTTGGATAATTGGAGTATATGTGTTTATACCCCTCTGTCAATTGGGTAGAGGTTGGTGAGGCGA
>Ga0247727_10013171_pt1 | contig 14009 bp, 13 predicted proteins | sample WisWelCaveWW1625_FD_202498 | JGI IMG/M metagenome (GOLD analysis project Ga0247727, IMG submission 202498) | Biofilm microbial communities from Wishing Well Cave, Virginia, United States - WW16-25 | ecosystem: Environmental > Aquatic > Deep subsurface > Groundwater > Cave microbial mat | place... | reverse complement strand
TTGTCATCATCAGTTTTCTGTGTCTTGATTTTGTTTATGCCCGCGGGCCGGCGGCACTCTCTCCCGCCGAGCCGGTGACGGCACAAAACACTGCCGTGGCGTTTCCCATTTCCCGCTTTGCCGATGGCACGTTGCAGCGATTTAGTTTTAATGAAGACGGCAAAGCATCGCGTTTTTTCGTTGTCAAGGTCGCCGCGGATAAATTCGGCGTCGCTTTTGATGCCTGCGAGAATTGCGGCGATCAGGGATATTATCAGGAAGGCGACGCAATTTTCTGCCTGAATTGCGTGGCGGAGATCAATCCTGCCACCATCGGTTTGGGCGGCGGTTGCAATCCCATTCCCCTCGCTCATATCACCCGGAACGACACTCTGCACCTCAGTGTTGACGATTTGCGCGCCGGCATGAAGTATTTTAAACAACCGTGAAGGGAACTGCGAAATGAAGCCAACAGTATACGTAGAAACAGCGTGGTTAGCTATCTGACGGCAAGACCAAGTCGGGATTTGATCATGGCAGCGCACCAACAACTTACGCGTGATTGGTGGGATTTGGCTTTGCCGAAGTTTGACGCATTCATTTCAGCCATCGTCATGGAGGAAGCCTCAAAGGGAGATATTCAAGCCGCGCAATTGCGTCTTGAGAAAATTTCAAATTTTCTTCTTTTATTGGTTACACCGGAAGTCCGAGAGCTTTCTGATTTGTATTTCTCTGCGGCGAAAATTCCTGAAAAGGCGCGAGCGGATTCATACCACCTAGCTTTAGCTTCCTGGCATGGGATGGATTTTTTAGTATCTTGGAATTGCAAGCATATTGCTAATGGCAACGTCAAAAAGATCGTTGATGAAATAAATGCTGATTATGGAATTCGCAGTCCGATAATTTGTACACCTGAAGAACTTTTGGAGGTTTAATATGTTGCAAGATCCCATCATCGCTGAGATTCGTCAGATTCGCCACGAAATTGACGCAGAGTGTCAAAATAATGCTCTGCTCTACTATGAGCATGTCCTAAAAGTGCAAGAACAATACGTTGGTCAATTGATTCGCCGTGCCCCACGACCGGCTCTAAAAATGGCCTATCGAAAAGAGGAAAGCTCACAGACGCCATACACTACTCCTATAGAAAACGAAGCGGTGCTTGTTGGTTAATGATGTGCCGGAGTTGACGGCGCAACTCATGGTCTGGTCATATCGCTATTATGGCTTGTCTGTGGTTCAGTTTGTGATATATCATTATTGAATAAATAGTTCGAATTGCCTACCCGATGTTGTTCCGAATTTTGCGTGAATCTTTCATCCGCGGCAAACGCCGCAAAATTATTGCAGTGACGGCCATCGCGCTGGGCGCCGGTATCGCCACCGGTCTGTTCAGCGTTGCCGTCAACAGCGGCGATAAAATCAACCGCGAGTTGAAGCGTTACGGCGCCAATCTCATCGTGCTGCCGCAGGAAGACACCCTGCCGCTCGAAATCGCCGGCGTCGATTATTCGGCGCTGCTCTCGAACGGCTATCTCGACGAATCGCATTTGCCGCGAATTAAAGAAACATTTTGGCGGCACAACATTGTTGGTTTCGTGCCGGAATTGCCGTCGCGCGTCGCGTTGATCCTTTCGCCGTCGAATCGCCAACCGGTGACGTTGATCGGAACGTGGTTTGATCGCGCCCTGCCGTTAAAAGAGCAGCCGGATTTTCGCACGGGTCTGCGGCATGTCGTGAGTTACTGGCAGGTCAACGGCGAATGGATCAATGATACCGCCCAACGTGAAGTCATGATCGGCGGCGAGCTCGCGCGGCGTTTTAATTTGAATGTTGGCGACTCACTCGCGCTGGCGATCAATCAACATCACGAAAGATTTTTAATCCGCGGCCTCGTCACCACCGGCGGCGCGGAGGAGCAGCAGCTTTTCGCGTCGCTGCCGGTCGTGCAACAACTTCTCGATCAACCGGGAAAAATCAAAAAAATCCTGGTGAGTGCATTGACCAATCCTGAAGATGATTTTGCGCGCCAACCCGTCGAGCAAATGACGCGCGAAGAATATGACCGCTGGTACTGCACGCCGTATGTCAGCGCGATCGCACTGCAACTGCGCGAAGCGATTCCCGGCGCGGAAACGCGCGTCGTGCGGCAGGTCGCCGAAGGCGAAGGCGCGCTGCTGCGCAAAACCTCGCTGCTGATGTTTCTCATCGCGCTGGCGATCTTCTGCACGTCGATTCTCGGCGTCACCAGCACCATGACCACCACCGTGCTCGAGCGGCGCAAAGAAGTCGGCCTGTTCCGCGCGCTCGGCGCCGAAATGCACCAGATTTCCAGCGTCTTCCTCGGCGAAGCGCTGGTGATGGGTTTGCTCGGCGGCCTCGCCGGCTGCGGTCTGGGCCATCTGATTGCCCGGCAAATTTCGCTGCAGCTTTTCGGCGCGCCGCTGCAATACAATCCGCTCTCGCTGCCGGTGGCCGTGGTGATTGCGATTTTGATTGCCATGCTCGGCAGCGTGTTGCCCTTGCGGAAAGCTTTTAAATTTGATCCGATAGTCACATTGCACAGTGCATAACCTCGAATAAATTTTTCCAACGGATGAGAAGCGACCAACGGATTTTACGATTTTGTTGTTGATTGAAATTTGCATAAAGCAGTATCCGTTGGTCGTTTTTTAATCCGTTGGGCATTATCAGTCGATTCCGATGTTTGCCCGAATTTTACTCAAATCTTTCCGCGGCCGCGACAGCCGGCAATGGGTCGCGTTTCTTGCCGTGGTGATCGCTGCCTCGGTTGCCGCGACGCTGCTGACCATCCGCGCCGATACCGGTGCGAAAATCAATGTCGAGCTGCGCGCGTACGGCGCTAATCTCGTGCTGACGCCGGCAACGGAACGCGAACAACAAACGTTTTCTGTAGCCGAGATGATGAAATTGCCGTGGCCGGCCTCGCGCGACACACTGCGCGGCCTCGTCCCGATTCTTTATGGCGTGATGAGTCCGGTCGATAATTCAAACGCCTCAACGCCACGCGCGGTCGTCGCGCTCGGCACAGATTTCGTCGCGATGCGTCAGGTGAATTCATTCTGGAACATTGCGCCGCCGGTTAATGAATTGCACGAAAATGAAATTCTCCTCGGTCAGGCCGCGGCGCGAAAATTGAAACTCGCGACCGAACAGTCAGTGCAATGGCGCGCTGCCGCAACGGGCGACACCGCGAGTTTTCACGTCGCGGGTATCGTCAGCACCGGCGAAAATGAGGATGATCAAGTTATTTTAAATCTGGCCACATTACAAAAAATGCTGCGTTTGCCTGATCGCGCCACGCTCGCGCTAGCCAGTGTTCAGGGCGGCCCGGCTGTTGTTGAAAAATTAGTGACGGACATTTCCCGCCGTTCGGAGGAAATTCAGGCTCGGCCAATACGGAAAATCGCCGGCTCGGAAGCGCATATTCTGCGAATTTTAACTTTGCTGATGTCCATCGTGACGGCGTTCACCGTTGTCGTTGCCACGCTCTGTCTCGGCGCGACGATGACGGCGTTGATCGTCGAGCGCCAGCAGGAAGTCGGCATCATGAAAGCCATTGGCGCGGAAAATCGCCACGTCGCGCGCCTCGTTGCCGCGGAGTTGACGCTGCTCGGATTGGGCGGCGGCCTCGTCGGTTACTGGGTGGGATTCCTTTTCGCCGGTGTCATCAGCAAGAATGTTTTTAATACCTACGCTTCCTTGCGCCTGGAAATTTTACCGATGGTTTTAATTTTATCTTTGGGCATTTCTCTCGTCGCCGCGATTTTTCCGTTGCGGCGCGCACTGCAAGTTGAGCCGACGGTGGCGTTGAGAGGGGAGTAACACAGACGGTTTGTCTGTTGGTAAAAAATGTCAGGCCGACCAGTTCGTGCGCCAAAGTATCTCTTGCAATCGTGGAAAGGAGAATTACTTATAATGGCTGATAAGCAAAATACAGAATAATACCAGGAGGCCTTGAGGACTGCCTATGAAGAAGTATGCAAGAGTTATGAGAGAATTGATGATTTTCGCGCAAAATTATTAGGGTTTCTACCTTTTGCCTCAGGCACCGGAATATTCCTGCTATTAGCTGATGTGAGCAGTAGTGGGTCAAATATAGCGAAATATCTGGCATTTGCAGGTATATTGGGGTTTGCTATCACTATAGGCTTGTTCTTTTACGAACTTCGCGGAATTCAACGCTGTATTCGGCTATCAAGGGTTGGAAAAGAACTAGAATATTCAATGGGAGTTGAAGGTCAATTTCAACGCTGGCCGCATTCTCTTGGTCGCTTTATTAATGAGCCAATAGCAGCGTCTATCATCTATCCTATTATACTTGCCGCGTGGTCATATGTGGCAATGTTTTCTCTCGGGCCTCAAATTGCTATTTGGATTTCGGCTGTTGTCTTTATAATTGGCTTCATTAGCGGCTGGCGGTTTTATATTTATGTTCGTGAAGATAATAAAAATACAAAAACATAATTTAATTGTTAATTTATGTTTAGTGTCAACCTCCAAAACATTTGCAAAAAATACAACGCCGTTCTCGCGCTCAACGGCATTTCGTTGACGATAGAAAAGAACGAATGGATCGCCATAATGGGGCCGTCCGGTTCCGGCAAATCGACGCTGCTCAATATCATCGGCGGGCTGGATTCACCGACGCAGGGCAAGGCGATTGTTGCCGGTGAAGATATCGCAAATCTTTCATCCAAACAGCTCGCGGCATTTCGGCGTGAAAAGGTCGGCTTTGTTTTTCAACAGTTCTATTTGGTGCCCTATTTGACTGCGCTGGAGAACGTCATGCTCGCCCAGTATTTTCATAGCATGACGGACGAGCAGGAGGCCGTTGCGGCGCTGCAACGGGTCGGATTAAGTGATCGCCTGCAGCATCTGCCGTCACAACTTTCCGGCGGCGAGCAACAGCGCGTGTGCATGGCCCGCGCGTTGATCAACCATCCGCAGCTCATTCTCGCCGACGAACCGACCGGCAATCTGGACGCGGAGAATGAACGCATCGTGCTGGATTTGTTGGCGGAGCTGCATCGCGACGGGCACACGATCATCATCGTCACCCACGCGCCGCACATCGGTGAGCAGGCGCAGAAAATCATTCGTCTGGCCCATGGCCGCCTCGTCGATGTGCAACTGTCGGCGGCCTGCCAGTTTTGTAAAATATGAAGAATTCAATCGCTCACGGAAATGGAACGGCTCACGAAATTTTTTTCCGCTTTATTTCCGTGAGAGTTCATTTCCGTGAGCCAAAATTCATTTGCTTTTTCAGCGCCGCGTGGCGCGTTGTCTGCGACAAAGATTTGACTTTAAAAATTCTAATCTTTGTACTGGTTGCGATCATCTCCTCGCCAACAGCCGCGCAGGTTTTCAGCACGCAGCAACAAGCGCTCGCGCGTATTTTTCCGAAACCGCAGAGCGTCGAACGCCGGACGCTGTTTCTCGATGACGGGCAAGTCGAAGCGATTCAAAAACTGGCGCGCGCCAGGCTCGCATCGAAAATTATCCCTTATTATATCGGCAAACAGGAAAATAAAATTACCGGCTACGCTTTTTTTGCCACGGATATCGTGCGGACGAAAGAAGTCACTTATATGACAGTGGTGAATCCCGACAGCACGATTCGCGCCGTGGAAATTCTCGCCTTCTACGAGCCGATGGATTATTTGCCGGCGCCGCGCTGGCTGGAGCTTTTTCGCGGCAAATGGCTGAACGACAATCTGTGGCCGAAGCGCAACATCCACAACATTACCGGCGCGACCTTAACCGCGCAGTCTCTCACCCAGGGTGCGCGGAAAATGCTGGCGATTTTTCAGGTGGCCGTGCCGAAAAGTAATAGTATTACAAAATAAATTGGAAGAATTGTTTCTTACTCTTACTCCGACTCGTACTCTTACTCGCCTTTTAAACGTTGTGAAAACGAGTAAGAGTAAGAGTATGAGTATGAGTATGAGAAGATGACATCTGTTTTTAGGAGTGCAGTTCATGAAGTACATGCAGTACGGGGGCATGCAAAATCAACCTTTGATGCGGCTCACGCTTTATTTCACGCTGTTTTTTCTCTTCGGCTTCTGGGTGACCAACTTCGCGATGTATTTTGCGAAAATGAGCCTGACGCCGCAATCGGTGGTCGATTATTATCTCGGCTCCGAAGCGGAGTTTCGCCTGCCGCGCACTTATCAGTCGATGCTGGAAGTGACGCATACGCATCTGCCGATGATGGCGCTGGTGATGCTCGTGTTGACGCATTTGTTGATTTTTTCAGCGTTTCAATATCGCACGAAAGTCACGTTCATATCGCTAGCTTTTCTCGCGGCCCTTTTGCACGAAACCGCGGGATGGCTGGTGCGATTCGTTCATCCGGCGTTCGCATGGCTGAAAGTGACGACATTTGTCGTCATGCAGGCAATGCTGGCGTTTTTGCTGGGGGCGTTATTGCTTTTGCTTTGGCGAGGACAACGCGGGCAGGGAAATGGCGGCGAGAAAACTCAGTTGCCGAATGCAACGATGGAGAGTACGAAGCAACGCTCGCTTTAGCGTTGTGAGGAAAATAACTTCAGCAAAAAGCTCAGGGTTTGATCAATCCCAAAAGCTTGGCAATAAACTCGAGGGAGTTTTGATTGAGAAAAACAATGGTGAATAAGAGCACGAGAAACATAATGGTAAATTTGCGATCGAGCTTGACCAACGTGGCTTCTACCTCGTGTCGAACGGTTTGGATTTCTTGCCGAACAGTTTGAATCTCTTGCCGAACGAGGCGAATCTCTCCTTCCAATCTTACAACATCAGCTTTGAACGCACCTTCCAATTTTATGAGATCGGCCTTGGTGGCAAGCTCTTTGGTCAGCTCATCTTTCAGCTCAAACTTTTTTTGTGTAATCGCAAAATCAGCCTTCTGTTGGATATTGTCGAGAGCGTCTTGGGTTCGTTTTTCCATCTCTTGTATCGAAACTGAATTTCTGCGGCTATTTAATCAAATACAAAATCAAGAGAAAGTCAAGATCTTTTTCTATTGCCATAAACCATGTTGCTTTTCTCGTCTTTTCCCTTATATTTCTTTGATGAACCCGGCTTACGATCTATTCAAAAGGAAACTATATGTCTACCTCACCTCATGTCATGCTCCTCGGTGTCGGCGCGTTTGCGCATTCGGTGATGCGCATTCTCAAAGAAAACGGCGCGCGCGTGAGCTGCTATTTGACCCGCAGCTACGGCCACTACGGCCCCTCGCTCGAAGGCGAAGTTTATCCGGCCTCGTATTTTCCGAGTCCGGTGCGTTTCGTGCGCGATAAAAAAGTCGCTCTGCTCATTCCGATGTCCATCGACTGGATTTTGCAGCCATGGGCCGAAGAGCTGCTCTCGCTCGATGTTCCCGTCTTCTCTCCGGTTGGCGACGCGATGAAACTTGAACGCGAGCGCGATTTTGGCCGGCAACTCTGCGAGCGCTTCGGCGCTTCCTTTCCACGTTCGCACGTGGCGCGCAACCGACTCGAAGCCGAAGCCATTTTGAAAAGTGATCCGCGACCGTATGTGATCAAAAATCCGTTGTGCTCTCCCACCAGTCCGGTTCACACAATTGTCTGCGAAAGCGCCGAAGACACCTTGCACTGGCTCGAACGCTTGGATTATGCCGAAGGCGTGTTTTTGCAGGAATACATGGGCCGCGCCGAGGCCGGACATATCGCCGTCGTCAGCGGCGGCGAGATTTATTCGCTCGTCACCAATCAGGAATATAAACGCGCCTTCAACGGCAACATGGGCATCGTCGCCGGCGCGCCGCTCGGCGGACTCGCGGAAAAAGATCCGGAGGACAAATACGGTCTGGCGCGCGAGCTTCTGCATCCCTTGCTCCCGTGGTTTCGCGAAACCGATTTTCACGGCCCCGTGCAAGTCACCGCCGCCAAATGCGATGGCAAATGGCACGTGCTCGAATACAACGTCCGCATGGGCGTGACTTCGACGCAGATGATTTTGCGTCTGCTGGAGAATCCGCTCGAGGTGATTTACAACACGGCGCGCAACTTAAAAGTTGCGCCACGATTTCGCGATGACCTGCAATTCGGCGCGTCATTGACTTTGGCTGGATTTGGTTATCCCTACGTCAGCATTCAGGGGCCGAAGCTGCCGGTAAAAATAACTGCGTCGCCGACGTGTGATATTTGGTGGAACGAAGTCGCTGAAGATGCCCGCGGCGGCCTGGTGATGACGGGCCATCGCATCGCCGATATTGTTGCAGTCTCCGATAATCTTGATAAATCCATCGCGCTGGCGTATGAAAATATTCGCAAGCTGAAATGCCTGAGCAGTTATTATCGCACGGATGTTGGGATGAGTCTGTGGCCGCCGGGGAAGGACTGAAAAGGGAAGTATGATGCCAAAAAATGCGAAATTTGACTTTAACACCTGATTGGACGGCTACTCTTGTATCACAACACAAGTTCGAACAGAATGCAACACGAGACCATTTCCCAAAAGCAATTGGCTCAACAGCTTCTCGATTTGGGTGTGACACCCGGCAGCGTCTTGCTCGCGCATTGTTCATTTTCACGGATGAAGCCAATTGAAAATGGACCGTTAGGCTTGATTACGGCTTTACGGGCCGTACTCGGGTCCGACGGCACACTGGTTATGCCGAGCATGACCGATGACGACGATCACCCCTTCGACCATCAGAAGACGCCATGTCTCGGCATGGGAGTCGTCGCCAATACCTACTGGCAGTTGCCGAATGTTTTGAGAAATATTTAGTTCTTCTCAAAAACGGGCGGCTCACGCGATTTGATTATGCCGAGATTGACCATTGTTGTCAGAATTTCAATCTCGTCGATGGATGGCTTGAGGCGAATAAACTCCAAACTCGGGGAAGGGCCGGCCATGCTGAGGCACGGTTAGCCCGCTCGCGTGGCCTCGTTAAAGTTGTAATCGAGCAATTGCAGAACAACGAAACAGTTTTTTTGCATTCACTCGGTGTTGACGATGAATGTGATGAAGCGAGGGCCAGTCTGCTATCGGCACAACACGAGATGAGGTCTAAAGTCATTTTGCTTTAGAAACTTTCGCTGGTGTTAACAAATTTTCAAATTATAATTGTAAAACTTCTACATTATTTGCAAATGATTTCCCTGCGTCACCCAGTCAGCCCACTTCGCCCCGCCTGGGTTGAAATCAACCTTGCTCAACTCCGCCGCAATTTGGCTATCATCCGCGCCGATATGCCGCCGGCGCTGAAATGGTGCTCGGTGGTGAAAGATCAAGCCTACGGACACGGCGCGGTGGAGATGGCCCGTGAAACCGTTCGTGCCGGGGCATCTTTTCTGGCGGTCGCGACGCTTGACGAGGCGCTGGAGCTTCAGCAAGCCCGACCTGGTGCGCCCATTTTAGTTTTCGGCGAGCGCCCGCAAAATGACTTGGCGTTGTGTATTGAAAATGATTTTTTGATCTTTGTTAATGATATAACACAGGCGAAGCAAATTAATGAAATAGCTGGCGGACAGGGCAAGCGCGCCAATATTCATCTCGAAATCGACACCGGACTCAGCAGATACGGCGTGCGCTGGACCAGGGCGCTGCCGGTTATCGAAGCCATTCTGCAGCTTGACAACTTGCAGCTTGCCGGCCTCATGACGCATTTCGCGATGTCGGATGAGTTGGATAAAACGTTTGCAAATGAGCAACTGCGTCGATTTGAAGAAGTTGTGCAACGGCTTGATGAGCGAAAAATTTTCGGCGCAAAATCAATTTTGCGCCACACCTGCAATAGTGGCGGTTATCTCGATCTTCCCAAAGCGCATTTCGACATGGTGCGCATCGGAATCTTGCCGCTCGGGGTTTATCCGTCCAAAGTTTGCCGCCGCATTTCAGGCTTGCTGCCCGTCATGTCCGTAAAAACGCGCCTTGCGGCTATTAAAGAAATCGGGCCGGGCGATACCGTCGGCTACGGCATGCGCTATCGCGCCGAGTCGCCGCGCACGATTGCGGTGCTGCCTCTCGGTTACGGCGACGGCTTCCCGCGTGTGCGCAATACGGGTTACGTTTTAATCCATGGCCGACGCGCGCCCATCACCGGCGGCAACGCGATGGACGCGATGATGATCGACATCACGGATATTCCTGCAACAAAATTGTGGGACGAAGTCGTCATCATGGGCAGGCAGGGCAACGAGGAAATTTCCGTCCACGATCTCGCCGCATGGGGCGGCACGGTTTCTTACGACATCATGACGCGCTGGAGCGCGAGAATGCCGCGCGTGTATACGGAATTTTAAATTATAACTATTCAACTGGCGCCTTAAAGAGCCAAGGTTCGTTCAGCCAAAATGTCATTCAGGAGGAATCCTTTTGAAACCCAGCACAATGCTTCCGAGAAACACGGAGTGACAAACTTTAGTTTGTCAGGCTTGCCAGTTTCTCACAGTGCGAATTCCGCCGTTAATGGAATCATCGCTGGATTGAAAAAAGATGCTTTCAGCATGACATGTAACCTGGAAAAAAACCAATAAAGGCAAAACGCCTGCCCTGCTGCAGGCCAGGGATTTTAGGCAAGACTATTAAAAACTTGTTTTGCCCCAAATAGTTTTGCCTTTCAATATGGGCCTGAATAGTTACTGTAATTTTTCGATTTATAATTTGATCGCACAGCACAGGACTGCAGCAATGGCAAAGAGGATTAAGATATTCCAGCTCACACTTATTTTTGTTATAAAAATTATTTTTATCGGCTGCACAAAAAATGATGAGCCCAAAGTCGACACGCAATATTTCAAACTCGACGGTTTGAATCGACTGTTGCGGACGACGGCGTCAGGCTCGAGTGCGGCGCATATTCACCCTGCGCTCACCAAAGACGGCCACCTCGCGCCGCCAAATGATTGCGGCATCGGCGCGCTTGACGATTTATCCGGGGCCGCGCGGCTCTATCTGCGCTGCGGTGAAATTCGCGGTGATACTTCGAGTTGGCGGAAGGCGCAAAGTCTGTTGCGAACCGTTCTGCTAATGCAAAAGCCGGACGGGCTGTTTTTTAACTGGCTCGATGCGCAGGGCGAACCGGCGCAGTGCAATAATGACGGCGTTAATGTTTTCGGCTATTCCGAAGTGCGCGCGCTGTGGGCGCTGGCGGCAGGCGAAAAAAATTTTGCGCCCCGCGATCGCGCCTTCGCGCAAAAACTCCATGCCGCATTCTGGCGCAGTTTTGCGCACGTTGATTCGTGTCTGCGCCATTACGGACAGTATTATGAAAAAGACGGAAGGCGGTTTCCGCAATGGCTGCCCTTTCGCAGCGGCGCCGATGCAGCGAGTGTGCTGATTCTCGCCTGCGACGCGATCTCGCGCAGCACGCTGAATGAGGCGCAACAAACGCAGCGCCTCGAGCAGGCGATGCAGCAGCTCGCCGAAGGCATTCAAAAAATGCAGGCCGGTAGCGCGGAGGAGTTTCCGTATGGCGCGCATCTCGCGTTTGAAACTTACTGGCACGGCTGGGACAACTTTGCGGTGCAGGCGCTGGCGATTGCCGGTGAAAAATTTAACCGGCAGGATTTTATCGAGTCGGCGATGATTGAGGCCGATCACTTTGTACCCTATTTGCAGGAAATTCAATTTGCGCACCGCTTCAATCTGCTGGAAACGCAAAAGAATCCGAATCGCATTGATTATTTCCCGCAAACCGCGGGGGACATCCGCCCGTTGATCGCCGGGCTGCTCGAATTATCGCGCGTCACCGGCAATCGGCGCTATGCGCGGCGCGCCGGTGAAATTGCGCGCTGGTTTCGCGGCGAGAACAAAGCGCACGAGGCGATTTATATCGCAAAACTCGGGCTGGCGCGGGAGTTTATTCAGGGCCATAATTACGTCACGCCGACCTTTTCCGCTGCGGCCATCGTTGAAGCCCTGCTCGCGATTCTCGAAGTGGAAAATAATGCCGCCGCGCGCCGCGAGTTTTATGTCAAAATAGAAAATGTGCTGGAAGAGAAGCCGTAAAAATGCGCGGACGCTCGAAAATCAAATTGCTCGGTCTTTTCTTATTCATTTCCCGTCTGGCCGGGGCCGGTGAAATGACAAACAAAAGAGAATGTCATTCTGGAAGAGTCCTTTTTCCTGCCACGTATTGTATTGAACTGAAAAAAGATTCCTCCGGAATGACCTCACACCTACATTCTATTAACGACGCACGACGCAACGATTCCGCTCTTCCAGAAAATTTATTAAATTCGCCGCCAATATCGCGCGCGCTGCAAACCAACTCGCTGCGGCTTCCGCCGACGCGAGGAATGTGGTTGCACGCCGGTTTTGAGTGGCGGCAAAATTGGCAGGCCCCCATCACCCGCGCCGTCGGCGATCTTTATCGTTATGGCACGCTCCGTTTTGATTTTGGCCTGGCCGAAAATGTTTCGATTCAAATTCGCGGGGCGATCAAACAGGTTTTAAAATCAAATTCCAAAACCATCGCCCGTGACGCCGGCGACTTCAGTGTCGCAACGATCGCGCGCGTGCTGCCGGAAAAACCGCATTGTCCGGCCTTCGGCTTTCGCGTCGAAACCAAATTGCCCAACACCAATCAGGATCGCGGCATCGGCAACAACACGACGGATGTTACGATGTCGATTCTGGCAACAAAGCAATTTGGTTGTGCTTTAGTTTTTTCCGATCTCGGCCTCGTGATTATGTCCGCGCCGAGACAGATCAACGATCAAAACGACGCGCTGGTTTATGGACTCGGCGTGTCGTGGCGTTTAAACAAAAAACTGCAACTGGCTGGCGAGATCAACGGCTTCACTTCGCCGCGGAATCAAATTCCGCTCGGCACGGAAGACCGCAGCGCGGCGCGGGGGGGATTTACATGGAAATTTTCCAAATTGGCTTTGGAAATTTTGGCCGCGAAAGGGTTGTTAAAACGCGAGGGTGATTGGGGCATTACCGCAGGGTTAACCTCGCAATTGCGCCGGCATAGAAGTAAATAAAGACTATCGGCGCTTGTAACGAATATGCGCGGGGGAATCGGCATCGAGGGGATAGATTGTCATCTTATCATCGTCAATTGTATAAACGATTCGCAGCAGGTTTTTCTTGCTCCAGCGATACGTATGAGGCGGGTAAAGATCTTCCCGTTTGATTTCAACAATCTTGTTGGGATTTGGATGCCGGCGGGGATTGGTTGTAACGTCCGAGTCGAATTCTTCAAGCCATTTCTGCTTGTCTTTATTCTTTTTGAAAAACTTGACAAAGTCACCGCTCGTCGGATACTCGACTTTCCAATTAATCACAGGCACCCCACTGTTCTATTCGGCATTCACCAGTTCCAAAAACTTCTTGCGCGAACTCGTTGTCTTCGTTTTGCTGCTCGTGAGATCGGAATAAGCTTTCAATATGCGTTTCCGCGTCTGTGGCGCGGCGTCAAGCTCTGCCGTCGCTTCCCACGAGATGAGACAATCGAGCAGAGGTTGCATACTGCCGTTACCGGCAATCGTGCGAAGGCTTTTCATTAAATCGATTACAAATGCTTCCGGATATTTAACGTTGCGGCAAATAAAATCAACTTTGCGCGCGAATTGCTCAAGCCCTGATAAAGAAAACGCCTCTTGCTCGTCACCGATTGCACCGGCTTTGCGATTTGATAAACGGGGGCGAGATTTATTTTTTCGCGAGGGCGATAATATGTCGGTTCTCATTGTCTCGTTCCTTTTAAAAAGCTTTCTCACAAGAAATATAGCAGTCTCCCGCTCAAAATGCAAGAAATTTTCCGTTCGTCGGAAAATAAAAAAGCCTGTTCTAAATTTCAGAACAGGCCCATCCTCCCTCCTCGACCAGCGAAGAGATCCAGCCAGTATCGAACAGAAAAATCAGGTCTGCATGATTTCGGCTTCTTTGTGCTTCAAAATCTCATCGATCATGCCGGTGTGCTTGTCGGTGAGTTTTTGCAATTCCTTCTCGTGCGCTTTCTCCTCGTCCTCGGGAAGCTGGCCGTCTTTCTTGGCTTTCTTCAAATGTTCGAGCGCGTCGCGGCGGACGTTGCGCACGGC
>Ga0247727_10013170_pt1 | contig 14010 bp, 12 predicted proteins | sample WisWelCaveWW1625_FD_202498 | JGI IMG/M metagenome (GOLD analysis project Ga0247727, IMG submission 202498) | Biofilm microbial communities from Wishing Well Cave, Virginia, United States - WW16-25 | ecosystem: Environmental > Aquatic > Deep subsurface > Groundwater > Cave microbial mat | place... | reverse complement strand
CCAGTCTGGGGCCCCGCGTCCACAAGCTCCCACAGGCCCCACCCCAGGGTTACTTCTTAGATGGCTCGACGATGCAGCCCAAAGTTACATTCTTAGATGGCTTGACGGGCGGTGGCGCCGAGCGAGCGTCCGCGCTTAGTGGCTCAGGCCCGCTGGCGCTCGAAGATGGCGCGCACGGCCTGCAGCGTGTCGGCTTCGAAGGCCGGCTTCTCCGGTCGATGGCGCTTCACCCGCGCGAAGCGCAGCGCGAGCCCGGCCGGGTAGCGCGGCGACTCCTGAACGTCGGAGAACGCGATCTCGACGACAAGCTCCGGCCGCACGTGGACGACCCAGCCGTCGGTCGAGACCTCGAGCGCGCGCAGCGTCTGCGTCTGCCATTCGAGCATCTGGTCGGTGAGGCCCTTGAACGTCTTGCCGAGCATGACGAACTGGCCGCTCTCGGCGTCGCGCGCGCCCAGGTGCAGGTTGGAGAGCCACGGCTCGCGCCGACCGCTGCCACGCTCGACGGCCAGCACCACGAGGTCGAGCGTGTGGTGCGGCTTGAGCTTCAGCCAGTGAAAGCCCCGCTGGCCCGCGGCGTACGGGGCTTCGAGCGACTTGGCCATCAGGCCCTCGTGGCCGGCCGCGACCGCCTGGCCGAAGAAGCGCTCGGCCGCGTCGGCGTCGCCGGTCACGAGGCGCGGGAGCAGGGACTCGGGAGCCACGATCCGACGCAAGTGCTCCGCCCGATCGGCGTAGGGACGGGCGATCAGGGACCCCTCGGCCTCGAGGTATAGGCAGTCGAAGAAGAAGGACGAGAGCGGCAGCTCGCGGCGCGCGGCCTCGACCTCGAGCTGGCGCCCGAGCCGCCGCATCGTCTCCTGGAACGGGCGCGGACGGCCGTCCGCACGAAGCGCGAGCGCCTCACCCTCGACCACGGCCTCGCGCACCGGCAGCGCGCGCGCCCACTCCACCACCTCGGGCAAGCGCGCCGTCACGTCCTGCAGCTGGCGCGTGAAGACACGCACTTCCTCGCCGGCACGGTGGACCTGCAGCCGCGCGCCGTCGAGCTTGTACTCGAACGCGGCTTTGCCCAGCCGCTCGAGCGCTTCCTCCGCATCGCCCGCGGGGCTCGCGAGCATCGGCGCGACCGGCGACAGCAGCCGCAGCGAGAAGCGGCCCAGGCCGGTCTTTCCTTCTTCGAGAGCGGCGCGGGCCAGCTCGCCGATACTCCCGGCGAACATCGCCGCCTGCCGCACCTCGGCGGCCGTAAGCTCCGCCGCCTTCGCGATCGCCTCGAGCACCAGGCCTTCCAGGGCGCCCTGCCGCACCTCGCCGGTCAGCAGCTCGAACAGCAAACGACGCCCCGCGTCGTCGGTGCGCTCGAGGAGCGCGCGCAGGCCGCGGGTTCGACGTTCGGCGGACCCGGCCCCCATTTCGGCGGCCAGCTCCGAAAGTGCCTCGTCGACGCGCGACAGCGTCAGCGGCGCCCCAACCGGCACCCCCGCCGGCATCGCCGCGTCAAGGCTGCGCCAGCCGATCCCGATCCGGCCCTGCGTGAGCGAGCCCGTCAGGTAGAGTGCGAGGATCTCGATCTCCCGCCCCCGAGCCTGGCGGAGCAGGTCGGCGATGAGCGCGACCTTCTCCTTCTTCTTCGTCGTGGCACGGAGTCGCCCGACGAGAGCGACGAGGTCAGCGAGTTCCACCCGCCGAGTCTAGACCCGCCCCGGAGCTCCTGCATTGCTCCCGTCAGACTGCAATGCGTCGGGTGGCTCTTGCCGGTCGCCTCAGCCCTTGCGGCCGCTGAGCGTCCCGAGCACCGCGTCGCGCATCGTGGCGGCGCGCGCCGCCAGCCGCTCGGCCTCGTGGCCCGTTTCGCTGCGGAAGGCCTCGTCCTCGATACCGGGAAGGTTGATCGCGACGTTGCGCGACGCGCCCCAGGCACCGGCCTCGAGTGCTCTTGCTCCCACCTCGAGGTCGGAGCGCGACTGGAAGTTGCCCTCGCGCGCCATCTCGACCATCGCCTCCCAGCAACCGTCGGCTGTGCGCATCACCTCGAGCGGCACCTGCACGGCGGCCTTGAGGCCCGCCTGCATCGCGGTGTGACGAGCCTTCCTCTCTTCCGCCGTTTCCTTGGGCATCCCGACGGCGACGAGGTACGCGTCGAACGCGCGCGTGTCCTTGTCGATCAGCGGCAGGAGCGCCTTCATGGCTTCGTCGAGCGGCGGGATCAGCCGGCGCATGACGGCGTCCTTCGCTTCGAACTTGCGCTTGCCGTAGGTCATCCAGCCGACCATCGCGCCGAGCGCCGCGCCCATCGCCGCGACCAGCGCCGAGGCCGAGCCGCCACCCGGCGCGGGCGAGCGGGCCCCCAGCTCCTCGACGAACGCGCGCACGCTCATCGAAGCGAGCGGCTCGTCATCCTGCTTCGGCACCATGTGCTCGATGATGCGCTTGCCGGAGACGAAAGGCGAAACCGAGGACAGGCCCAGCCGCTCGACCGCGAGGCGGATCTTCTGCCGCTCGTCCAGGATGAAGAGGCCTTCTCGCGCGATGGCATGGTCGGCGGCCATCAGCAGCGCCTGGAGCGGGATCAGGCCGACGAGCTCGGAGCCCGCCACCGCCAGGCCGAGAGCCTTCGCCGCTAGGGCGCAGGCCTCGAACGCGACGTGCGGCGGCGTCGTCCGGTAGTCCTCGAGGTTGATCGATACCTGCGCGAGGGCGTACTCCTCGACCCACCAGCCGATCGCACGAACGGCCTTGAGCTTGCCGGGCGCCCCCGGCCCGCGACCGGCCTCGCGGATGTCGAGCGCGATGCGGTGGGCCTGCTCCTTCGTTCCAAGGATGTTGACGTTGTACGCGATCAGGAAGTCGCGTGCGCCGGCACAGGTCGCTCCCCACTCGGGCACGAAGCCGGATGGGCCGTAGTCCGGCTTCCATTCCGGCTTCACGAGCCGCCCGGCCAGGCCCTCGTACTCCCCCACGCGAATCTGCTGCAGCGTCCGCCGGTGGTCGGCCCGCGCGGCATAGCCGTAGAGAAAGACCGGCACGCCCAGCGCCTCGGACGCGCGGCGGCCGAACTCGTTGGCGAGCGCCACGCAGTCGTCCATCGTCACGCCCGAAACGGGCACGAAAGGGCAGACATCGAGCGCGCCGAGCCGCGGGTGCTCGCCGGTCTGAGTGCGCATGTCGATGCGCTCTCGGGCCACGCGCGCGCCGGCGAGCGCTCCCTCGACCACCGCTTCCGGCGCCCCGACGAAGGTGTAGACGGTGCGGTTCGTGGACGCTCCCGGATCCACGTCGAGCAGCGTGCAGCCAGCCGTCTTCCGGATCGCGTCGGCGACCTGGTCGATCACGGCCCGATCGCGGCCCTCCGAGAAGTTCGGCACGCACTCGACGAGCTTCCTCAAGCGACCCCCTTGCAGCCGCCACAGGCTAGGGCCCGGCCTCGAGCCGGTCAAGCATGGCTCGCGACTTGCCACCGGGCACCGCGGCGTAGACTTCTACGGTTCTTTGAGAAAACGACGGACGTCTTCGTGACTGCCGACGCGCACGCGCGCCAGCCGGTCTGGCGGCAAGCCGAACACGAGGCGCAGGCCGAGGCCGACCCGGGCTTCCCAGATGCCCGAGCGGTGGAGCTTGCGCAGGCCCAGGCCGGCATGGACGTGTGGATCACCCATCGCCGCGGGCAAGGCCAGAATGGCGTCGAAGACCGCTCGGCGCTGCCCGTCGTCGAGGCCCCTCACGTCACGCTGGAAGCGCTCGGTGAGCAGTATCCTCAAGGGCGGCGACGGCCGCGGCGCCTTTCCCCCTGCGGCGCCTGGCCGCGGCGCTTGGGTGCCCCGGCAGGTAGGCCACCGTCTTCCGGGCTGGCCATCACCACGCCCGCGCCATGGGATTCCGCGGCGAGCTCCCGCCACAAGCGCTCGGCTTGTCCGTCGCTGAGCCGCGGGGCGACCTCGAGATCCTCCGCGCTGAGCGGCACGATCAGCGCGACATGTCGGGCGCCGCGCATCAGCACGACCTGCTCGCCGCGCTCCGCCGCTTCGACGAGGGCATTGAGCCGGGCCTTGGCTTCGCGGATGGTGACTGCCTGCATGGCCTGATGCTGGCCCCTGAAACGGGTCCTTGTCAGGAGACCTGATGAGGGAATCCACTATAAGGTCGGATCGACTGAGCCGGATCCAGCGGGCGCTGCAGGCACGCGCAACTGCATCTTGCGGCGGGCTGAAGACCGGGGGATGCCGGAATACGCTCTGGAAGTAGCCAGCGGCCAAGGGCCTGAAACGCGCCGCGCCGCTTCCTTCATACACCATGGACGGGCAAGGGGGGTGGTCATGGGAACGCGGGTTATGGGGCTCTTGGTGCTGGTGGCGGCGCTCGCCGCACCCGGTTTCGGTTGGACGGAAGAGACGGCGCCGGGCGTGATCACGATCACGCTGAAGGACGGCGGCACGCTGGTGGGAACGATCGTCGCGGAGGACGCGACGGGCGTCACGTTACGAACCAGCTCGGGGGTGGAGCTGACGCTGCCCAGGGAGGCGATCGCCTCGCGAGGCGTCCCGACGGCGAAGAGCGCCGTGTCGTCGAGCCGCCCATACAGCGATCCCAACGAGAGTCGGCTGATGTTCGCGCCCACTGGGCGCCCACTCGGGAAGGGGAACGGCTATTTCTCGGACCACTACGTCGTGTTCCCGGGAGTCGCCTACGGCCTGACGAAGAACCTGAGCCTCGCGGGCGGCATATCCACGATCCCGGCGCTGGGCCTCTCCGAGCAGTTCTTCTACGTTTCGGCGTCGGCGGGATGGAAGCTCGAGGAGAAGGCCGCCTTCGCGGTCGGGGGGTTCCTCACCGCAGGACAGCAGGAGAACGATATCGGGGCTGCGGCGGCACTCTTCGGCGTCGGCACGCTCGGGCCTCCGGATCGCTCGCTGAGCCTCGGGTTGGCGTTCCTCGCCGAGCGGGACGAGGAGGATGGGTACGGCCCGCGTGGCCAGAGCAGCCGCACGCAGTGGCGCTTCCGCGATGCTCCGGTGCTGATGGTCGGCGGCAGCGTTCGCCTCGCCCGCAACGTCTCGCTGATCAGCGAGAGCTGGCTCTTCCTGAGCAAGGACTTCGAGCTCTCACAGCAGCCCTTCGGGCTCGCCCTGCGCTTCTTCAACGGTCGGCTCGCGGCCGACGTCGGGGTGGTGCTCGTCGCGGAGATCCTGGATGACGGTTTCCCGGTCCCGTGGCTCTCCTTCTCGTACCACTTCGGTCCGTCGCGGCGCGCCACGAGCCGACGCGAAAGCCCGGTGCCGCCGGCCTGGGCGCAGGCGGCCGCGCCTGGGGGGCGATGAGCTCCTAGCCCTGCGCCGCGAGCAGGCGCTCGATCGCCGCCCGGCCTTCGGCTGACAGCTCGAGGAAGCGGACACCCATGCCGAACTGCGGCATCTGGTGGACCACCTCGGCCGTGGCCAGAAGCTCCTGCTCGCCCACCTTGAAGCGCAGGCTGAGGCGCGTGCCCGGCCGCAGGCCGCCCATGCAGTCCAGGAAGGCGCCGGTCGTCGACAGGTCGCTCATGCGCGCGGTGACCGGCGTCGCCGTCTCGTCGAGCGTGTGGCAATCCACCTCGACGACGTTGTACGCACGCGGAGAGGAACGCTGGACGTCGCTCATCGGCACGCTCCGCCCACTCGTGTAGCACACTTGACCGCCGCATCCAAGACGGGGACGGAAGCGCGTCTCCCCGGAGGGCCCCGGCCGAGCCGGAACCAGGAGGGCGGCCGGCGCGGCCGGCAGGGAGCCCTCCGGCGACCGCAATCGGATCAGTTGAAGGTGACGGTGTGGCTGTGGCCCCCGTCGGCGCTCGAAGTCTTCGACACGCGCGTGTTCATCGCGATCTGCATCACCTCGGCTGCAGTCAGTTCCACGGTGTGAGTGTGGCCGCCGCCCACGAGCTGCAGGCTGACCGCGGCCCCGGCCGTGAGCTGCGCTCCCGTGATGGTGGCGCTGTGGCCGTGGTTCGAGCCGATCGCTGCGTCCTTGTTGCCGGAGCTCGGCGTCGGCGTCGGCGCCGGCGTCGGTGCGGGCGTGGACGGGGACGACGGGGTGCCTCCGCCTCCGCCGCACGCCGAGATCGTGATCGTGACGCCGCTCAGCGCCGCAAGCGCTGCCGCCAGCGTGAACTCGCGACGGTCCAGGGAGTCTCGCTCCTTCATTCAATCCTCCATCCTAAAGCTATGCAAGGGTAGCAGCAAACTTCGTGCCGCCGGCTCGCTCGTTACGAGCCAACGAAATCGAAGCCATGGGCCGGGAGCGAGTTACTAAACGCGTAACCCCGTACCACGGGCGTTCGCTGCGTCCCCTACTCGACCTTGTACTTCCCCAGGTAGTAGCTGAGCGCGCGCTGGCTGATCCCGAGCCGCTCGGCCGCGTCCTTCTTGACGCCCTGCGCCTGGCGCAGCGCGCGCCGCACCGACTCGCGCTCGGCCCACTCGACGTTCTCGTGCAGGCGCGGCGACGGCAGGCCCTGGGACGTGGCGCCCGGCGGCGGCTCCGCGATCGAGATCGCCGCCGCATCGATCACCGGCCCCGACGCCAGCACCACGGCGCGCTCGATCGTGTTCTCGAGCTCGCGCACGTTGCCGGGCCAGTGGTACGCCGCGAGCCGCTCCCGCGCCGCGGGCTCGAGCCCGTCGATGCGCTGCCCCGTCCGCTGCGCGTGCTTGCGGACGAAGTGGTCGACCAGCAACGGGATGTCGTCGGGCCGCTCGCGCAGCGGCGGCAACGCGATCGGGATCACGCTCAGCCGGTAGTACAGGTCTTCCAGGAAGCGGCCGTCCGCCACCATCGCGCGCAGGTCGCGGTTGCTGGCCGCGATCACGCGCACGTCGACCGACGTCGTGCGCTCGGAGCCCACCGGCTCGAACTCGCGCTCCTGCAGCACGCGCAGCAGGCGAGCCTGCACCGCGGACCCGAGCGTGCCGATCTCGTCGAGAAACAGCGTGCCGCCGTCGGCGAGGGCGAAGCGCCCGCGTCGGTTCGCGATCGCCCCGGTGAAGGCGCCCTTGACGTGGCCGAACAGCTCCGACTCGATCAGCGGCTCCGGGATCGCGGCGCAGTTGACCTTGATCAGCGGCATCTCACGCTGCGCGCTCCTGGCGTGGATCGCGCGCGCGGCCAGCTCCTTGCCGGTGCCGGTCTCGCCGGTGATCAGCACCGTGCTCTTCGAGCGCGCCACCAGCTCGAGCTTGTGGATCACGTCCTGGATCGCGCGGCTCCTGCCGATGATCCCGTAGTGGTCGAACTCCTCCTCCTGCTCGGACAGCAGGTAGCGGTGCTGGCGCTTCAGGCTCTGGTGCTCGAGCGCCCGCCGCACCGCGACCAGGAGCTCGTCCACCTCGAAGGGCTTCTGCAAGTAGTCGAAGGCCCCGAGCTTCATCGCCTCGATGGCGCTCTCTACCGTGGCGTGCGCCGTCATCATAATCACCTGCGGCCGCTCGGCCTCGGGCACCGTCGCGACCAGATGCCGGAACAGATCGAGGCCGGTCTTGCCGGGCATCCGATGGTCCACCACGAAGACGTCGACCGGGCGCTCCTGGAGCAGCCGCTCCGCTTCCGCGGCGCTCACGGTGGCCGTGACCTCGTGCCCGTCCTCGCGCAGCGCCCGTCCGAGCGTCTTCAGGATCCCGGCCTCGTCGTCGGCGAGCAGCACGCTGCCGTGCGTGGGTGTCGTCATCGGCTCTCCGCCTCGAAAGCGGGCGCGGCCGCGGGCAGCTCGATCTCGACCCGGGCGCCGGATCCGGGCCGGCTCGAGAGCCGGATCGTTCCCCCGAGCGCCTCCACGGTCTTGCGTGCGATCGCGAGGCCGAGCCCGGTGCCGGTGCGCTTCGTCGTGAAGTATGGCTCGAAGACGTGCGGCAGGTCGGCCGGGGCGATCCCGCCTCCCTGGTCCTCGACCCAGAGCAAGATGTGGCCGGAGTCGAGGCGCTCGCTGCCGACCTCGACGATGGCCGCACCGGGGCCTTGCGGCGGCCGCGCCTCGAGGCTGTCGCGCGCATTGGCGACCAGGTTCACGATGGCCGCCCGCAGACGCTCGCCGTCGGTCACGACGCTCGCCGCTCGCGGATCGAGCTCGAAGCGGGCCGTGACGCCCACGGCGCCCTCGAGCGCCGCCGCTGCGGCGTCGCGCGCCAGCGCCGACGGGTCTACCGGCCCGGGTTCGAGCCGGAGCGGCCGGGCGAAGTCGAGCACGTCGCCCACCACGCGATCGAGCCGAGCCACCTGGCTGTCGATGTCGGCCGCCGCCTCGCGCGCCTCCTCGGGCGAAGCGCCCTCACGCCGCAGCACGCGCAGCGAGCCCTTGACGATCATCAGCGGGTTGCGCACCTCGTGCGCGATCACTGTCGAGAGCCGGCCGAGCGCCGAAAGCCGCTCGCGCAGCGAGGCCTCGCGCTGGAAGCGCGCGATCGAGTCGGTGAGCGTGCCGAAGCTGCGCGCCACCAGCCGCGCGTCTTCGTCGTCCCACGGACGCCCGGGCCCGATGCGCTTCGCCAGGTCGCCGGTCGCGGTGATCTCCTTCATCGCGTCGGTGAGTGCTTCGAGCGGGCGTGTCACCGTGCGCGCCACCGCCCAGCTCAGCAGCACGCTCACGGCGACGGCGCCAAGCGCGGCCACCCCGAGCGCGTTGCGCAGCGTGCGCAACGGTTGGAGCGCCTCGGCGCGCGAGCGCAGCACGAGGACGGACGGAGCGCCGGGTTCCGGGCCGAGCGCCGCGCGTGCCGCCGCGTAATCCTCGCCGGCCAGGCCGATGCTGTCGCGCACCTGAGCCCCGCCCGCGAACGCGGCGTCGAGGGCGCGCGGCAGTGTCGAGGCGAACACGCGGCCGTCCTGCACGATCACCACCTGGCTGCCGGTGAGGCCGCTCAAGCGACCGGCAAACGCGTCGTCGAGCGCGAAAGCCAAGGTCAGCTGCCCGAGGACCTCGGGCGCCCGCGCGCCGAGCAGGATCGGCACCGCGACGGTCTCGAGCAGCCGCCCGCGCTGGATGCGGAACGCGGTGGGGCGCCCGCCCGGCGCGACCGTGAAGGCCGCCGCCCCCAGCGCGGCCAGCGTGCGGCCGTCGCGGTCGGTCACCACGAACACGTCGGAGCGGACGCTCTGGCGGTAGTCGCTCGCCACCTGCACCACAGTCGGGGGGTCGCCCGTCGCGACGGCTGCCTTGAGCTTGGGCAGGTCCGCGATCAGCGAGGCACGCTCCGTGGCCGTTTCGATCCGGGTGCGGTGGTACTGCTCGACCAGGCGCGCCGCCTCGGCGAGGCTGCGCGTGAGCTCCGCCTCCGCCTGCTGGGCGACGCGGCGTGTCACGAACAAGAGCGCCGCCGCAACCGGCAGCACGGCAACGACCGCGGTCGCGGCGAAGATTCGGGAGCGCAGCGACGCGAGCGGGCGGGCCATCACTCCACCACCAGGTCCTGCTCCAGCGTTTCGCCCTCCGCCAGCCGCAGCTCGCGGCGCCCCCGCACGCCACCGTCGTGCCAGAGCGCGAGCGTATAGCTCCCGGCCGGAACCCCGTCGATGCGGTAGCGGCCTTCAGCGTCGGCCAGCGCGAAGAAGCGGTGCGCGAACACGAGGATGAAAGCGCTCATGTGCGAGTGGATCTCGCAGAAGACGCGGACGACGCCCGGGCGGTCGAAGACGACCGAGCGCGACTGGCCACGCGGGTAACGGCCGAGGTCGAAGCGCCTGGCTTTCGAGAGCGAGAAGACGTTGTGGAAAACGCGGTCGCTGTTCGGAAAGTCCACGGTGCTTCCGACCGTGACCGCGAGCAGCGGCGGCACGAAGCTCTCGTTGCGCTGGTCGAGCGCGGCGCGGCCCGGGAGCGGCGTCTCGAAGGCGCCCAGGGGCGCCGTCTCGAGATAGACGACGCTGCGGCGGCGGTCGATCGCTTCGCGCGGCGCGGCCATGCCGAGCGCGGTGACCGTCGGCCGCCCCTCGGCGGGTGCCGCGGGTCGACGCAGCGCGACGCGGCCGCGGATCCCACCCGGGCCCGCCCGCGGCTGCTGCGCGAGCGCGTCGCGCGTGGCGCCGGGCTCGAGCACTGCGAGTGTCAGCGCCGCCACGGCGAGCCTCAGAACCACAGCAGCACCTGGGCCGCCACGAGATGGTTCTGCCTCACGCCGCCGCCATCGCGCCGGTTGTGCTGCCAGGACGCCTTCAGCAGCACGTGCCGGGCCGGAGCGAACCCGCCGCCCAGCTCGAAGCGCGTGACGGGCGCGTCCCAGCCCATCGAGCCGAATGCGCTCGGGAGCTCCGACAGCGCCAGGTGCTCGACGCGCGACGCGACGTAGAGCCCGGGCCGCAGCTTGTAGCGCGCCTCGGCGAAGAGCCCCAGGGCGTCGAGCGGTTCCTCGATGCGCGTGGCGTCGACCGGCGGCAGTAGCCAGCGGCTCCAAACGGCCTCCCCGCGCAGGATCAGGTGGCCTGCGGACCACTCGAGGTCGACGCCCAGGGCCTGCTGCCGTTGCTCTCCTTGGGACGTCCCCGGAAGCGCCGCGCGCACCGAGTCGGCGAGGAAGTCCCCGCTCGCCGCCGAGACGCCGGCCACGAATCCCGGCGAGGGCGTCCAGGCGAGGCGCGCCGACACCTGCTTACCGGAATTGTCGTCCTCGACCTGGGGATCGCAGAGCGTCCCCTGTGTCACGGCCACGGCCAGCGATACGGGTCGCACCCCGACGCGCACCTGGACGCCCGCGTCCCAGCGCTCGCCGTTGACGAGCGGCAGCCCGGGCCCCGGTGCGCGGTCTCCGATCGGGTAGCGGACCCGCCAGCCGCGCCCGCGCTGGACGACGATCTGCTCCGCGCTCGCGGGCATCGCGTCACCGCGCAGGGTCGTCAAGTATTGATAGGCGAGCGGCAGGCTCGGCAGCGGGTTGTCGGCCGCGTAGCGGCGCCGCGCGAAAGAGCCGAACACCGGCGGCACGAGCCCCGCCTGGAAGTCGAGCTCGCGAGCTTGCCATGGACGCACGCGCAGGTAGAGCGCGTAGAAACGCGGCGCGTCCAGGTTGTCGCTGCGCACGTCGAACAGGACGGACGCGAAGGAAGCAAGCCGGAGATCGGCCATCAGGTCGAGACGCAGCAGCCGCAGCGTGCTCGCCTCGTAGTCGGTGTAGTTGAAGAAGCCCAGGTCCTCGGGCGCGATCGTCCCACTGAGCTCGCCGCCCAGGCGCACGCGCCCGCCGAAGAGCGTGAGCGTGTCGCCGCCACAAACCGGTGCCGCGCAAAGCGCCGCCGCGAGGCCGAGGATCGCGGTCGCGATGCGGGGAACGGCTGAGGTCACTATCTTCACCCCTCAGCTCGCGAGTATAGCCGCCGGGTCGCCCGGCTCAGCCGACGAGGCGCGCCTCGCGCGACCCGCGCAGCGACGAGAGCAGCCACAGCCGCTGGCCGGACCGGAGGTCGCCCAGCCGGACGACACCCTCGCGTGCCCGTCCCTCGCCGAGCGCGCGAGCGCGCTCGACGCCGGGAAGCAGCCCGCAGGAGACCGGCGGCGTGAGGCGCTGTCCGGCGATCTCCACCACCACGTTCGCGATCGTCGACTCGGTGAGCTCGCCGCGGTCGTTCCAGAGCAGCACGTCGTCGCAGTCGGGCCGCGAGGCCGCCGCCTCGTCGTAGGTCTCGCGCCGCGTGGTCTTGTGGTAGAGCCAGATGCAGCGCGGGTCGACCGGCCGGGCCGCGAGGCCCACCTGCAGCGCTCGCGACGGCGCGAGCGGGAGTGGCGTCGCTTGCAGCTCCACACGGCCGTCGCCGTGGAGCGCGAGCCGCGCGCGCGCGCTGCCGACGATCGACGCGGCGGTTGCGCGCAGGGCTTCCTCGACGCGGCGCATCTCGAGCGGGAAGCCGAAATGGCGTGCCGAAGCCGCGAGGCGCGCGAGATGGCCGTCGAGGCGGCGGAAGCCTTCCCCCGGCATGAGCGCGAACGCTTCGACGAGCGCGAACGGCGGCTCGTCGAGAATGAGGGCCTTGAGCAGGCACTCCTGGTACTCGCTCGCGGCGCGCGAGTCGGCCACGACACCGCTGCCGGTGCCGAAGCTCGCCGTGCCGCGGTCGCGATCGGCCACCACGGTACGGATCGCGACGCTCCACGCGGCCCGCCCGTCGGGACCGGCCCAGCCGATCGCGCCGGTGTAGACGCCGCGCGGCGTGGTCTCGGTCGCGGCCACGATCTCCATCGTTCGCTTCTTCGGCGCGCCGGTGACCGAGGCGCACGGGAAGAGCGCCTCGAAGACGGCCGAGAGCGGAGCGGCGCTGCGCGCCGTCACGCTCGAGGTCATCTGCAGCAGGGTCGGGTAGCGCTCGACGTCGAAGAGCGACGTCGTCTCCACGCTGCCGACTTCGGCGATCCGTCCGAGGTCGTTGCGCAGCATGTCCACGATCATCAGGTTCTCGGCGCGCTCCTTCTCCGAGCCGCGCAACGCCGCAACCGCCGCCTCGTCCAGCTCTGCGGTCGAGCCGCGTGGAGCGGTGCCCTTCATGGGCCGGGTGCGCAGCACGCCCGCCGAGCGCTCGAAGAACAGCTCGGGCGACGCCGAGACGATCGCGAAGCGCCCCAGGTCCACGAAGGCGGCGTGGCGCGGGCGCTGCGCGGCGACGAGCCGCGCGAACAGAGCGGCCGGCTCCTCGGCGAGCGGCGCGCGCAGCGGGAAGGTGAAGTTCACCTGGTACGTGTCGCCGGCGGCGATCCGCTCGTGGATGCGGGCGAGCCGCGCCGCGTGCTCCGTCGCGTCGAGCGCGGGGCGCCAGCCCAGCCCCGGCGGCGGCCCGCCCTCCGTGCGCGGCCAGGCGGTCACGCGCGGCTCGTCGAAGACGCCGAGCCAGGCGAGCGGCGGGCCGTCGGGATCGGGCGCGCGTGTCGCGAGGCCGAAGGCCGCCGCGGCCTCGTAGGCGACGAATCCCGCGACGAAGCGGCCGGCCAGAAGCGCCGCATCCGCCTCGCGCAGCATCGACAGCACGGAGCCGGCGTCGCGCGCCTCGAAGGTCGCGACGGGCCCCTCGAAGGCGAGCAAGCGGTCGCCGTCCTGGATCACGGCAGAGGGCGCCTGGGGCAGGGCCGGGGAGGCCACGCCGGAGGATAACAAGAACCCTTCGCCAAGAGCTGCGCGCGCGATCCGAGGCGATCCTCGGCCCGCGTCGCCGAGCTCTCGGTCTAGAACTGGCCCCAGAGGTACTGGTTCGTGACCTCGTGGTGGAACTGTATCTCGCTGCGCTTGACGATGGCGCCGAGCGCCTTGGCGCAGCGCTCCGCGGAAGCCAGCTTCAGCTCCGCGTACTTCTCGTGGACCTCGGTCCCGAGCAGCTCCTGCACGTACTTACTGCCCTTGAAGAGCCGAATCGCGTCGTAGATGTTGTCGGGCAGGAAGCGCGTGCGCTGGCGCTTGCCGTCGTTGTCGTCGCCGCCCAGCGGCCCCTCGAGCCCGGTCCGGAACAGCGTGTAGATCGCGAGGTACGGGTTGGCGTCGGGGGCGATCGAGCGCACCTCGATGCGGGCCGTGCGCTCGTTGCCGATCGGGATGCGCACCATGGCACCTCTGTCCTTGGCCGAGACCTTGATCTGGTTCGGCGCCTCGAAGTGCGGATCGAGCCGCCGATACGAGTTCACGCTCGAGTTCAGGATCAGGCAGGTGTCGTTCCCGTTCGCCAGGATCCGGTTGATGAAGCTCCACGCGAAGCTCGAGAGCCCGTCCTGCCCTCGCTTGTCGTAGAAGAGATTCTTGCCCTTCTTCGCGATCGACATGTTGGTGTGGCAGCCGTTGCCGTTCACGTTGGCCACCGGCTTCGGCAGGAAGCACGCGGTCAAGTCCATCTGCGCCGCCACCTGGCGCGCGATCAGCTTGTAGAGCTGGACCTGGTCGGCGCCCACAACCGCCTCGCTGTAGCCGTAGTTCATCTCGAACTGCGACGGCGCCACCTCGGGGTGGTCCTTCTCGTTGGCGAAGCCGAGCGCGCGCTGCACCTCGGCCGAGGTGTCGATGAAGCGCCGCAGCGTGTCGC